>Ga0247608_10000100_pt1 | contig 167253 bp, 227 predicted proteins | sample 176DNAGHGlowgp2_FD_193490 | JGI IMG/M metagenome (GOLD analysis project Ga0247608, IMG submission 193490) | Sheep rumen microbial communities from Palmerston North, Manawatu-Wanganui, New Zealand - 1766 DNA GHGlow gp2 | ecosystem: Host-associated > Mammals > Digestive system > Stomach > Rumen...
TAGTCAAGCCAGATGCCTATTAAGAAACACGCCATCTTCATCTAAAAAGCCTTGAGCGATTTCGATATAATCAATATTCCTTTTATAGCCAAGATTATATAGAATCTCGAAGGCATCTGCGTGGTGATGGACAGGCAGAATAACTTCCTTATTTTGCCTAATATCAAAAATTTTAACTGCGGCTTTAGTAATCATTCTTTTCCCTCACTTTCTATAAGTATTATATCATAAATTTTAAGAATAGTCAAATAAAAAAGCCGCATTAAGCGGCTTCAAGGGCTTTAATTTCACGTTCAATTTTCTTTACAATATTACGATTTTCACGGTCGCGTGAGAGTAGGACTGCGCGCCGAGCCTTTAGTTGCAGAATACGAATTTCCCTAGTCATTTTTATTCTCCTTCTTCAATTAGTTCCTGAGCCTCCTCAATATCCGGCGCAACGGCCTCATCCTTAGCGATGCCTTCAAGAACCTTGAAACTAAAATTCTTATGCTTATAAACTGCGAAGTTAGGACGGTTAAGGATACGCGCCACTACACCTTCGCGCACATGGGTCTTACCGATAGGGTCAGGACCATCAAAGTACTGTTCTACCTTACGGAGAACATACTCGCCGGGATTTATATTCTCAGGAATTACGAAGGTCTCGAACTTCATTACAGTATGAACGCCCATCTGCTCGCAGCGCTCCTTAATTTGTGCGGGAGAATACTCTACCACATCACCATCGGCGTTTACCATAGTCATACGATAGACATATACTTCGCAGCAAGGCTGGTCGTCAGTATATCCACCTTCAACCGCGCAACCATAAGAGAATATGGTGGTCTTACCATACTGCTTAGAGAACTCAGGGTCCTTCACCTTAGAGTTCTGAACCTCAGACATGATAGGTGCGCCCTCGTAGCCCTGGAAGCCCACGATTTCGTAATACACTACCTCGCCCTTACGAAGCTTGCCCTCAAACTTAGCCGCCATCGCGCGACGGAAGTCATCAGACTCGTAGTAACCGCCCTTGCGGTCGCCCGCAAGAACTACACGACGAGTTCCGGTTATATAACCATACTCATAAATCTCCTTGTGAGGATGGAAAATCTTATCCCAGATAGAACGCTTCTGAAGTAGAGGCAGATAGCCAGTACGGCCAGAAGTGCCGTGCATCTTCAGGGTCAATTGTACAGTATCGCCGACCTTAAACTTATCGAGGTTATAAGCAAGCTGCTCGGTATCTACGTGCTCGTAGAAGGTAGGAGCAATGTTAGCCTTTGCCTTGCGAGGTGCCTTCGCGCCATGATATTGCACGGATGCATTGCTATGAGGAATATACTTGTGGCAAATTTCCTCACCATTCAGAACATCAATGCGGTCACCCACCTTAAGATCGGAGATAGTGCAGAAATCGGCCAGTGAAGTGATAGGCATAAACAAACCATCAGACTTCTCGCCACGAAGCTTGATAGCCTTGATGTTGCGCTTGTCAGGGTCAAGATAACCACCGCAGTAGTTACCGTTCTCATCCTTACGGCGCACCAGATCATTTACTGCGCAATAACGCTCAGAAAGCTGACCGTCTACAGGAAAGTAAATACCCATCTCGCCAAGCTGAGTATCAAGGCTAACGATAGTATCGTTTCCGAAGAAAGTAGCCACCTGAAGCCTATCAGCATTAGAGTGCGGGCGCAGATGCTCCACCTTTACTACATAACCATAATAAGACATTTTTTCAATCTTCCTTTCCTTTTCTTACATAAAAATTATAACATAAATTTAGAAATAAGTCAAATAAAAAAGACCCTCGGTTCGTGAGAACTGAGGGATATAAATTATTTTTTCTTAAACAAAAGATTAAATATTGTCACTGGTAGAACTACAATAATAAGAATAATAAATGTAAATACGGATGTTACTATCATCGCTGGTAGTGTAATGATAGAAAGTAGTACGGCCACTATAATACGACCAGCAAGATTATAGTTATCTTCCATATCTTCCCAAACATTTAATACATATATAGGTATAGATTTCCAAATAAAATAATCTTCCAAATATAAACTATCAAAAATATCTATAATTTGATTTATGGTTACAGCAACATTTACGACGAGTAATATATAAAAGATCCATTCCATTTTATAGATATTTCCTTCCCGTAAAAAACTCTAACGGCTTGCTACCAGTCAGACGACTTAAATCGCCTTTAGTAGCAACACCGGGAATTACACCCTTATCAGTAAATTGATGTAAATCAATTTTATTAGTTTTTGCCGCAGATTTCAATGTAACCCCATCATAAGTGCCAGTATTCTTACCATAACTAGCAATCCATAAAGTATCAAATAAATCCTGTATCTGCCAGTAATAAGTAGAATACTTCCAGTCGCCAGTATATTGTCCAACTACTTTAGCGCCGAGTTCGCGCAAGCGAGCAACATAAGTCTTAATATACTCTCTTTCTGCGCCATAAGATACACCTGTACCAAGCTGTTCTGTATCAATATACCAAATACGTGGATTATAGGGAGAAGCAATTTTATAAAATGCTTCTGCCTGTGCGATAGCATTAGCATTACTCATAAGAGTAACATAATCATAAACTGCGAAAGGCATATTGCGCTTAACAAGTTCTTTCGCGCGTTCCTCAAATACGGTATCATTTTTATTGCATACGCGCGCACGCAAAATGACAAAATCGCATTCATTGCAAATCTTATCAAAGTCAGGATTCTTTTGATAAACAGAAAGGTCAGGGATACAATTATGAATTGGATAATAAAATTCCTCTTCATTTTCTGAGGCTTTTTGACCCGCTACATATCCTTGTCTATAAGCTTCATCAAGCCAAGAATTCATTAATTCTATTTGCTTGTTATTTAATTGGTAATTACTCATCTTCTTTTATTCCCTCGTGTTTAGCTAAAACCATATAATACATTTCTAAAATTAATCCATTTTTTATCATTACTTCTGGAGTGGGGACTTCACAACGCTTCGCATGTATGATAAGTGGATTTTCAGCAATTTTTAAACGCTTAAAAATTTCATCAAGCATTTCTTTATTCAATGGATTCATTGCCTTACAACTTTTATCTCTTTCCGTAAGCCACCATTTATACTCACCAGAATAAGTAAAAAAATGTTCGCCATTATAAGCTCGTCCAGCGCCGAGAAAATCACATACCATTTCTACAAAATCAATAGGAGGCATTAGATATGCTGTAAAGCCTTCACTATAATTATCAGTCCAGTAAGCCCAATGATGACGATTGCGCCCACGGTGATGGAGCCAAGCCTTTGACATTCCGATGTCCTTCTTTGCCTCATTAATAGGAGAGCTCGTTCCGGTCCAATAGCGCGCGGACTCCAAAAATTCAGTAGGCGAGTATTTACTCAAATCGTGTGTTAGCCCACGCCACGGAATACCAGCAAGAAAGCAATAGTGACGTACCCATTTACGATGGGTGCGCACGGTTTTCCAATGATTAAAAAATTTACTCATATCCATAAACGCCACGCCTAGCCTGCTGAAGTTCTGTGCGCAATTCGTCATTATCAGAACGAAGCTGTTCAACTATATCACGCCACCAGTTAATAGTGCGCTCACCCTCCGTGCGGGCGGCACCATAGCCCTCAGCATATCCTTTATCATAATAATATTTTAGAGTCTCGTTATCAATAGCGGCATCATCTTTTACTACCATTTTAATCCTCCAAAAGAAATAGTTCTACGTGGCTGCCTACGTCGTATACAATAAGACCCTCTTCATTTTTCCAAATGCGTGTATAATAACTATGAAATTTCTTATCTTCCGGCTTACCCTCATTACACTCATCAATAAATCGGCGTATTTCCAGACCGACTTCGGTCTGTTCCCGCGGCTGAGCGATAAGTCGCCGCTCGCCATAAGAATTTTCAAAATACAGTTTCATAATTTAGTTCCTTTCATTTGATATAAATATTATATCATAATTTTAAAAGAAAGTCAAGTTTTGTCTGGATTCATAAACCAATGAATATATGATTCCTCGCACTCGGGACAAATATATTTATCATCTGATTTCCAACTTGTTTTAGAACTACTACCTATCATACGCAACTTTGCATAATAGCAGGTATGAGTTATCCAAGCATAAAGACCTTCTGAGTCATTGATTTCTTTACCACATCTATCGCAAAATGTTTTAGTCATTTTTTTACTCCGTCTTAGGTACTACTATTTCTATAGTAGCTCTATATCTAATTTCATTGGGATTATACATATCTTGATGGTATGAAATGGGAATAATTTTATCTTTAATAAGTCTATGAGCCAGTTCATTAACCATATAATCTTGTATATATGAAATATTAGGCAACATGCGCGCATTAGCAACATACTCTACTGTATATCTACTAATTGGTCTTTCAACTCGCGTAAATTCTATTTTTTGTGTAGATAATCGTTTATTCCAAGCATCAAGCGATTCTTTAATTTTTTCGCGCATTTCTAATCTTGCGCGCTTATGTTTTTGTGCTGTCGTCTTTTTCATCGCTGACCGCTCCATATTCTAGGTGTTCCATCTGCATTAATTATTGGCGTGACGCTACCATGATAATTCATAATATACATCACACCAGTAGTTTTATCATAAATTATCCAAATTAAGGAGCCACTATCAAATTTTTCAATTACACGAAAACCTGTATCATAACCTGTACTAGGACTTTCTTCTTTCATCCCGCAGCCTGTTAATGTAATAACAAGAATTAGTATTAATATTGAAGCAAGTAGTATCTTTTTTATTTTAGTCATTTATTTACCACCCATTACTAATAATCCAAGCACCAAATAAAATACACAATGCAATTTCAGATAATTCTGAAACTATAGTAGGACCGCGATATTCCTTTGGTGCTATGCTTTCAATAATGCCTATCGCCGCGATTGAAATAATCACTTTTAACCAGTTCACACCTTATCCTCCTTTGGCTGACGGCGTATCTCAATCCTCAATCTTGTTTCTGTATAGGCTTCTTGAAATAGAGCTTTTATAAACAGTATCGCATCATCGATACGCATATCGCTTGCCAATAAATCAAATGCACCGTCACCGTGGCGTTCATAAACTTGAAACTTATCTTCCCACATTGTTTTTATTCTCCAAATCCATTTTCGCACCGCAGTTGGGACAATATGATAGTTCTTCTTCTCTCGTCCAACTGTTCCTGAGTCCTTTCATATGCCACTGACATTTAGAGCATTCATAATGTCCATGATATTCAGGAGGCATCATTCCTGTCATCTTCACCCACCGCCCATGCGCAGTATTAGTGGTGGGTTGTTCTTTTAGTACTTCCAGCGCATCACGCATCAAATGTTTTTGACACCGCAAATCGTCTGGATCGTAATATACACAGTTAGGACACGGATGACAGCCAATACAATACTCAAGTCCTTTGACAACCCTCTCCATGTCAGCCATCCCATTTTACCGCCTTCCCACATTGCGGACAGAAGTTTGCGCGATAGTCATTCGACCCAACAGCGGCGTGCCCGCAAAAGCCGCAAATGTAGATTCCACGCAGATACGTTTTGAGTTCTTTCGGCTCAACGGGTTCTTGCCCCTGGAACAGAACTGATTGTCCATCAGAAAATCCTTTTTGATATCCTCTTTCAAATATCTTTTTATTTTCCCAAAGTATGTCCTCCAGCTGATTCTCAGTTAATTCTGGCTCTTCATCTTCAAACCAATGTCTTTCGGTCAAACCCATTTTCACTTTACCTCCTTTTATTTGCATTGACCACTGCAATATTCACCCGTTATTTTGCAAAAAGGAATTTTTCGCCCCATATCTTGCTCCCATTCTACATATTGGCAATTTTCAATCTTCTGTTCTCTTGCTTTTCTATCTGCAATTACATCAGGCTGTAAATTATATAATAATGCGCGTGTTTGCGCGGCGAATACCTGGGCCATGATTTCTGAATCAGTCATTCCACTTTACCTCCTTTCCGCACCATGAGCAATATTTTATATCTTCATATTTGTCAATTTCATGATTACAATTACTACAACGTGTAATTCCTAAATTATGCGCTAACTTTTTCTTTTGCTTTGAGTTTGAAAGCCAATGAATATAGGATTTTGTGCAACTTGGACAAAGATAATTATTACTTTTCCAAGAGTCGTTGTATTTTGATGGTGGATATTTTTCTTCTTTGGTATAGATTTTTGCACTAGTTAGCCAACCATACTCTTTTAGAATTTCTATACCACAACGATCACAATAAATTTTCATCATTTTAGTTTTACCCAATTCACTTATTTGTTCTTTCTAATCCAAATAGTATTTGTAATCCATTACCTATGCTATCAAGGGCTCTTTGCTTTTCAACTGGAAGCTCTTCAATCATTCTATTAGTTTTTCTAATTGGGCACCAATCGGGGACAGAAGTTAAATCAATAGTAACATTAAGGTAGGCACTTATTTCTGATTGCGTTGTTTGCAATTGATACGCGCAAAAAGGTGAGCCAAATTCTTCATTTTTAAAAAAGCATTCTCCACAACTTTGTGGTTCATTTAATTTCATAAATTTCATCCTTATATTGTGATATTTGACGTATTTCTGAGAGATAATTTGTATAATATGTCTGAAAATTATACAATCCGTTTCTATAATTTTCCCAATTTTGGTTATGCCGTAATTCAAGTTCTAATTGGCCAATCCGTTCTTGTAGTTCCTGAATGCGTGCCTGGTATAACTTTTCATACGCTTGCTTCCATTTATCAATATTCGTGCGTATCTTTTCTTTTATATCTTCTGGCACTTGACTTATATCAAAATCGAGACTAAAACCAGAGTCCTTATTCATTTTAACTAATCCACACAATATAGTCAAAAGGTTGCTTATTAAGCCAATTCTCATTTAACCGCGGAACACTATAATATTGATATTCACCGTCAGACATATAGGCAGTACCTTCGGCTGCGATAACACGCTCTTCTTTGATGTCTTCGATAAAATCTGCCTTACTTACTAATGTGCCATATTCTGGGTCTAATTCCCAATCTTCCAGTTTGCGAGCATGAAGAAATAAATCTTCAAATCCCACCGTAACAGTTGTGCCTATAGAAGTCTCTACATCAAAAAATAGTCCCTTTTCCGTAAGGTGCGCGCCATCAAGCTTTAGGTTGCCAGCAACCCACTTTCCATTTTCTTTACAAAGAACGTGCTGACCGCCATACATATTAAGATTTTCCATTTTACTCCTTATAACTAAAATTATTTTGTTCTAGATAAATTTTGGTAACTTCAAACTGAAGTCGATTAATTAAATTATTAGCTAAATATTCTACTCTTTTTTCAGCATCAGTGTATTCAAACTTATTGCTATAAGCTTTTAAAACATCAGCAATTTTCATAGTTTCTTCACGATAAAAAATATTTTCTTGTTCTGTTGCAGGTTGAAATTTTGCAATAAGTGCGAGTTCGTTAATTGCTTTATGCCGAAAAGAAAGAATATCACCTTCACGAGTTTTAGTAAAAAGCTGGCGCATATCATCGAGATGCAGGGCGTGTGAATAACGCTTACCATCTGACATGTTGCGACCGTGAAGCTGATAACACATACCGGCGATTGCGTTAAGCATATTCTTATAGTTGGCGTGAATAAGATAAAACATAGTTTCTGAATCAGAGAAAAATTGCTTTTCAATTTCCTTATACTCGGGCTCAAAAACTTTATATTTTGAGGAAAATACTTCGATACTGTTAGGAGAAGTTTTACGAAGCAAATTCATCATAAGACGAAAATCCTTAACCACGCATTTGCCATCGCCAATTTCGGTTTCAAAACTAATAAGATTAGTATTAGAGATGAAATCAAAATAATTCGGGAGAACGATAGAAAACGTATCGCAGTCACTATTTTCATTTTCTAAGTTATAATTTTGACTCCCGATTAAAGAAGTCCAAATTACCTGATAATCATTGTGTTCGTCTGCCATCGCCTTTACATACGAGTGATGGTATTCAACGGCTTTCATCCAGTCGTTCATTTTTATTCTCCTTTATCTATATCTTATAAAAAGTTCAATTAATATGCCAAATAAGCTAAACATAGTAGCGAATTGTAAGCCATCAAGAATTGAATCAAAGGTTTTGGATGTTTCTTTATTTTTAATATCTTTATGACAAGCGATTATTATCAATAAGCCCATAAATAAATAAAGTATCAAACTTATATAAGGGGTAATCATTACTTTTTTTCCTTTCCCTTTAGTAAATATATTATACCATAAATTTGAAAAAAAGTCAAAAAAAAAGAAGGGCGCTTTCGCGCCATTTATTCTTTGACTAAATATTGATCTCCCATAATCATTTCTAAAGTAATCTTGTCTCGTTCCCAATAGGGAATACGGACTAGCGGAATATTATGAGAAAGTGCATATTGATTTTTTTCTTTGTCGCGCTGTTGAATCGTTTTTAAAGAATCACTATTATTCCAACGATTACGTTCTGTATAATGCTGTTCACCATCAAATTCAATTAAACGAACAATTTGTTCTTGTTCGTTCAAAATAGCAAAATCGAAACGTTTTAACTGTAATTCTGAATTAGTATATTCTTTAATAAATTTTATATTATTAGTCTTTAATAATTGGGTTATATTATATTCTCCGATAGAGTAATTAATACAACCACAAGATTGTGTTTGACCAATTCTTAAGTTATATCCATCCACCGATTTTTCAGTTCCACATTCGCATTTACAAATCCATTTTTTATGATTATTAGGATCTCGTTTAAGAACAGTCCATCTTCCAAAAGTTTGCCCTGTAATATCAACCCATTTATTATCTATAATAAGACAGCCACAAGATTGAGTATGACCTTTTAAAAGGCTATAACTTGGAACTTCTTTATAGTTACCACAATCACATTTACAAAGCCAAATTGGAATTTTCTTTTCTCCCGCAGTTCTTTCTGTACGAGAAACTACTAATAATCTTCCAAATCGTTGTCCCACTAGTTTATTATAACGTTCTTCTGCTTTTTTCTTTTTAATATTTTTCAATTTAGAGCATCCACAATCCCGCGGTCGAGTGCTAGAACGTAAATATTCGCTACTTTTTTCACATATATTTCCACAATCACATTGACATTTCCACCAAACGTGATTATTATGCGGCAAAGCTTTTTCTAATACTAATAATTTATCTATTTTCTTTCCTGTTAAATCTATAAGAGTAACCATAATTACCACTCACCTCCATTAGATAAGTGGTAATTATAACGATATTTATTTATATTTTCTTCCATAATGATAGAAAAGTTTAGTGAATAGCGTTATATCTCTCACTATTTAGTTTTTCAAGCATTAGATCTATAGACGTCTTACCAGACATAATTTGCTCGTATAGTACAGGAGAACAACCGCTTACGAAGGTTACGCCAGTCTTAGAATCCTCAAGGAAGGTGTTATTGCGAGCATTGACATCCCAATACACAAGGTTGGGAAAATCATACCAGCCGCCGCACCTAGCTTCCCACTTCTGACGAATAGAAGACATAAAGTCCGTCTTTTGATAACCATAGTGCCCAGTTGCTGAATCAACTTCCATATCACTTACGACGATAAGAGTCTTAGGCATATCTTCTGGATCAACATTATTCTGCATCGCAGTATTTAGCACTAGGTCAAATACGCTTTGTAGATTAGTATTCTCACAAAGATTGGTACTTACGATGCGTGCTACCTTATCGCAAAAATCCACACCCTTAGTCTCAACTAGACGAGCAGTATGGCTGAAGGAGATATAGTGATTTGCAAAAGGCCCCTTAGCACGCTCTGCGGTATAGAGTGCAAGAGATACAGCAACGTCAATAGGCTTTACGGTGCCATTGCCGCTCCAAGTCATCGACCCAGAGGTATCGCAAACTACCATAGCGTTGAGAGTTGCGCCCTTAAAGTAATCAGTAAGGTTGTCCCAATACTTGTTTACCATAAGGCGCTCGGTATCGTTCAGGGCAGGCTCACCGTAACCATTACCCATACACTTAAGGGCGGCCGCCACTACATCATAAGGATATAGAGTACCAGCATTGACCTTAGTAGTCTTATCCTGTGCAAAAGCCTTGTACTTTTCGGCAATCAGGCCCTTACTTTTAAACACATTACGATAGATAAGACCAGCGCGAGAAGGAAGCTTAGAGAAGTCAATTTCTTCCCAACGGTTCTGAGACATAAGACGCTCTACTACCTTAATACGCTCACGCAGCATAGAGAGCATCTTACGATACTCACGAGGAGTAAGCTCAAGAGCAGCCATAACGCGGCGAGCGTTATGACGAGTAGTAGCACTAGATGTATTCTCGGAAGGCATCCACTTCGCGCAAAGAGATACCGATGCCCGAGGATCATCATTATAAATAGCCATATCGCGGGTTAGCTGATGACGAATGAGTGCCATTACTTCACGCTCAACAGGAGTATCGAAGAGTACAAACAGGTCGTCCCAACGGATAAAGTTACCATCTACCCACTCACGCAGATTCTGGCGGGCGGCTTCAGGATAGTTATTACCAAGCCAATGCAGGCATACACGGAAGAAACGACGCTCGCCTTGACCCTCCAAAATATCTCTGAGGTACGTCAGGCACTTCATCGCATATCGAGGGCTCTCCATATAGGCTTCCTTAAAGAGAAGCACACAATCACTCTCACTACGGGTACGGTAAGCTCCGCCAAGAGCAAATAGGTCATAAAGCTTAGACATGGTTGACTTCTTAGCTACTGCTTGATTCTCTGTAAGCTTAAAATTATTCTGGGACTTCATCGCGTTCATAAAAGTATTAGCCATATTTTTTCTCCTTTTCATCTTAGTCTTTTGTCAAGACCGCAGGTTTTTTCTTTATGTATTTATTATAACATAATTTTGATTAAAAGTCAAAGTATAAAGCTGGTATATATTCTGCATTTTCAAGATCGGTTAGAAAGCGTGAAAAATTTATATGAGCTACGCCAATTTTTTGCAATTGTTTTGTATAAATTCCAATAGCATGTTGCTGCGTTGTAGTATCATTATGCTGATATACTTTATATAAATCACGATAAAATTCGCGTAAAAGATTCCAATGCTCTTGTCCTGTTTCTGGCGCATATTTCATAAGATACCAAAAATCATACCACAAGCGTACCATTACAAAACTAATATCCTCCCATATAAAGAAAGAATTAATTTTATTTTTCTTGGCAATTTTAATTACATGCCGCTCATTTAACAATAATCCTTTTAATTGTTTTGTATACATATATTCCTTATTATTAATATGAGTAATAGAATTTTTATCATATGTATACATATATATAGGCGTACCATAAAAATGTAATTTAATTGTATTATCATATAAATTTAATTGTTTAATTACAAGCATACATGCACGATTAAATCCGACATCTTCGTTAGCATAAGAAGATTCAGGGCAAAAATGAATATTATATAATTCCAGAAATTCTCTTTCATAAACTGCTCCATGCAAACAATGTAATGTATTACCAGAATAGCTATTCCATTCCGCATTCAACCAACGCCATAAATATAGATAAGGCGTAGTATCTGAAAGAATAGTAAGTATTACTTGCAATATAGCATATTTAGATAAAATATAATCTCCAGTATCTATAAATAAAATATGAGAACCATTTGTAGCATTTATACCATCTTGGCGTGCCATTCCCGGCCCTTCATTACGTGATTTCATAATGAAATTAACTTTTGGATATTTTGTATTAATTTCTGAATAGTCAATATCAGAACAATCATCGACTACAGTAATAGTAACGGGAAAATTATACATTTTTCCTAATGCAAAAATTTCTTCATCATATACAGATTTAATTGTTACTTCTAAATCTTTTATATTTTTATATGTAGGAATAATAATATCTAATCCATATTTATCAGGTATATTACGTTTAATTTTTATATCTTTATACTTTTCAACTAATGGCTCATGCTGCCAATTTTTAAGTGCTGCATAATGTATAATTTTGCGATGCTTTGCATCAAGGCTATAATTACTAATATTATAATCTGAAGGGAGCTGATAGATATAACCTTGACATAAATTGTTAAAGCAATCTTGTTCTGGAAAAGCGTAATGATACATATTGAGCGAATGAATTAATTCATCATCCTTACAATCCTCACGCAATTTTTTTAAATTAAATAATGCTATGCCTATATTTGTATATAAGAATTTTTTAGTAGATTTATGTGATTCACGAGTTGCCGCGAAATAATAATTAGTTAAGTCTAAATCCCATAAATTTGATATATTTTCATTTACTATAGTATCTACATCAAGCATTAAAATTTTATCAAGTTGCGGGAAAATTTTTGTTAATGCGGCCTTTAACAATATCATATAAGACCATGAATTATTGTAATTTGGTCCATCTTTATCAAACCATTCTTGATTACTTACATTTATACATTCAATTTCGGGCGGCAAATCATAAGGAAATTCATCATCCTCGATTAAAAAATATATTTTATCTACATCCGAATGTATTAAAAGAGATTTTGCAGAAGGCAACATATCTTGATATATGTTACGCGTACCTGCATAACATGCATATTTCATTTTAATTTTACCTCATATATCTTCTGGCTGCATAGAAACTGGAAGCTGACCGATTTCATTCCATCTGTTGCGAATGTCACTTATTGCCTCTTCAATATGGATTGGTGTGCAATTATGAGAATCCATTCCCACGTGATACATAAATGGATTCGTTGGATTAAGCCAGTTAGTTTGCTGATGAGTATGACCGTGAAAATTCACTACATGCTGGCTGAAATGTTTATCATCGTAATTGGCTGTCAAGGTAGGATAGTGTGAAAGATAACAAGTTAGTTTCCTATATTTCAGTACAGTGGCATACATTTCATTTGGCATTGTTACATTTGGACAGTTTTCAAGAATTTTAGTAATTTTATTATCAGTACAATGATTACCCCGAAGCCAAATAATTTTACCATTTAAATTTTTAATATATTTAATTGCATCATCTAAATTATTTAATGCCATATCTCCAAGATGATAAATAAGTGCGTCATATGGTACAATTTTATTCCAATTTTCCATTATTGTCTCATTCATGTCTTGAACATTTGTAAAACCACGGGACTCATATATAAATTGTTGATTATGTGAAAAATGAGTATCCGAGGTTAAAAAGATTTCCATCTTTTTCTATCTCCTTCCAATGATAGCCATAAGCTTTTTCTGTAATTCCATTTAGGCATCGTCGTATATTTCCATGTGCATTATTTTTATGTAAATAAAGGTCAATGTCCGTTATGTGTTTGAAAATAAGATTGTGTTCTACTAATAGAATCCATTTATCATATTTACATTTTGGATTTATATTTTTTAATGCTTTATAATCAATATTTTTAGATTGTAAAGCTGTATACACCACTTGGTCATAAATATTAAATTCTTGACAAGTAGCTAAAAGATTATTGCCATGTTTTAAAAAATAATCTATAATTTTATCATAGTCATATTTAGTATGCCCTTCTCCACCCAAAGCGGCATTATAACCATTATTATAACTATCATAAAATTGAATCCAATAACGTTCACGTTCATTTAATAAATCATTATCACAGTCTTCAATTTCTTCTATTAGAAAACTATCTCGTCCATATTTACGAATAGCATTATGTAGAGGACAAAAATAATCTTTATCATTAGAGGTTTCTGCTGAATAACAGTGCTTTAACCAACGAGTATTAATTGGTTGTCGTGTTTGGCCAATATAAATATTACCATTAATTTTATTTGTAACTTTATAAATCTTTCCCATAATTGCCTCCTATCCGTCTAAAACGGTTTTCATTTCTTGAATAATTTCTTGTAAAATACATATAAGTTTTTCTTCATTTTTGTGCGTAATACCTTTTTGCCCATTAAGCCACTTTGTTAATGTAGATACATTTACGCCCATTCGTTTTGCAATATAACTAACAGACATACCATTATTAGCAAAAAATTGAAGTTTTTCTTTTATAGTCATTTATCTCACCATATTATATGTATTTATATTATCCAAAAATTATGGCAATTTATTCCAAAATTTTAGATTTAATATCCTTTCATTAGCATAAGTCCAATACATCTTTCATCCTCTGTCATAGCTGGCTTTTGAAAGCGTTCTCGCATAGATTGAATTACATTTACAGGAACACGAGCACGACCTTCACGCTGTTCGTTGCGGCCAAGACATACTTCCAAAGGAGCGTTGAAATATACAAAAATAATTTGACAATCTAATTTACCATAAAAATCAAGAGCATGGATAAGCTTTTTGCGAGATTTTACATTTAAATGAGTGGCGTCTGCAATACAATCATATCCATCCACTAAATTAGCTCTTATCATAGCTACAAATTTAGTAAACACTTCTTCTTCGTGTGAAAAATATTCTTCATCATTATTAAGTAAAGAAAGGCGAATTTCATCGCGCGAAACATACTTTGTATTAATAAGATTATACATAAATTTATTTGCCCAATATGTTTTTCCGCATCCTGGACAACCGCAGAGTATATAAAGAATAGGCTTTCGCATACTATCATTCCTTTCATTATACTATATTTTTTTTAATTTGTCAAAACATCAATTAATGCTAGAATTGCTTCTGGTGATTCTTTTACTCTATAAAAACCATCTTCTGACCCAATTGTGGCTAGGATAGTATAAGTATAATCTTTATCTTTATGTTGAGATAAACTTTCAATAATTTTATAATTAATATAAAGTGCAGTCCCATCAGTATTAGTTAATTTAATAAAATTCTTCATATCATTTTTCCTTTCTTGGCATTGGCTCACAATTTTGTGGTGAAACAGACCAGATGTCGCCATTACGACACTGTAATAAAGCGTTACCGTTCTTTTCGTATTTTCCAGTAAAAAGACCATTAATCATGCGGCCGCCAGGAGTTACATCTGGCCATTGATAGCGCTTACCTGCAACTAATTCTTTCTTTTCCATTATGGCTCCCTCTTTTCTTGATTAATATTTCGCCTATCCAATATTGTATATAAATTATATCATAATTTTAAGAAATAGTCAAATAAAAAACGAGGAAGATTATTCATCTTCCTCGTTATATTGTAAAGCATCCAACTTCTTTTGATCGGTGATACGCCATAAGGTATTGGGTTTCCAACCATTATTGCCGCGATTATTAGTTTTCACAGAACACATTGGACAAGAACAATGAATCTTATTTTTACTATATTGATGAAGATTATTGTACCAGTCATATCCACTGGGCTGTGTCTCGCGGTCAATCCTACGCTTACGGATTGCTTTCGTATAATCATTATGTCGTTTTTCTGCCGTCGTCCTCATAAATAACACTTCCTAAGATGACAGTTAAAAGCTCCCGATAGGACTTGAACCTACAACCTGCGCATTACTGGAGCCGAGTGTGAGTTACGAACTCACATATCTTCGCCTAATTGATTCGTCAATCAATTAGTTTATCATACGGTCTTTTCCCTGTGATTCGGGTGTTTTACTTTAAACTAACTCGACAAGTGCGCTGCTCTACCATTGAGCTACAAGAGCATAACTCGGCCTATTACGGGTTTTCAACCCGCTAGAATATGCTTTCTTCAACAGATAGAATTTTCTTGAAATTAATTGCTGTGTAGGCCGATGGCTGATGTTACCTTGCATCGCATGGGGTAACTTGATTGTATCTATATAGATTGCGAAAATGTATATGTAATCAGCCGTTACATTCTAAATTGTGGGTAAGGATTTGCACCTTACATGATTTCCTTCTGAGTAAAATCTATGACCTCATAGCCAAGCCAAGTCTTCCTTGATGCACGGGTTCAAACCGTCTAGCGTCTACCTATTCCGCCACCACAATTATTTACTTATAAAGTTGATAATGCTTTGAAATCGCATGGGCGATTTCGTCAGGTAATGGACGAAAACCAATACAAGTTAATGTGCGTCCAACACCATTTTCATCAGTTTCTTCGGGAGTAAGCTCCGTGAGACAAGCATCTTTAATGAGGAAAAAATCTACTCCCTCTTCTAACCCCAATTCGCGTGCATAGTCAACTGCTTTCATCAGTTGATTATAATTTTTAGCTTCGCAAACAGTTTTTGTAAAGATACCACAAAACCATTCATTATACGTATCAGTATTAATACATAATTTAATCCACGTATTTTGAGTATCTTGTTCGTTAATAGTACAGCTGCGAATTTGCTGCGATAAAAATGCCCAACTTGCATGTGCTACTTGTGCCGCCAATTTACCAGGGCTCATCTGTAAATCTTTTCGCGCGATTATTAACTGTCTCATTCTTGCTCCGTCGTCATAAGTGTTCTTTGATATTCAATTGCTTCATCAATCTTAGAATGGTCAAATACTGTACCATCAGTACAACGCCAAGCTACTGGTTGTAAATTTCGTTTAATGGCATTTTTAATAGTGTTAGACTCAAATTGCCCTGTAGTCTTATTTGCATGACATTCTGGAACCAATTCTTTCAAAGGAATTCTACACCAACCCTGGCCGCACTGCCCCGCCTGTGCCGTATCGTAACAAATAGCAATGGTATGCTTATCTGTTATATAATCATAAACTTCATAGCGCTTACCGTTCTTACGATGATACATTACTTCCATTATTTTGCGTCCTTTCTTGTAATAAAAACTAGACCAGTTTTAATTTTGAAGGATTTGAACCTTCTATATTTTTTTTATTGAGAAAAAAATAATTTATCCATTGTTAAAATAAATGGCTGTGCTGGTCTATAAAAATTTCTAGGCTTTCTTTGTTCCTTTGATTTCAAGTCAAATTTTTGTAATAGTTGCTGACAAAGCCTAATAAATGGCTGGCGTGGTAGGGGTCGAACCTACGAATACAGGAGTCACAGGCAAAATAGATTTGAACTATTATTCTATGGCATTACTTATGCTATTGCCTGAAAGTCCTGTGCCTTAACCACTTGGCTACACGCCATCAAAGTATCGCATTAAATACGATACTGGTCGATACCGCTTGGAATCACTCCATCATTAGTTTCATTAACTAAATAAGTTTCCTTATTATGCTCTGAAACAAAATAAAGCACGCCAAGTAATGAACGGGCACTAACACGGACCTTACCATCTACTGTTTCAAGCACATAGTGGTCAGTCGTGCCATCACGATTAAGACTCGCTACGAAATTTGCTGCATCGGTTTGTGTAATTAAACGAATATGAGTACGATGATACATTTTAATCTTCTCCCTGAGTTTCAAACTCTTCTGTAATTTCTTCTTCGGTTAGAATGTCATTAAGTTCAGTAAGAGCCATAGTCATTAGAAAAGATTTTCCATAAAAGCTCACAAGCCTATCCGCGGCTTTGCCATAGGTTTCCGCCGCCACAATGCCCTTTTCGGTCGTGGTTGCTCTAATTTCATTGTCGAAAAAAGTAACTACATAACTAAACATAACTTATTCTACCTTTCTTTTTTTAAAAAAACGGTGGCGCCGTATAACGACTTACCGTAATTTCGTATCACCTACTGATGATAAAGCGCCAGTTACTGAGGGTCATCTAGCATCTTCGCTTGCTTAACCCTACTCCAAGAAGAAGAAAAAACCAACTTACGCATACTGTTATCAATCCTTTCTTTCATTCTTTATGTATATATTATAGCACAAATTTGAATAAAAGTCAAATATTTCAGTCCCGACTATAACCTTTACTAGTACAAATTACTACAGGTGACATATTTGGCGTCGCAGTCGTAACATTAAAAGTTGGAATGCAGAAAATACAACTTGTTTGATTTGGTGCCATCACAGAGCCACATTTAGGACAAATCCAACCATATTGAAGGGAAGTGGCTGTTACAGACTGTGAGACTGGCACGGTTGTTGTAGTCGTAGGTGTTACGGGGCGGTCAGTCTTTTGGTTAACTAATCTTTTAAGTTCATTCATAATATTATCTCTCCTTTAAGCGCCTGGTTGGAGTTGAACCAACTAATAAAAAAGGGTTTTGCAGGCCCTCCCCCGACCGTCAGGGTTCAGACGCATTTTTTCATAAGTGACAGGAGCTGAGCGATTTGAACGCCCATCGTCTGTTTTGGAGACAGAAAGACTAGCCATTGTCCTAAGCTCCTATAATGTGCCCGGCGAGGCTCGAACTCGCGACCCCTTGATTATGGTGGAGTATCAAGGTATTGCACCTTGTCCTCTATTAGACGTCTCTAATAGTATGCTCTTTACATTACTACCCCAAAGTCAAGTGCTCTACCAACTGAGCTACGGGCACAAAACTAGACCAGTTCATCTTAGGCGGAGCCGACCCGCTGCATTTCTAGCAAAAAATACAATTATTGCTGACTGGTCTCGGCTAATGCGCCAGGATGGAATTGCACCACCGATGTTTCTAATGTGGGTGATTTACAGTCACCTGACCTCGCTACTAGTCACACTGACGCATAATAAATGGTGCGGCGGGTCAGGATTTGCACCTGCGAAGCCCACGGTTCTAGCTAGCATACCGGCGTAGGCACCAAACTTACCGGTTGGCCCCTTTGTCTGCTTGGATACCACCGCATAATTGACACCCTCCGAAAGAATCGAACTTTCATTTTACGGTTCGTAGCCGTATGGTCTTTCCGTTAGCCTAGAAGGGTACGTGCTCGCTATTTAGAATGCCCGCGAGCTGGGTCGCTATTTAATCCATAGCTGGCGCGCCAACCAGTTAAATTGGCGAACAGAAGGGACAAGATTCGAACTTGCGGTAGGTTACCCTACGACGATTTAGCAAACCGCTCCTATTGACCACTCAGGCACCCTTCTAAATTCTATCTTCTATATCTTCACCAAAAGCTTCTTCAACCTGCTTTGGTGAAAAACTAAGTGCAATAGCAAAACGCTTACAAAAAGCGTGTAATTGCCCAATAGTCATATCTGGCGTAGTTCTAAAAGTTAAATTAACATCGTCATCAAATTCGTTATTATCATTATAATAATTAAACTCTACAGTAACGGGTCTCTTTATCTCCATGATTCAATCTCCTTATAAGGGTCTTCCTTATCCCAAACAGCACAATCTTTTACAATAAAGTCATTCATCTGAAAAAACATATTCCAAGCAACTTCAAGACAATCGGTATAACAAAGCTTAGTACAGCCAGTTTTCTTATCACGAAAGCGAAGAACACAACGAAGGATACCACCGCTTTTATCCTCAAACCAATCCATCTGAGTAGAAACCTGTTCTACAACAAAGCGCCCGCGCCACAGATTATCATCATAAATAGATTTATTAACATCGCGGCAAAACTTATTAAGCCAACGCTGATGAGCGCGGCGATTATGAGATTTCATACTGTATTCCTTCATTTTCTTTCCCTCACTTTCTATAATAATTATAGCATAAATTTAGAAAGAAGTCAAATAATTAACGAATAGAATTAATTTCAATTAACTTGCCACATTTATCACATTGGTAAATATATCGAATATTATATCGATGTCCTACCGCCTGCTGAAAAATATAGTGTCCTCCGCATCTTGTACAAATGCCATTATTATATACTATGTTACAGGACGATTCTTGTAAAAATACTACGCCTATAAAAAGTAATATAGCAATTAACACTGCTATAAAAAAAATTTTCCTATCTTTCATTATATTAGTCTTTACTCTCCTTAAACTTATAGAACGCACGATTAACAATATCAATCTCATGCCCGCATTCTGGGCATTCGATATATTCTATCCAATCTCGCTGATTACCAGAAAATTTTATATCACTGTCTTCAAAAGAGAATAAACAATCACAAAATTTACATGTCATATGATATTGCGCGTGCCCATGCTTAATAATTTTTATCATTTTCTCCATTCCTCAGTTTCGATATTATTTTCTTTAAGCCATTCAATAACGACTTGCCGCTCACTACAAGGATTATCCGGAGTCTCAAAAAATAATAGCACAAACTCTACATTCTCTAGGCTCTCCGCAACTTCAATATCATTTTTTAAAACTTGTAATTCATTTAGAATATTATGAATATCTATACCGTTCAACTGTTTGCGATATTCTTGAAGAAAAGCACAATCCTGTGGATGCTTTGGATTACATTTTCCATTACATAAGCCATTACAATTATATCCTGGCTTTAGCGGCGGAATATCTAGCCAAATATGACCTTGCTTATCGCGCCCAAGCGGCAACCATTTAGGATTCCAAACTGCGGTTGAAAGCGAAACAAGATTTTTAGGAAAATTACGCATTTGCGCGAAATAAGAAGTATAAATTTTCATTATTATCCCTTTTTACTAATAAATTTCATTTCAATTTTAGTGCCATGAGGAATAGTATAACTATTAAAATAATTATCTGGAAGAGAACAAATTATACTTGAGCCCTCTTTTTGAAAACATTCCTTATATTGTCCGTTGCCCTTCTCATCGAGCGTGCGCATTAACCAATTATAAATAGAATCAATAAATTGACTTTTTGTCGCAGTGCTACTTAGAGTTTCCTTATCCATATTATTTCCTCATTTCCTTTTTTCTAAAAAAATTATATCATAATTTTAGAGAAAAGTCAATTATAAAAATAAGATGGAAAAAATCCATCTTTAAAATACTAGGCGTCTTATTTATTGTCCTACCTATTGGACGATTCGCAAAAAGGATTGCAAAATGGGACTCGAACCCATAACCTATAAAGGTAATTGCTGAAAACGCCTATAATATTATTGTTGTTTTATTTGATATTTATATATCAAATCATATGCTCTATCATAATTGTGCCCACGACTAGTCAAGCCAACTTTTAAAAGAGCTTGACGAACATTAGAAGTTGTCTTTAATGCTTCTACTAATTGTTCTTCAGATACTTTTTCATTTTGTCGTTCTACGCTAAGCTGATTTCGTCCTTTAAAATTCGCTGTTAAAGCATGACAATTGCAGCAAAGAATTTGTAAATTATCTAATGTATTATTCAAATGGTCTCCATCAATATGATGTACTTCTAGTGGAATAGGAAAATTTTCCCATTTTGTTAAACCGCATTTTTCACATTTTCTGCCGCGTAAATTAATTAAAGCATCTAACATTAATACGGCTTTAATATTTTTCCCATACTGGAAACGCGAATAATCAAAATTATTTTTATTCCAACCCTGCCCTAAAAAATGCGATATATCAAATTGTTTCGTCTCTATCATATCCTTAATAGCTTTCATACCACTACCACTATCAGGATTATAACCTAATTTTTGAGCGACTTCTCTATAACTTCGACTATTTTGAATAATCTCAAGCAACTCTTTTTCAGAGAATTTTTCCCATTTTTTCATAATTATCGCCTCCTACATAAATAGTATTATATAAGCAGACGCATTACTCTTTTTTCTTCGCGTCCCGCGATTTTTTTAATAGCCCCTATCAGATTCGAACTGATACTTGATAGATTTTGAACATCAATATGAGTGATGACCTCATTTCGCTCTGGCTATTGATGGTCTATTGCCTCTGCCAATTGGGCTAAGGGGCCATATAATTGCGACTTTGGGCAGCCACCGCCCTATCCTTGAACCGCAGGAACTCAGGATAGATTAGTTCCATATAAAAACTAGACCCACTTATTACGCGCTCTACCATTGAGCTATTTGGGCGCATCGGCCCAAAGATGGATTCGAACCATCACATACGTGCTCCACATGCAAAAGAAATAATTGCTGACAGGTCTAAAATCCTACTCCCACGACTTGAACGTGGACTAACCTTGTGAGGGTCTCCGGCTTATAAGGCCGTGGCATGTACCAATTATGCTTGAGTAGGAAAATCAAGACGGCGAAATGAATGCTACCGCTACACCAAACATAAGTGCCCACCTTATGCTGCGGGATTCGAACCCGCCCCTTTATTATACTGCATAAATTTTCAAAATAATTGCTGAACCGTCTTTAAGGCAACGACCCTACGCAGAATTGAACTGCAACCTCGTGATAGACAGTCACGTATCATAGCCATTAGACCATAGGGCCATATTGGGAACTTTCGTTCCCTTTTGATATATTTATTATAGCATAAATTTAGAAAAAAGTCAATTACTTGAACTACAACAAGTAGTTGTAATCCAACCATGATTAGTCATATTTAACTTAAATTCTGTTTCATTTGCCGTACAGAAAAACACGCCTTCCGCTGCTTCAAATATATTCTTTGCAATCTCTTGATACAAAGTAGTTCTATTACCATAGATATCGCCAAGGTCATCAATATAATACTGTACTACTTGTTTCTTAAAGACAACATAAGTTAGTGTATTAGACATAACGCCTTCAATTGTCACTACCTTTTCTAGTGCAGGATTATCAGCAAATGCCCTTTCATAAAGATTCGCACGATTTAGCTTTAATGCGGTCTTAGGTACATTCGCGGGAATGACGCTAACCTTTACAACCTGATTACCAAAATGCTTTTCAGTAGGTAGAAGCTGTCCTAGGGCATCAGCCTTATCTGCATTCTCTACATACACAGTAAGCTCTAATGTATCATTATCAAATATTACACCAATTTCATTATCTTCCTGAAACATTGCCTTTACATCAGCATACCAAACCTGCCATGGGCTGAGAATTTTTAGAGCCATAAATTTACCTCATTCTTATAAAATTAATGCTGGGCGGGGCGACACTCCCGCATCTCCTAACAATGGGCGATAGCTGCCTGTTCTATCCTCCAACTTGACCGCCCGGTGAGGGGCTCGAACCCCCGACACTGCGGTTAATACAGAGGCGAGAATTGAACTCGCAACGTGGGCGTCCCTCACATGATTACCAAATCATCTCTCTGTCACAGCCGCATGCTCTACCGACTGAGCTAACCGGGCAAATTCGGCATGCTATCTCTGAGCTGACGAACGCCGCACCCGTATAGTCTTACCTATAAGTAGCTATCCTAAATTAAGACCTGATAGCAAGGTAATTATAACCGCTCATAACTGTTTACGTTACTTCGTTGGCGGCCGCAACGATAGGCATCTCACCCAGTCCAAGGCGGTTTTTACTCACGCTGGAGATTGTATTAAAGAAAATGTCAACTAGTATAAGCCAGTATCCCGCTGAACTATATTTTCTTTTACAAGGCTCGTGCTCATTAAACACAAGCAGAAATCAAGGTGGAGAGATTTGCACTCCCGATTTCGTCATCCCAAGTGACGCCCGTTAGCTACTACGATACACCTTGTTAAAACTGCTGCCTTTACCTACGAATAGGTGTTTGCTACTACCGGCAGTTCGGCGGGAGCGGTTTTCATTTTCCGTAATCTCCGCAAAAGATTACCCTCTATTCCAATAAAAATACTAGGGTTTTTCTACTCTTGACTTATTTAGAGGCTCCCATTGGGTGGCAATATTAAATAAGTTTTTCCTTACCATAGAAAGTTTGGACTTTCTACGACGCCTAGCCGCCGCACGCTTTCCTTTCCGGATTAGCTCAGAGGTCGCCCCAAGCGTAGTCTTTTCATACTCGCTCGCGCTAGCAATTGTAACGGACGTTGCCAATATAGCGTGTTGGAGAGTCGAACTCCAGCCAACTGGGTGAAAACCAGTTATCTTTACCACTTGACTAACACGCCACATAACTAGGCGGCATAAAAAATTTTAATTCCCAAAATTTTCTATAAGTATTGCTGCTACCGCCTATTCGGTTTTATTAACCACAGACCGAAAGCTGCGCTTTCTCTTGTTATTCCACCCACGCATGAAAGTATGTTGGGAAATTGGGCTTTCCGACGCATTTGCGCCTTTGCCAATATTCAGGTGTCTTACCCAAATACAAACCCACCAAAGGCAATGTGGCCTACACTGTGTGAGAGGTGCGATTGAACCGCATCGCTTTACCAATTTTTAGCGCTATTTGGTAAGGAATCGGGCCTTTTCCTTCCATCCTCTTTTTCAGCCAAGGTTATTGTTTCACTATCAACTACTTATCTGGTCCTCTTACCATAGCCTCTAGATTACCATTTCAAAGAATGGTTATATACCGCAAACGATATGCGGATGCACCTTTAAGTTTAAGGTGGCGTGCCCCACCGCCCACTCTCTATGGGCTCAGTATGCGCTCTTGGGTGGCCGCCCTCAAGCGAAGCTAGACTCTAAGTGCATCAGGGTTTTGGCTCTACGCTCCACGCCACCCGCTGGGACTCGAACCCAGGCAGTGCCTCTACCTTTTCGCTTTATCTTTTCTACAGCCCCGTGTTTATACTGCTTTCTGCATCGTAGAACTGACCAGCAGTGACGGTTTTTACAGAAGAATACCGACAACTAAATAGCGGGAGTGGGATTTGAACCCACGGTCTATTGGTTATGAGCCAATTGCCTTAACCACTTGGCCATCCCGCAATGGAGACTATCAGAATCGAACTGATGACAAATGCTTGCAAAGCATCTATTTTACCGTTAAACTAAATCCCCTTAACAACATATTTATTATAACATAATTTTTATTAAAAGTCAAATGGTTATTCTTTCTTTTCAAGAAGTTCTACTAATCGAGCATTTTCCCTTCGTAAATTTTTGATTTCTTCCATTAGAAAATCAATAATTTTATAAAGATTTTCTTTTTCATTATCTTGTTCAATTAGCATATTTTCCATTCCTTTCTTTTGTATATTTATTATAACATAATTTTTATTAAAAGTCAAATATTTTTACAAGCAACCTTACTAATTGTGTATTATCTCTACATAATCTTTTGTCATTTTCTAAATAATATTATATTATAATTTCTATCAAAAGTCAAATAAAAACCGTTTATAATTTTTATAGGATTGTCAGTTCTACTCAAATTATAAACGGCTGCGTTCTTGATTCGCGGGTCAAGTACGCGTTGCCTATCTCGAAGGCAAGCCGAGCGGATTATCAATGCCGTATTCTCCACGATTCATTTCGCGCTGTGATACACGCCTATACCTTCATGCTATCGGCATAGTAGATAGAGAAGAATCTTATGTCACTCCGGAAATGACCTACAAGGCAAGATAAGCTCTTGGCGGTTATTATCGCAAACCACGGTAGCAATTTCTTCTAGCGTTTTGCTCCATAGCCCCAACGTCAAATCTGTTTTTGCACCATACAGATTTGAAGAAATGGCGCGAGCACCATACCCGATTTGAACGGGCGAAGGCTGCTTGGAGGGCAGCAATGTTACCACTACATCAATGGTGCATATAGGCGGTTATGCCGCCTAATTATTATAGCCAATCAAATAAATCAAAGAGAATAGGAATGTCTTCAACCTTATTAGAAGAATAGTGATAGGTCTTATATTGTTTAATAAAAGCCTCAAGTTCCTCACGATACTTCCTCTGAGCTTCAACCATCGCCTTACGCGCGCTTTCAACTTTGTCGGCCGCAGCCTTACGCTCGGCAGCTTCCTGCTCCTTCTTTTCCTTTAGTTCAGCCGCTTTACGCTCAGCGAGAATCTTATCGCGGTTTTCTTGCTCCTTTAGCTTAAATTCCGCATCTTCTGCCGCCTGAACGGTATCATAATACTTATTAGTTTTGTCTGAATAAATTTTAATAGCCATAATATAGTCTCCTTGCGGTTCCCTACCCGCAATTTATATTTCGTTGATTGGGTTCCTTTCCCCTTTCAACATAATAATTATATCATAAAATTTGAAAAAAGTCAAGTATTTATGTAATAAAAAAAATAAAATAAAAAGAAGTTAAAAATAGATAATAATCATACTATTAAAATGAAAAAAAGGTCAAAACTATGGAGGTATTTATGGCAACATATGTAAAAAATACCTGGGAAAGCGGTGATACGATTACTGCTGCTTTAATGAATCATATAGAAGAAGGAATAGAACTGATTGATAATAATTTAGTTTCTTTAGATACAACCTTAACGCAAGAAGGCGATGCTGCGGAAGCAAAGGCAGTTGGAGAACAATTAAATATAAAAGCCAATGTTGATGGCTATTACGAAGAGCTTACTTCTGGTAGTACCGAACAATTGCTTTCCTCTAAATTCACAGAGGATAGTGTGCCTTATGTTTATCGTAAAACTGGTGGCTCACTTGATGTCGGCAATCGTAAGCTTGAAAAAATTGTTGGCGGAACGATTGTGTGGAATCAGTTGTATAAACAGGGAGATACCGATGCTTCTACAACAAGAGATAATGTTACTGTTGTGGATCATCGTGATGGAAGCTATACTGTTTCAACGACATCTGAGGGCGCGAGCGCTGATTTTACGCTGTCGCTTCGCGCGAATTTATTCCGTATTGGTAATCATGTATATTTTCGCGGTGGCGCGCAAATTGAAAAAGGTATTTGCATTATGGATAACTGGAGCGGCTGGCATCTAAACAATAAAAATTATGGCGTTTATAAACGAATTGATGTTGCTCCTGATTATCTTGGATATTCTGGCTTCACTCTTTCTATCGCATCTGGCACCATAATCAATGAGCCGATTACTTTCTGGCCGCAATACTGTGATTTAACAATGATGTTTGGAAATACTGTGGCTGACTACATTTACTCTATGCAGGGAGCATTATCTAATGCCGGGGCTGAATTATTTAAAAGTCTGTTTCCATTGACCCACTATGCCTACAATCCCGGCGAGTTGATGAGTGTCCAAACCACCCAGCATGAGACTGTTGGATTCAACCAGTGGGATGAAGAGTGGGAGCAAGGCACATTTAGCACATCGACTGGCGCGAACATTTCAAGGACCGACCAAATTCGTTCTAAGAACCTGATTCCTGTTATTCCGGGCGCAAAGTATTGGTTTAGTATGCCAATTGGGGTTGCATGGACGATGTTTTTGGACGAAAATAGAAATATTGTTGATCCACCGGAACTAGATGGCGCAGCAAGCTGGCTGTCATCTGGGCATTGCGTTGGTATAAGCACACGCACATTTACGATGCCGCTGAACGCCCATTACATTCGTTTCTATATGACTCAATCATATGGCAATACATATAAGAATGATATTTGCCTTAACCTCTCCTGGACTGGCTATCGCAACGGAGAGTATGAGCCATATTCCAAACATACTTATGCGTTACAAGAAAATCTTACCCTTCGTGGCGTCCCGAAGCTAGATGCGAACAATCATATTTACTATGACGGTGATACATATGAAGCCGATGGAACGGTAACAAGACGATACGGTGTGGTAGATTTGGGAACATTGGATTGGATAGAAACAACTACAGCAAATCAGTTTAGCTGTCCGACTGTATATGAGATGCTGTATCATGGCAATCTATTATGCACTAAGTATCAAAGTGGTGCATATGAATATTCAACCTTGCCGAATGGATATATATCAGTTACAAACTCTAAGTCAGATCCGATTTTAAGAGTTATGGATACCACTTATACTACTGCCGCCGCCTTCAAAACTGCCATGTCCGGTGTGATGCTGGTCTATGAACTTGCTACTCCAACAACCGAGCAGGCCGCATCCTATCCAGAAGTGCAAATCGTCGATGATTTCGGAACCGAGCGATTCGTGGATACGCGCGCGGTCGCAATTCCGGTCGGTCATAGCACGAAGTATATGTCTAACCTTCGTGACAAGCTTCAACATCTGCCTGACCTTGCTGATTCAGATGGCTTATACATGGTCAAACAGGCTAACGGTCAGATGACGCTCACATCAAGTCCTCTACCCGCCGCGCCTAGTCAAAATGGCACCTATATCCTTAAATGCATTGTATCAAATGGTACGCCTACATATAGTTGGGAGGCTCAATCATGATAACTTTATATGATGTTATTGATATACGAACAGGTCAGCATTATTCTGTCGTAATTGTAAAATCTCGTAATACAAAATGGTTTATATCAGCTAAATAATATTTTCAAAATACTAGTAAATATAGCTGGTGTTTTTACATAAAAAATAGGGAGGAAAAAGGATAAAATGAATAATTTATGGAACGATAATCTTTCTGTAAATCATATGAATTCTAATAATTGGAACCCCAATATGAGAATGAATTTATATCCTCAATATGAAATTATTCAGGTTAGCGGAGAAAATGGGGTTGATGCCTTTCCAATGGGGCCAAATAGTAGTATTCTACTAGCTGACCAAACCGCACCCATTATCTGGTTGGTCCGAACTGATGGCGCGGGATATAAAAGTGTTAAAATCCCATATGATGTTACACCGCACAAAAATGCTCCTCAGATAGATGTAAATAGTCTTGAACAACGAGTTAAACATTTGGAGGAATTATTGAGTAATGGCAAACAGCAATCCAATAATAGACAATCTAAGAAACAACAACAGCAGTCCAATAATGAACCCAGCGTGGATACAGCAAATTAAAGGCGTTATGCAACAAATGCAATATGCCACGAATCCACAGTTGGCTTTAAATCAATTTATGATGTCTAATCCACAATTAGCAAATGCTATGAGTTTTATTCAGCAAAATGGCGGGAATCCTCAAACCGCTTTTTATAATTTAGCAAAGCAAATGAATGTAAATCCGGAAACAGTTCTTAACGCATTAAAATGAAGGTAACTTCATTTTATAAATATATAAATAGGCGAGGTAATTACTTATGAATGAAAGTAATGGACTAACTGCTTCTGATGTTGCTCTCCTAACAGGCAACAACAATGGTAATCTCGGTGGCGGCTGGGGCGGCATGATTTGGCTATTTGCTATCCTTGCACTTATGGGCGGCGGCTTCAACGGTGGATTTGGCAACGGTGGCTATCGTCCTCAGTATGCAACACAAGATTTTGTGCAAGCCGGTATGAACTTCTCTGATTTACAAAATCAGAACAGAGATATCTTAACAGCAATTACTAATGGCACTGCTTCTGCGGTTTCTGCTGCGAAAGAAGCCGAATATGAGAGTGTCGCGGTTGCAAAAGATATTCAAAGCACTATTATTTCTCAGATTGGTGATGTAAAAGCCAATCAAATGCAATTACTAGCTAATCAGAATGACTGCTGTTGTTCCACCAAACAGGCCCTATGTGACGGTTTCAATAGCGTAAATGCTGCAATCGCGCAGGCTCGCTATGACAATGCTATGAATACCGCTGCTATCAATGCTAATACAACTGCACAAACCCAGCGTATTATCGACATGATGACTGGCAACACCATTCAGGACCTTCGTGACCAGGTACAGGCACTACAACTTCAAAGTCAGCTTGCTGGCGTAGTACGCTATCCAAATGGCTGGACTTATAACGCAGGCAACAATCCTTTTTGCAATAATGGTGGCTGTGGCTGTGGCTGCGGCATGGGGATGTAATTAAACACCGAACACATTTAGTGTGTCTAGTTTAATATAGGTGGCACACTTATCGTGTGCCACCTTTCTTTTTTATGGAGGAAAAGAAATGATTCAAGTATATAGTGATGGATTGACTGTAGCCGCTGGTGGCACATATCCCTTAAACAATGTAGTATTTCTTAAAGGTAATACTGCTATCCCCGCTGGAGCTGGCGGCGTCGCCTTAACTAAAAGGGGCATTTATTCTGTTGAAGTAGATGGTTTTGGAACACTTGCGGCCGCGGGTGATTATTCTATTCAATTAACCCGTAATGGCGTTCCGCTCCCTCAAGCAATTAGCACCTCTGCTGTTGCTGCGGCTGGTGAATCTACCGGTTCTTTTAAGGCTTTAGTGATTGTAGAAGAAAGCGATTGCCCCTGCAATTGGACTTCTTCTGCTGTAACAATTGGCGTCATTAATGCGAGCACGGAAGAAGTGACTGACGCACATATTAATGTAATTGTTACAAAATTAGTTTAATGGAGGAAATATGTAATGGCAAATAATCAAGAATTACAAAGCCTCTATTCTGAGTTAATAAATAGAATGAAGCAAGGCGTAGATATGCACGAACAGCTTGCAGACTACTACGCTTTTTTAAATCTACCTGGCTATCAAAAGTGTCATGAATATCAGATGCTTTGTGAATTACTTACTTATCGCAAAGCAAAAGATATGTATATGAAAGAGTATAACCAACTAGTACAGCCGGCTTATATGAATAATGGCGGCCTTACCAATATGGGGAATAATAATGGCAATAATTCTATGATGAATAATAATAATGGAATGAAAAATTATGCCAATAATGTTATTCCTACTGGTTGGTATACGCATACTCGCTATGATGTAGATGCAAGCACTAAAAGGCAGTCTATTAAAGATGGCTTTAAAAAATGGCTAGATTACGAACAAGATACAAAAAAATATCTATCCCAGATGGCACAAAAATTAGAACAAATGAATGAGAGAGAAGCTGCTAAAAAACTCGATTATCTTATAGAGCATGTCGAAAAAGAAATTAGTGAAGCTGAAGATAAGATGATGAATCTTGAAAGTACTGGGTATGATATGAATTATGTATTGCAGCAGCAAGAACCACTAAAGAAAAAATATGCAAAGAAAATTCGTGAATTAAACGAAAAAGATTCTCAATTCCGTCGTCGCGGAGAAGGCAATTATTCAAATTATAATTTGATTGATGATGAAGATGACGATGAAGAGGATTATACATATAAAAGGTATTACCGCCGAAACAATTATTAAAGTAGGTGAAAAGAATGATTAGATTATTACAGCGGAAACTAATCATTCCCCGTGGAGACACTGGCTCTTTTACTATTCCCGCAATCGCGGCGGCATCTGCTTCAGATGTCGCCGTTTTCACTATTTTTGATAGACTTACTCGCACTAAGGCATTTCAAAAAAGAATTGCGGTTGATGGGGCGCAATTAAAGGTTGAATTTAATCATAATGAGACCGTTAATTTAGTTCCTGGACATTATGTATGGGATATTAAATTTTATAAAAACCCAGTATATGCCGATGAAGAGCTTATTAACGGGGAAGAAATAGATTCATATTATGCTGGCTATAGCTTACCAGAATGCGAAATACGAGAAACGGGAGACGATTTATTAATCTCACCCGACGCCGCACAAGGAGAGCTTACGCCAGAACAACTAGATATTATTACAGCAGCAATTACTGAAGCTTCTAATGCTAAAATAGAGGCACAGAATAAGGCTGCTGAAGCCGCCACAAGTGCGGATGAAGCAGATGCTAGTGCTAGAAGTGCGGCAGAGCAGGCAGAAAACGCGGCACAATCGGCCACCGATGCGGCGGCTAGTGCGAATAGCGCGGCAGCTTCTAAAAATGATGCACTTGCTAGTGCTAATGCTGCTGCTCAAAGTGCGACAATTGCTGGCAACAAGGCTCAGGAAGCAGAGCAAAGTGCCATTAGGGCTGAAAACGCGGCTAATGCGGCAGAGGGAAGTGCAGATGCAGCAGGAAGCAGTGCTACAAACGCGGCTGGAAGTGCTACTGAGGCGACTACTGCAAAGAATAGCGCGCAGATGTCAGCAGATGATGCTTCACAAAGTGCGATTGCGGCGAGACAATCGGCAGAAGCAAGCGCGCAATCTGCTAATGAAGCTAATATAAGCAAAGAGCAGGCACAAACTGCGGCAACAAACGCGGCAACAAGTGAGAACAATGCAAGCATTAGTGCGAATACGGCAAGCTCAAAAGCTGGAGAAGCGTATATGAATTCACTAACAGCAGAGCGAAGTGCTGCGACCGCCACCGCTAGTAAAAATGCCGCCGCACAAAGCGAGGCGGCCGCGAATACATCTAGAAATGAAGCACAAGCTGCCGCGACAAGTGCGGCCGCTAGCGCCGCACAGGCACAAGAGTACGCGGGACAACTTACTGGTTTGACTACTGAAGCACAGACTTTGCCTGCGGGCGCGAGCGCAACTGCTTCTTATGATGCTGAAACTGGCGTTTTGACTTTAGGCTTACCGCAAGGCGATTCTTTCCATATAGTAAAGACTTATGCTTCTATTGCTGAAATGAACGCCGATTATAATAATAGTAATATTAGAATTGGCGATTTTGTTATGATTACTTCTACCGTAGAAGACCCAGATAATGCTAAAATTTATGTAAAGGGCAATGAAGCTTATACTTTTGTAGTTGATATGTCTGGTGCGAGTGGTATTGAAGGAGTTAGCATAGCGGGGATTCAAAAAACCAGCACAAGCGGTTTGGTTGATACCTATACTATTAGCTATACTAATGATACTACTACTACCTTTACTGTAACTAACGGTGAAGATGGTGATGAATATACTGTGTTAGTTCAAGCTAACCAGCCAACGCAGAATACAAATAAATTATGGATACCGACGAATCAGGGCGTAGTACAGGCAGTGCCAACGGTACAGGAAATGAACGAAGCAATCGCGGCCATTGATGTTCCGATACAGGATGTGCAAGTAAATGGAACATCTATTGTTAATGATGGAGTGGCAAATGTGCCGATTGGTAGCAAGGATACAGCTGGTGTTGTAAAACCCGACTTTCGTTATGGTATTGTGGTTGATGGCAATGGCATAATCGGAATTGCCAAAGCATCTTCTGGCTATATAAAAGATGGTAATGAAAAATTCACTCCCATAGTGCCTTTTAATCAACACGAATCTGCTTTCTACGCCCTCGCTAAAGCCGCGGGTGACACAACACAAAGTCAAAGTTCTAATTCTGTTGGTAGTTATACGGATGAAGCTAAAACCGCGATAAACAATATGCTTGGTTCTGTAACTAAAGAAGAACTCGCGGCAATCGACTATGCACCAGCAATTCATGTAGCTACTTCAAACAATACATTCACTGATGGCGTAGAGGGACGCCCAGTTGCTTGTACAATTGAACTTAAACCAACACAAGCAGGTAGCGGAACACCATCTGCCTCTAATATCCGCACAATTACAGGGTATCAAGAGGTTTATCTTTGGCGTGGAAATGGCGAAAATCATACCGCATTAAGCACAGACCCCTTTACTGGTGGTATTGGTACAACCGCGGCAAAATTTGTTGCTCTTTCTCCTTTCCAGTCACTTGAAGCATATCGTATTTCAAGAGCCGAGTTAGTTGCAGATAAGCATTATAGGCTTGAATTCGATCTTGAAATAAGCGGGACTACGGAAACAAATCGACCACGCGTATATATTGGAAATACAATGCCTACTAGTGGAACTAGTAGTATAGCTACCAAAATTAATGAAAATAACGGGCATTATACTATTGATTTTAATACAAATGCGCAACAGCTTTATAGCGGTAATGTATTTTCATTTAGCCCAATAAGCTTTAGAAATGATGTGCAGAATGTTCAATTTACCATTAGTAATCTATCGCTTATTGAAACTGACCGTCAGTATTTAAATATTCCAGAAGAAGCCAAAGATGTATATGGCGAAAGTATGTCGATGGATGAAAACCTCCACCTTATAACAGTTGAAAACAAGGCTTTCTTTGGTGGTATTTTTACCATAGATACAGATGGTAATACAGCGCTTACAAAAACTCATAAGTGTATTAGGTCTTATAATGGTGAAACATTACCTGGCGTATGGATAAGTGATAGAGATGAATATGCGCCAGGAACCACCCCAACTACAGGCGCACTTGTAGTATATGAACTGGCGGAAGCAGACAGAGAAACTTATGTAATACAGAAGCATTATGTTACAAGTTTGGCTGGCGTGAATGTATTTACTTCTGATGTAGGTACGGTGAGTATTGATGAATATATAGCTGATACAAAGACATATATTGATAATGCGACGGCTGGCGGCGTGACGGATGTGCAGGTTAACGGCGTTTCCGTGCTGCAAGATGGGGTGGCGAATGTGCCGATAGGCGGAGAATCAAGTCTCGGTGTAGTGAAGGTATCAAGCCTGTTTGGTATAAGCGTTTCATCAACCGGGGTTCTTAAACTTACTGCTTCAACTGATGGCGAGGTAAAGACCGGTACGGCGAGTGCGAGAGCTATAACCCCATCAAAACAGCACGCATCTGCCTTCTATGGCATGGCCAAAGCCGCAGGCGACACCACGCAATCCGCAAGCAGCAACGCGGTCGGCAATTACACCGAAACCGCCAAGTCCAAAATCTCCGAAATGCTCTCCGCTCCCGTCTCCGTCTCCGGCACGACCCCGACCATCACCGCGCTTTCGGGCATCCAGTATGTTTGCGGCGAGGTCGTCACGCTGGACATCACGCTTCCAGAAAGCGGCATCGTGGACGTGGTGTTTACGAGCGGCAGTACGCCCGCCGTGCTGACCGTCACACCGCCGACAGGCATGACCGTGGAATGGGCGAATGGGTTTGACAGCACTTCGCTGGAAGCCGACACGCTGTACGAACTTAACATCAAAATGGTCGGGACTAAATGTTTGGGGGTGGCTGGAGCATGGAGTTGATGAATTTAAGAAGGGGGCTGATGGCACAGATGGCAAGTAACAACTGGAAAAAATTCACGATAAATCCCGCGTCACAATGTACAAACGCGGGTCAAGTTAAAGCGTTCTTTGAACCTTATATTGGAACGCACAAACGCGCCTTTGCCATTCTTGACACTGACTTCAGTGCCGGATACCCATCGGTTGCACGGCAGTTTTTGAGCGCTGTTTGGTACTACGGATTTGATAATTCGCAATGGACAAGGGCCAATAGCAGCACAGCTGCTCAAACCAATAATTCTTTTTCTTTGAGTTACTGGACGGTAACTTACGATTTACAGCTTGCACCGACCGACACTGTAATTCTTATGATTGACATGAACAGTTAGAAAGGAGTTTACCATGCTCAGACAACTCTACATCGTAACTGCAACTCAGGTGGTAACATCTGAATCCAACCCTCAAGGTGTTTACAGCAACGTCACCAATTATCCCAAGACCTTCGACAGCCGCGACTATGAAGCGACTGCCGAGAACCCCAACGGCAACGCCGAGATTGCGCTCATCGTAGCGCAGGCAGACTTTGCTGATGTAGTCAAGCAGATTTCCCTTGCGCACAACCGCGTGATGTGGGCTGTTACCCTGACCCGCGCAGACGGCGTGCTGGTGGAGCGCAAGTCTTTCGGCGCGTTCCCAGATATGACACCCGCACCGCAACCTGAACCTGAACCTGAAGAACCCGAAGAATCGAGCGAGGAACAGGGTGAGAACAAATGATAATCATCATTACTTAATTTAAAACCAAAAATGGAGGATGAATACACATGTCAATTCAACTCTATTCATCTCCGATGAAATATAAAGACCCAAATACCGGTAACTACATTGATATTATCGGCATTTCGGGCAATCCAGGTAGGGGTATATCATCGGTAGAGTTAAATAATGATTATACCCTTACCATAACATTTACAGACGGAACTTCTACCACAATCAATTCGATTCGCGGCGCGCAGGGCGTTGGGATTCGGTCTGTAGAAAAGACGAACACAAGTGGTTTAGTAGATACATATACAATTACTTTTGACGATAATACAATTAGCACCTTCCAAGTTACAAATGGTGCTTCAATTGATTTACATATTTGCGCGCAAGGAGAATATGATAGTACAACTCGCGTGCCAACAATTCAAAACCCTGATTCGCGCACTTTTTACTTGGTGCCAAATGAAGATTCGGGCGCATCGAATGCTTATACAGAGTGGCTTTATGCAAATGGTGCGTGGGAGAGATTTGGCGCGCAGGTTATTGATTTGAGCGGGTATGCGACGAAGGCGGATACGGTGCTTGAGACTACTTTGAGTAGGGGAAGAAAAGAAGGTAGCATAGTCGGTGAAAGAAGCTTTGCTTTTGGTAATGAAGTAGAAGCTAGCTCTGATTGCGCCCATGCTGAAGGTAGTAGTACTCTTGCAAACGGTTTTAGTGCTCATGCAGAAGGGCAAGGCACTAAAGCAAGTGGTCCTGTTTCTCATGCCGAAGGTTTTGGCAGCATTGCTTCAGGTCTGTGTTCTCATGCAGAAAATGGAATAAACGCAGTTGGATTTGAAACAATTGCTTCGGGTATGAGTTCTCATGCTGAAGGCTGTGCAACAAAAGCAAACGGAATGTCATCTCACAGCGAAGGCTGGAAGACAAATGCTAATGGAGTACATAGTCACGCTGAAGGATTAAATACAATAGCTAATGCTAAAGATTCTCATGCTGGTGGCAAATATAACATTGCAGATTCTTATGATAATTGGCCAGAATGGGTATCGGAAACTTCTTATACGGTAGGAGATAAAGTAAAAGTTACAACAGTAGAAAATAATGAAACTGTTGTCAAAGGATATATATGTAAAACTGCCAATAATGATACAACTTTTACCGCTTCAAAATGGACAGCTGATGATTATATAAACTACGCACGGATTATTGGTAATGGTGCGTCTGATGCTGCCCGCTCTAATGCCTACGCCCTCGATTGGGATGGCAACGGCCATTACATGGGTGATGTATATGTTGGCGCGAACGCCGACAGTAGCGGCGGCACAAAGGTAGCCACAGTAGACGATATCGCGGCGATTGAAGTGCCGGTGAATGATGTGCAGGTAAATAGTGTAAGTATTGTAGAGAATGGGGTTGCAAATATTCCAGTTGCTGGAGGATTTGATTTTGGCGTTGTTAAAATAATAAACGCATTAGGTATAGATATACTTTCAAATGGTGCATTGACACTTACGTTAATATCAAATAATGATGTTAAGCGTGGAACAGTTATTTCAAAAGCAATAACACCATCTGTACAGCATACCTCAGTCTTTTATGGCCTATCTAAAGTCGCAGGCGTAGACCTTGCCAATGAAACAGTAACTCTTGGCACATATCCAGAAACTTCTAAGGCCGCCATCAAGTCTATGCTTGGCGTGCAAGATGGATTAAAGGTGGTGAGGTTGATATGATGTATTTGGGAGATAAGGCGGTTGGTTTAGTAAATAATACGCCTTTACCATCTTTTTTTAATAATTTAGAAAGTGGTTCCTTTATAGCCACTAAAGATAATATTACTGCAAATGGGGAATATGATATACAATTATCGACAATAACAAAACCACAAGGAATTATTGTTTTTACTCATTCACTTAACTGCCTTGATGCAAAAAGTGAAAAACCGTTACTTGGGGCTTTTGCTACAATGTATATAAGACCGGCCGACGCAGAAAATTTAAATCAAACTAATGGATGGACTATTTTATCTGGCGTAAACTGTTATGTAATAAATTGGGGAAATGGTACTGGTGCAGGTTATCCCCAAGCAAGAACTGGATTAAATGATTCTGGTAGAGGAATTTATCTTTTTAATGAAACTACTAAAACTTTAAGATTACGTTATTTTACCACCTCGCAAGGTGACTATGATTTTAAATATAATATCCCCTATCATTGGATAGCTTGGGATTAAAGGAGGTGACACCTAATGCCTAATTCAAAGCAAATAGTTTACTTATCTCAGGCGCAATACGCCGAACTTATAGTCAATGGCACCATAACCGTTAATGGTGTCACCGTTACATACGATGAGAATGATATTTACGTTACGCCGCAGGCGGAGCCGGTTACGGATGTTAGAGTGGCGGGGACGAGTGTAAGTAGTGATGGTGTGGCGAATGTGCCGATTGCATCAGGAAATAGTCTTGGGCTTGTAAAAACATCGGCATCCGGTTCTGACGGGTTGATTATAGGAACTAATGGCAATATTAACATTAACAGAGCTTATGAATTTCAAATTAAAGCTGGAACAGATTTGTATAGACCTATTGTGCCAGAGTGTGTAGATAGGGCAACATTCTTTGGCCTTGCTAAAGTTGCTGGTGCAGATATGAAAAATATTGCCAATACAACTGTTGGTACTTATCCTGATGAACAAAAATCCGCCATCCAACAAATGCTTGGTGTTTCCGACCTAATCGCGACCGCGGAAAACTCACTTGTCGCGTCAAAGGCTTACGCAGTCGGTGACATATTTACGGCCAACGGCAAACTCTACAAGGCAACTGCGGCAATTGCCGCGGATGAAGCTATTGTTTTGCAGAATGAGGGTGAGACTATTAGTGGGGCGAATGCGATTGAGACGAGCGTTAGTGAGGGATTTCCGCATGATGTACAAGTTAATGGAGTAAGCGTTGTGACGAATGGGGTCGCAAATGTCTCCGTTCCTACAAACGCCGCATCAGTTGGCGCGATAACAGCTCCATCCTCCCCGGCGACAGGTGCATTCCTTGTTTATAATGGCTCAGCGTGGGTGGCGCAGACGCTCAGTACATGGCAAGGGGGTAACTACTGATGGCAGTTGATAAACTGGTTGACAGCGCGCAGCTTGACGCAGACCTCACCAGTGTTGCCAACGCAATACGCACAAAGGGCGGCACAAGCGCAGAGTTGAGCTTTCCACAGGGGTTTGTGGACGCAGTTGTGGCAATATCTACAGGCAGAGAACCCGCGCCGTTCAATGATGTGAACTTCTACGATAAGGACGGAACCATCGTCTACAGCTACAGCAAAGCAGAATTTCTCACGCTGGACGAGCTGCCGGAAAATCCCACTCATGACGGCTTTATTTCTCAGGGCTGGAACTGGACGCTTCAAGGCGCAAAAGCGTATGTCACAAAATATGGCATACTGGACATCGGACAAACATATATTACAGATGATGGCGCAACCCGCATAACCGTCAGTTTTCTCACGGACGGCGATTTGTCCATGCGCATTTACTGGACGCAGGACAAAGCAGATGGCGTAAAAGTAAGTTGGGGCGATGGAAGTACAATAGAAACCGTCAGCAGTGCAGGAACTGGCGTCAAATATCTTGAACATATTTATGCTGTAAAGGGCAATTATGTCATATCGCTTATGCCAGATGACGACTGCACATTTTCGTTTGGCAATAGTGGAAATTATGCAATTTGGGGTGCTGGCAACACTAATTATATGTGGGCTAACAAGATTACTGCTGTCAATTACGGAAAAAATATAGAAACAAACATTGGCCCTACATTTAGCGTTGGACGTGCGCTTCAAGAAATTACCTTCCCGCGAGGTTTGACAAACATCAATACTGGTTTGGCGAACTCATTAAACCTTAGTGCTGCGATATTGCCATATGGAATAACAAACATAAGTATTAATAATTTTATGAATAGTCCAAGAAAAGCAATCTGCATTCCGGAAACACTCACGGACATAACGGGGACTAATTTTATGCACAATAATACACTTATAAAACGCATTTGTCTGCCTGAGCAAATGAGTGCCATACCAAATGCTACATGTCTTGGATGCGACATATTGCAGCAAGTTGTCATCCCAAGCGGTATTACGTCTATTGGTCAAAGCGCATTTAATTCCTGCTGGGCGCTCAGTGAAATGATGATACCTGCAACCGTCACGCATATCGGCGCACAGGCATTCTATTTCATGCGCGGTTGCCCGAAATTCGTTCTGCTGCCAACTACCCCGCCAACGCTGGATAACTCAAACGCATTTGGAAATGGTAAATCCGGCGCAGTAATTGAAGTGCCGTATTCAGCAGATCACAGCATTCTGAATGCATATAAAACGGCGACAAATTGGTCGGCGCTGTCAAGCATGATACAGGAGGCGGAGCCATGATACAAACAGAAAACATTGAGATAAACGGCAATACCTATACGCGCACCTATAGCAACGCAGGCATGAAGATCATTCGTGACGGCATCATGTACGATGAAGCGATTGACCCCGCAGACAGCGGGCGGGTGTATGAAGAAAGCAGCATTCCTATATCGCCATCGGATGAAGCGACCCCCGAAGACTACGCTGCCGCGCTTTCCGAATTGGGGGTGAGCGTATGACTAAGGAACAGCTCAAACGCGCCGTGGAAGCATGGATTTCCGAGCGTAGAAACGCTTTGGCAAAGCTCACGGACGAAACTGCCGTAGATGTGACCGTGCTCTTTGAGCAATGGCAACCCGACCGCGACTACACGGCAGGACAGCGGCTCAAGAACGGCGACAGGCTCTACCGAGTTGTGCAGTCTCATCACAGCCAGTCAAACTGGAGACCCGCCAACACGCCTGCACTGTTTACCGAAATCGCAAAACCGGGTGAAATCCCGGTCTGGAAACAGCCAACAGGCGCGCAGGATGCTTACATGACAGGCGACAAGGTACATTTTCCGACAATAACTGATCCGATTTATCGCAGTACGGTAGATAACAATGTATGGCAACCGGGAGTATATGGATGGGAAATAGAATGAATAATAACTGGACGCAAATTTTGCGCATTCCTCGACATAACACCTAAGATCGAAAAAGTGACGAAATAGTCGAAAGAATCTGGGGAAAAACCCAAAATCTTGAAATAATAAATGTCGAACAGTTCATGCAAATACAGTATGACAATACTGTGCAAACCACCCGGCAGTTTTTCAAGATGTTAGAAACAGATAAGGAGATTTATTGATGATATACAAAGAAACTACTGATGGAAATATAGTAATGTCTGTTAGTCCAATAAGTAATAACGGTGGAGATAATACTAAAATTGCTTACTGGAAACATTAAAAGGAGGAACTCATTATGAACCAATATTACATTATCGAAATCCAACAATATGCAAACGGCGAATACGGCCATATCGTTCATTTTGCTTATGACGAAGATGCGGCTAAAGCTCGTCTAAAGGCTGAATCTAAATATCACGAAGTTCTTGCCGCCGCAGCCGTATCTGAACTTCAATCTCATGCAGCAACCTTGCTGACTGCTGATGGCCGTGCAATTATGAATCAATGCTATAAACACGCAATTGCACCTACCGAGCCAGATGAGCCTGAAGAGCAGGCATAAATAATATAAGGAGGGCTTTTTAAGCCCTCCTTTAATGAGGTGAAATTCTATATGGCAACAATAATGACAAAAAAAGGTAGCCATGATAATATAGTAGCATACGAACATGTTTGTGATACCATTGCAGATATGAGAGCGATTGACCCAAAATATATAACACTTGGCTCTGTTTGCACTGTGCTGTACGGGGCAAGCGGTAGCCTAGAAGTATATATGGCCAATAGCTTAAAACAATGGCTATTGCTCTCCGGCGCCGGCAATAGCGATAGCGGCAGTGGGAGCTCTAATAACCATGTTTCTACGGTTTCTTCTTTAGATAATACCGCTTTCGCACAAGGCAATATTATTGAAATTGTTGGTATTCCAGAATATGTAGATAATATAAATAAATATTCCAATTATGGAATTACAGAAACTGGCTGGTATGCTTTTGCACGCATTGAAAATTTATATGGAGTCTCCGCCGAAACGCAAGTAACTGGAGCAAATTATATCGCTCATATTGGAGATACCTATGTTGATTTGGCAATTCAATTTGATGTCGCGGCGACATCACGAGTTGTTACAATTAAATGGAATTCACAAGTAACAGAATCATTTGTATTTAAAGCAACTGATTTGGCAATACGCAATTTAGACTATAGAACTACTTTCTATGTTTATGACCTGGATGAGTTCGTTACTTGGGAATATGCATTAACTTCTGATACTACTTTTGCCGCCAATAAAAATTACTATACTCTATCTGACGGCAGTTACAATCTAGCGGAAGTAACAGTGGGCGAAGCAATCCCCGAAAACACCTATTATAACCATTCTAAAATTATAATCCAAGGAGCGGCCAGAAATGTAACTTATAAACTAGATACCATTATAGATTGCCCGATGGAATTCATTCTTCCCGAAATTGAAGATGAAACACATGGCTGCTGGTTTGAAATGAGGTTTAGACATGCGGGCGCGTATAGTATGACTTTAACACCACCCGCGGGAGTCAAAGTGGCAACAGAACATACACAAGCTGAAACCGCGGGCTTTAATACAATTGATTTACACTATAATAATATAGATGGCGTAAAACTATGGCGTTTCCTTAACACTCATAGCACTATTCCTGCCTGACGAAGGAGATGTTAATTATGAGATGGGATTATGAAAAATTAGATGAAAACGGGAAAATCAAGTATCTTCCCGCGCATGATTTTGACGGTAAAATTACTGGTAAAATTATAATGGGTCTTAAATTATATTTTGACGAAAACCCAGAAGAAGCCCATCGCTTAGGATGGACAAAACATATTAAATACGATGCTAAAGAAATTAAAGAAAAATTTCCCGATTATAATCCACAAACTCAAAATTTATTCACCACTCTTAAACAAATTGATGAATACACCATTGAAGATGAATTCCATATTTCTGATAAATCATCCGAGCAAATGACATTAGAAGAACTAATGGAAACAATGGGATTATATACAGCCGACAAAATTGTCCAAATTGATGATGCAGGAGGCGTAATAGCGGGATGGAATTAAAAAGAGACTTGATGGTAATGTCACAAATTATGATTCAAAAAGAAAAAGAATTAGCAAATGAATCACTACTTAATCTGGATAAAGAAGGTTCTATGTTGGCATCTGGCAAGCGTTTTACCTTTGACATAGCAGATACGCCTAGTGACCCATTGCGTTAAGGAGGATAATTATGGTATATAATATAACTCCAATTACTTCTGTTAAGCCGACAGATTGCGGCGCGACCTGCCTTAAAATGTTGTGCGATTTTTATAACATAGAAGCAGATTTACAAACTCTAATAGAAGAATGTAACACCCGTTTAATTGGCTGCTCTGCAAAAGATATACTTACAGTAGGAAGAAAATATGGCTTAGATATGCGCGCTTACAAAGAAACCGCGGACAGCCTATATAAGCAAGATAGACCAGCAATTATTTGGTGGAAATGGGAACACTTCTGTGTTTTTTGTGGAATAGATGAGGATGACAAGGTAGTAATCTGTAATCCCGACCGCGGCAAATATAGCCTATCAAAGGATGTTTTTGAAAGCTTTTATAGCGGAATTGCTCTAACCAATGGTGAAGCACAAGATTTACCAATTTCTGAAGAAGCTACGGCCGCGGATTATGAAGCTGCTCTTACTGAACTTGGGGTGAGTATATGACGAAAGAAGAATTGCGTATAGCATTAGATGCAAGGCTTAAAGAAATCAACGATAGTTTAAATAACATAGCAGATGAAGATGCAACTGCCGTAGTTGCCCTATTTGAAAAATGGAGTCCAAATAAAGCGTATGAAGTCGGCCAACGGCTACGCTATTTAAATAAACTATATCGTGTAGTCCAAGCACATATAAGTCAAGAAGGCTGGGAACCAGATAAGGTGCCCGCGCTATTCACTGAAATTGCTAAGCCCGGCGAGATTCCCGAGTGGCGGCAGCCTACCGGCGCGCAAGACGCGTATAATACTGGCGACCTAGTCCGCTATAACGGGCAAGTTTGGGAAAGCACTATTGATAATAATGTATGGGCTCCTGGAACAAGTAATCTCTGGGTTCTAAAGGAGGGATAAAATGAGCTTAATTCCAAATTGGAATAAAGAGAGATGGCGCACTAGAGATAGGCTTTTAGGCTATGATTTTTCTATTATGCCGCCGCATCCTTATAGCGGAGGTGCCGCGCTACCAGCAGTTTATCCTTGGGAAAATGTTACATTATCTATTTTATCACATCAACTATATGAAATAGCGTTACAAAATGGTTTTTCGGGGACGGAAGAAAATTTCTTAAAGAAATTTAGCAATGACTCAAATGAAAAGGAAATAATCGTCGGCACTATTGCTACTTTTCCAGAGAACGGCCAAGAAGATTATTTATATCTTGACCGAGAAACAGGAATTCTCTATTATTTTTCCGATGTATATCTTCCAATTCGTAGCTTACTTATTGAAGATACAAACCCTTAATACTGCGGAAGATATTGACTGAAAGGATGACATGGTATTGAAATATGATATGTCAGAAACTTCTGTCCGTTAGGGGTGAAGTCATCATAATGGCTTCACCCCTTTTTTCCGTATTTTGAAATAATAAATCATAAGAGGTGAAAAAAATGGCTCATATAATGACTAAACAAGGGCAACAAGATAATGTTATTACTTACGAGCATATATGTGACTCCACCGCAGATTTAGCAAGTATTCCTTACGACCAATCAACTTTAGGCTCAACCGCAATTGTTTTAGTAGGTGAAAGCGGCGGCCTTGAAGTATATATGGCAAATTCAAATCATGAATGGATTTTATTGACTGCCGGGTCTGGTGGCGGCTCAATTGATATAGATTTATCACAAGATACAATCGATGCTTTACATATGATTGAGGGATATACCGCACATAATTCTCAAGGATTACCAATTACAGGAGCAATTCCTCAAAGAAGTGCATCAGATATTAATAGTAATGGGCAGACCGTCACCGTAAGCGGCGGCTGGTATCAGAATGATGTAACTGTTCCTATAACTGTATCTGATACTAAACAAGTTAATTTTATAGATTATGATGGCACTGTAGTATATAGTTATGATAAGGATGAATTTTTAGCTTTAAATGCTATGCCCGCCAATCCAACTCACTCTAACTTAATCGCACAAGGATGGAACTGGGATTTAGATAGAGCAAAAGCCTACGTGCAGAAGTACGAACATCTAGACATTGGGCAAAGCTATACTACAAGTTCAGGAGCAACAGAACTTCTTGTTGTGACGGAACAGCCAAACACTAATTTAACCTTAAAACTATGGTTCCAAGGCTCTATTTCTATTGATTGGGGCGATTCCACAACAGAAACAGGCACAAGTAGTGCAGTAAATATTTCTAATACATATACGCATACTTATGCGGCCGCAGGGGAATATACGGTTAAAATACTTTCTGTTAATAATACAGTTATTTATATTGGTTACGAAAGTATAACTGAAAAAGAGTTAATAAGGCGTGTTAATATTGGTAATTTTACAAAATTATATGGTAAAGTTTTTTATAAATTTCCAGATTTACAACAAATCTCATTACCAACTACTGTCAGTTTTGAGTCTGGTAATAACTCTTCAATAGAATACTTTGCATATTGCCATAGCTTAAAATGTGTAGTTTTACCTAAAACGATAACGAGCATACCAAGAAATTCTTTTTATTATTGTAGAGATGCTTTATATATAGTGTTGCCGCAGGATTTAACCTCCATAGAACAAAATACATTTAACGGTTGCCGCAATCTTACGCACTGTTTAATACCAGATAGATGCACTACTTTAGGAGTAAATGCTTTTACAACTGCCGGAATTTTTGAGATAATTGTTATACCAAGTAGTGTTACTACTATAGCAGGTAATTTCTTATCTTCATTTAAATCATATACTTGGAATAAAGATTTTTATTGCGATTTGACGAATGCGGGCATTGGAACTTTTTCTCTGTTACAACTTGATAAATTCATTTTTAATTCTACTACTACATCACTTCCTAGTTTCTCTAGCGACCATTGTATTGCTGCTTTTGTCTGTGAAAGTTCTCAACCTCCAACCGCACAAGCTAACTCTTTTAGAACAGAATATTTAAATGATTTTATTATTTATGTTCCTTATAGTTCAGACCACTCCATACTAAATGCTTATCAAAACGCAACAAACTGGACGCTTTATGCTGATAAAATGGTAGAATATGGAGGATAAAAAAATGATACAAGTTGAAAATGTAACAATTAATGGGCGTGAATTTACACACACTTTTTCTGATGCTGGATATTATGTTACTAGAGATAGGCAAAACTATATTGAAGCATATGACCCAATAAATTCTGGTAGAACATATATCGAAGGAGAGCCCATTCCTGAAGAAAATCATACAGCAGAAGAAATCTTAACCATACTTTTAGGTGGTGAGAATAATGATTAATTTAGCTAAAGCAAGACAGCTGCGAGCGCTTATTGAAGAAGCTGCGGCCGCCCTATCAGACGAACAAGCCTTAAGTGGCATTGAATTATTTCCTGTGTGGAAACCGCGTAAGGAATATGAGGCGGGAGAACGCATTAGTTATTTAAATAAACTATATAAAGTTATACAATCTCATGCTTCTCAGGCAGATTGGACGCCCGATATAGCGACATCTCTATATACAGAAGTCGCATTACCTGGTGTAATTCCAGTATGGAAACAGCCCGCAGGAGCACATGACGCATACCAAACTGGTGATAAAGTGTATTATCCAGATAAAGAAGGACATATATATGTAAGTAATATGGATAACAATATCTGGGCACCAGATGTATATGGCTGGAATATGGAGGTATAATAATGGATATAATTGATATTATATTAGCAAAATCATTGACTCCACAACAGTTGGCGGCATATGTAGCACAGGCACAAGAAGCCACCCAAATTGCTACTACCGCGGCCGAGAACATTGAAACTATTACAGAACAAACCAATACCAATAATCAAAATTCAATCGCCGCACTTAATAATGTTACTGCCGCTTTAAATGATATAACTGCGACCGCCGACACAGAAATAAAAAAGCTAACGATTGATAAAGTTGTAGATACGGGTAATGATAGTTCAACCATTTCGCTTAAGACCACTTATCCTGATAATAGCATTAGTGAGATTGCTAATATTACTAAATATTATAAAGACATTGGTAATGCTGAAGATGGCAGTATGACACAAAAAGCTATTACTGATAACTTTAATACAATCGAACAATCTTTTACGGACACAATAGGAGATTTACAATCTCAAATTGATGAAATTAAAGAGGAAACTAGCGGCGAAAGTGCTAGTTATATTGGCACACAATATGCTGGACAAATTGTAGTAGTTGGAAATGATGGTTATGTTACCAATGGGTCTGTTAAGGAAGAAGATATCGTGTCTGCACTTATTAAAAGCGGTGATTATCATTTACAGGATGTAGTAGGCTTGGAAATTGATTACCCCAATAGGACTTTTATACGAGTGCAAGATGCTAAAAATAAAAGTCAGGGCACTGACTTTGATGAATATAAAATGTATGGCGGCCGCCGCAGGTGTAATGTTAATGACAGCGGTCAAATCGTTGCTTGGTATGGAGACAATAATTATAAAGATGATGGCAGCAATGGCCAAGTTATGGTCTATCAACCTAAATTTTATTACTTAAGAAGTTTTAATGATGTAACTGACAACATAATAAATAAAGAAACACTTTTATTATCTTATACCGCCACCCCTGGCTTTAAACTTCACCCCTTATTTAAGCGCCCCGATGGCACCGAGCTAGATTATGTTTTAATTTCTGCTTATGAAGGCAGCGCGCAGGTTGGCAATAGTTATTTAGAAAATGATGAGACTTTTGCTGTTAATAGTTCTAAATTATCTTCTATTGCTAATGTTAAACCAGTCAGTGGTGCAGGTAAAAACTTTACAGTCTTTGATGCTGAACAAATCGCACAGAATCGTGGCGCCGATTGGCATATTACTAACTTGGCTTATGAAAGTGCAATGCAAATGTTACAATTAGTTGAGTATGGCATGCTCAATGGACAAGCCGCATTGGAAGAAGGTATTAGCACAATTCCTAATCGTAATGGCGAAAACTGTGCTTCTATCACTGGTTCTACTGCAAGTCTTGGCAATATTACAGGCGCTGCAAATAGCACAATTAATAATGGAACTTCTTATAGCGAAGAAGGGAAAAGAGCAATTTCTTACCGTGGAGTAGAAAATCCTTGGGGCAATATCTGGCGTATGATAGGCGGCGTAGATGTCGTAGGTAATGGTGAGTATAATGGCGGCGTTCCATATATTTGCACTAGTTTCAATTATAGTGCTACAATCGACGCAAACAATTATAAGGCCATAGGTTTCCCTGTCCCCTCTACTTCTGATTGGATTTCTGCTTTTGGCAAAGGCACGGAGGAATTTGATTGGGTTTATATCCCAATACAATGCACCGGCGCGAATAGTGCTGTGCCCGTTGGTGATAACTTATGGACTACCGCTAGACTTAATGGCACCAATCTAGCAATTGCTGGCGGCTTGTGGTATTATGAACAAAACAATGGAATGTTTTATTATGGCTTTGACCAACCAATAACACAAACTTATCGTTCTTTATCTGCACGCTTAATGTATATTCCTACTGTAAATAGCACTTATCGTTCTAATATCCAATCTTGGGAAAATATTATGGGGGAATAACACAATGACTAATTACGGAGTTATTTATGGGAAGGTTGTACCTCCCACGATTCAAATGACCGACAGTATGGTTTTTGTTGCTGATGAAATTCAACCTTTCACACAGCAGTATGAAGGAAAAGAAATAACTGGATTTAAATATAATTATAAAAGTTATAGCAAAGATGAATATATATTGCTTTTAGCGCAGCGTAGTAAAGAATTAGAAGAAGAGCTTGCCGCCACCAAAATTATCTTGGGGGTAGATTAACATGACATTAATTGAATTGGCTAACAAATTACGCCCTTTAATTGAAAAAAGCGTAGAATTTTTAGACGATAAGGATGCGTTAGAAGCTATCACCCTTTATCCTACTTGGGATGGTAATGGAATTGCTTATCAAAAAGATTATAGAGTTAAATATGATAATACGCTATATAGAGTATTACAAGACCATACCTCACAACCTAATTGGACGCCAAAAGATGCACCCAGTTTATTTGCTAAAGTTTTGATACCAGACCCAACGGTTATTCCTGAATGGAAACAACCCGATTCAACTAATGCATATCAAATCGGTGACAAAGTTAGATATAACGGTCAAATTTATGAAAGCACAATTGCTAATAATATTTGGTCGCCAGAAGCCTATCCCGCGGGATGGCGTCTTGTTCAAGAATAAAAAAATAAAGAGGACACTTTACAGTGTCCTCTATTTTTTTTGACTTTTTCTAAAATTTATGTTATAATATATTTATAAAGTGAGGTAATATAATGAAAGATAGATTTTTTGAAGAAGCCAAAAAAGAAAGTTATTTGTCTGATTACGATGGCGCGCACCTGGGTGCAGTAGCAGTTTATAAGAATAAATTTATACTAGCCCGCGCGCATAATACAGATAAAACTAATCCTACACAGTATTTTTATAATCGTTATAGAATAAAAGGCAAGAGTGATATTATGCTTAAGCCGCCTCGCAGTCATGCAGAAACTCAATTGTTTCGCAAAATTCGATATTTAGATATAGACTTTAAAGATGTAGTTGTTTATATTTATCGAGAGCTAAAAGATGGAACGCGCGCGATTTCTAAACCTTGTGAAGGTTGTGAAAAATTGTTGCGTGATTTAGGAGTAAAAGTTGTTTGCTATACTGGTAACGACAGTTATGTTGAAGAGCGTTTTAAATAGCGCCGATAGCCTATGGCTATCGGCTTATTTTTATTTCCAGAAGCAATAGAAGCCCTTACGAGCATCTTTTACTTCATCATAGGTGCCCTTCGCGCGGGCGGCTTTGCTACTAGCGGGGTCATTAATATAAAAATATTTACCATCCCACTTCCATATACAGCAATAGTGCCCGCCTGCGGTCCATTTTTTATAAGAACTCTTACCTTTTGTGCCAACGCCAAAGCACACAATAACATATCCGCCTTCATTTAGACACTTAATTGCATTGTCGATATTAGCAGTAGTGCTATATTTAGATGCTTTATACAATTCAGCACATCTGCGGAAAAAAGTAGCTGATGTGCCGCTGTTATAAGTACGGGTGCCCCAACTCATAGACTTTAATGCTAAATCGTAAGGAGTAACCTTTTCATCCCACCAAGTAGCAACAATATCTGCCATCGAGGTAGGGCCGCAAGCAGAACTCGCCATTGTCTGACTTTTATCACCATGGTTACTATACATCTTTTTACCCCAACGCTTATCCCCTTGCTTATAATCAACTGGTTTAATTGCTCCAGGATTTAAATCACCGCTTGGGATAGAGGCTTCTTGTTCGTTTGTAAGAATCATTAACCAAGTCTTGGGGCCGCAGACGCCATCTGCTTTTAGACCCTTCTCTGCTTGATAAGCTTTTACCGCGGCCTTTGTTTTAGAACCATAAATACCATCTACGGTTAAATTAAAAAAAAGCTGTAAAGCACAAGCTTCACGGCTTTTTCTATTTCTTAATATAGAGGTTGTTGGCGCCTTTAATGCAATAGCCTTCTTTGTTTGTTTACCAATCTTTCCATCTACGGCCAAATTATTCTCACTTTGAAATTTCCTTACGGCTGCGTCAAAATCGTCATCGAAAATTTCAGTAGCCTGTTTTATTTCAGAGAAACCAATTAGATATTTTAGTATGGCAACTTCTTTATTTGTCATTCCCTTTATCAATATTTCTGTCATTGTTTTCAACCTCCTGTATCTTTAATTCGCCATTTATAAGCATATAAGTTTCTTCAATTGAAGGGACGAGCGCTTCTAACTCAATTTCTTGCTTTTCCTTAAACAGCATTTTTATTCCTCCAAATAAAAAAAGAGCACTTAATTGTGCTCCTTTAGATAATTTTCAATATATTCTGTTTCATTAGCGATATTGTAGCCTACCTTATCACCAAACTTATTTGTATCTTCTACAAAAGTTGCAATACGCTTATCTACATAATCAATAAAAGAGTTTAATTTCTTAAAGAAGCTAGTATAATACTTCTTTCGCATCTTCGTAAATGCAACCTTGCGGCCGAACTCTTCATTCCAAGTATCTTCTTCCGAACATGTAGCAATTCCTACAAAACGACCAGGCATCTGCAAATGTTGCGTTTTTGGAGTAAGCATTACGATATTATCAATATGCTCTGCAATATAATCTAGAGCGTCATAAGCCGTTCCTTCGTATATACAAACTACCTTTCGTTTCTCTGGATTAATAACAAACTTACAATCTTCGGGCTTAACATTAATTCTCATTTCTTTCAATCCTTTCAATTTAATAATTTTTTAATGACGCTCCCAGTCTATAACCGGAAAAAAATTTCTTATTACCATTATCGTTGTTTTCTGCATTTCTTAATGCTTCAATTATATCATTGCATATAGGACAATCGTCAAAATTTTCTACTTCAACTTTAGCCGCGATTCCATAAGGACATTCATGACATTTAGCAAGACAACCATTCTTATGGTCGTATTCTAATCCCGCGGCTAAAATACTTACATCACTAATTACACTCATATTTCTTTCCTTACTTTAGAAAACAAATCACGGATATCGTTGGAAAAAATAGGCTTTCTGTCTGAAATAGAGGACTTGGCATATTCTTCCTTTACCATATCAAGATACATAGTAAATTGACCGTCATCGCCCATATAGGAAGTATTCCATTCTTCCTCGGATACATACTTCTTTATATGAAGTTGAGAAAGAGCGAGATTATCAAAGCTAAGAAGTTTAAAATGCTCTTTAAATTCAGGAATAAGCGCTTCAAATTGTGCTATCCTAGCCATTGTTTCAGGATGAAGTTCAAGATAATGCTCACCACGACCATAATTTTTATAGCCAAGAATAAGCAGTTTAAGGCCGCAATCATACATTTTCATCATAGCTTCAACGGGCACGACACCAGCAATTACATGAACTACGAAGTCAGAGTTAGAACGAAGAAGCGTAAGCTGATAGTCGGTGGGAACGGTATTTACGGAAATACCTACGCCATGAACTAAACCATTATCATGCCATAACTTAACTTTCGCGGCCGCCTGCTCGAAATGAGAGAGATGAAGCGTCATATTACAAATGACATGGCGCTCGCGCATACGCTCAAGGAATGGTACGAGGTCTGGATGCTCTAGTACATTGCCGCCGCCGAGCGCGAGCTCGGTAAATTTTGGCAATGAATCAAAAATAGGATGATTTAGATTAGCTAAATCACCATCGGGCGTAGAACGCTCGTGACACATAGGACAACCCATATCGCATTTATTAGAAATTTTCACATCCATAGATTCGGGAAATTCAGGCGCGAAGTATTCAGCATCATTGTATCTAATTTTTGTTCCATCATCACAAATAATGCAATTATAATTTCCGTTCCTATATTTCCCAATTATCTTGCTTCCAATCATTGTCTTTCCTTTCTACTCCAACCATCATGTCATAAATTGGAGTATCGTATTTTTCAAAGCAGTTATGAATTTTTCTAGTATCTACTTTACATTTCCACTTATCGCACCAATCATAATACCAATCGTAGTATTTACAGTTATCACAACAGTCCATTTTAGTCATGCCCGTAATATCCGAATGCAACTATCTTTTCGCCCTTTGGAGTAGTATAAAAATCTTCAAACTTCTCATAATAGGTTCCGCCATAAGTCTCTAGAGTATAGGCAATATCTTCTTGTCCCATGATTGTTTCTATGTAATCACGATCACAGTCGTCCAAATTTGTAATATCATACCTTGCATAAAAGTCGGGATACTTTTCAAACAACTCTTTTAAAGCCTGATATGCTTGTTCGTAAGTAATAAATTCGTCCTCAAAGTCGGTATTATAGCCACCAATTAGCAGGTCGCCGCGCCCCAACTTCTTATATGTATCTTCATCTGTCATAATAAGAGAATGAACGCTTGACGAATTAGTTTCCCATACACCTGTTCTAATGTTAATCATAAATTTCCTCCACTGCTTTTGCGTTCCAAACGGGCAATGCTTGTAATCTATCAAAGTAATGATACTCATCGCCATCAATAATAACTAAATATCTATCATTGAAGATAAAATCTTCAAGAGAAATATTATGAGTTTGAAGAAAACTAGACAATAAACTCATAGATTGATGGTCTATACAGCCATAAAAATATTTCTCTTCTGCTGGGTCTTTATCTTCATTCCACCAAGGATTTTTCGGGAACTCAAAATCTACGAAAAATTCAATATGCTTACGACAAATTTCAGTAATTTCTTTTCTTTTTTGATTATCATCCGCATAGCTGGCAAGCGCGTAACATAGACGGTCATACCAATTATCTAGAATACAAAAAGGCCATCTACCAAATTGGAGGTTATCTTCACTGTAAAAGCGTAAAATTCCATAGCCATCTACACGCCAATTTGAATCAACTTCTCCAAGCGGCTTATTTTCCTTTAAAACACAAAGTGAATGGGAGGAAGATGAATTGGTTTCAAAAACATTCTTTCTTATCTGAAGCATCTAAAATTTCCTCGCTCTCTCTTTCTTCTAATAAAATTATATCACAAATTTCATCGTAAGTCAAATGTCCGACTTCATAATCATGAAAAAGTTCTCTTAAAATAATTTGAAAATTTGAAAAAATTCCGCCACAAAAGGGACAGATAGACGAAAGGCGTGGCAGCCGCAGTCGGCAATTGCCGCATAGCATTTCATTATTCTTTCTTACAATATATGTAATCATTATTTCCAAGACTCCTTAAACCAGTCTAATAATCCTCTGAATCCCTGATGCTCTTTGATACAAAATTTATATACATTGTATATTGCGCCTATACCAAACCAAGCACATAATAAGAAAATAAAGGCAATCATTGCAATTCACCTTTTCTTATCCAAATGCATGGACGCACTGCATAATGTGGCGCAAAAAGAATATCGCCGCCCATAGAAATTGTGCCGTTTTCATGCACGGCGCAGGCATGATAATTATCCATACCCATAGTTCTCAAGCGCCAACAGGTCGCGCCAGTAGCAAAGCTGGTATATACACCCGCCCATTTATTACCTATAATACGAGCATGACCTATAGTAGCGAAGGATGTAGCATATGCTACACGACTGTCGTTGGTAGCAAAATATTGTATTGCTTCGCGCGCACTAAGTAGAAAAACATAATCCTTAGTAGTCGGTCCCTGCTGCACCTTTTTATATTCATCATTAACATCGGGTTCAACAGTTGTTAAAAGTATGCGTTCTTTTTCTTCTTCTGTAAAACATTCATTATAGAAATAAGAATTCAAAAATTTACGCATAGCACTATTGCTCCAAGTAGTGTATGCGTTATTATGATTAAAAATATTAGCATCTATGCTATATTTAGTTATTAAAAGATAAGCATCATCTGTTTCGTCTAAAATGAGCCATTCAAGCGGCGATTTCTCGCCATCTAATTCATAAGTCTGCCAGTAATTACCGAAGCTATATATTTCCTGCTCCGTTGCTCCCGTCTTGCTGGCTAGTAGTAGAAGAAGAATCAGCACCGCCATTACTATTAGAGTTTTCTTCAACATTTGGTTGTGCCTCCTCGCGGTGTTCGATTGCATAACGCCATTCTGCATTATATATACCGCTATTCATTTTGTAGTGGCACAACGGACAATATACTACATTTCCTTCATATATATCTTGTGAAGGATTAAAACCAAAAAGACAGCCGCAATTTTCACAAATTTTAATACAGCCGGGGTAGGTAGCAGAATAAATAACCATTTTTTCTCCTTAAAGTGCATTATGCTGTTTTAGATACCAAATAATAACGCCAACTTTTATTATACTTATAACACAGCAATAAATTATGAGTTCCATGTTACCTGCTTTCCTTCGTCTTTATTGTAAATATATTCTACCTCGCGGCCGCAACCAGCACAATAACGTGGGAAGGCAATGGTTTCATCATGAAGAGTCTTGGCGCCACAACACTTACACTCATATACATTCTTATTTTCTTCTACTTCTTCTACCAAGCACATATCCGTATGGTCGTGCTTCCACATATATAGAGAAGCACCCAAACAAATAAGGATAGTAGTACAAAGACCAATTAGCAAGCCAGCAATAAATTCGATATTTTCATAAATCCAACTCATTTTATTTATCCATTTCTAATCCCAAAGTGCTTTAAGTTGTGTCTTTTTAAGAAGCTCTAATGCTTCCTCAATCATAATATCTTGTTCGCGCGCAAGTTCATTATCACGATTGATATAGCGCTTTACAATATCGTCAGGAGTAAAAGTCTTTGCATTATCTGGACGCCAGTTGCCATTGATTTTATCTCTATACGCGGGATAGTATTCATTTTTCTCATCTCTAACTGCATCACGCGCATTTTCAAGTAGATTAGCAATTGACATTAGATGATTATACCAACTTTCAGGAGTTGGAAATTCATCATCACCGGGATAGCCGCTACCATTTTCTGCCAAATATTTTAACATCTGTGGCATGACCTCTAGAAAGGTATAACCAAGCTCCCAAACATCTCGTGGTGCAAAACCATACTTGCTTCTCCAATAAGCTGCTTTAAGATTCCACCAAAAATCTTTCAATAAGACCCAAGGATGCCGCCAGTAGTAGCGGCGCGAGTATGGATAAGTCCATACGCTATATGGCCTTACATCTTTCATTTTCATTGGTTTTCTTCTCCTTTATAGTAAGGGCAGGTATCTAGCGGCTGAAGCTTAAAGAGATTCGCCTTATGCTTCTTGTCAATCAATGCCTTAATTTCGGGCGCGGGTTCTTCACGGCCGCGAATATATTCGTTTAGTTCGTGATAGGTAAAACCAAGATTATCTTCATCTGTTTTTCCGCACAGACCGTCTGCAGGCGTTTTATGTGTAAGGTCGTAAGGCAGCCCAAGAGCATCACCAATAGCTACTACTTCTTCACTAGTATATTTAGCAAGAGGACTGAAATCACCTGCGCTGTCACCGTGCCATGTGCTATAACCAACCCAATCTTCACTTAGATTACAAGTATTGATTACAAAAGCATTACCAATGGTTTGTGCAACTGCATAGAGATAAGTCATACGAAGGCGAGGAGCGATATTAATTCTACAGGCTTCTGTTGTATCAACTGGTACATATCTTTCTATATCATAAATGGTATGATAATAAGTTTTTTCGATATTCATCTCAAAACTTCTAATACCTAATAGATCGCATACTCGATGGGCATCAGCAAGGTCAGACTGAATGCCATTAGGAAGTCGCACACCAATTACTCTATCTTTACCTAATGCCCTTACACACAGTGCTGCTATAACCGTGCTGTCTTTGCCGCCACTAATTCCAATAACAGCCTTACTATTTTCGTTAAACCCATTCATTTTATTGCGAATCCAATTAACAACATACTGGGCGGCGACACAGCCATTGAAAGATTTATATAGCCCGTTAGTAAGAATGTAGTCATATACGCTTGTGGGAATGTTGGCTTCCGCAATCCTGCCCTGATTAATTAGCTCTCGAACTTCAGTGGAAGAAGTATTATCATTAAAGGTCACATAATCAAATCCTTCGCAATACCGCTCACTGCGTAACTCGTCTGTAAGTTTCTTAATCTCTTCCCATCTATCGCCGCGATCTACGATAATAATATTAATCATACTAAGAATCTTTTCATAATTTTTATAAGTTTTAATATTTAAGAATGCGTCTGCGCCCATAATCCAATATGGAGTAATCTCATCATCACGGATATAGTTATACATGATATACTTTACTGTATCAACTGTGTAAGTTGGACCATCACGATTAACATCCATAGTATCACAGATAAAATCATAATAGGGAGCAATAGCTTTCTGTACCATTTCAACGCGATATATCGCAGGAGTAACATTAGTTTTTTGATACGATTCGCCGGAAGGAATGAATACTACAGCATCAAGAAACATCTTATCCATAACAGTTTTAGCAAGTTTCAAATGCCCGTTATGAATGGGGTCGAATGTGCCACCAAAATAGCCAATCCTTTTCATACCTATTACCGTTTCCTTTCTCTATTCAATCTAAAGTTAATTGCGTTCTTCAAGTATTCAATATATTCCTTATCCTGACAAAGCGTTTTGCCTTCATCGTCCGAAATCTTCGCAACAGGCTGATTATCAACATACTGAAGTTTGATAACAATATTTAGCGGCGTTACGCCGGGTGCCTCAGTGCAGATGTGACCGCCAATACCAAAGCCTACCATTGCCTTATCTTTAAAATATTCATATAGAGCCTGTGCTTCATCAAGAGTAAGGGAGTTAGAAAACAATAGCGTCTTTGTCTTGGGGTCAATATTTAGGGTCTTCCAGTGCTTAATCATGCGCTCGCCCCATTCGTAGGGGTCGCCGCTATCATTTCTTACACCAGTAAAGGTTGCCGCCATCTTACGGTCAAAATCAAGAAGGAAGAGGTCTGTGGTAAGTGTGTCGGTTAGTGCCACGCCGTTATCACCCTGATACACATCATACCATTCATCAAGGCAAGCTTTAGTGGTATAAGCAAGGGGAATGGAGGGAATGCCTTGATACATCTGGAACATCTCGTGTGCCATTGTGCCGATTGGTTTCAAATTATAATTCATTGCGAGCATTACATTGGAAGTACCAATTAGTGCTCCGCATTTAGCATATTCATTAACTGCGTATTCTTCAAGGTCATAAGAGAATCTGCGGCGGCAACCAAAATCGGCAAACTTAAAAGTATAAATGCCATTCTGGAACTTTTGTACCTTTTCATCAGTTAGCGCCATAAAGTCAGCACTTAACTTTTCCCAATCATAGGTTTCACGGTAATAAACTTCACTAACGATTTCAAGCAAGTAAATTTCAAACATCATCGCCGCGAAGAGGGGCCCGCGCACCTCAATCTTCAAGCCGCAATCTGCATCTCGGCTAATTTCTACATACTCGCGGCGCGGATACCAGAAACGCAGGAACTCAACAAAGCCAGGCTTCAGAAAGCGAATTGTGCGTAGGTAGTCAATTTCTGTGTCAGTAAAGCGCAGGTTACACAGCGCATTGACCTGTTGCTCGATTTCATCCACCATTGCGTCAGTGAATTTCACACCCTTATTGCGGCATACAAACTCATAAACACCCGTGAGGTCGGTATGGCGATTAAAAATAACCTGTAGCATATTGAACTTATATAGGTCGGTATCTGTAAGTCCTCGCACGATTCTCTGGTATTTCATAATTTTACTTCCTTTCTTTTATATATAAATTATACTATAATTTCAGAAAAAAGTCAAATTATTCGGCTTCTCTGATAACCTTAATCTGACAGCATTCCATTACTTTACAAGCTGCTTCGTGGTCTTCAGGGGTTAGTCCCGCGGAAGCGTAGGCATGGAAGGCAATGTCTGCTTCAGGATAAAGTGCGCGCAAAATTAGAGCGTTAGAAACTACGCAAATAGAGGAAACAAAGCCACAAATATCAATTTGTTCTACATCTCTATCAATTCTTGCAAAAAAGTCTCCAGGTTCTGCGCCAAATTGCCACTTCAAAATTACACGCTCCTTATCAGAAATAAGATCCTTGCGTCGCAAACCATCTGCAAGCTTCCAACCCCAACTACCACTAATACAATGAGGGATAGGTAGTAGTTTGCCTTCGTGCGTTTCTAAATAATTTTTTTCGTGCGTATCCATAGTAAAAATAATTTCATCTTGATTGGCTCGCGCCTGTTCCACTAACTTCTTTACTTGCGGCAACGCTTTTTCTGCCGCAGGATTAGCTAGAGCACCAGTAATAAAATCATTTTGTACATCTACAACTACAAGAACTTTACTCATATAATTACTCCTTTCAAACTTCTACAATATTTAATTGCATCATCCAAATTGTCATAAATCTTATACTCTATAAACTCACTGTCAAGCGGCAATTCATCAAATTGTGGCTTACCCCATTCAAAGCTATCAACTTTTCTTATACACCATTCACGCCTATTATATTCAAAGCGATATACTACATTATTATTGCGTTCATACTTGTTGTAAGCATCTACAATATAGTATGTAATATGTGTCATAAATCTAATACTGCATCTAGATAATCAGGTTCTAATCCTAATTCATCAGCAAGAATTTCAACAGCAAGTTCATAAAGTTGATAAGGGGGTATATTATCGCTATCTTCCAATATAGCATTAATGATGTCGGCGCACTCCATTACACTTTGATATGCTTCTTCAAATGTAATGTTATCGCGCCGAGCCAGGGTATTAATTAATTCAGTACGGTTCATATCTTATTACCTCTTAAGAAATGGAATTTTAAAATGAAATTTACGCTCTTCAAATTTCTTTACTATTTCTTCATCAAAGTCATTTATATAGTTGCCATCCTTATCTCTTACCCGTATATTCACTAAGAATCTACAAAGTATAGAAAGGTTGGAATTATCAAGACCAGCAATATAGTTCTGCGCGTCAAATAGACGGCGTACCTCATTTTCAATATAGTCGCAACTTATCAAATAATCAAGTACAGTTTCGCGCACGACTCTTTTTACATCAGTCATAAAAACTTGACTTTCGTTTAATTGATACTTCTCTTTAATAAATTTTACTATAATAAAAAGTTGCGAGCCTTCCATTTGCTTCAAACTTAATATAAGTTCCTGACTACTCTTCTTCACTACTATAGTCATCCTCCAAATAACCCGCGTAATCTATAATTACAAGTTTATTATCTAAATAGCCAACATTACCACCGTGTAAATCGTTAATACGCCAGTCAATACAAAGCTCATTAAGTCTCTCCATCATCTCTGAACCCCAATCGCGCAAAAGACCAATCGTAACGCTCTTACTTTTGGAACCAAGTGGAGACGAGCTATACTTATTGGCGATTTTGCTTTCTTCGTCAGAGAATACGCCAACACCGCAAAACCTATCTTCAACTCGCTTATAGGCGTAAAGATGCCAACGACCGCGCCAGAAGCCTAAATCGATGCAAGGCACTAGCATATCCTGCACACCATAGTCTTTTGCTTCCCTATAAATCCTGGCTTCGCGTTCGCAATAGTCTTCGTGATTGCCATCCAAATCAAACTTAACAATCCAATCGCAGTCATCATCAACAATGGCACAGCGGGTAGCACCACTACACAACCAGACGCCATTCGCGCACTGATAGTTTTCTTCATAATCAACAAACTCCAATGCGTCGTGGTCATCATCGTTATCTAAAATCTCATCGATAATCGCGCCGTAATGTTGAAGAAGGTCAAGCATATACTTTGCGTCCTTTCCTTTTTTCTATAATAATTATATCACAAAAATTGAGAAAAGTCAAAGAAAAAAACATTATAAAAATAAAATGACGATACATCTCTGATACTTTAAAGAAAAGAAAAGAAAGAGGAAAGGGCTAGCGAGATAGGCGAAAAATACTGCATACCGGGGGTAGGGGAGAAAAATGGAGTAAAAATTTGGAGAGGGGAGGGGAGGGGAAAGTAGGGGATTGCGTCAAATTTTGACTTTTGTCAAGTAATTTTTTTTAAAATTTTTATATTTTCAAATAAAACGAGGGGTTGTTTTTGGGCATTTTGTATAATATTTTGTACTACCCAAATAGTTATTTGTTTTAAAATGAAATTGCAGTTTTGCCTTGATGTTGCGTTCGCTAGGCTCCCGACGCTTCGCGTCGCTCGCTACGCTCCGCCTATAAAAAATTGACAACTGCGTTCGGACGCTTCGCGTCCTCACTCCGTAGTCAATTTTTTATATATATAGGCGATAGACTATAAATTAATTATAGTAAAAAAAGTGTGTTTATTTTTGACTACATATATAGGGGGGAGGGGGGTAGTCAAAAACTGACACAAATTTTTTACTACAAAAAAATGATAGTCTTTCGTGAAGGGTGTAGTCAAAAAATGATACAAAAAATATAAGTATTATTAAAGTATCGCGCGCCGCCAAGTATTTGACTTTTTTCTAAATTCGTGATATAATTAAAAAGAAGAAAGAAAAGGAGCTTACATATATGCTATGAATTATACTACTGTAACAGACCTACAGACTACTGGTCAATTACAATTCTTCCGTGGCCGCTATAATATTTTAGATTGTGGCGTGCGCACCGGTAAAACATATTGGGCTATAAATAATTTACGTCAATTTACTCGTGACGGTCAGCTTAATCGTATTTTATTTTTAACGGATACAACCGCCCTTAAAGATTCTATCATAGAACAGTATGGAGAACAGTGCTGTGAAGTGGATGATTTTTGGACGCGTAACCCAAACGAGTGGAGTATAGAAAGTGAAAATAAAATAGGAATCATGTGCTATCAAGCTTTAGGTATGCGCGCCCTGAGAGAAGAACTTGACTTTTTAGATACGATAGATGTCATATGCTGGGATGAGTGCGATAGCATATTTGATTTTGCAGCCTCAGCTTTTGCAAAAGCTAGGAAGTTTGATTTTGCTAGAAAGGATAAAACTAATGAAGAGATACTAGCTATTATACAGCAGTATTCCTCTAAAAAAGAATATATGCCCCTTGTATTACTTGGCACTTGGGAACGAATTATAAATAGCCAGCGTATATTATGCGTAGGACTTTCAGCTTCTCCAGAACGCGCTCGCGCGTATTATCAGAGTCTGGTTCATGCAGCTTATCAAGGTAAGATAGATGCTGGTTTCCGCGCGGCAAATGATATATATTTTAAGAATATATTAGAACACATCAATAACTTGACGCCTATTCCTGGTAATGCCTATTGGTGTTTCTCGCCTTCAATAGAACATAATCGCGCGATTGTAGAACGCGCGAATAGTAAGGGATTTCATGCAATAGAGATACATTCAAAAAATAACACCGACAAACCTTTGACGCCCGAGCAGATACGTGTTATTGATTGTATAGATAAACTGCATATTGTGCCTCTAGAATATGATTTTGTGGTTGTTACCCGTGCATATGAACGTGGCATAGATATTGTCGATGCACGCTTTAAGAATCTTATTATCGATTCCTATTATCAGACAGACCGCATACAAGCGGGGCGGCAGCTTTTTCCTTATCAACGTCATGTAAAGGTTTTAAGTGGAGAAATTCCTAAAGAATATTTAAATAAATGGCTATCGGTAGGTGAATGTAAAGAGCTTGCAGAATACATGGCAGTGCCTGATATAGAGCCAAACAGCGCAAACGCTCATAATAACAATCGTATTATGTCTTGGAATAAATTACAAGAAATACTACCTGATTTTGGATATGAGATAAAGAAAAGTCGCAAACGGCTAAATGGCGCGACAAATGCGGTTACAGCTTATTATATTAGTGGTGAATGGCACGACGTAGAGGTCGTGTTAGATAATGATTTTATGCAATTGGCGCAGGCAAAAAATGGAGAGGAACCGTAAAGGTTCCTTTTTGTTTTTATAATTAATTTTTTATTTTTATAATTAATTTTATAAAAATATTAATTTTATTTTAAAATATATTATAATATAATATAAATATTTATTTTATAATATAATAAATAAATAAAAATAATAAATATAAATATAATATATTTATTATTATTATTATTATTATTATTATTATATTATACCACAATTTCCAGCTCAAGTCAAATATCTAATCACGCCAACCCCTAACTTCAATTCTAGCTGCTCCGGCCCCAGCTCCTCCAATTTCCAGCTTATAATTCCAGCTTATTTAAATTTCCAGCTTCCAGCTTATTTGATATTATATATGTCCTTTCCTTTCTTTCTATATTTATTATACCACAAATTTCACTAAAAGTCAAAAATTTATTATGTTAAAATTAGGTAAAGTTAATATAAATTTAATATTTATTTCATACAAAATTGCTTGAATCTTAACACGGGGTGTGATATAATGAATAGGGAAAATATAAAATATAAAATATACCATATTTTTTGAGATTTGTCAAGAGGGGAATTTGGATGTCTAACATCCAAAAAAAAACAAGGGCGCTTACGCGCCCTTAATATACATCATCCTCCAACTCATCTTCACTTACCAAAGTGTAGTGCTGCGTCCAAAGGAACTTGCGCCCGCAGGCGGGACAGAAACCAGCAACATTAACCACTATCTTATCTTCTTTGCCAGTTTCCCAACCAAAGTCAAAGGTCTCATTAGCGGTTAGCTTCGTGTTACAATCGGGGCACTTCATTTTATTCTTCCTCCCAAATACAATATTCATCACCATCAATGGTAATAATGGTCGTATCGCCATCCTGTTCTTCGGAAAAGCTTTCAATATCCTTGTTCGCGTATTCATCGCTAATCCAAATCTGCAAGGTTTCGCGCACTTCTTCTTCGGTATCTCGCCAATCAACCAATTCAACGATTTGATAGAAGTTATTCCAACGCCCAAGATTCCACATACTTTTGTTCTCCTTTGCTTTTTGTAATTACATTATAACATACCATGTGCGTTCTGTCAAGTTAAGAGTCTGTTAATAGATTGGTATCCCTGTTATTTCACACGCTATTTCAATAGCAAGGGCGATAGCTATTACAGCAACAATAATTCTCCAAGTCTTACAGTCCATTGATTTACTCCACTTTGCTTTTTGTAGTTATATTATATCACTGACGCGCCAAGTTGTCAAGTTAAATATTTGTAAAATTGGATGTTAAACATCCAATAATGCGAAGAAGCGGATTACTCCGCTTCCTTCTTTGCCTTAGCTTCGCGCTTTGCCTTGTCGGCTTCGGCTTTCTTAGCGTGTTCTGCCGCCTTGCGTGCCTTTTCTGCCTGCGCGTCATTGTATGCCTTGATTTCACTTTCCATAAGCTTGCGCGCGGTCATATCTTCGCGTTCCTCTGCTACAATCGCGCCAACGCGCACATAGCGCTCCACGCCGTTAAGGTCGGTAAGAATAACACCATACTGGCGGTCGTTAATCTTAATGTAATTTTTACGAGGATCGTCAAGGTCAAGCTCGGTGGGGGTATCGGTGATGAGGTCAGTAAATACCTGCTTGCGGAGGTCAGCATCAACAACATTCTTAGAAATCTTAGCCATAACATTTGCCTTTCTGGTTTTGAAGTGTTTTCCTTCACTTGTTGATTATATTATAGCACAGAGTTGATGAATTGTCAAGTTAAGAGATTTTTAACTTACCAACAATCTTCACGCGCTTTAGCATATCCTTCGTTATATCCGCTTTTCTTGCCTTTGTTAAACGCTGCCGCCATAAGATTGATTATTCTCTTGCTTGGCATTTGTTCTACTGTTTCAAAGTAATAGAAAAGCCATTCAACAAAATCTTGGTCGTATACAGACCAAACAATGGTATCGGCGTCAGTCTTTTTCATATTCTTATCTCCTTTGCTTTTCTATAGGTATTATATCGCATCGGGGGTATTTTGTCAAGTTAAAACTTTGTTAAGTGGCGCGAGGACTATTTGGATGTTTAACATCCAAGTTTGGTAAGACGGGTTAATTCCCGCCTTCCTCAAATCGTTTCCATTTCTTTTTGAAGTTCGCATAATCTTCCTCATACGAAATCCAACTACTGCTTTCCCAATCATAACGGTAAAGTCCTTTGGTAGTAAAAGGAAGATTGAAGCCATATTCTATATAAAAATCGTTAATTTCCTTCTTCGTTAGACCGCGCGTGACGCGCATATAAAACGCTTTTTCAAGCCAGTCCTCATCGGTAAAATCGGGGTCAGCCAAGTTATACTCTAAAATAACCCCATTTTGGTCATAGCCGATTAGTACCTCGTCCCAAATTAGCTTTTTTATATCGGGACGGTTATCTTCGTATTCCTTGCACTCTTTTTCCGTCTCAAACTCTTTGCCATCATCAGCAATATATACTATCTTCATTTTAGTGCTCCTTTATTTCTTCGACAATATAATCAGTAAGACCAGCGGGGTTATCGGGAGTAGTGATGTAGAAACCATCGCCTTCCATTGCCGTGAGTAGTCGGTCAAGTTCGTCTTGATATTGCCGTCTAACCTTATCATGTTCCTCTTGTCTCATTTGCAATTCGGCTTGAAACATATCAATGAGTGTTTCCAAATCGTCATCGGTTAGAGTGGGAAGGTCGCGTTCATACTTCTCAATCATTTTCATTCCCCTTTCTTAATTTCTATATATATTATATCACAGATTTTGAAATTTGTCAAGTTAAAAATTTGTTACATCATCCAATCTGCAAAGATAAGGTAAGCTACTAACAGGATAACAAGAACAAATACAATAGTCATTTTTTTCTCTCCCTTCATTTGATAAATATATTATATCATACAATATCATGATAGTCAAGTTAATTTATAATTAAGTTGGATGTTAAACATCCAAAAAGGCGCACAAAAGAAAAGGGGGATTACTCCCCCTCAATGACGATTTCAAGTTCTACCTTAACATCGCCGCCATGCTTCAAAAGTTCCTGCAAGATTGTGAGGGTATCAGAATCTTCATCCTCATCTTCATCGTCTTCGTTCCAATCATCATCATCCCAGTCATCCTCTTCTTCATCTTCTTCATCATCATCCCAATTATCTTCATCATCATCTTCGTCCCAATCTTCTTCCTCTTCTTCATCATCGTCAAGGTAGAATAAGCGAATCTCAAAATATTCCGTAACATTGTCGGGACGCAGTATAGGATAACGGGTAGTGCCGCCGCAGGAATGAGCGTTTTCTAAATCAAGGACTTCGTCTTTATCGAGTAGAGTATGCATAGTCTGTTCGGCAATGTTAAAGGTAGAATAAACGCCAAGAACAGAGCTGCTGTTGGAGGAGAACCAAGTCAGGGTGTAAATCTTCATAATTTCGTTCCTTTCTGGTTTGTAAGTGTGACCTTCACTTTATGTATGTATTATAGCACGAGGTGAGTGAATTGTCAAGTTAAAAGTTTGTAAAGTTGGATGTTTAACATCCAAAACCCCTGCGGTGGTACTATGCCACCGCGAGAATCGCATCAAGTTGCGCGATTCGATTTAACAAACCTTTAACATAGGTCGTTTCTTCGGCTTGCGCGTCAATGTATGTTTGAATTGCATCGCGCACAATATGAATGTAATCGATATTAAGGCGCGGGCGGGTTAAAACAAAATCTGTAGTATATCCTAAATCACGGAAAGGGAAATACTTAATTCCAATACTGACTTTATGCCTTGTTGCGATTTTAGACAGAATAAAAGTCTCAATTGTCGCATCATCAAGGGCAGTATGGGCTTCCACAAAGCTATACTTTTTTGCTAAATACTGATAGGTGCTTTCTGCGCTGGACTTAAAATAAATACCGCTGGCAGTAAGCAAGCCATGCTTTAGGCATTCTTCACGATAAGAAACCCTATCAAGTAAATGAGTAGTTGCTAATCCCCAAATATCGAATAGAGGATAATTTACACCACGGAAAAGAAAATTGTTAGGGTCAAATTCTTTATCTTCGGGCTTGACATAAGGGTGGCTAATGATATAGGCACAAAGTTTTTTCTGCTGATTATACCAATTATAATAATCTGCGCTATACAACTTATTGATATACAGTTCAGTAAATGGAATTGCTTTCTTAAAATCAAACATAGCATTATACGCGCCCACGGCATCGACTGCGCCCATATCAATAACAAGTTCCTTCATTACTTCGCGCCACGGCTTAATGCTTGTTTCGCCCTTTGCGAGCATATCAATATATATAGGACGCTTACTGGCGTAGTAGGCAGTATTAAAAATAGCAGGAATACTAAAGATTTCGCTAATAAGATATTGTGCTTTTTTGATGATGTTACCTTGGCGGTCGCAAATAGTCCATCCGATATCATAAATAAGCGGGCGAGCAATAGCGATTTTCTTTTTCTTTTCTGCGTCACCTGCGGCAAGTTCATCCGCAAAGTCAAGGGTAGCTGTTTCGCTGTCAAGCACAAGATAGGTTTTCTTCTTCATTCTTTATTCCTTTCGGTTTGCAGTGTTTTCCTTCACTTCTTGGGTATAGTATATCACTATAGGGGTAATTTGTCAAGTTAAGTTTGTGTAAAGTGGCGGCGACCCTATTTTGGATGTTTAACATCCAAATAAGTGAAGGGCGGCTATTCTCCATCCCTTTCTTTTTCTTGCTTTGGATATTTTAATTTGGTGTCGCGCTTCTTGTTGCGGATGATGCGAGTAATTGGTGATATTGCGCCCCAATCACCGCGCTGTTTGCGCCAAGCATCATACATGGGGTTGGTTTCTTTTTGCTTCTTCATTATTGTATCTCCCTTATCTCTTCTGTTTCTTTATCAAATGCAATTTGTGTTTCATACCATTCATCATTACAAGTGAAAACAATGTATTTATATTTACTATCTTCCATAAGATAAAATGCTTCGGGGCTTGTGCTTTCTGTTTTGCGTAGAATTTCAATTATTTTTTTGTAGTCTGTCATATTTTATTCCTCACTTTCTAAATCTTCTTCTTCTTCGTCTATTATGGTGTAAGAAAGTAGCGGTGGATTGTGTGAGAGAATGTAATTTTCCGTGCTTTGACGACTTGTAAAAAGTATTGAGATTTTTCTGCCATCTTCATCATACTTAACAACTTTGTAATATATCTTAGTCATTTGCCACACTCCCAACCATCATCCGCACTTTCCATTCACAACCGCTAATACGAGTGTAAAGCTTTGCCGCCTTTTCTGCCGCAGACCGACTTTCATAGTGGATAGAACTAACTGCCGCTCCGCAATAGATAACATAGTAGATAATAGGTTTCATTGGCTTACTCTCCTTGCTCTTTATGTATCTATTATACCGTGAGTTAGGCAATTTGTCAAGTTAAGATTGTGTTATGTAATCGCTCATATCGGTTATGATTTTTGCCGATACATAATGAACTATTTCGGCGGGGAGGGTAAGATAAAATGCCATATCTTTTTCAAAATTCTTTTCAAAGTCAGCAAGCGCATTGAAATTACATTGATGCGGCGCGTTGTTATACCGAAAAGCTAAACGATGCCGCCATGCTTCTTTATCGTGCGCGGGTACGAATACTTCAAAGGGGATATGTAAAGCCATTAACGCATTGATAACACATTGATGCGCCGAAATAAATACGGCTTTATTTGTGGTTAGCTCTAACTTGTGCGCGACTGCTATATAATTATATTCCCATCTATCAATTTTGGGAAAGTTAGAACTATCTAAATCAATAGTTGTGTCGGGGTGCGCCTTACAATAGGTGGATTTGCCGCAACCTTGATAACCGCAATAAATCATTTGTGTTTCTCCTTTGTTTGATATACTTATTATATCATAATAATTGCAGTTGTCAAGTTAAAAGTGGGTTAAGACCAAACTGGATGTTAAACATCCAATTTTCTTTTAAGAAAAAGCCCGCCGTGTGGCGGGCTTTGGATTACTTCAAGCGATACACATTTGCCTTGCCCTTGGCTTCGGTCTTAACAAGCTCGGTTGCCATTTCACGAAGCAAGATGTTCTGAACCTTCTGCCAATTAAAGTCGGCGGGCAGTTCGGCTTTCGCGGCGTCATACAAGTCCTTGGCGGTAATGTCGGAAGCAAGGTGCTTGCGGAGGACAGGAGCAACCTTGGCAACGAGTTCAGCACGCGCGGCTGCGGTGGCTTCCTTGCGCTTTTCCTTGGCTTCGGGAGAGGAAGCGCGGGTAGCGGAGAGCTGGTCAATCATGCCGCTGACAACATCAAGCGCGTCCTTAATCGTGTTCTGCTGGTCATCGGTGAAGCTGGAGAGGTCGCAAGCGTTGATGGTCTGGGCAACGATAGTCAGGGCGTTCTTCTTAGTCATACTTTTCTACCTTTCTGGTTTGTAAGGGTTTTCCTTCCCTTGATTACGCTGTAATTATATCATAGATTCGGGAGATTGTCAAGTTAAGAGTTTGTTATATCACTTTTTCATTAACATCATTTTTATTCTTTGCTTAATATCCTGCCATCCATAAGCTCGAATTACTGCGCTTGCGAATATAGCGATTATAATTCCGATTGAAATAGCAGTAAGCATTTTTCTTTTCTCCTTTGCTTTTGTAACTACATTATACTATGCAAGGGGTTATTTGTCAAGTTAAGAGTTTGTTAAGCTGGGATAGAGGAACTTGGATGTTTAACATCCAAATTCTCATAGGGGAAGGCGGGACGCTGGGCGTCCCGCTTCGATTTAGGAGAACATGATATGGAAAGCTTTTGTAATATTTTCAATTAACTTTTCGGTGTATTGACTGGTTACAATAACTTTTGCTTTAGTGAATTGATAATCATTACGCATATACCGTTTATTATCGACATCGGTAATAAGGCAAGTATGGGGCTGGTCTATCTGTTTGAATAGCTCACTGCAAGTTTCTACACTGCCGGAATTATCACTTAAAGCGTCACCATCAAACAGGAAAATATTATAATTATAACTGTCCTTTTTTTGAAGATTGTTGAAAATCTCGGTTAGGTTTTTGGGCAAGTCGTTTCCATTAGTACAATGCATTTGTCGCTCTTTAACGCTTTGGCAGGTTACAAATTCATCATTGATAAATGAAACGCTTAAAGAGAAATTGGGGTTTTTTCTCTCGACTTCGGACAAGAAAGCCAGTAAAGCATTTACAATGCTTTCATTATTCCTAAAGCTACCAGAGCGGTCAAGAAACAGATTTAAGCGGCAAGTTCCATATTTTGTGTTACCATTTGTCACGGCTGAACGCTCAAAATATTTATAATCATCTCGTACCACGGCGCGGGGATTAAATACGCCGCTATAAGCATTAAAGCCAGAGCCGTTTGAGTTCTTTTTATTGAAATTAGAAATAAGTCGTTCAATAATATTTTCTGCGCCCGCCAATTGTTGTTTAGCATTATCGTTAAGCATTTTATCAGCAGAAAGGGCTTGCTTTGCTATTTCGCGGACAATTGCGCGACTAAGGGCTTCACAAGTTGTATTTTCTTCACCACTTTCGGCTTCTTTGGCTTCGGCTTCTTCTGTCTTTTCGGCTTCGTCATTCTTTATAACATCATCAAAGCCTGTTGTAGCGGTTTTTTTATCGGCCTTGTCACCTTTTTCGCCTTCGCCGCTTTTACTCTGCGGCGGGGTTTCTACCTTGCAAGCGTCAGGGTCACCCGCGATTTTTCTAAATAAATCTCTTATTTCGCGGGAATATTCCCAACATTTGTCATAATCATCCAAAGCAGTAAGATTGTTATATTTGTTAATTATTCTCTTTACTTCTTCAATATATCCTGCTTTACCATAGCGAAAACGCACAATATTGAAAAAGCGTTGAATGGGGTCAGTCGCGGCGGGGTCAAGCTGGCAAATATTACGGAGCTGCTGTTTGAAGTCAGTATCAAGGTAATAATCGCTAAGAAGGGTTTCAATGCGTTCATCTTCAAAGATATTGAAAATATTGCACTCCTGCTCATTGCGTGCCACTTCAAGTAAATCATCGGGAGTCAAAATAACATGGCTGATTTCGTGATAGAGCATAGAACGAACAGCCGTTTCTGTATAGCTTTCATCCATTACTGCTTCCAGCCCTTTGGCAATAATAGGGTAGGAAATAACAATCTTGTTTTCCATAGGCGAATAATAGCTGGTGGGTGCTTCCGTATCAAGAGAAACAGGGACTTGCTTTCCGCAGTAGTAGCCGATAGGTAGGGTTTTCAAGATTGCGTCAATGGTATTGATACTCACGAACATTATTTTGTTCTCCCTTCATTTGATGATATAATTATAGCACTATACCCCTATATTGTCAAGTTAAGATTGTGTAAAGTCAGAGTGCTGGTATTTGGATGTTTAACATCCAAATTCCATTTGTTAAAAAAATGTTGCGGGATTAACCCGCAACAAATTCACCAGTGATTGCGCCCGCAAGCTGTTCGGCACTAAGCACAAATTCACGAATATCTTCACACCTATCGACAAGCGGCTCTGGCAAGCCATAAGTTACACCGCCAAGGGTCAAGTTCATAGTGCCGATGATTTCAAAACCATCATTGATATGGACTTCACGGTTTTTGTAGAAGAAGGACTTTTTGCCATCTACAATGCCCTGCAAGAAGCGGAGACTATCAAAGGGAAGAAGGTTGATTTCATCAAGCACAATGGGCTTTCCCTGTTCCATACATTCCCAAAGCATAGAAGGGTTGAAGTCGGGCTTGCCATCCTTGAAAATGAAGTTTTCCATCAAGTCGGCGGGCAGCATAGAAGAATTACATACGATACAGCGGTTATCCGTTTCGGACTGCGCGAGAGTGGTCTTGCCAGTGCCAGCAGAGCCATAATAAACTTTGAAGCGGTTATTAATTACCTGCGTGGGCGCGCCGTATTCCTTAATCTTTTTGAGAAGTTCGGTAAATTCCTTGCTACGAATTTTCTGCTCTACATCGTTGGCAAAGGAAGAACCAGTCAGCGCAAAGTAATGGTTGATATAGTTCTTTGCTTCGGTTTGGCTTTTTACTGCCTTTTGCGCGAGAGTGTTGGTGAAACGGAAGGAGGGTACGAAGTCAAACTCTGTAAAGAATTTCAGCAGTTCGCCCAGCCCTTCCAGCAGCTGCGCCTTTTTATCTACAGGCAGCTCTGCGGCGGCTTCTACTACATCGGCTACAGCTTCGACATGCTCACCAATCAGCCAGCTTGGCAGGGTAATACGGCCGTCAACAATATACTTTTCTCTATTGAGAACAGGAATACAACGGCAAGCGTTATACAGATTGACAGCTTCGTTATAGTCGGGCGCGGTAGGCGGGATAATCATAACTTTGCCCTTGTACTGAATGACGACAGGAGAACCCTTGACAGAACGAGAGATAGACAGGTCAGAAGATACGAACATAGCGTTGCCTTTCTGGTTTGTTGTTGTTTTCCTTCAACTTTGTGATTAGATTATATCATAAGGTGGGAAGTTTGTCAAGTTAAGATTTTGTTATCTTGGTTTCTTTCCTTGCTTCCGTCCCTCAATCAACAATAACATTATACCATGTAGGGGCATATATGTCAAGTTAAGATTGCGTTAAGTGGCGGGGAGGGAAGTTGGATGTTTAACATCCAAATTATGAAAAGGGGAGGATTACTCCTCCTCCTCCTCTGCTTCGGCGATTGCTGCAATGCTGTTGAATAGGTCAAAGATGTCATAGGTCTGCTGGTGTTCTGTTCTCTCACCCAACAGATAGTCTATCATCTCTTCGGGCGGAAGCGCCGTTACATCGCCTTCATCCCATTCAAAGCCATAGCTCTCTACATAGCCTTCGTTATTGTGATAGCTGCCGCTATGACAGATAATATCCCCAAGAGGAAAGGCGGGGAAGCGCCACTGGTAGCCGTCGAAGCAAGGGGCTACGGTGTATTTGATGCCGGCTTCGTCAAGAAGATGGTTGAAATAATCACGAGTATCTTCAAACATTTTTTTGTTCCTCTCTGGTTTGTTTGTGTTTTCCTTCACTTGATGATGTAATTATATCATATGAGGGACGGTATGTCAAGTTAAAACTGTGTAAAACCTAATTCGTAGAAAAAGTCTTGATCTACTCCATCGGGGATGCTGCAATATAATTCATAAAATTCTTTATACTTTTTTTTAGTTTCTTCTTCATTTCGAGATTCAAAATATAGCTCTAAACCGAAATCATCATAACCCCAAGCACTTAGACGAGTATAATATAAACCATTATAAAAGTTTAGATTTAATATAAGTTTAATTTGATGATTTGGATAACAGGGACACCAATTATCTGTAACCTTTATCATTCGTTCAATAGTCATAATGTTAGTTCTCCTTTACTTTGTATATGTATTATAACATCTTATACCATAAATGTCAAGTTAAGATTTGATGAAGTGGTTATTGGATGTTAAACATCCAAATTTCTAAAAGGGCGATTACTCGCCCTCCTGTTCGTGTATCATTCTGTCAAGTCCCTTTTTGTTAAGTTCCTTGATAGTTTTCTTTGCTTCGCGTTTGGCTTCGCGCTCCTTGGCTGCCGCTTCCTTTTTCGCGGCGCTGGCTTCTTTCTTTGCTTGGGTTCTTTCGCAATCAAGTTTGTAATCTTCTGCGGCGGCGTATCCGTCATAATCGTCATAGCCGCCTTTGCCGTTACGAGTGCCACGAGGAATGGTAATTTTGATTAACACAAACTTATCATTTCCATCTGCATCAACTACAGGGATAGCAATTTCGCTGGCGCTTACTACGCAAATTTGCTTGTCAATGTCAAGGTCGTAATGTGCGGAGAGTGCTTCTTTAACGACTTGAAGTGCTTCAACGCGGAGGGCAGTTTCCAAGCTGGCTTTACTCATATCTTTGACTTCCTTTCTTTTGATAGTTCTATTATATCACAAATTTGAAAAATGTCAAGACTTTTTTATCTTTTCCTTTGTTAAAATTCCGTAAATTTGGAGGGCGAATGTTACGAGAAATATCACCTTAAATTTCGTTTCTTCTGTGAAAGCCCAAAGTAAAAATGAAATGAAACATACCAAAGCAAGCGCGTGAAAAATCCCCCAAAGTATTTTTGCCATAACCGACTTTTCCCCTTTCATTTGATGTATAAATTATACCAAAGTCGGTTTGTTTTGTCAAGTTAAGTTTCTGTTAAGTGAGATGGAATTTGGATGTTTAACATCCAATTTTTGATAAAAGGAAAGGGGACTTGCGTCCCCTTGTTTTTATGCCTTGGTGTACTGGTTCGGGCCCTTGGTGTTTTCAATCTTATTGACTTCGGAAGCCCACATTGCGCGGAGGGCGTACTGAAGCTTGGACTTGGTGAAGTCGGCGGGCAGACCCGTGCAAGCATCGAAAATCTCGGCAACGGTGCGCGGCGTGTCGTCAATGACTGCCATTACAATGTCATGCGACTTGTCATACAGCTCACGGTTGGCGTTAGCCTTTTCGATGTTCTTGGTCTGCTCGGCTACAAGCTCAGCAGTAGCATCAGCCAGTTCGGGAATGTCGTGCGCGGTCAGGTAGGTTACGAGTGCGTTCAGAGTGTTCTTCGTCATATCGGTTACCTTTCTGGTGTTTGGGATTTTCCTTTCCCTTTTGTGATTATATTATAGCACGAAGTGCGTATAATGTCAAGTTAAGAGTTTGTTATGTTGAGAGAGAATCATAAGAAATGTACGGCCGATTCTCATTTCACCCTATCCCCTCTCAACAATAATAGTATATCATAGATTTGGGATTTTGTCAAGAGTTTCTTTTGTTAAGATTTGGGAACTTTGATTGGCGAACTGCAGAAGTCCAATCGCAATCCTCATAATGGAAAGCACTTTTTTGTTCCGTTCCCTCAAGAACAATATAAGTATATCATAGATTCGGGATTTTGTCAATAGTTTAGAGTGTTAAGATTCGGTTAAACGCGCAGAGTGTAATTTGGATGTTTAACATCCAAATTGTCAAAGTGCCCTTACGGGCACAAGTCCTTCAAAACTTGAAGAATTTTTTCGGGTTTGTAGGAAGTTCCCAACCAATTAATTCTGTTCTTTTGTTCATCATCAAACAGAATATCATCGGGAGAAGTCATAAACGATTCCTTTGGCGTGCCATGCGCGACAATGTAGATATCATCCCATACTACACTTGAAAGGTGGCGTTGAAGCCAGCTTATTTTGGCGCGGGTAACGGCTTTGTCATAGTCCTCGCGCGGCTCTTTGCTTAGCCAGCTTATCACGGCAATGCGCCAGCCGCCAGCTTGCACCTTATTAAGATAGCGGGCAAGCAGGCTCATGTTTATCATCGTGCGCGCTTCGATATAGGGGGATGGGTCGAAAGCACGCAACTTGGCGAGCCAGTCGGGAACGCTATACAAATCCGCAAGACAACCATCCAAATCGAAGAAAATTGTTTTACTCATTTTTATTCTCCCTTCATTTGATGGTTTAATTATACTACTAAAAGTATAAAAAGTCAAGTTAAGATTTTATTATTTATGATACATTTTGGATGTTAAACATCCAAAATTATTCATTAGCATACGCCCATTTTAATTTTTCTCCTGTTATAGGGTGCTTTCCTGCGCTTTGCCTTTCTCCGCGTAAAACTTTACTAATATTTGATTCGTGTGTATTATAATGTCTTGCCCCTTCGCTTATCGAAGAAAATACTTCTCGTGTATTTAAACAAATAATTTTTTTACTATTTGCTTCTGAACCGGCTGCGCGCCATTTATCTATTTGGGCTTGGTGCTCATCGGGATGCTCTTGCTGCCATTTTTCTTTTCCTTTATTCATTTTTTGAATAACTTCTGCCCGCTTTTCTGGATTATCAGTGTAGTATTTCTTAGAACCATCAATCATTTTTTGTATATTTAATTGCTTTATATCTGGGTGATTATCAAGCCACTGTTGAATTCGAGCGCCATTTTCTTTATATAATTGTTCTGCAATATCGCGGTGCTGTTGTAAATAGGTTTGGCAAGCTTTCCAACCATCACCGCCCTGGCCTCCTTCTGCTTGATTATAATAATCATCGTTTTGAACGGCATTATAATATGCAATCCAGTATTTTTCTCGTTCATCAATCGTATCTTCATCGCATATTTCTAAAATGGTTTTGTTAAAATTTTCTTTTCCATATTTTTGGATAGCTTTAGTTAAAACTATACCGCTTCCTAAATAAGAATCTGTTAAGGTTCCTTTATGCTGCCCTATATATTTTTTATTGTTAATTAAATTGGTAGTTAGATAAACATAATATATTTTATCAGACATGTTTATCACCTCCTTACTGTTATAAAAGTAAGTTGATTAAGTCCCATTTATGTCATTTTATTTAATTTGTTTAAAATTATATCATAGAGGGGTTGAATTGTCAAGTTAAATTTATGTTAAGAGGAAAATAGAAAGTTGGATGTTTAACATCCAAATTCTACACAAAAAAGAAGAGGGGTTATTTCCCCTCTTCTCCCAACAGACCGCCTACGTCCATCAGCGACATTGTTTCACTGCCATATACTACAGGCATCCTACCATCCCACTGAAGGATACGGTAATAATCAAGGAGGTCAGCAGACAGCCATTCCGCAATAGCCTTATTCTTAGCGGCTTCCTTCAAACCCGCATATTCGGCGGCGTCCGCCTGAATTTTCGTAACTTCAAGGTCTGCTTCGGCTGCGATTTTAGCCTTCTCTGCTTCGGCATTAGCATTAATTACATCACGCTTTGCCTTAGCTTCGGCTTCCATAGTTAGACGCTCCTGCTCGGTCTGCGCCCTCAACTTCTCCTGTGTTGCTACCTGCTTTGCTTCTACCGCCTGTGTAAATGCGTCAGTAAAGTCAATATCTTCAATAGAGATAGAGATTACATTGATACCAGACTTAGACAGGTCGGCGCGCAGTACGGCACCGATATTTTCTGACAGGGCAGAACGATTTTCAATCAGTCCTTCGGCGGTATAGTCTCCAAATGTGCTCTTAACTGCTTCCTGTGTGCGGGGCACAATAAGGATAGTTTCATAATTAACGCCTACTGTCTTATACAGGTTCATAGCCTTAGCGCTATCAATACAGTAATTTACGCTGCCCTTAACCTGTACTTCCTGCAAATCAGCACTAAAAGCAAGCAACTCAAAGTGATAACGCTGTTCGCGGTTATCCATTTCTACTACATTGATAAACGGCGAGTGCCAGTTAAGGCCACTTTCCATAGTGTAGTCCTGCACCTGCCCGAACTTTACAGGAATACCAGTATGCCCTGTTCTTACCTGTGTGCCGCACGCGAGCAGGATGAAAATGGTGGCGAGAATGACAGCTCCAATACGCAAGCCAATTCGTGCGCCCTTGATGGGCTTGCTATCATAATCCCTGATAAAGCCCGTTCCAATGAAACCTACGAGAAGTACAATGATCGCACCAATTACTCCAAACATTTTTCTTTCTCCTTTTCTATGAGGTTTTCCCTCACTTGATGTATAAATTATATCACACGGGGTATGATATGTCAAGTTAAGAATGCGTTAAATGCGATAAATATATTTGGATGTTTAACATCCAAATTATGAATTGGCGCGATTAGCGCCAAATTGTCTTTCCAGCTTTGATAAACTTAATTTGATTTCTATCCACTTTCTTCCGTAAGTAACTTGGAATACGATTTACTCCCTTATAACATTGTACCAGCTCACGGAAGGTTGTAACATACATAGTAATTATCTTTTGTTTTAGCTCGTCCTTGATGATGGTGATGCCAGTATCTGTAATACAGATATATACACCAGCTTGTCCCGCAAGTGCTTTCTCGTGCCCACGGCGATAAACTTCCTTAACGACCTGCCCTAAACCAATATCGTTAATAATGTGTTGAACGCGGTCGGCGCGATAGACTTCAACATGGCGGGTTAATTCAGCGTTAAGTAGTTGCTTCATTGTTTTTTCTCTCCTTTCTTTTTTACAATTAAATTATAGCATAAGAGGGGATAATTGTCAAGTTAATTGTTTGTTAAAGTAGGAGAGGAAATTTGGATGTTTAACATCCAAATTGTCATATAGAAAATAGTGCTATTGCACTATTTCTTCTTCTATCCAAGCATCAGACATTTTTAACTTTTTTAATTCATTTTGTGCCTTTTCCTTAGTTGCATAAATACCCCACATAGCAGTTACGACTTTATTTGTAACTGTTATTAATTCATACCATACTATATAGACCTTCATAGACATTCTCTCCTTTCTTTGATAATATCATTATATCATAGTTTCGGGAGTTTGTCAATATATTTTTATATTAAATAAAAGTTAAATCATTTAAAATGAAATTGGATGTTTAACATCCAAATTCCTAAAACGACTGCGTTAGCAGTCGTAGTCATAGCCGCCTCGTAGGGGTTGAAGCCCATTTCATCAACATCATCTTCAATGTCGTAGCTACAGCTGTTCTCATATTCTTCCCAGCTCTCATAGTAGGCACCAAAGTCAGAGCACTCTTCCAGCGGGTCGCTGATGTGGCACAGCCCATCCTTATCACAGTAGGGGCATGTCATGTCAGCAATAGGGCAGAACACGTTCAGGCCGTTGCGAGTGCCATCGGTTTCAAAATCTTTCTTACTCATAATGATTACTTCCTTTCTTTTGATGGTATAATTATAACACGAAACGCTCATAAAGTCAAGTTAAGTTTGTGTTAAGCCGAAATGGGAAAGTTGGATGTCTAACATCCAAAATCAATAAGCTGGCTTATTGCCAGCGCTTACGAACCTCTCCGGTTTTGATGTTCATTTGCATACGGTTAAGGTAGCATTGCTTTGCGTCATAGTAGCTCAGCCCCAGCTCACGCATAAACCAGCCGATATGCTTAATAGTCGTGCGGCTATACAGGCCATAGCAGGTTAGCCAACCTTTACTATCGATGCTAATTACTTTGGTGTGGTAGCTAATCAGTTTAGTAATACCGCTGTCAGTAATTACATGGGCTTGCGCGTATTCATGGCCGTTCAGTTTCCTTGTCATTGTTGTACCCTCCGAAAATTGTTTTATTTCGTTCCCTCAAGAACAATTATATTATACTACATATGAGGCAATATGTCAATAGTTTTTTGTATTAAGAGTGTGTTAAATCGGCTGGGTGATTTTTGGATGTTTAACATCCAACTTTTTTAAAGGACGATGCTAATCGTCCAAAAGAGTCGGTTCAATTATCCAACGGCCTTTATTAGTGATATAGACATGCAAGCCGTTATCCTGTTCTATATAATCCAGCTTGGTTTCTTCGTAATCTTCTATCCAGCATTCAATTTGATTACGAGCTTTATCGAAGCTGGTAAAAGCACCCCAAACGCCGCCGTAAAGGTTGGTAGCTTGGGGAGTGAGCCCCTTGAAGGTAACGATGTAAATTAGCTGTGTCATGTTTTTTACTTCCTTTCCTTTGATGCTTGTATTATAACATAAAGCGCGCGAAGTGTCAAGTTAAGTGTTTGTTAAGACGCGAAAATATAATTTGGATGTTTAACATCCAACTTTTTTATAAACGGCGTCACTGCCGTTTATATGCTATTAACACGAAGTTAATGAAGGCGCTTATGATAATTAACATTGCTATAACAAACATTATCGTTTTCATTTTACGCCTCCTTTACATAAACTAAACTCATGTCAGACCATTTAAGCACACTGATTTGGTTATGTTCTTTACCTATTCTTAACGCTTCCCTTTTTGTGCTGACGCGGAAGGAATGGTCGATATAATAGACGCCTTCACTATACCAGATGCCGCAGCTTCCCTGCATCTTTTCCACAGCTCGCACAGCAGCTTTCAGAGTCTTGCGCTCGACGCCATAATCCGCGACTTGATAACCAGTCTTGTAGGATATAGCTTTACCTGCTTTTAGCGTGAGTCCATCGTTGTTTTTGAGAGCTTTCAGAAGTTCGTACATGAGTTTTAGTCCCCTTTCATTTGATGGTTATATTATAGCACTGCGCGCCTATTATGTCAATACCTTTTTGTGTTAAGTTATTGTAAATCATCGCAAGAAGAATTTGGATGTTTAACATCCAAAAAAGTTGAACGGGATTTTAATCCCGTTCGCCCGTCCGAGTGTTAATTTTTTGATTCGTGCATGCAATACTCTTAACATCGGCGTAACAGAGAGACGGCGCGTATTCTTTCAGAAAAGCTCTAATGTGTTTGCGCGTGGTGGGGCTGTATGTACCCGTGCAAGTCAAGTATCCAGCCCTGTTAATCTCAATAACGCGGGTGGTGTAGCTTATTAGCGCTATTGTGCCATCGCGGTAAATATCCACGCCCGCGCTACCGTAGGGACAATATTTAAGATTGCGATCGTAGTTAATGGTGATGTAGCGGTATCCATCAAGAATCTTCTTGCTGTACATTGTAGCAGCCTCCATAATTTTTATTTGTTCCTTTCCTTTGGAACAATTATATTATATCATAGGGGGTCTATTTTGTCAATAGTTTTTTATGTTAAGTTGCGGTAAATTCGCGCGGAAAATAATTTGGATGTTTAACATCCAACTTTTTTCATTCGAGGATTATTCCTCGAATGGGTCGTTACACGACCATATGAGATGATGGTCGTCATAGACGAAAATCGCGGCAGCCGCGTCTTTATTTTGAAGAATAGAAACGGCTTCCCAAGCTGCGCGCTCGGAGGTAAAGGAGTATTTGGCGCTGATGAGGCTGGAATATACAACGATGATATCAAACATGGTTTTTGTCTCCCTTCACTTGATGATATAAGTGTATCACACAAGGGGTAAGAAGTCAAGTTAAGTTTCGGTTAATGCCGCCATGGTAAAAGTTGGATGTTTAACATCCAAATTTCTCGGAGGCGCTCAACGCGCCTCCCATTCTTCTTCAGTAATGCCGATTATATTTAGAATATCTTCAATGTAGAATGAAAATTTGTCGTTCAATTCGGTGCAGTCTATTCCTTCGGGATAAAGTTCTTCTAATTCAAATTCAATTGCGTCCCACTCTTCTTCTGTAAATTTGCTTGCGTTTGTTTCGGCGTTGCCCCAGAATTCAAAGTCGCGGATGCTGATTTCTTGCTTGATAGTCATTGTTTTTTTCTCCTCTCTTTTGATGATATAATTATAACATAGTTTCGGGATACTGTCAATAGTTTTTTATGTTAATTATAGATTAAAGCGGAAAATGAAATTGGATGTTTAACATCCAAATCCCGTAAGGGGATTTATCTCCCCTGCGGCGCGCACCCTGGACTCCACGCAAGTAGTTGCCCGTGACGCATAATGTACGCGACAAAATTATCTGGTGTTAATTCGCACATTTCCTGCGTCCATGCCCGCATACAATATACGCGCCCTGATCTATGCCCGAGAAAGCTTGTTGCCATTTCGCGCAATTTTTTCATAGACTTAACATCGCTGGGTAACTTCCATTCGCCATCACTACCCATAGGGATATAGTTTCCGTACTCGTAGAACAACCACATAACCTTGTTTTCTCCTTTCATTTGATATTGAAATTATACCATATGGGGTTAGTTTTGTCAATAGAAAATCAAATTAAAATTTGTTAATTTTATATAAAAAACAAAAATGAAATTGCAAGAGTTGATAAGTTGGATGTTTAACATCCAAAACAATAAGAGTGGTATTACCACCCTAATGTTATGCGTGTTGATTGATATTGCATAGTATAACCTGCGTTTCGTACAATCTTTGTGAGTTCGTCTATAAAGCATCTGGAAGCAAATTGCCCCAAGTCTGTATTATCAAATGGCGGCAAATTGCGCCCTATGGACTGACGGCCTTTTTTACTTGCTTCTTCTATTGCTTTATTAAGTTCGGCAATGTAGTTTGGAATCTCTGTATGTAAAATACATTTGCGGACGTTGTTATAAAGTTCCGAGACATTCGCGCGGGCAACTTCGGCGTTCATAAGTTCCATAAGTTTTCCTCTCTTTCATTTGATGATATAATTATATCATATAGGATATAATAAGTCAAGTTAAGATTATATTAAATAGTCATGCGCTATATTGGATGTTTAACATCCAATTCTTATCGCCCCAGTTATACTGGGACGACGATGCGCGGAATTTTTCCGCGAAAGTCGCGTTCTTCCTGCAAGCGCTGTATTGCAACTTTGTAAAATTCATTGAATTTTTTCATTGTTGCGGGATACTCTACAACGCGCCCGCCGTTGTGCGTATATATTTTTAATGGGCGCACATTGAAAACTAACATGCAAACAGTTTCAAAGGTGCTGATTGCAATAGCAAGGTCACGCGCGTTGCCGTAGAACTTGATGTAGTAGTTTTTCATAGGATAACCCCTCCTTCATTTGATGATGTAATTATATCATAGTGTCGGAATAAAAGCAAGAGTTTTTTATGTTAAGTTTTGAAGAAAAGGCAGAAAAAGTTGGATGTTTAACATCCAAAATATAAGTAGAAAGGCGCGTATGCGCCACTCTGTTAAGTTTCAATGTAGTATGCGGGATAACGCCCAGTCTCATTACTACAATTGTAGTATTGAAATGCATTTACAATTTTATCAAAATCATGTTCTAAATCTGCATAACATTCACTATTCAAACGAATGCCAGTTTCGGGACGCATGTAACATGCTGTTATCCAAATGGGTTGATTAGCGTTGAACGCTTTACGGGCGCGAGACTTATTAATTTTTTGAAGCGCCATGATTTTGTTCTCCTTTGCTTTTGATAGTCCTATTATACCATATACATACATACTTGTCAAGTGCATTAACATATATTTAACATAGCAATATAAGTTGGATGTTTAACATCCAAAAAAAGCTTAGGACGTTTTCACGTCCTGTAGATTTTGCCATCTACTACATAGCACACTGACTCACAACCATCGTAGTCAATAATAATATGGTCTGTTGCTTCGTCTGGTATTTCTACCACTGCCAGCTTCGCAGCCCAGCCACTTGTTTCGTATGCGTTATCTTCTACCATGTGAATCAAGCGCTCATCGTATCTGTCTGCGCCGTATATGCTATCCAGTCCTAACGCTTCGCAAGCTTCATCGCTCACGCTGAACCCACCAAAGCACCTATTTACTACAATCTTCATAGTTGTTTATCTCCTCTCTTTTGATGGTATCATTATATCACTATCTATATAAATAGTCAAGTTAATTGTTGGTTAAGTTGGATATTAAGTATTCAAAAAATCAACAATGAGGTTTATTCCTTATTGTGCGCTTGCGCTTGCGACTTTTACCTACTATTATATACCCATTAAGTTGTAAAGTCAATAGGCTTTACAAAGATTTAACATTGCTTCTGCGTTAGGAAATTGGATGTGTAACATCCAAATCCCAAAAGGACGCTTGCGCGTCCTTAGCCGTAGATTTTATTAAGCTCGCCGCCTTGACGCTTGATGTAGTTGCGTGCTGCTGCTTCTGATTTGAAGCTTGCTTTTTTCTCGCTGCCGCCGCATCCGTCTTGCTTCCAGACCTCAAAAACTTTGCCGATGTGGAAAATGTCGTACATAGTAGCAACCTCCTTGTTTTTTATGATTATATTATACTCGTTTCAGCTTGCAGATGCAAGTTATTTTTGTGTTAATTTCTCCAGCTTTCAGCTTGCTTCCAGCTCGCTTCCAGCTTCCAGCTCGCTTCCAGCTTCCAGCTTCCAGCTCGTCCTGTGCGTATATAGTCCTGGTGCGTGCTGGTTGCTGCGCGTGATCTGCCCTGCGGACGCATCGACCACTCGCCAGACGTTAAGATTTTCGGTAGTTTTCGTTAAGATTGCATTAATTAAGATTTCGCTTGTTTTTCGTAAAGTTTCGGTTAAGCCGAAAATTGTAAAGTTTTTGCGCATATTTCGTAAAGTTAGTCTTAACCAGAATTTTACCAAACTTGCGCTAAACTGTAAAGTGTTAAATTTGTGTTTCATTTTTTACAATCTCCCTTTCCTGTTAGCACTCGTTAAATAAGAGTGCTAAAACATTTATCAAGCATATAATAAACTAAAAAAATACTAAAATCAAGCCCCCTTTTTGGATGTGATTTTTAAGTTAATTTTTAAGTTGATTTTTAAGTTTGGTACAATAATAATTTTGTGCATATTGCATAAAAAAAATACTTAACAGAAACTTGATAGAATAATGCGCCATTTTGCTTTATAATGTACTTGTTTCAAACGATGAAACAAAAAAAACAAGCGCAAACAAGCGCGGAAAAGGGGAAAAGAACATGTTACACGACTACAGATTGACCATGGTACAAGTAAAGACGCTTGACGCATTGATTAATCATGATATAGGATTAATCAAGGATAAAGCAACAATTAGCGCGTGTGCAGAGCGTGTTATAGCGTATGCTATTGCGAATTATCCTGCAATCTTTACCACTTCCGACACTCCGCTTTATTATGCTTATGCTTGCGCTAAAGTGGCCGCTAAAGCGATTAAATTAAAGACTATAAACGTCTTTGACTATATCGCCCTATTAGCGCAAGAAAAAGCCGACGGCGAACAAAACGCGCAAGGAATATATAAAGATGGCGATTTTGGCGCGTTTGGCGACTTATACGAAGTGTTAGTTAAATGCGCGCTTGTAAAGAATATTAATCTAATCAAGTCAAGGCAATTGACAGTTAGGGAACTTGACGACTTCGACGTTATTTCTAAAAAATACGGAAAAATAGAAATAGGGCATAACGGCAAAACATTCAATCAAGGAAGCGCAATTGACTTTTTAAGCGGCGATTATAAAGCATTGATTTACGGCGTTTTTGACGATGAAACTAAAGCACAAGTCTATAACGCTTGTATGCAAGGCGATATAAAAACGGCGATTGCAATAATAAAAGCATATAGCGCAATATTTGCGGATAAATACGACTTTTATAAACTGCAATCTTTGCGGCGCGGAAAAATTATAACAATCAAAAGCGGAAAAATTATGGTACAATATAACGCGCAATTTTATAAAATGTTTATCGCCGCGCTTGAAAATGATTTTATCGTATCATTAGAAACAATCTAAAATTACAATAAAAAGCGCTTGCAAACTGCAAGCGCTTTTTTGCATGATAGCACTTTAATGCTTTACTGCGATAAAGTATTATAGTAAAAAAAAGAAGTCGCTTTATGCGACTTCTTTTAACGTCTTAACGATGTGGTTAATGATGTAGAATATACCATTTACCTCTTCATCCGTTAGTTTGCTACTTTCCCAAAGCTTGCGCGCTTTTGCCTTAAAAAAGTCTTTTTCACGTTCCGTCATTCCACCATTATCAATGGTCGCGCGTATCATGTTCTCAATAAACTGGTCTTTCATTTGTGTGTTCCTCTCTTTCATTTGATGATTTAATTATATCATATAGTAAAACGTCTGTCAATAGAATTTGAAAATTTTTTTGTTAAGTATCCGTTAAGTAGATATATTTTGCGGGCGATTAAAAATAAAGATTTTAGACTGTAAAAATAATCTAAAATTGTAATAAAAACGCTTTGCAAAATTCAAGTGCTTTTTTATAAATTGACACTTTAACGCTTTACTGTGTGAAAGCGGGGCGGTAGTTTAGGGCGCGGATGACAGTTGTCATCTGGCGCACCCCGGCCCTGCCCTTTTCCCACCAACTTTTTAAATCCAATACTTGACTTTTTTCAATTTATATGTTATAATATAATCGGTCAGAGTATGAAAATACTCACTCCAAAATCACTATGGAGGTTTCCAAAATGAAAAAACCCTATACACTTGACTACTCAATTGAACGAGATACTGACCGCCTCAAGGCAGTCGAAGATATATTAGATAAACTAGATAAAAATCCCTCCCCCGCTGAATTAGAACAAATGGGTTCTTATATACTATATGGTAAAGACGAAAATGGCAAAAACGCCTACCAACGCGGAGAAATGATAAGAGATGCCCGTTACAATTCTTATAAAACTAAAGAAGATAAAAATGTATCACTTGACGCAATTTTAGAAAATCCACTATCTGACCAACAGCAATTTCGTGAGATGGGCACAAGAGACCCCTACTTACTTCCACGTCGTGTCCCGCGCCGCCCAAAATACGATAAAAAAACAAACACAATAATTGATGATGGGGACGGTGATATTCCAGGAATGCAAGAATTATGGGAGTGCATTGACCGTAACGAGCACTGGATAGCCGTTCTTGAAGGCAAGATACCTGCGCAGCCCGAAGACACACTATTTGATAATCCCTATCGTCTATATAAACTAAAACATTCACTAATTGATTTGCGGCGGCACCAATATTATTTATTAGATGCCTACAAACCTTGCATCCACTTCCTCGCGGCCGACCACCCCAAACGCCAATACATAGATTGGAACAGTGACTCCTTCTACTGGATTTCGCGCGACGAATGGGAAAGACGCGTTAATAGCACTTTTTTCCCTGTTTCAAAAAATATTGAAGATTATGAAGTGAGAAATGAAGGAAAAGAAGTGAAGTGGGTGGTGCGCCAGCACACCTTCAATTGGGAAGACCCAAATCATATTTATGCGTTAATTTGTAATTACCAAAGTTTATATAATCTTTTATGGGACAAATTAGGCACGGACGGTCACACTTTACTTATGGATTTTCAACGCTACCGCCAATTAACAAATTTTTCTGAATTACGCAATTTTATCTTACAAATGAAATTGGAACAATATTCACAGGCTGAAATTAAATTTTCCGTTCAAAAAAAATATGGATTAAAGTTTGGCATTAGTCATTTATATACCGTTATAAGTAAAGAAATCCCAGAGGCCATCGCGCAAACGGTAATTAAAGATAGAATGTTACGGCAGACTCCCAAAACCCAATGTCAAAAATGTCGTGATTGCGGCCGTTGGCTTCCAAAAAATAATTACTTTTATGTCACTAATAATAATCGCGCTAGTGGATTTTCCGCTCGTTGTAAAGAATGCGAGCGGCAGGCGCGTATTGCAAAAGGAGAACAAGGGCAATATGACAGAAGAAAAAAAGAAACGCACGTGCATTAGATGCAAAAAGGAAAAAACGGAAGATAATTTCCAATATACGCCTTCACAATTTTTCCCATCGCATCGTTGTTACATCTGCACCTCATGCTTAGAAATAATGGTGCCACAAGACAATTTAGGCGAGGTTGATAGATTGTGTCGTTGGCTCGACGTGCCTTTTGATTTAAATAAATGGACGCAACTTTATGCTATACATAAAGACCATACCTTAACCGCGTATTTTAATACATTATTAGACGAACATTATCAATCACTTCAATGGGCGGACGAAAACGAAAGATGGCGTCTCGCGCGCGATGAAGGAATCATTGATGAAGAAATTGATACATTAAATAGCGCGAAATTGCGTCGATTAAAAAAAGAATGGTCGCCAGTTTATACAACCGAAGAATTACTTTTTCTCGACGATTATTATAATCAAATTTTAGCTACTCAAAATGTTTCTACACCCATACTCAAGTCGCGGGCGCGCGACCTATGCGAGCTTACCTTGCGCGCGAAAAAAGGCATACGCGACGGTTTGGATGTAAAAAAAGATATGGACGCGATAGAGAATATTATCAAGACCTGCAATTTCAATGCCTCTAATGCTAAAAACGCAGCAGACTTTGAGTCCGTTGGAGAATTAATGGTTTATTATGGTAAGAAGGGATGGCACCCAAAATGGCATAATGAACCACAAGATTCAATTGATTTTATGATGGAAAATATTCAGAACTATCTTAAACGAATGGTAATAAATGAAGGCAACTTTGCAGAACAGGTAGAGGATGCGCGGCAACGCTACAATATGACGGAGCGACTAGAGGAAATAGAAAATGAAGCAGTTGAATTTGATGACACAGCGGGAATAGAATATGAAGGTGAAAAAGAATTAGAGGAGGATTTAAATGAATGAAGAAAGAGCAATGGTTTTAAGAGACGGCATTCCTATTGAAAAGGGTGTAGTCTTAACTAAAGAATTTTTAGATTCTAATCAAGAGCTATTTACTAATTATTTAAATTATTGGATATTAAATCCAGACCTATTCTTAGACGAAATTCAAGATTCAATTGACGCGAAAAATTTTCATTTACTTCCATTTCAACGCATAATGTTACGCGCTTGCATGCGCTATCGTTATATCTATCTTACTGCTACGCGCGCGACCTCAAAATCTTTTACTGCCTATTTAGCGGCAGCAGTGCGCGCGGTTCTAATACCTAATTCTACTGTAATGATTGTATCAGACCAAAAAGGCACAGTTATTAAAATAGCGCAAGCAAAGTTTGAAGAAATATTCCAACATTGGCCCTTACTACGAAAAGAGCTTGCTACCAGAGAAGATGATGGCAAGACTGGTTTGAAAAGTAGCAACAACTATTATGATTTATATTTTAAAAATGGTAGTCATATTTCTGTTATCTCAAAAGATACCAGCCGTGGTTTGCGCGCGAACTATGCAATTTTAGAAGAGTGCGCCCTCATTGATGAAACGCCTTTCAATGAAGTAATTTGGCCGCAAATGAACGTCAAGCGGCGCGAAGTGGATGGTTCATTAAATCCAGATGAACCTTCCAGCCCCCAAATTTTCATTACAACCGCGGCGGAACGCACTGTATTTATGTATTCTAAATTAATTGAGTGCGCGATAAATGCTGTTTTGCGCCCGCGGGAAGCTTTTGTCTGGGGCATGTCTTATGAAGTGCCGCTACATTACGGCCTTATTGATAAAGCAACTATATTAGACCAAAGATATTCCAATACTGTTAGCGAAGACTCATTTGCACGTAGATTTTTGCGTGAATACATAGGAATATGTATTTAAGAAGATATTTAAAAGCTGGAAACTCCTAAAGCCAAAATACTACAACTTATTACTCCAATATAAGTGAATGTGCGAAAGCGGAAAAAAGTTTTTGGATGATTGCATGGCGAGAGCCTAAACAATTACAAATGGACAATCAGCGACCAATTATGGAGGAATTAATTATGGGAAGAAAATTGTTATATACAAAAGAAACCTATTATACTCATTTAATGGAATTATTACCTGATTCTAATTTTACTTTAGATGTTTATACTGCTACTGAGAAACCTTGCGAAATTACTTGTAATATTTGTGGAAGTCATTATGTATTTACTCGTGCAGATAGAATTGCTCGTAGGGCGAAGCGAGGAAATACAAATGTATGCAAAAAATGCGAAAATAATTCATTTACAGAAAAACAACATGAAGCTCAAAAGAAAGCTGAATATATCTTACAAAAAAAAGAAACTATTCAATTAGTAGATGGATTAAAATCATGGGCTTCACAAGATGAAGCACGATGGAAATGCATTAAATGTAATCATACTTTTTTAAGAGCTCCAGTTGTGATGTTTGCATTAGGAATTACTAATTGTCCTTGGTGTGAATCTCGACCTGGTACTTATACAGAAGAAATGATTAAAGAACAAATTTACCGTTTATGGGGCGATGAATATACTTTATTACAATCGGAAAATTTAAAAAAGAATAAAAATGGTTCTCGTAGAATTTTAGTTCAACATAATGCTTGTGGATTTAAATATGAAACTAGTCAATATAATTTTTGCCATGGACAAGGCTGCCCCAGATGTAAAAAAAGCCATGGCGAAAGAAAAATAATGAATTATTTGCAACAACATAATTTTGCATTTCAGCAGCAATACACAATTAATACCGGTAAGCATTTATTAAAATTAGATTTTTATTTAGAGGAGCAAGGAAGAAAATATGCCATAGAATATAATGGTATTCAACATTATCAACCTATAGAATGGTTTGGTGGAAATGCTGGCTTTCAAGCTCAACAAGAACGAGATTTAGATAAAATAGAATATTGTAAAAATAATGATATAAATTTAATTATAATTCCATATAATGATGAAAGTTTAATTAATTCAGAACAATTGGCTCAACGACTAAGTGGTCAAGTGACCGAAGAATATCCATCTAGGACAGATGAAAATATAGTCTAATCTTATATGAAAATATAAGCCATATGGTATAAAATTTCACGAATTTTATATAAATAAATTTTGGAAAGTCTCAGTATCTGGTCAGGCAACAATAAAGAAGCTTGGCTAGACTCGCGTCGTTTAAATAAATGTAGAAAATTATTAAAATGTGAAAGGAAGGCACAAGAAAACTTAGTTAATCAAAATACTTACTATATAATGAGCTGTGATATTGGTCGTTATAATGCCAATACTGCAATTATGGTTGCTAAAGTAATTCCTCAAGCCGATCGCCATCATAAAAATATAATTTATACAGAAGTTATTCATGGCGCGAACTATATTGTCGAACAAGCTCCACGAATAAAGAAGTTAATACAATTATATAAACCACGCGAGGTAGTTATTGATGGAAATGGCCCCGGTATTGGGCTTTTAGATGCTATGGTATTACCTTCTGTTGATCCAAAGACAGGAGAACAATTTCCGGCTTATTATGTATTTAATAATGACCACCATTTACCGCCGCAATTAAAAAAAGAAACAACTGAGCCAAAGCCGGCTTTTAATGCCATTATTTATGATATTAAAGCAGGCGCGAATAATGATGATGAAATTCATTCTAGCTTCTTTTCTCAAATAAATAACGGCTCCGTATCTTTTTTGGCAAATGAACGAATAGTAAAAGATAAACTATTATCTACGAAAAAGGGACAAAGAATGACAAACTATGATCGTAGGGTATATTTAATGCCATATGAGATGACATCTCGACTTATGGATGAATTAAATAACCTGCGCCTGAAACCAACTGGCGTACAAAATCAATTTAAAGTTGAGAGAATTTCTCGTTCCTATGAGAAAGATAGATTTTCAGCGTTAGAGTATCTACTTTATCGAACAAAATATTATGAAGATAAGGATATACAGGCACATAAAAAACGGAACCTAAAAAATTATGGTTTTTTTAGCCCAAAGAAAAGGGGGTGAGTTATTTGTCACAAAAACATGATTTTAATTCATTTAAAATAAAATTGAAAGAGCGGGCGCCGCTTAATACGCGTGCATATTATGATCGATGGAATTATCGTTCTAATGAGCGCGTAAAAGATGATTTTAGTTTAGAAGAAATTTTAAATATAATCCGACAAGGCGATTTGGAGTCTATACGGCAATTATCAAGATATTATTATAGAACTAATAGTAGTTATAAAAATAATATAGATTTTTTGGCGCATCTACCATTGTATGATACTGTAATAATTCCCGTCTTTGAAGAAGGAAAAGGTAGCGAGTCTAAAATTATTAAAGCCTTCTATACAGCATGTAAATTTGTAGATATGTTAGATTGTCCAAATGTATTGGCGCATATAACAACTGAATGGCTATTAGTGGGTGTTTATAATGGAATCCTGCGCGAAACCGATAACAAAATTGTTATACAAGATTTGCCTTTGGAATATTGCCGTTCTCGTTTTAAGGATTTTAATGATTTAAATATTTTAGAGTTTGATTTACATTATTTTGAACATTTTAAAGATGAACAACTAAGAAAAGAAGTTTTATCAACCTTTCCCAAGGTCGTACAACAAGGCTGGCGTGAATGGAAAAATAAGACTAGTAAAGATTGCTGGGTTATTATAAGTCCGGAAGACGGGGGCATTAGTTTTAGTTTTGCGACAGACCAAATGCCATTATTGATTGCTAGTATTCCTGAATTAAAGAAATTAGACGATGCCACTAAACGAGAAGAAACTCGTGATGAAAATGAATTATACAAGTTATTAATTCAAAAAATGCCAATAGACAGCAATGGAGAATTAGTTTTCCAATTAGAAGAAGTAGCCGATATACATGAATCTGTGGCAGAAATGCTTAAAGATGAAGATACTGTTGAAGTTTTAACTACTTTTGGCGATACAACGCTTGAAAATTTACAAGATTCTTCCGCCGCATCACAATCCACTGATAGATTAGAAAAATATCGTAAAAATGTTTGGGATGCCCTTGGCAGAGGGGAGGTATTATTTAACGCAACTAATAGCTCTTCACTTGCCTATAGTATCAAAAAAGATGAAACGCTGATGCTAAGTTATTTAAATGTTTATGAAACATGGATTAAGTTTTTATTAAACAAACGCTTTGCAAAAAAGACTTTAACTTTTGATTTTGAAATTTTATCAACCACAGTCTTTAATAGAACAGATATGCAACAAGCATATTTTAGAGGAGCCCAATATGGATACTCAAAAATGTTTGCGGGCGTAGCTATGGGTATTAAACAAATGAGTCAGTTGAGTCTTATGAATTTTGAAAATAATTTCTTAAAAATGGCAGAAAATATGATACCATTGCAATCTTCTTATACTACTTCTGGAAAAACTGTAACAGAAGAATCGAAAAAAACTGGAGAAAATACCACAACTTCTCAGACTACAACGGACATTACTAATGAAGGCGGGAGACCTGCACTTCCAGATGAGCAAAAATCTGAAAAAACTCAATCAAATATAGATTCTCAAGGATAAGGAGCAGATATACTATGGAAAAGAAAATTCCAATTTATTTTGATAATGTTATTATTGCTTCTCCGCTAGAGTCTGTCTCTGAATCTACTCCTAATATTGGAAAGGTCCAGGTGGGCGTATTTACTAAATATGGGAATCGTAATGGTTCTTATATTACAGACCAAGTTGCGGAAATGCTAATTAATAGCGCAATAGAAGGTAATACTCCTGTAGTTGGCTTTTTTGACCCAGAAACTAAAACATGGGCCGGGCATACTGGGCCTTCTTTAGCTAATGGATATGGATATGTCAAATCTTTTGAAGGGTGGCGGCCACTTACAGACACCGATGGAATAGAACGGGATTATGCTATTTTTACAGTAATATTATTTACTAAATATTTTGAAGCAGCTAATCTTATTGTTGGACAAAATCAATCAATGGAATTAGATGTTAATTCTATTGATGGAACGTGGGCAACGATTGAAGACAATGAGTATTTTGTTTATACCAAAGCCGCGATACAGGGGCTTTGTGTAATAGGTTCTCATGAGCCTTGTTTCTCCGTTTCTTCTTTCTTCGCCCTAAAAGATGAGACTTATGAGTCACAAAGTCAAAAATTTGCTTCTTTACTTGCAGAAGCAAAGGCGCAAGTAGAAAAAATAGAAAATGGAGGAACTTCTTCTATGGATGAGCTAGAAAATAAAGAAGTTACGGTTGAGGAAAATGAAAATATTGAATCTTCTGTAACTGAAAATTTTGAAGAAAAGTCAGAGGAGAATGTAGAACAAGCTGAGACTGAGACCGAGCCTGAGTCTAATGATAGCATCTCTGAGTTTGAAGAACTTCAAAATAAATTTAATGAATTACAAACAAAATATGAAGAGGCTGTTGAACAGCTTCATCAGTTTCAAGCAGAAAATGAAGAGCTACGCAATACTAACACGCAATTACAAGCTACTGTACATAATTATGAAGTAGCCGCAGCACAAGCCATGCTTGAAAAGAAAAATCTCTTGATTGAAAAATATGAAAAAATTCTTAACGATTCTGAAGAGATTGCCGCTATTAAAGGAAAGATAAGTGACTTTTCTTACGAAGCATTAGAAGGCAAATTGGCTGTTCTTTATGCAAATAAACAATTTGCTCGCGGGGAAGAAAGTGACAAAGTACCTCTACCAGAACCGCAAGAATCACCATTCGCTTTGCTTATGAAAAAGTATAAAAAATAATGGAGGAATAATAATATGACTCGATTTCCTGTTGAAAAATACGCCAGTCTAGAGCTAAATCAAGTAGCTTTCCCTAAGACTGGTATGGTCGTGTCACAGACTCCCCTAGGTAGTGATTTTAATAACATTCCTTGCGAGAATGGCATGTGGGTAGTTGCTGACAAGTCCGCCGGTGCGCTAAATGCACCTTCTGCTAACAAGCATTCTCCTATTGGTATTGTATATACCACCGAGAAAGAGTATGATTCTTATAACGTTGGCCTAAAGAATTATAGTATGAGTAATTATAAAGGCACTTATCCTCGTGTAGGCATCTTTGGTCTTGGCGATACCGTTACCACAAATTGCTTACAGTATGATGAGACCACTTATGCCACTTTCGCTGCCCTAGAAACTGTTTTGAAGGCTGCGAATACAACTCCTGTATATGTTGTTCCAGTACAGGGCTCTCCTGTACCACAGCTAACTGCTACTAAGCCAAATGCTGGTACATTCTATGGCGTTGTTACTAAATATTATACTGTACCTAACGGCGAGAAGGGCGTTAAGTATCAGATTGTTTCTCTAGGAAATTAATAGGAGGTGCGAACTATGAATAATCTACAAATTCTAATGAATGGCGTATTCGGTCGTAAAGTTCCTGCTGAGTTCGCAGCCGCCGATTACGATTATGAAGCTGCTCTCCATGATGAGCTAGTTAAGCTTCTTTGCGACGATAAGGGTAAGTTAAGTCGTTCTAAGTATCGTCGTAATAAGGTTGATCTTTTTGAAGTTCTTGAGCAAAATCTTGATGAAGTTTTACCACGTAGCGTTGGTGCCGCTCTTGACTTCTTTACTGAAATTGTACGCGTACCACAAGGTGACCATCCTGGATTCCGTGTAACTCGCGGCAAGCAGCGCGGTCGCCAGTTTGTAACTCGTGCTACACCTTCTGGTAATTATGAGACTTTCCGTCTTGATCGTGACCGTTTTGATGTTTATATTCAGGCCATTGGTGGCGCCGGCTATGTAGATTTTGAGCGTTATCTTGATGGTATTGAAAATATTACTGATATTTATGAAGTAATTACTGAGGGCATGACCGAGCGTATTTTTGAAATGGTGCAGGAAGCACTACTTTCTACTTGGAATGCGACTGGTCGTCCCGCCCGCAATAAGGTTGTAACCAATACTTTTGATGCGGCTGCTATGCGTAAGCTTTGTTCTACTGTAGCTGCTTATGGCACTCCTGCTATTTATTGCTCTCCTGAGTTCGCTGCAGAAATGACTAATGCTATTGTATATCAGACTGCCATTAAGATTTCTGACCAGGATATGGCAGAAGTACGCAACCGTGGTTATATTGGCGTATTCTATGGCACTCCAGTTATTGTTTTACCGCAGTCCTTTACTGATGAAACAAATAGCAAGTTGGCCATGAATCCTTCCTTTGCGTATGTAATTCCTACTGGCAAAGAGAAGCTCATTAAATTGGTATTTGAGGGCGGTTCTTATTTCCGTGAGTGGGATGACCATGAGGGCGACAATTCTATTGCATTGCAGGCATATACTAAAGTAGGTCTAGCAATTGTATCCACTCCTAACTATTGGGGTATTTATTATAATAAAGCTCTTGACGTTGATAGCGGTTGGGCGGCTTATAATAGTGCGCTAAATGCGTAATTTGTAATATAATGTGGGGCTGCGTTGCAGCCCCACGATGGAGATAAAGGAGGATTTTATGGAAAAGATTGTAATTAAAAATATTGGTACTGCAAATATTATTCTATCATTTGAAGATTTAAAGTTCAGGCGCGAACTTGTTCCGGGGCGCTCCTTGACGGTTGATAAGGAAATGTATGAAGAAATGGCCTTTGATCCCGGTTTCTTAAGTATGATAAATGAGCATTATTTGCAAGTTATTGGGCCTGATGATAATGAATGTAATACCAAGTTTTTTGATAGTTCGGCAATAGCAAAAATGCTTGATAATCAAGATATTACTGCTTTTGCTAAATTTATTCCTACAGCCGCTCCTGGGGAGAAAGATACGGTTGTGCAATTAGCGGTGCAAAAAAAGGTCACCAATAATGCAATCGTTTCTTTAATTAAAAAATATTGCGATTTTGATGTGATGGAAGCAATTCACGCGCAATATCAGGCAGAGGAATAATGGCTACTCCATTTTTACAGGTTTATGATGCCTTTTTGGCGCGTATAACCGCAGACGAATGGACATTAGAAGAAGAACTTGCCATAGTGGAGCGGGACTGGAGAGAACTACTAAAAATGGCCATTTTCAGATTTAAATATCCACGAGTTAAATTAGAGATGAATGAAGAAACTTCTCAATTTAATAATGATTTAACGAATGATGAAATTCAATTGTTAGCTTTATATATGAAGCATGAATGGATTAAACGCTGTATTGCAAGTTGGGAGCATATAAGACCATTATACGCCGATAAAGATTTTAGTGAAGCAAACCATTTAAGTAAATTAAATGAACTTCAGTCTGCGGTGGAATTAGAAGTTCATCGTGCTGAAGGAATTTATGATAAGTCTAGAGGAAAGCGTCCTTCGGATTTATTTAAAAAGTTGGCAGGTAAAAATGTTTAACGAACCTGTTTTTGAAGGCTATAAGAATAAATTAAAAGGTCGCTTATATGGTTTGCTATGCGAAAAAGAAAAAAATGGTGAATGGGAAAAATTTTTAGATTCGCTCTTAATTGAGATGTATGGATTAAAGGCTAATTCAATTAATTGGTATTCTTTAATTGGAAAATTGTCTGAGATAAGATTTTTATCTTATGATTATTTTAGAAAAACCATTTTTGAATGTATGCACTTAATAGATAATTTAGAGGCTCCTTATGAATTATCGTGATGTTTTTTATTCCCGCATTAATCATTTGGGGAACACAACCGCAGAGCGAATCCGACAAGGCGGAATTCGTTCTTTTGAGAAATGGCTTGCTGAATCTCCTCATACAGTGAGACGTTTATATGCTGATAGACAGATTTATTTTGATGCTATTATTTTAACTAATAAAGATAAAGAATATCAAAAAATCATGTTTTTAAATGTTGCTAATACTATTCCGCTAGTTATTGGAGATATTATTAATTGGCGCCAAGATAATGGTAATATAGAAAAATGGATTATTTTTCAAGAAACGCATAAGGTAAATGGCACATATCGAACTTTTTGGATTGTTAAATGTAATTATTTACTAAAATGGATAGATAAGCTTGGGCATTTACAACAAAGCTGGGCTTATGTAGTAAGTTCTACCGATGATAAGATTAAAGGTAATTTTAGAACTTGGAATTCCTTGATAACTCCACAGCCAAATAAGTATGCAGAAATTTTAATGCCACGTTATCCTATAGAGCGCTCTACTAATTTTATTATAGAGCAAGAGTCTTGGTCTATAGTAGAATATGACCATACTAGCGTTCCTGGTATTATATATCTTTCATTAACAGAGAATAAAGTTAATTTGATTTATGACGATTTAGAGAAAGATATAGCCGATACTGATAAAATGGCACAATATGAATTGGTGGTCCCCGAAGAAAAACAGGTATTTAAAGTGGGGGACATTATTACGCCAGCCTTTAATTTAACCAAGAATGGCATACCTATTAGTCTAGACGTTAAATTGTTATCAACTGATAGAAGTATAGTAACAGAAGTTAATAATAGGCTTACGGCAGTTCATACCGGAGAAGTTAAAATAATAGTGCAATCAATACAATTTCCTCAAATTCAAAAAGATTTATTTATAGTAGTAAAAGATGAGGAAGATACCGCTTTTTCGGCTTATCTATCAGGCGCGGCCACAATTAGGCTAGATAGAATAGAGAAATACGAATTAGTTGGAACTACAGACTTGAATGAAGAGGAAGTTATATTTACGATTGATAGTAATTTGGCTTCAATTGTAAATATTAGTAATAATAAATGTGAAATTCGTGCAAATGATTTAAATCGGCTTGGTTCTTTTACATTATCGGCCACTTATAAAAATGTTACATATACAAAAAATATTCAAGTAATTCCATTATGGTGAGGTGAAAAGAATGGCTGAGAAACCTACGCAACGTCGCTTTGCTGTAATGGGCACCAATACTTTTAAAATAGCTAATAAAATAATGCAGAATCAAACTATTTGTAGATTATTGAAATATCAAACTAAGAATCCATTCTCACTTGAAGAAAATGGGAAACCTCAACCAGATGTAGATGGAGTAGATTTAATTAACAAACAAATTTTAATCGTACCTAAAATTTTTGATGATTCCACCGAAAAAATGTCATATATCACTGCTATTTTTGACGACTTTGTAGTAAATCAATTTAATCCGGAATTTAAAGTTTCAACAGTCCGTTTTGATATAGCTTGTCCCTATGATGAATGGATTTTAAATGATAAAACTTTAAGACCGTATTTAATTATGCAAGAGATTGATACAATGTTTAATGAGAGCAAAATGGCTGGTATTGGCACTTTACAATTCTGGAGAGCAGACAATCTGACTCTATCTCCATGGATTGGTGGATATTCAATGAGGTATAAAATTAATGAATTTAACTGATGACGAGACGTTAAAATTTCTTCGAGGGACTCCGATTTTACTTGATGATATTTGTGCGATTTATCCTAGTAAAATGGGAGAAATTGTTGATATTGGCTATTCTAAATTTCAACAATATTTAGAATTATTAACGCTTACTACTCCTTTAACACAACATCTTCAAGACAAAGAATTGAATGAAATGCTTAGTAAAATGTCTAGTTTTCAATATATACTTTTATTAGCTAGTTGTGATTCGCAAATACATATATTATTAAAAGAAGCTTTTTTGTTTTTTACACATGAAAATGTAATTTTTTCTTTAGAACCCGCACAAATTATTATAGGTCCGTCTAGTGAAAAACACATTATGAATGAAGAAAAATTTTATGATTTCCAAAAAATTTTACGACGTATGTGTTTTATTGAACAAGAGGGTGAAGAAATTACTATTAATCCTGATGATTCACCTACGGTAGTTGCTTTAAAGAAAAAAATGCTTTTAAACCGTGAAAAAGTAAAAAAAGCTAAAGCAAAGAAAGCCGCACAAGAAAAGAATGATTTAAAATTTTCTGACTTAATTGCAAGTATAACAATTAATAATTGCGGTTTAAATATGGAAAACATTTGGAATATTACATATTATGCTGTACATGACCAACTAAAACGAATGGGTTGGCGTGACCAGTTTGATATAAACAATCGCGCGGCCTTAGCTGGCGCGAAATTAAAGAAAAATCAGCTCAAGCATTGGATGCGTTCAATTGCTAGCTCTGATAAATCATGATTTATTCTGGAGGTAACTTATGGCTGTTAATATTTTTGATAAGTACGGCATAAAAGAAGTTGCTAATGTATATTTTGAAGCTCTTGATGACGATAGGGCTGCTGGTGTATATGCTGGCGACATCGTACTATTTTTGGATACTTTGAAGGTATCTACTATTGAGACAACCGCCGAGACCGCCGATGCTACTGGTGGTTGGGGCAACCCAAAACTAGTATCTTGGGACTTAAAACTTACCATAGGTCCCCTCGTAGCCTAAAAAGCTAGAGCAAAAAATTCCGTGAATTGCTGGAAAATCCTTATTCCAAAATAAACTACAACGTAGTATGTGAGTGCAAGCGTGAATGTTTAAAAATTATTTTGGTTGGACAATCAGCAGCCAAGCTTAAAAAGGAGGAATGATGAAATGATTTGGCGCACATTAAATGAAAACGATAAATATGAAGTTAGCGATACTGGAATCGTAAGACGAATTGATACTCAAAGAGTATTAAATGGATGCATTACTAGCAGTTATCGCTCTGTTAAATTAACTTTTGATAATTCTAAGCAGCAACGTTTTTATATACATAGATTGGTAGCCGAACATTTTATTACTAATCCTGACCCAAAAAATAAAACATTTGTAAATCATAAAGACGGTAATAAATTGAATAATGCGGTTGAAAATTTGGAATGGGTTTCGCCGCGAGAAAATAACTTACATTATTATCAGAAGATAAAAAAACTAGCCCAAGAAAAAAAACATTTTGAAAAACCAGTGCCTGTTATTCAATATGATTTACAATACAATAAAATTGCTGAATATTCTTCTATGTCACAAGCGCATAAAGCTACTGGCGTTTCAATAGTTCAAATTGCGAGATGCGTACATGGAGAAGTAGAACAAGCAAATGGTTTTATTTGGGAAGAAGGTTCAACGACTAAGTGAGAGTAAAATCCTAGCTCTCCTGTGCGGAACACCCTACGGGGTGAAGATATAGTCTGAACTTATATGGAAATATAAGAGATTGCTATTAGGTGCAATCGTAACACAATTGATGGTAAAGAAATTACCGTAACTCTTGAAGATGCTCTAATGAGTCTTGAGTCTCTACGTTTCATGTTAGGTGGCGCGATTAAGCGTCCTACTACGACAGATTCTGTTGTTGTACGACACACTGAAGAAGTTGTATGTACTGCTGGCGGTGTTGTGCCAAAGCCCAAAGACCACCTAACCAATGACGTATTGACTCCTACCGCTAAACCCGGACATCCTATTCGTCTTATTAACCTCACTACTGGCGCTCGTACCCAGTTGGTCGCGCCTGAAGGTGGCACCGTAACGATTGACGGAACTAAAGCAATTAATTTTGTCAATCCTCATATGCTTGCTAATGAGACTAATAATACCCAGAAGACTGCCGAAAATGACCACGTGCGTATTTTCTGGGAAGAAATTGTTACAAGCGAATCCGCGGCTGAAACCGCTATTGAGGTAACTATTTCTCCTAGCACTTTCCCTGGCACTTATAAAATTGTAGGAGACACATTCATGAGGTCTGAAAAGACTGGTAAAGATGAGCCCTTCCAGTTTATTATTGGTAAAGCTAAGGTACAGTCTGAGGTAACTATTACTTTGGAGGCCGAAGGCGACCCATCTACATTTGAAATGACTCTAAGTGTTCTACGTTCTACTAACGACGACGGCGCGAATGAAATGATGAAGCTTGTTCGTTATTCTTTAGGCGCGGATGAATCTGAAGAAACTGGCAATGACTATGGTTCTTTATCCAGTGGTTCTATAGGTTAATAAATATTATGAGCTAGGGCTCTAAGCCCTAGCTCTTATTATGAGGTAAATATGAGAGACGAGTATTTTGGAGTAAAAGAATTATATGAAGTAGCATTAAGGGCTAAGGTTCCTATGAAATTCGGCTCTCGTTATATAGAAGAACAGGAACCGGTTTTGTATTTTGAAAACGTTAGTATTTCTATGCTAACAGAACGTAATTCTCCACTTATGGCGCGAGGAGGCTGGGCTAACTTGCCTAGAGTAATTTGGGAAGACCGTTCAGAAGTGCAATTTACTTTTTCTGAAGGCATTATGTCCTCTATAAGTATGGGAATATTGTTAAGCGCAAATGTAGGAGAAAATAAAAAAGAAGCACCATTATTGGCGCCAAAAAGAGAAGGGCCATTTGAATTAAATAGTGATAATCAATTATTTTTGGAACACTGGCCCGTTGATATTGATAAAAAGAAAACTTTTATTTTTGAGTATGACCGTAATGTAGCTCAAAAAAAAGTTTATGGAAAAAGAATACATGGGAAGATAGACCCATTTGATACTACGCAAGAAAGACCTTGTATAGAATTATATGAAGATAAGGATTTAACTGTTTTAGCAGATGCAACGAAGGAGTATATTGTAGATTACTATTATGAGTATGATAATGAAGCTTTAATCTACACTATTCAAAAGGAGAGATTCAATGGATTATTTACTCTTGAGGGTAAATTTTATTCCAAGGACGAAAATGAGGGCATAAATTATACAAATTTAATTTATATGCCTAAAGTAAGAGTTGTAAGCGATATAAGCTTACGCTTGGGAGAAAGGGCTGACCCAACTGTATCTGTATTTAATATTATTGGTTTGCCAGAATCTACCAATAATAATAAAAATTTAATTTTGGAAATTACGCGTTTGGGCGAAGATATAGAATAGCCGCTGCCAAGTTTTTGGTGGCGGCTCTTTTTTTTATGTGTGAAAAAAAGGAGATGAATATATGCTATGGCTGAGGGTATAGTAATAGATGTTAGCGCGCGAGTTACTGGGTATGAGCAATCATTGGCTCAATTAAAAGCAAGTTTTGACCATTTGAATCCAGGAGCAAGCATTTCAAAAAGTATCACTCGTGCATTGCAAATTGCAGAGAGCAAGGTAAAATCTTTAGGAAATAATTTAACTCCTAAGATTACAAGTAATTCACAATTAGATAGATTTACAGAAAAAATAAATAGCACAAGCGATGCAATTCAACACGTTGCCAGCTTGCTTGGACAAATTAGTTCTGATGATTTGGATTTGTCTTCTTTTTCTGGTGAATTCGATGAATTAACTCAAAAAATACATGAATTAGAAGCGTTATTAAATAAAAATATTACAGAACAATTTAGAGAGAAAATTACGGCTGCAATAAGTGGAATTAAAATTGATGATAATGCCACACCCGCGGCTATCTTTCAACAATTAGAGGAAGCGTCTAAAAAGGCTGCAAAAGCAGTTGTTGCCGCTGAGCGTGAAATGGCTAAAGCAGAGGAACAATTAGCTACGCGGCAACGAAAGCTGACAGAACTTCAAAGTAATGTGGCAAATAATCCAACGGCATTAAATAATCAGGTGCATAAGATTGCCGATGATTATGTAGAAGCTATGAGTTCTTTGCGCGAGCAAATGACAAATGGATTAAATACATTATTAGGGCCGGATAGCGCGGACGCTCCAAAATTATTAGAGTCATTTTTTGGTGGTTTGAATCCAGAGGATGGTGCGGATGTAGCTAATCGTATTTATCAATTACGACAATCTATTACTGCCGCAATGGGCAAATCTCCGGTTAAGCCGACTGAAATATATCAAGCATTATTTGGTAAAAATTTAAGTCCGCAAGCAATGAGCGCGTATTTGCAAGCTCATATTTTGCCAAAAAATTTAGATGATGTAAAAGCTCAACTAATGGCAACTTTGCAATCAATATCTACAAATCTTACTTCTACTCAAATTGGGCAGGTTTCTGGATTAATTTCTAATAATGATATTGATGGTGCATTGCAAACAACGTTAGACCTTATTACTAAAGCTTATGAAACAATACAGGCTAAAATACTAAAAAAGCGCCAAGAAGTTGCAGAAGCTTTAAATAGAAGAGACAATGCTCAACAAGAAGTAAATAATGCTACCGCTCAATCACAACAAAGTGCTGATAATGAGCAAATAGCACGCGAACAGTTAGCACAAGTAATGCAGCAGAATCAAGCATTACAAGAGCAGAATGATTTATTAAAGCAGGAATTAGCTAGACAAGTAGAAGATAAGACCGTAAATATAAAAAATAGAGCGGCAGACACAAAAGAAGAAGCCGAGAATCTTAAACTTGCAAGTGGTGAAGCAGAACAATATAATCAACAATTAGATAAAATAGATAATAGAAGGCAACTAGTTAATCATATTGAGGGCATCGCGCAGCGTTGGTTTTCTATTTATGCAGCGGTGCGAATGGCAGGAAACGCGATTCGTTCAGTCGTTTCTACATTGGAAGAGCTAGATAAAACAATCACTAACATTGCCATTGTTACTGATATGACACAAGATGATTTGTGGAGCCAGATGAGCACCTATACCGCGATGGCAAAGGAATACGCCGTTTCGATTTCTGGTGTATATGAAGTTTCACAACTTTTTTATCAACAGGGCTTACAAACTCGTGATGTTATGACTTTAACCGGTGAGACATTAAAAATGGCTCGTATTGCAGGGTTGGATTATGCAAAAGCTACCGACTTTATGACTAACGCTCTTCGTTCATTTAAAATGGAGAATGAGGAAGCCGGCAGAGTTACAGATGTTTATTCTTCTTTGGCGGCCAGCGCGGCTATTAGCGTTTCTGAGTTAGCAAACGCTATGAGTAAAACGGCTTCTTCTGCATATGCGGTAGGTTCCAGTATTGAAGCTACTTCTGCCATGATTACAGTTATGGTAGAAGCTACACGTGAATCTGCGGAAAACATCGGTTCAGCTATGAAGTCTATCATTTCTCGTTATGGTGAAATGACTAGTGACCCATTAAAGGTTGTTGATAGTGAAGGCGAAGAAATGAGCCTAAACCGTGTTGATAAAGCCTTGCAGACTGTTGGAATTACATTGCAAGATGCCAACGGACAATTCCGTAACTTTGATGAAGTAATTATGGAATTGGCTGAAAAATGGAATACTATTGATAAAAATACACAAAGATACATTGCCACCATCATGGCCGGTAATAGACAGCAGTCTCGTTTCTTAGCCCTAGTATCTTCTTATGACCGTTTAAGAGAGTTAACAGCCACTGCAATGGAAAGTGAAGGCGCGGCCACCTCTCAATTTGAAAAATCATTAGATGGTATTGAAGCTAAAACGCAACAGCTACAAACTAGTTTGCAAAATTTATATACTAGTGCTGGATTGCAAGATCTTTATAGCTTTATTTTAACTATTGGCAGTAATGTATTAGATTTTTATAATGATATCGCGGCTGCTTTTGGTGGCGGCTTTAAAGGATTGCTTGCGGCTCTGGTTACTTTTAGCGCACAATTTTATAATGTAGCTAGAGTTGTCATGTCTGTGGTCAATCTAGTTAAAACTCATTTTATTGGGGCGAATAAAGAAGTAACCGCAGATACTGAAAAAGAAGTAAATAAAAGAGCGAATACAGAGCTTTATACAGAACAAGAACTAAATGCAAAAATACTTGAACTGCGCAAATCGCGTGAAGCAGAAATAACGAGATTGACTGATGCAGAGCTAGAAAAAAGAGCTGCTCGTGAATTGAAGCTGGAGAAGCAAAAGCAGAAGGCTGGCAATTGGTTTAAAAAGAATGGAAGTATGATTGGTTCCACTGTTGCTGCGGGTAGTAGTATCGTTGGCGGTATGCTGACTGATTCAAAATTGAGCTCAGCCGTAAGTGGATTTGGAGGGTTGGCTGGAGCAGCGATCCAAGGTTTTGTTGGGCAGGATTGGATAGGGGCAGTAATGTCCTTAATTAGCAGTATTGGACCATTAGTAAGCTTCTTTACTCAATTAAATGCGGTAACTGATGAATTGGCCGAGTCTACTAAAAAATATCAAGAGGCTCAAGAAAAAGCAGCTCAGAAAAGAAGCGAAGCAACAAAAATTAATAATGAAGCAGAAGCTTTAAAGAAATTAAGTGAAAGACTTGAAGAAGCTAAAGAAAGACAATATGATAGCGCTGAAGCAAAACAAGAATATTTGTCGGTAATGAAAGAAATAGCAGAACAATATCCGTCTTTAGTAGCTTATTATGATAGTGAAAACAATGCAATTGTAGAAAATACGAAAGCATTAGATACTTATATCAAAAAACGCAAGCAAGAAGCCGCGATAGCGGAAAAAGAAGCTATTATAGCTGCTGCGGGAGCGGATAGTAGATATAGTATAAATATTGCAAATGCTAATTCTGTTCATAGCGGAGATACTGATAATAATGATTTAGCACGAATTCATAATCAAGAAAAAGCTATGCTTCAAGGTGAATATGAACATGTTTCTGATGCAATATATGAGACTTTTGCTGAGTATTTACGTAATAATAAGGATTTTTTAGCAGATACTGAAATATCTAATCTACTTGGCTTTGATTATGATAATGAAATAAATCAAAAACAAATACAGAATCATTACTCTCAAGTAAAAGATGAATTTTCTAAAGATGATATTAATGCTTTAACCTATGTTGCAAATGGAAAGTTGTGGGGAGATAGAAAAGAAACAGCTGTACTATTGCTCGATTTGCAGCGGTCTTTAGAACAAGCACAACAAACAGAAGAGGGGCTATCTGCGGCCTATTATGAATGGGAGCAACGATGGTTTAAAAATATTAAAGAATATAGCCGAGAAAATAGTTTATTTTACGAGGTTTTCCAATATGCAAAACAGGGGATTTTGCACGCGGACACTTTTGAGGCCACTCGTGAAGATTTGTTGCACCAAGCCGCGGTTGCTTTTGTAAAATCATTAGACTTAGAAGGTTATACCGATTTACAACGGCAACATCTTATCCAGCTGTTTGAAAATAAGTTTAAAGCCGATTCTCCACAAGCTTTGGAACTTTCTACTTCTCAAGATATATTTCAATCAGAATTAGATCGTTTTTGGACCGGGGCATCAGCTAAAGATTATACTTTAGATATTCTGGAGTATTATCAGACTACTGATACAAAAATTATTGAACAAATAGACAAAGTATTTAATAATCTTGCGAAATATAGTATAGATCAATTAGATTCATTTTTAGCTTCTCTTGGAATAGAAGATTCAGACGCCGCGCTAGACTTAAAAACTGAATGGCAGCAACAGAATGGAACTGTAGTAAGCGACGCTAAAAAGGCTGCGGAAACAATTATAAAAACAGGTAGTAATGTATTAGATGAAACAAAAAATTTCATTGATACCCTTGCACCTACATATTTGTCTGCATATATAGGACAGTTACGGTCTTTTTCGGTAGATAAAGTTTTAAATGATGGTTCTATTTCATCTGGTATATCAAGTATCCAGGATGTGTGGAATGAGGCCAGTAAGAATGATGATGCATTACAAATTTTAAAGAATAGTGATTTAACAACCCTTACTGGTATCTATGATGCTGCAAAAGAAATAGAGAAAATTGATGATTCTAATCTTGCTGATTCCATAAGAGACTTATCACAATATATAGATATAAATCTTAATACTGAACTACAAACTTATCTTGATACTCTACAAGGTAGTCTTCCCGATTTAGAAACTGCATTAAAAAATGCTTCTTCTGGCATGGATTCTAAGACCATGTTTGCTATGGCAAATAGATTAGGGAAAAGCATTTCTGATTTTTCATTTAAAGATGGCAAATATTATCTTAATGATTTTAATGATATTTATGATTCCTATTCTAAGGCTTCAGATATTTTAGAGCAGAGATTAAATGAAATAAAATTAGATGAAAATGCAGATAATTATAATGAGTTGTTAGCAGAAGCAGAAAAATTAAAAGGAAGAATAGCCGAATTAAGGAATTATACCGATAATTACCTCAAAAAAACTTTCTTGCTTCAAACTGGACAAATAGATAAATTTTTAGAAGAGCTCAATGTTGGAGCAGAGGTTAAGCAAGAAATTGCTCATGGCGATTATACTCATATTCCTCCTGAGTATATTTCTGCTGTGACATCTGCTGCGGGAAAAACATATAATGAAATTTATGATATTTTAGTCGGTCAAATTAATGATTCTTCTAAACAAACTACAATAAAAGCAACAGAGGCAAATTTAGATTTATTAAAGAGATTGGGGCTAGCCGGTGATAAAGTAGTCGCGGGAGACGAGTTACTCATTAATTGGGCCAATGCTACGGCAGACCAAATTGATTTTTTACGTCAAATTATTTTAGATGATAGTAAGATAGGAAGCGATGAACGTAATAAGTTATTACGTTCAATTTATGATAGTAAATTTAAAAATAATCGTACAGAAGCTTTATTGCAAGTTATTAATTCTTATACTAACTTTGACCGAAGTGTTGCAGAAGCTTTTGCACTTTCTATCGGTGAGACAGTTGAGGGGCTTGAAAAGAAAGGTATTATAGCTCTTAACCAAATTACTGGTGCCTATTCTATGACATTTGATGTTCTACAGCAGCAAATTGAAGAGGCTAAGGCAAATGGAGTAAGTGATACAGAATTAGCTAAATTAAAAGATGCTATTTCTACTTTATATAGCGGCATAGCTAATAATATTGTAAAAGCACTGGAAGGCTCCTTAAGTTCTACGGACGCTCAAGAGTTATCTAAATCAGTCGAAGATATTTTTGGTCTAAAACTTGATTTTTCTAGCACAGCTAAAGGTCTTGGTCTTTCTAATGAAATTGCTGCAACATTGTATCAACGCTTAATGGCAATTGATGGAATTGCCGCGCGCCTAGTTTTTGATGCTTTATATGATTCTTTGACGAAATCAGAAGCCACTTGTCAAAATATTTCTACTACTATGCGGCATTTGGCGGAAGTTCAAAAAGAAATTAAAAGATTACAAGATCAAACTAATGATGCTGATAAAAAACGCATACAGTCTCTTAAAGACCAGTATAACCTTTTGTCTCAGATTGCTTATAAGCAATCTATGGATTCTAATTCATTTAAATTTTTAGATAGGTCATTACCAACTGGATATGAAGGTCCTATCAATTATTTACAATCTGCTGTTAAATCGTTTGATATTATTAATCAAGCTAGTGAAGATGGTCACATTGCATTAACAGATTTCTATAACATTGTTATGGAAATGAGTAATGTTGCCGCAATTACAGGTCAGACCATTACTGTATTCGGGCAAACTATTACAGGCGATTTGATGCAAACTTCTGAACTCATTCAAAAAGGTTTTTCAGTATGGTCTAATATTGATGGCATAGCTTCTATTGGAGCAGAGGCAGCTGCGAGTATCGGATTAAACTTTGAAGCTGGCGTTAAAGAAGGACAGAGTAGTATTAAATCTGGTATTAAGGCATTTGCAAAACAGCAAATTGAAATGCTTGATGCAATGATTAATGCTTTGGAAGGAGTCGCGGCTTTAGAAGAACTAGAGACCGGAGATAATAGTTTAGGCAAAGTTCTTGATAATTTTTATGCCACTGACGAGGAAGGTAAAACAGGGCTTTCTGAAGGCGCTAAACAATGGATAACTAATTTTGAAAAGAGCCTCGAAACCAATGAAAAATTAAAAGCACTTGTAGATAAGATTAAAGTTAGCGATCAAAGCCTCATTGAGTATTTAAAAGCCGAGGACGTTACTGCCGAGCAAAAGAAAAATGTTCTTTCACGCTTGTATGAATTAATGAAGAGCAATGACTGGGGTGACGACCTTTCACAAGTTGCGAATAAGTGGGCAGAGCAAGGATTTAATTTTGATGCTAAATCTGGATTCTTGAATTTCTCGGAGCCGATAGAAACAGATGTTCCTCTTACATTAAAAGTTGTTCTTGAGGGTATTGATGCCGAAGGATTGAAAGGTTTTAGTGATTTGTTAAGTCAAATGCTAGATGTCGATTCGAAAGGCAACATTAATCTTACTGGTACAATGGGTCGTGGAATTGCTTATGCGCTAAATTTAACCCGTGCTGAAAATGGCGATAAAATTACCATGACCGTCGGTAATGATACAATTACTTCTGAAAGTTTTAATGCATCTGACCCTGAAGCATTAGATGCCGCAGTTAAATCAATACTTAAATCAGGTGCGGAAAAAGCCGGAATCTTTAGTATGACTGATGCTAATTTTACAGTTGATAATGTGGAACAGGGCGGCAAACAATACATTGCAACTGAAAATGGCGATACGCTAGAATATCATAAAACTATTAATGGCAGCAATCCACCTATTATTACTATTTCTGGCACTTCTGTAAAAGGCGGATATGTTTCAATTGCATCTGCAATAGAAACTTATAAAAAAGAAAAACAAAAACAGGCTGTAATTAATCAAGACACATTAAATACTCAAACTAATGAAACCTTTACTGGCATCGAGTCTGGTTCTGGTTTAGGATATGAGATTCAATTTAAAGATAACGGCGCCACCGCTACGATTAAAATTGGCGGTAAAGAAATTACCACCTGGTCTGATAATGATGGTACTGGCTTAACTTTAAATAGTGCGATAAAGCGCGCATTTGCTTTATATCAACAACAATATGGCAGTAATTCTGTGGAAACGCCGTCTTTACCCGCTGGTAATAAAAAAATTATTCCAGAAGATAAAGGAATTACACTTGGATATAAAATTACACCCAATGAGAATGGCGGCTATAGCGTAACTTTTGGCGAAGGTAGCAAGTGGGGAACTCCTGCCGCATGGAATGGCACAAAAGAAGGATTACAAAGTGTTTTGACACAAGCGGCTATGCATTATTATACAGAACATGGTTCCGGTTCCCTTCCTGAAGGATTTGACCCATTGGGACAGTCTATAAGTGGAACAGTGGTGTCTGCGGAAGATGATGGCAATACCCTACAATATTATTTAAGTTTCGATAAGAATATTGATAGCGGACGTATTACTATTGGAAGCGGTTCTACATATGTTTCTATGGGATGGTCAGGAAATCATGCCGAAGGAATACAAAGAGCTTTACGTATTTATCATAATAGAATAGCATCAGCTGCAAAAGAACCTTCTTTTGATAGTGATAATATTGAAATATATGATAATGATAATGGTATAGTTTATTCTTTTGCTGCTAATGAAAAAGACGGTCAATTTTATCTGCCTGGTGGAACGGCACCTGTTAGTCAAGCAGAATTTATAGCTGGAATTCAAACTTGGGTTGCTACAAATCGTGGTACAATAGCCGAAGAGCTAAAGGATACGGGTTTAACCCAGGTTGAAGTTAGCAGCGGACCAGAAGGGACTAAAGTTAATGCCGTTGGTGACTATTGGGCTGCAGATGGCACCGGTATAGGATATTATTTAAGTCTTAAGACTAAAGAAAATGGCAATGTTAATGGTTATTCGACCGGGACAATTAAAAATGCAGTTGATGCTACTAAGAACTGGTTAAAATCTCTTGAAGCAAAGTATGGTCGCGGTGAAGCTATCGCGGACGCACTTGGTGCTGGTAAATTAGTAATTAATCCAGAAACTAATCAAGTTACTATGGAAGAAATTCCAATAGCCAATGGTTATAAGCTAGATTATAATTTACAGATTACCACTACAGGTGATGCGACAGCAACTCAAGAGGCTTTAGAAGAAAAAATAGCTACGGTAAAACGACTACAGGCAGCATATAAAGATTTAGAAGCTTTAAAGGTTGAACAAAATACTACTGGAATAGAAGGTAGTGCCATTTTTCCTTCTAAATATTTTCCTTTGGATTTGGGTCTTATTGTTAAAATCACTGATAGTGGAGTTAAGGTAAGCGGTAATGTAAGCGGTTTAGCATCTACTTATGATAGTATCGATGACTTTATGAATGCCCTTATCGATTTTTACGAGCAGAAATTGGGGCAGACGGTCGATATTAATAATACTACTCAAGTTGAGAATGATTTATCCACTGGTGGGAATGAAACGACTAATGCAACTCCTTACACGCATGGTGGAACTGCAACTAATGTTGTTTATCCTGATGACCAAAGTGATGCCTTATATAATCAATATCCTGATAAAAATGTTGAATCTGAATTTGAAGAAGAAATTTTAGATAAAGTAACTCAAATTGCTGAAGAAGAGACTAATCCAACTACTGAAGGTACAAAAGCACCTGATACTGAAAATGCTCTTACCGATGAAGAGATTATAGCGGATTTAAATACTAAAGTGGGTGATGCTTTAAAACTTTGGGCAGACAAGAGCGAAGAAGCTGATTTAGCTAAATCAGAGGGAAGCGATGATGCTGACCATCTTGAAGAAGAAGCACAGGCATTACACCAATTAGTATTAACTCTTATGGATTCTCAAGACATTTTAAATGCCGGACAGTCACAAGAGCAGCAACAAACGCAAGATTTATCTCAAGATCAAATAAAATATTTATATGATAATAAAGTTTCTAACGATAGTATAGATACAATTATTGGACAATTGGAAGCTAGCAAAAGTGATGATGAAACAACAAATGCTCAAATACAACAAACCATAGACTGGTTAAGCGCATTAAAACAAGGCAATTCTAATCAGCTAGAAAAAATGAATCAAATCGCTGCGAAGACACGCTTGCCATATACCCCAACTGAATTAAAAGCAGGCTTAGACGGAATTAGTATTCATGGTGATTTTAATGGCAGCCAATTAGTTGTACCAGATGGCAAAGGTGGATGGTATCATTTTGCTTTACAGGGTGAAGGGACGGCAAAGGGTAATGCTCAAGCCAAAGGCACTCTCATGGGTGAGCTTGGCCCAGAGCTTTATGTTACTGGCGGGCATTATTATATTGCTGGTCAAAATGGTGCAGAGTTTGTTGATTTGCCAGATGATGCAATTGTATTCAATCATTTGCAGACTCAGCGTCTAATGAAGACTGGCGCAGCAGGACGAGGTTCAGCGGTTACTAATGAAAAGAAAGCAACTTCTTACGCTACTGGTAACATTGCAATGGCTAGTGCAAAAGATACTCTTAATACATTAATACAACTTCGTTCATTGTGGCAATCTATTTTTGATAATGGTAATTTTCTTACTATGGGTCAAAAAGCCGGTGGTGGAGGCGGTGGCACAAATCAAAAAAGTAATGCTGGTTTTCTTGCCGATCTTGAGCGCTGGTATAATCTTGTACAATTAATTGCTAAAGTTGAAAAAGATATTACATATGAAGAACAATTACGTAATAAGATACAAAGTGATAGAACTATTAATGGTCAAGCATATTATGAAAGTCAAAAACGTTCTTTGCAGGCATTAGAACAAGAAATTGCGTATAATAAAGAATTAGCGGCATTACAAGAGAGTTACTATGATGCACGTTTAAAAGATTTACAAGCTTCTAACTATGGCAAAATATTTACTTATAATGAAGAAGGAGTATTATTATATAATGATACTGCCGATCTTGGTAATGGCCAGCGTGGTGGCTTACACGCACTTGCTGAGTTAAATAAAACTAATGCTGATGGATCTACCAAATATACTGCGCGAGAACAATATGAAATGCTTCTTTCTTGGGGCTTTGCTGAATCCATGAAATATGATAAAAGTGGTAAAGAAATTCTGCAGGAAAGTGGTAAAAATTCCGATGATTTTTATACTAAGTCTGTTCAAGCTTTCTGGGATGATATGCAAAGCTGGAAAGATGAGTTAGATGATTTGCGTGATAGCTTTGAAGATCAAAAAGAAAAAATTTTAAAGAATGAGCAAACTCGTAATAAATTGATGCAAGAAATTATTGATAATCAAGTTGAAGTTGAAAATAAAGTTCTTGAAGCAATTGAAAATCGAGAGCAGGCTATTATTGATAAATTACAAGACAATTATGATGCTTTAAAAGATGCTTCTGAAAAATATATGGAAGGTTTAAATGAAGCTCTTACTAAAGAACGTGAAATGTATAATAAACAGCAATCTGATATTGAACTTGTTAAGTTGCAGCGTCGTTTAAATATATTACAACGTTCTGGCGGTTCTGCTTCTGAAATTGCTTCTTTACAGCAACAAATTAATGCTCAACTTCAAGATAAATATTTTGAAGAACAACAGGCACAAATTGATGCAGTTAAAGAAGCATCTGATAAACAACTTGAAAAGATGCAAAAACAAATTGAACTTGCTACTGAAACATTAACTTATACTAAAGAAAATGGTTTGTTATGGCAAGAAGTTTATAAAGTTATGGAACAGAGCCCACAAGAAATAGCTGCATTTATTCAGGAGTATGATACAGAGCTGAAATCAAAGTCCGCGCTTCAACGTACAAAAGATTTACGTGAGCTTGCTGGTAGTGTAGAGCGTTGGGCTGCATATTATCGTGATAATGAAGCAAATAAGTTATTAGATACAGAAGGCCAGCATAATTGGGATACATTTACTGCTAGTGCTTCACAGAGATATGCTAAAGTTTGGACTGATGAAAATATATTAGAAGCTAAAACCAGATTCGCTGAAGAATATGCAAAGAGCGCTGATCCAAATCGTGCGGGAGCCGCTGCGGATGAGTACTTAAATAAATTGATGGCTAAATATCGAGAAGAGCATCCTAATGAGTTTCCAAAAGGAGAATTGCCAAAGGAAGAAGAGAAAAAGACGGGCGGCGGAAGCACCACACCTAATGGAAAGGGCTATAAATGGTATTGGAATGCAGAGTCTAATTCAGAGCGTTATGCTCTATCAGATTGGGCAGACCGCCATAAATTGGATAAAACTTATTTGTTTGATACTCCACAAGGCTCATTAGAGAATTACAAAAAGCAGCCAACTACTACAGAATCTTCTAGTGGATATAAAGTAGAATATGGCGGTAAAACATATAAGGCAGATAAAAATTTACCCAATCCCGAAGCTACTTTAGTTGCAAAATTAGTCAAGGCTGGAATGAGTATAATAGATGCGAAAGAATATGTAAAGAAAAATATAAAAACTTATGATATCGGTGGTATGGTTGAAAAAACTGGTATTGCTATGGTTCATGCGAAAGAGGGTGTTATAACCCCAGAACAAGTTGATATGCTTCGTAAGCTTACTATTACTTCTGGTAAGCAGTCTCTTGCTTATCAAATGGCAGAACTTAATGAAGTATATAGTAACCTAGCAGCACCTCTTACACATCTTGCAGACAATTCCACCAATGGCTTAGTAATTGAAAATGCAACAGTTAATATGAATGTACAATCCATCGCAAATGATTATGATGCTCGTCGTGCTGGAGAACAGGCTCTTGATGAAATGATGCGTATAGCAAGAAAAACCGGAGCACAAAGTATAAGGAGGTAAAGGGGTATGGAAGTATTACAAGGTATAGAAATAGAGAGGGCGGCCGCGAGCCGCTCTCAAACCTATGAAGCAACACATAACGGGGCAGGCCAGCGCCTGCCCTATATGTATAGATCTTTTATTAGTTTTTCTTATGGTGGAAAAAATATAGAGGATTTTGGTTTAATCGCAGTTACTAATGGCGACCGTTTATCACATGCTGTTTATGCTGATTTTAATGATAATGTTACTGATTCTAATGTGCTAGATGGGCAACTCTATTGGAGCACTCACTTTAAAGCTAATGCCTGGGATTTAACCTTGGCAACAGATGGAATAACAGAACGACAATTAGATGAATTTAAGCACTGGTTCGCGCCAGGCAAAGTAAAAGAATTAATCTTGGCAGAGCGCCCCAATCGCGGAATTATGGCACGAATATCTAAGGCTCCTTCTTATTCGATGTTACCTTTTGAGAGTGATACTACTATAACAATAAATAGCACTGAATATAAAACAAAAACTACCCTTTATAAAGGCGAGATTACGATTAATTTTGTTATGGATAACCCATTTTGGTATTCATTAAATAATATTCTAGATTTAAAAATTAATGATATTTATACTTCTCAATGGATTGATGCAAATGGACAGCAAGTTAATGTCCTTAGTAGTCCAGATGCATTAAAGATACTAGCTGAAGATGGTGTGCTTACTTCTTCTCTTTTTGATTCTAGTGCTCCAGAAATTCTTACTGGTGATGGTGAGTTATTAACAGTTGATTTGTCTATGAATTCTTATGGCTCTCGCGTGAATGGCGCTCGTGCTGATGAAGGACATATAGCTTATATCATTTCTGGTAGTGGCCACGGGATAAATATTGGAGACGAAAATAATCCGGGATATTTTTATTATGGTGGTACGGCACCGTGCGCGCCGATATTAAGTTTTACTTTAATTCCACAATTAGGACAAGACGGCTATATCATTTCTCCTAACAATGATATTGGTAATACAAATAATGAAAATTATTATAATACCCTCACCATTGAGAATTTAGATAAAAAAGAATTTAAATTTACTACGCCAAACATATATACCGGCTTTAATCAAGTAATTAAAATTTTTAAAGATACTGGTAATGGAGTGGCTTGGGAAGATGTGCGCGCGCAGTTAAGAGATAATGTTAAACATTACGCACCAAGACAGTACGGTATGGCTGTTTTAGAGAGCATGCGTTCTGGCGTCAGTACAACTACTACAATTTTAAACAACATGATAATTAAAATGTCTGATTTTATAAAAGATACAAACGGACAAATTATGCCCGCGGCTTTTACTATTAATAGTAAAAACGGGCAGGCAGTTGCTTATATAAAATATAGAAATACAAATTTAGATTCTCCTGCTATGATAGAATCCGAGGAAAATGTCGGAGATATGATTCTTTCAAATTACTTGTTAATAGAAGAAAGAAATTATCCAAATGCAATAGGACAAATACAAATATGGACGGAAGAGCATCCAGAGTATAGCCATAAAGTTTATTGTGATATTGCTGGCGGGTTACAAAATTTTGATATACAATATAAATTTTTATATCTATAATGAGTAAGGGGGATGAGACTAAATAATGGCAATTGTGAAAAAGCGCGATTATGAGGTCTCTATTTGGACGCTTCAGGATGAGTTTTTAACTCTCCTGAAGCCTGCCAATATAGAGAGTAAGGGGCAGCCGCGTGATGGAAATATTACATTAAAATCAGATGGCACTCAAGAACTTCAACTGTCTATTCCTAAATTTATTTTTTCTAATGGATTGCGTATAGTTAATCCAATATGGGAAAATACAATTAATGGAGTTATTGTAAAAAATTTGCGTAAAATTAAGTTAATTTTTAATAAAATGACAGAAGATGAAGCTGTTTTTGAATTTGTTATTATTGACACGGTTGAGCGGCATGAAAACGATGAAGTTTTTTGCGACATAAAATGTGAAGGATTGGCCTTTCAAGAATTAGGGAAAAAAGGCTATAAAATATCTTTAACGAGTGATAATTTTTATTTAGATGATTATAATGCTTTTATAGCTGGGGAAGAACAACCTACAGCTACATTACAATATTGGAATAAACAATTTCTATCAGAGCTGCCTCAAGATGGTATTCTAGACCCAACAATTTGGTATTTTGATATTCAAATGGATTGGAGTTCTTACGGTGGTAGTAGAGACTCAAAAAAAGTGTATGAGGAAGAATATGTTTCTTCTTGGGAAATAAATAATGGAAAATTGATTCCTAAAAGTATTGAAGCAGCTATAGAAAAAGCTCGTTTGGTAGATATTAATGAAAGTAATATTTATAATATTACACAGACTTTAGCAGAAACTTTTGGAGTATTTTGCCGATATGAATATGGATATGATAGAAATTATCATATTATAAGTAGAAAGGTTATTTATTATAACAATTTTAACATTGAACGCTTGGGATATTTAGATTTAACTTATCCCTATACAACCTCGAAAATTACCCGCGAATATGATGGTAAAGATATTACAACTAAAATGTTTGTTAAACCAATTGATTCGGAAGCAACAAATTCTGGCGTTTTAACTATTCTTGATGTTCCCGCGAATAAAAGCCAGGAAGATTACATTTTAAATTTTGACTACATGTATAGTATAGGAGCCATAAATAAAGAGCAATATGATGAAATTGAGAAATATGAAACTCAGCTTGCCGAATTAAATACAAACATTAAAAATACTGATAATCAATTAATAGTATATGAGACAGAATTGCCAGATGTTCAAGGTCGTTTAACATTGGCGAATAATTCAGCGCAATTAGATAGAGAAAGAATTGCCGCCGCAGATGATTTATTGAATAAGCTAGATGCCAAAGATGGAGAATTAGATGGTTCAATTCCTATTACTGAAGGCAATCCAGATACGGCAATAATGCTTGAAAATCATCAAGACGCTGTTAATAATTCTTATTATATTAGTTTGCCAAGACAAGGAATACAGGCTGAAACAATACATATATATAGAGATATAGATTATAGCAAAAGTGTTGGCAATGGGCGTTTAACCAACGAGATTACTTCTGGACAAATAGGATATGACGAATTTGGTATTCCAAATAGAGTCTTAAATTTATATCCTTCAGGGCAAGGTAAAAAACAAGTATATTTAATTTATAAATACACTCCGCGCCTATATACTGAAAGTGTTAAACGAACTTGGGAGACTAGGCTAGCAAAAGATATGGCTGATATAGATTCTCTTGCTGCTAAAGAGACCTTTTTAACAAATATAATTAGTCTTTTAAATACCACAAAGGCTAATTTACTAGCCGAAAAAGAAGCTGCGATATCTGCTTTTAATAAGATGATGGGGCCCGCATTGCGAGAATCTTATTGGCAGCCAGAAAATTATAAAGATGTTGGTGACCATTTCATTGATAATTTTATATTATCAACAGATGCAAATTCTATAGTTAAGGGCGCGTCAAATTATACAGAATTGTTTTGGGATGATGAATTGTTTGATGGAGAACAAGATATAACTTATCAATTGGGTGTAGAACAAGCAGCAATTAGTTATCCTTGTATTAGATTGGATAGTTATATGGATTACATAAAAGCCCATGTTGATGAAGTAAGCTTTTTGTTTTACGACTATATTGAATCAAGTACAAATCCATATGAACCAAGAAATATCAAAGCTTTTTCCGTGGGTAGTGAAGCTCAATATGGCTTTATTAAAGAGAATAATACTATTATTCCGGTTTTAATATTGACTGGCGCGAGCAAGCTATCTCAAACTTCTTTGGAAAATTTACATTCTTTAGAACATAAGCCGCAATTAGGCGTTTTAACATCAACAGTAGTCACTGATGAATATAATAATCCATCCATTATTACTACAATAGAAGATTCAGAAGAACTATCTACAGATAAATTTATTTTAAATGCTACGCAAATTTTTTATCCTCGCATTAAAATAAACAGTTTAGCTTTAAAAAATAATGATGAGGATTTAACTATTTTATATGGAAATGATTTAAATCTTTTAAAGAATTATGAAGATTATAATATATTGGCGCGCGAACAAGCATTTTATATATCAATTAAGCCAGAAGTTTTATATCGCTTTGGTTTAAATAATGAAGCTATTGATTTACGTTTTGCTCTGTCTAATGCAGATACAGCAATTTATTTAGATAGTTTGCAAGTATTAAAAGAAAATTCAGTGCCTAGGGTATCATATGAACTCACTCCTAATGTGTTCGATGATAATTTTATGTTTTCTGCTTATAAGCAGTTAAATAGAATTGTAAATATTAATGATAGTGATTTGCAATTAAAGAACGCGCAAGGTTACATTTCGGAGCTTACGCTAGATTTAGATGAACCACAAAATGATAAAGTTATTATTAAAAATTATAAAAATAAATTTGAAGATTTATTTAGTTCTATAGTAGCTCAAACTGAGTCAATGAAAAGTAGTTCATATACTATTGAAAAAGCTGCCGAAGTAATTAATAGTGATGGCACGCTTTCTGGAGAAGTAATTCAAAATACCTTACAAAAAGTTAATTTATACTATGCGTTTAATAATGGTAAATTGACTATTAATGAACGTGATGGTATTTGGGGCATTAGCGACGATGGAGTAGTGGCTTTTCGTGGCGGCGGCATTTTTACTGCTACAGACAAAGATAAAGCTGGTAATTGGATTTGGAATACAGGTATTGTTCCGCAAGGCATCAATGCAAATTTAATTACGGCAGGGCAGTTAGACACGGAAAAAATTTTGATTTATGGTGGCGATAAGGTTCGTTTTCAATTAAATGGAGAAGGGCTTTTTGCTTATAAGTCTATTTTAGATGATTCAAATATTCTAGAAGCAGCAAGAAATATTGTCGCAATTAACGAGGCACTACAGCAAAGAGAAAATGATTTAGATACGGCTCAATACGTTGTACATGATAAGAATGGTTTATTTTTAGTAGCCAAGAAAGGTGCATTAATACTCAATCAAGACCATAATGCTCTTAATGAATTAGACGAAGATATTAATAGAGTAGAAATTAGTTGGGATGGATTAATTCTACGTGATTGGGAAAATAATAGAACTTTTTATGCGGATGCCGATACTGGTGATTTAACCCTTAAAGGAACAGTATATGCAACTGGTTTATATATTGGTAATAATGACGAACCTATAGATACACATATTAATAATACTATTAATACAACTTTAGACGATTTGGGCGTATTAGATAGCGGAAGAATATATTATCAGGCTGCTGAGCCGACAGATTATCATCAAAGAGACCTATGGATTAATACTAATGATAATAATCAATATATCGCCATTTGTAATTACGATGATACGCCTTTGCCTGCAACACGTTGGATTTTAATTAACAAGAAAATTCAAGGCGCACAACTTTCTGTTGATACTGAAAATGGAAAAATTTCAATTGCCGCGGGAGAAAGTATAGATATTTCTGGCGGTAATTTAAATCTGGTTGGTAATAGTGGGATTACAGTAGGTTCCGGTGGAAACATTAATGTTGCTAGCGGCGGTAAATTTACAATTACTTCTGATAATTTTAAAATTGATAATAACGGTGCCGTCGAAATAACTGGAGCATTAAGAGCCACTAGTTTAACTATTCAAGATGAAGGCTTTGAAGATTTTAATGCGCTAGTTGAAGTGACTGATGTAGGAGCATATGTACAAAGTAAAGAACAGGTTCTTAATACTATGGAATTTACCGCGTCAGAGGGATTGCGGATTCGCGCTGGTGAATCGCCATATTCAACATTAACTACCAATAATGGATACTATGTTCAATATAATAATAATAATGTTGCATCTTTTACTGGTGATGGTATAGCAGTAGATAATCTTTCAATGGGTAATATTGTGGTTAAAAAAACCGGTCGTGGTGGCTGGCGTTGGAGTAAAAAGGAGAGATAATAATTATGGGTACGGCTTTTTTAAATTTAAGCAGTAATGCTTTGACTATTAGTGTTACAAACAATAAAGGAGTTATGGCTTATGACTCAAACTATCAATATTACAAGGTTTCTCGTGGTTATTCAACTACAGGCGGAAGCATCAGAGCCACTCTTCCTTCAAATTTACAAGGTAAAAAAATTACCAGCATTGCTTTTTCATCAACCTTAACATCTAATAGTGGTGGCGCAGCATGGCGATATACTACAGAAAATAGTGCGTTGGAACTATTAAATAATGGTACAACAAGTTTTGATATTAGTTTTTTATATGCGCCAAGTACCGATAATGCTACAATATCAGAATATAATGGCGCGAAAAGTTATATAGCACGTGGGGTAAATACAAAAAGAGCGACTTGGTCTAATATTAGTGTTGAAATTCAGTATGAAGATGATATCATTATAGATGATGCGTTTGGAGTCGGTGATTGTAACACTAATCAAACTTCTTATGCTTTAGGGGAGGATATAGAGTTATCTTTTAATTTTACACCAACAATCGCATTAGAGGCTAATACATTAAGAGCACAATTATTTTCTGAAGAAAATGATAATTTTGTTTTTAATTATATTTTAAATAATGATATGGCATTGGTTCCTGATACTAATTATAACTTTTCAGTTATACAAACTCTTAATTCTACTTTAGATATTGATAATTTGCTAAACGATATTAAAGTTAGGATTTGGAATTATAATAATCCTGCAAATTTTTTAGAGATACCTTTGTATATTACTATTATTGAATCTCGTATTGCTCCAACTCTCACCGCGTCTTTAAATACAACAACTTTTTTGACAAATGTTACTATACCGGTAATCACATTAAGCAATTTTTCTACCGATTCAAATACGGATGCTTATATTCAAAGTATTAAAATGCGTTTTAATAATAATGTTTTTCCAGAGCAAGAGATTGATTTTGATTCTAATACTTCTACTAATACAATTTCTTTAGTGCCATTTATGAGTACAGTAGATGTCACAAATCTTGCAACTAGTTTAATTGTTACTGATTCATACGCACAAACATCTAGTATAATGCTCGGTGCTATCAATGTCTATGTTTATAACGCGCCAACATTTAGTAATACTTTTGCTATACAGCGGTATATTGAAAATCCGCTTACTGGAAATAATGATATTACCGATGAAGGCAATCAGCTAATAGTAAATGGAAGCATAAATTTTTCATCTTATTCTACAATTCATAAATTGACATTGGTTTTAAATGATATCGAATATACCTTTAGTAATAATCCAATTGTATTTAATAATGATACTAGCGTTTTTTCAACGGTTACAGTAAATGTAGATCAGTCCTATACTATACGAGCAATAGCGGAAGATGATTATACTTCTACCATTATTGATTTAGATATCCCCGCTGCATCAGGTTATTTCAACATAGAAGAAGGTGGAGTTGCAATCGGGGGGTTCGCGCATGGCACAGAAGATGACAAACAATTTGAATGTTATTACCCAATGTATTTATATTTTAATAATATAAAATATCAAATTATTTTAGGAGAGAATAATACTTTAATTGCTAATCCTATTGGTGGCGATAGTGGCGGCGGAACAACTCCTGTAAGTAGCCTTATATTATATAATAGTACTGGCAATTTAAGTTATACAGGTAGTAGTCAATCTGATTATATTTTGACTTATACAAATGGGCAAACAGCATACGACTGGTCTGTAATGTTAAATAATCAATACACTAGTACCGATATTTCATTAGAAAATGAAATAATTATGACCGCTGGAAGCGGGACTTCTACTACTTATAATAATAATGTAGCCATTGCAGATGGAATTATAGTTCCAAGTGGCGCGCGTGAGTTAAAAGTTAATTATACAATATCTCGGCCTAGTAATGCTCAATTATATTTATATTATGGATTTGTTGTAAGTGGTTATAGTAACATATCTCCACAAAGTGGTATTACTCAAGGAGAAAAATGTATAAAAACAGTTGCCATTTCTTCTAGCGGTGCTTTTACCGATAGTTTTGATATATCAAATTATAGCTGGTTATTAGGAAATTCTTATATACCAATTATTATGTTTAATGCTCGGTCTAATGCAGCATATGCAAAATTAACTATTAATAAAGTTTGGTTTGAATAAAAAAATAGAAGGGATTCTCTTAACGAGAATCCCCTTTTTCTTTTTATATATCTTCGCCCCATTTAATGTGGCTATTCTTCAATTTACTAGTAAAATATTTTCCAATACAGATGGCATCCGCTTCGTCCTGGGTACAAGTTTGTTCATACCATTGTTTAACTTTTTCTTGTGCGATTTTTTTCTTGTTTTCGCGCCCCTTTTCGGTGTTAATATTACAATATTTGCGCCATTCTGTAGAAAATACTAAATCGTGGTCTATACATGCTTCAAATAAAGTATCTAAAATAACACCTTGTAATTGTGCTAATGTTTTAAATGTTACAACTTGTGCCTGATTCCCATTATAAGATTGTAATTGAATATTTTCTATTCCTACAAAATCGGGGTCCCAAGTACGAATGGCTGTTTGTAACCACTTTTTAAATTCATTAATACGTGCTTCTGTGTCACCATCGGCTGTTTTAAAAGTGCCATAACTAACTAAATCGCCATCATCAAATACAGCATAGCCGCTGATATTCGTCGCGGCATCAAGTGCTAATATTCTCTGTGTGCCAATCTTTTTAGTTGGCACAATATTTTTTTTAATTTTTTTTGCATTCCCACTAAAGCACATATCACAAGTGGGATGTTTTCGCCACTCACCATATGTTCTAGTTTGTAAATGCCCATTAGGACATTTCATTTCTAACTCTGTATTTAAATTTTTATAACTGTCGCTAATAAGAAGCCACCCTTCCGAGCTTAGATGATTAGCAACAGTATGAATATTAATTGGCATTAAACACCAGTGCTGCCAAAGCCACCAGCACCGCGTTCAGTTTCGTCGAGCTTTTCTACTACTACAGCCTTAAACTGATGAATAGGTTCTACCCAACATTGCGCAATACGGTCGCCAGCTTTAATTTCATAGTCAGAATCAGAAATGTTATCATATAGGATGCCAATTTCACCGCGATAATCAGCATCAATAACTCCTATAGAATTAGATAACCGCAAGCCTGTTTTTGAACCAATACTTGAACGTGGTGCTATTTTCATTACCCATCCTTTAGGCAAGGCAATGCGTAAGCCGGTACGAACCTTATTACTAATGGAGTGCGCGGGAAGAATCATATCTTCTAGAGCATAAATATCGGCACAGGCGTCTGTATCATGGGCGTAAGTCGGCACTTTTGCTCCCTCTTCTAGAGTAATAGGAAACTCAATATCATAAAAAGAATATCTATTTTTAGCTTCTTCAAACATTTCTACAAAGATATCAAAAATAAAATTTAATAATTCTGCTTTCGCCGCAGAAGGATGTAGTTCATTAATCAATTCTGTAACACTTAAATTAAAATCATTAATACTCTGTTGAATTTCTGAAGCTGTTTTATTTTCTTTTTTATAGCTAGCAAGTATTTGTTGAATAGTCTGCTCGCGGACTTCTGGAGTAAAAGCCCCACTAAACATACCTTTTATCATATCTAATGAAGCACTATTCAATGTATCATCAGAAATTGACATAATAGATTCTATCATTTTAGTAAGCTCATCTAATTCAGAGCGATTATTATTAAAAATATCTATCTTGTTTTCCATAATTATACCTCATATGCAATGGTAATTTCTGTAAGCCAATTCTCACTTACAATCTCACCGGTTTTTCTATCCTTTTTAGATTTATAATCTACCTTGGATTTGGTAACCATATAGCCCTTTTCTAACTGTTCATTTTTATATTTTTCAATTAGACTAGTTGATTCCTGCTCGCTATCGGCATTATAAACATAAGTTGTTTTAATTAGTTGAGTCATTTTCTTCAATCTCCTTTTTTTCATTTAATTTTCTTAATTCTTGTATTAAATTTATATAATTTAATTTAGTGGCTGTTTCAACAATTGTATTCGCGGCGGAAGCATTACGCACCTCTGGATTATGGGTTTTTTTTGCTAAGGCTCTACGTTGTGCTCGATTTAGTTTAATGTTTGAATTTTGGCTAATAATTTCTGTAGTGAATTTTTGAATATTTTCAAGGATTTTTTCATCTGTTTCTCCGCCAATTTGCTTTTCTGCTTCTTCATAACTTATACCTTGAACTTCAGCGAAGCGTTTAATAAGTTTATTTTGTTCCATTATTTTACACCAACTCTATATTATTCAAATTTTGTCCAATAGGATAATTGTCTGAAGTATAACGCCAAGTAAAATTATATGCTGTTTTCCATTTTCCTCTACATACTTCAGCAATGTGCCCATGCGTCTTTCCTAAAAATCTTCCTGCTTCTGTGGCAGATGGAAATGTCTGTAGATATTTTCCATTTAAATCATATTGATTTACTTGTTTAGAACATCTTTTTAAAACTGCTTTAGATACATGTTCTAATCTTTTCTGAATATTTTCTTTTCTATTACTAGCTACTTGTTTCATATCAGTTGTATCTTCAGAAAATTTCCATAAAAAATTATAAGAAGTAGTGTGATCATTACAAGCGCATAAAATATTATTTCGTCCAGTAATAAAATTTTGAATTTTTAATTTACGGGATGCATCTCCTGCAGAATAATATTCATTGAGATAATTTCCATTTAGATCATATTGTTGAACACTTTTTGGCTGCTGTAATTTGTCTTTTTCTTCTTGTGTCATATATCCTAAATTATACTGATGTAAAATATTTTTAATGGTAATTAAAGACGCATTGAAATAGTCACTTAATTCTTCTATAGTATATCCATTATTAAATAAAGTAATTGCTAATTGATGATTAACTTTTGGACTACCATCTCCGCCTGGAGTTTGATTATATCCTTGTGGGCCAAAAGCTTTATAATAACTAATCCAATAAATTTCTTTTTCAATTAAATCATCTGGTAGACATTCTTCTACGACAGAAAAATTAAAATTTTCTATACCATATTTTCGTATAGCTCTATACAAAGGATATTCATATGACGAAGCATCTTTGTAATAAGCAAGTCGTTTATGATCTCCAAATCTTTTGTTAATATTTAATGCTTTTCCGATATAAATTTTATGATTGATATTATTTTCAATTTTATAAATACCAGTCATCCTTAACCACCCTGTTTTTTATTATACCCAAATTCTTGGGATTTAAAGAAATCAATATAATATTTTTCCAATTCACTTAATTTTTCTTTTTCACAATAGGATATGACTTCTATAGTCCAATTCCAAATTCCTTCTTTTAGAATTGCGTTATGAATTACTTGCGAAGCTATAGCTTCTATGCCAACGCTTGACTTGAAGTGGTCTTGAAGCCGCTTCTTTACATTAGTGCTTTTACCAATATAACATTTACCAGTTTCAATATTAGTGATTTTATAAATACCTGGTTCATCTTTAATACCAATACGTTTAATTGTTTCATCCATATAAGGCTTAACATATTCTGCCCAAACAAGCTTACTTATAATGTCTGGATGATTTACTTTTTGACTAACTACATTTAATAAGTAATCAATATCATTACGATATTCTTCTGGAACTTGTATTGTATAATATAATCTTTCTTGTTGTGCTTTTTCATATTGATGAAGTGGCGCGAGCAAATTATTAAATCGTTCTTGTTGAAACTCTGTATCTTTTACAATTTGCTTAGAACGCGTATTATATTCTTCAACCGCTGATTGATACGCCTGCTCAAGTAATGAAGTTTGCTTCTGATATTTATCAGTCTCAATCTCTAAATTTTTCTGAAGAAGTTTCTTCGAGGAAACTTCTTGCTGTATAATTTCATTTTCAAGTTGTTCTAATCGCCGCGCTTTTGCTTTATCATAAAATTCATCAACTTCTTGAGCTTTTTGTGCGAGAATTTTGTTATCTTCATCAACAATCGATTTAAATCTTTGTTGTTCTTTTTCAACTTGTTTTTGACAAAAGTTTAAATCTTCTTGTAAAGTAGATTTATTATGTTTTAAAAGTTGAACATCCTGTTCTAACTTATTTCTTTCTCTTACATCTAAAACTTGCTTTTGGCGTAATTTTATTATACATATTGCCGCAATCGCAAGTCCTATCACTCCGACTATCCAGCCCACTTACATCACCTTTCACTCCTTTCTTTGATAATTAATTATATCATAAAATTCATGAAAAGTCAAATAATAAAATAGATGGGGCAATATTAAAATTGCCCCAATAAATCAATAAAGTTTTTTACAGTAAGAACTACCCAATAGGCGACGATAAAAGCCCATGTAAGTGCTTGATCGCGGTTGCCATATTTATATTGTCTATAACTAACAATTCCCGCTATCAGCATTAGTAGTATTACGACAATCGTTATTACCATCTCTTAACTCCTTTAAGTTAATAATTCGTTGATTTGAAGAACCACGCAAAGGTAATGTAGTATCGCGCTTATCAATTTCAAAGCGTCCGTCAATAAGAACATCAATACTTGTATCGAGCAAATGCTTTACAAGTTCATCTTCTTTACTTCTCTCCAATAGTTCTTCATAAGTATAGCCAGTCCATACATAAATAAGAGTATTAGGATAACGGCACTTTACCGCTTCAATTAAGGTTGTTACTGCTGCAATATTACCATCACACAATGGTTCGCCGCCAAGAATTGAAAGACGACGCTCAACGCCATTTTTCTGTAATTTCTCTACAATTTCATTCAATAATGCAGGAGTGAAATCTTCACCATAATTGAAATCCCATGTTTCTGGATTATGACAACCGGGGCAATGGAAGTGACATCCAGAAAAATAAACTGAGAGGGAGATACCGGGTGCGGCCGCGGTATCATCCCAATAAATTCCAGCGATTTTACTCATTTTTATAAACCTCTGATGATAGATCACTTAATATATCTAATAAGTGACGAAAAGTTCCATCTACATTAATAATTGGTATATTATATTTTTCACATAGTTCAAATATAATTTTTCCTTCACCCTGTTCTACAATTTCTGGAACATCTATCATCATATTTTCCTCCGTTAATGAATATGCTTTACTCTGTCTTCAGTTTCTTTTTGTTTGCCCCAGTTGAACGCATCTTTATACGAACCTGTAAGATAACCTGTGACACGACGTAAGCGAGAAATATGCGTGCTGCCACACTTAGGACACTTTTCACCAATTTCGTCCTGATAGCCACAATCTTGGCACATATCTAAGGGGATGTTTAATGCGAAATATGGTACATCGTGATCCATAGCATAATTTACAATTGTTTCAAGAGCGTCAATATTATTTTTAACGCCACTTGGCACTTCGACATAAGTGATACAGCCGGCATTGGAATATCCCGTAAGCTGACTTTCAATATCTATCTTATCAAAGATTGAAATGTCTTTCCATACTGGAACATGAATACTATTTGTAAAATATTCACGGTCGGACACATTAGGAATCTTACCATACTTTTGCTGAAATTTCTTCATCGCTGTGTGACAAAGATTCTCGGCAGGAGTATAATATACGCCAAAGTTTAGGTGCTCTTCTTGCTTAAATTGCGCACATCTGTCTTTAAATAATTGTTCAATACGCTTTGCTAGTTCCATTCCACGAGGGTCAGTATGGTCGCAGCCGATAAGGATTTGAAGTGTTTCTGCAAGCCCTAATTGACCGATAACGAGAGTACCGTGTTTTAGTGCGGAGCGAATACCCTCTTCTGGTTTATAACCAAGCATTGTACCATTTTCATACATAAATTTAGCAGATGCTGGTGATTGAGAGCAAATCCATTCAAAGCGTTCAAGGAGCATATCTTTGGCTTCGTGAATTTTTTGGTCTAAAAGCGACATAAACGCTTCTACATAATCATTTGCATCTGGATAAGCGGCATCCACTGCTTCTTTTGCCATCATAGCGAGTGTTGGCATGATAATTGTTACAGGACAAATATTTCCGCGCCCATCCTTTGTCTGAGGATTAACACCAGGCTCTGCATTGATGTCAGCACCATTTATCGTGCGGCAGCCCATTGTGCTAAAGTATGTCTTAGGATCGTTTCTATCATATCCAGCGTTACCACTCCAATCAACATTGGCGTAATTGGGATAAATTCGGCGTGCAGTAGATTCAAGCGCAAGTCTAAACAGATCATAATTTGGATCGCCTGGCTTCCTATTAACACCACTCATACATTGAAAGATACCACATGGGAAGATGGGGGTTTTATGATATTTACCAACGCCTTTAATAGAGCCCTCAAGTAATGCCTTTGTCACCATGCGGCCTTCGGGAAGAGTACAAGTTCCATAATTTATTGAAGTAAATGGTAGTTGATTGCCACTTCTGCTCTGAAGTGTATTGAGGTTATGATACATACCCTCAACCGCTTGACGCAATTCACGCTCAGTCATATCCATAGCATATTTATACACACGAGAATTTACTTGATATTTACTATCTTCAATAGAATCTGTAGCAGTTGCTAAAAAAGGCGTTCTAATTTTATCAAGATAATTCAATCCATCAACATAGTGTTTATAAAAACTCTTTCTAACATAAGGCACCATAGTCCAATCTAAATGGGTGGCTGAAACGCCACCAAATTGCATAAGCGATTGAAGCTGAAAAATAACTGCTACGAGTTGAAATGCAGTATTAATACTATTGGCTGGGCGTACATCAGTCTGTCGAGTATTGAAACCTTCTGCCAATAGTTTATCAAAAGGCACTGATAAGCAATTGTGGTCGCCAAGAGCATAGTGGTCTAAATCATGAATGTAAATCATATTGCCCAAATGATTTTCTTTAGCCATAGGTGAAAGCATAAAGTCAAGTGCGTATTGTTTAGTAAGAACGCCAGATGCTTCACCTAAACGGCCACCAAATGAGTGTTCATCTACATTTGCATTTTGATTTACAACATTAGAAGCATTTAGTTTTTCGCTAATCGCACGAATAAACTGCGTTGAACAAGAACGCATAATTCCTCGTTTATATCTATATTTAATGTATGCTTTAGATATAAGAGGGTCATATTCAAACAAATTATCTTCTACTAAATCCTGAATCTCTTCTACTGTAAGTGGACGGTCAATTTCAGGGTCATGGGCTATTTCTAATATAGTATCAGCAATAGTTTCGGCAAAATGAGGTGTCGGAGACATTGCTCCATAGACTTCTTTATTGGCTTTATCAATAGCATTTATTATTTTATTTTTATCAAAACTAACCAAATTGCCGTTTCTTTTTCTTATCTGAACCATTTATTTCTTCACTCCCTGTTTATCTTTTTACCACAAATGGGACAAACTTGTCTATCGCTATAATTTAATGTCCCTTCTGAATGTGGGCAAGTTGATTGTAATTGTTTTAACTTTTCATATGCATTGCGCAATGCAGTATTTAGTTCCATAGTTGCCGATGCGTGCTGAATTTGAATTTCTAAATCGCTTCTAGCCGCTTTAATTTCATCAATCGTCATACTCTCCATATCCTCCTTTTAGATAAATCTTCATACGTTTGCTCAAACAAATCTTTTATCTTTGGATAAAATTTCAGTATCATTAATTCTTCTAAATATTCTTCTGTGGGCGTTTTTATTGTTTTTTTAATAATCTTATTATTAATTGTCCAATCTTTCTTATGGCTACGACTCCATTCTTCTATTGCTATTAATAAATTAGAAATCGCGCAGTGCGTTCCTAAATTGGGAGGTATATATTTAATTTTCATTGGAATACCTTGTGCCCAAAAAGAATATAATAAATTTAATTTATAAATTAAATCCTGAAAATATAAAAAACTTGTAGCTTTTGTTCCGCCGACTGGTAAATATACTTCAGAACTATTTACAATATCTTCTAAAAAGAAATTTTTATATTCTTTAAAAAAATAATTAATTTCATTTAATGGTATGTGAATATTAAATAAAACCGCATTATTGCGTGAAATTTTAGGAATTTTTCTAATAGCTGAATATTCTGACATTTTGGTGCAATTTATAGGATGAATTGTATAAATGCCACTAGTTTTTCGCTCAATAGCCTCTTGTACCCAATCTTGCCAATTGTCTTGAAATAATTCTCTATCAAAAAACCATAAACGCTTTTTAGGTAAGATAGAAGGCAAAGGTAATTTTTTATCTCCCGCCTTATATCTATAATAACTATCATCTAAAATATGCCCTATAATATTTGCTTTTATACCATCTTGATATTTTTCTTTTAAAAATTCTTTATATATTGTAGGACGAGGTAATGTAAAATCAATGATTTCATTTTCAAAAGGTATATACTGCCCGCTTGTTAATCCGGTCCCACCTAATATTATATTTGGTGCATATAAAAAATTGGTTGGAATTTCAGAAAGATTATGCTTTTCTGAAAATATATAAATTTTATTATAACTTGTTAATTCAGTCTCGTTTAAATTAATAAGTCTGCAAAATTTTTGTTCTTCTATTTTGTAATAAGTCGCCAATTTCATAATTTCAAGATTGGGAGGATGAAGTCTTATACTAGTGGCTAATTGTAAATCCAAATCAATAAGTCCAATCATTTATTCTTCAACCTCCACCCTGTCATATTGAAATGATAATAAACCATCATCATTAATATGTGTTATTTTTGAAATTATGGGATAAATCGAACTTTTTGTTTTCTTTGGTATGAAGTCATTTCCTCGACGAATACCCTGAATCATTAATAGTGTTCCGCGCGCGAACCAACTTTTTTCTTGAATATGTTTTTTACCGTCATCGCCAGTGGCAGAAATTTGCTTATCATAAATAGAATATTGATTCTTATAAATTTTTACTGTAACGACTCCAGTTGGAGTTAATAATGTAACGGTATTCTTTAATTTATTTTTTCCAATTACAGTTCCAATGATGCGATGTAATTTATAAACATTTATCGTTTGCCCGTGGGTCTGGAATGTATAATCTATTTCTGGTTCTTCATCTAAAGCAAAGAAATCATCATAATTCTTTTGCGCACAAGCAAGCTCGTGTTCGTGAGAATAATAATTAACTGATTCCATTTCCCAACGACTAATATTACCTTTGCCATATTTATTTACTACTTCATCATACAAATTACCATTTAACTTTAATAATAAATCTGTTTGATGTTCTTTTAAATAAACTCGCATTGGCTCCATACCTTTACTATAAATCTTATCCCATACCCTTTGAAGAACCATATGACCATTATCAATAATGTTCGCATCAAAATTATTTGTAATAAATTCAATAGCATCATCATTTAAATCATAATATTCTTCTGCCTTACATGTTTTAAGAAACTTATTAAATAAAAACAGCTTCGCATAAAATGCCATTTCATCTGGAATAAGTTCTTTTGTAATCAACATCTGCATATTCTGTAGAGTTAAACGCGCCTTTTTATCCGCAATGGTATCGATATATTGCCACATAATTTCTTCACGCGGGCGCCCTTCAATTTTGTCAAACGCTCCGCATTTTATTAAGTTTATCATTTGTGGTTTCTTTACTTTTACTCTTGTAAGAAAATCTTGCATAGAGTTATAAGGACGATTAGCCATAATTGATTTAATAATATCAATACCAACACTAGTAATACCACGAAGTCCGTATAGAATACGATTTTCTTCAACGATAGGAGTAAATGTAAAAGAAGATTCATTAATATCTGGTGGATCAACAATAATACCATATTCTTTGAACTTACCGATAACCGCCGCAATTTTATCATAATCAGCACTCTTATTCTTTACTTTCTCTTCTTGTTCATTTTCTTCTTCATCTTCAGAAAGAGACATATCAACATCATCTAAGTTTTCATCTTCGTCATCTTCTAAATCAAATTGATCTCCGCCACTATCAACAATAAGATTGGCTGTATTCCAAAAAATAACCGGAAAATATTTTGCTAAATTCATTTCCTGTAAAGCAATAATTGAATACGCATAAGTATGTGAGGCATTGCTTTACCGCACTTGCTTTCGCAAGCCTATTAAGTTGCGGTCTGGACTATCCCATCAATCTAATAAAAGATTGTCTTTATTATAGTCTCTGAACATCTCTCTAAGTAAATTATACTTACGATTCATTCCATATGGAACATCATATATTAAAGTAATAAGTTTTAAAATATTTTGTTGATTTGCAGTATCAATTCTCCACAATCCTTGTTCGGATTGAGTAATTGATAATTCTTTAAAATAAAATCTATTTTCTAATATAGATTTACACCATTGTATAAAATCATAAGAAGCTGAGCAGATATACATTGCAGGAGCGCCATAGCTTGTTTTATAAATGCAACCATCACCATCAATAATACCGCGAATAATATACGGAAGAAATTTACACTCTTCTTCACTTAACTTTGGGCCTTGAAGAATTTTACTCTTATTTTTTATTACACCATATTCATTTAATTTTTGTAATGAATTATAGTTAGAAAATATAAGACGATAACGTGTTTTTATACCATCTTCTCGTTCATAACTCTTATATTCTTTATTAGTAATTTTAGATATAAAAGCAATACAATCTTCATCAGTTAAGTCAATACCAAATTTATTATCATCTTGAATATATCCATCGGTTAGCATTAAACCTAAGAAATAAGCATTAAAAATACTTGTTACGCCATCAAATTCAATTTGATAATTTTTCCTATTATTTCGGGCGATTTCAATCGCATTTTTAGATTCATATTTTTTTACTTTATCTGTAATAGATTTTTTGGTTTTATATCCATATTTAACCATTAAAACATTTACAGGTACGCCATTTATATATTCTTGAACTAGCTGCTTCTCTTCTTCGACAGAATGTAATTTATAACCCATTCTTATCACCTCCATAGAATGTGTATTCTAACTAGGAGGATATTACTTTAATTTATTTTAGAATCTTATATAATTTTTAGAGATTTTGCTGCGGATTATCCAATCCTAAATCTTTTTACTATACCAAAATCGTTACTTTTGCCGCGATATTTTCACAAATATCGTTTAGTAATTTAGGCTCTAAGGAACTTCCCGCAATTTAAAAGATTTTCTTTACATTTTAATGTAAAGGGTCCAGTTCTTAAACCCATATCCTCTACTTAATGCCACCTCAACATTCCATACATAGTTACAAAAACGCTTACTAAGTTTCTTTTCTTCTACTCGTTCAAAAAACTTTTTAGTTAATGCTTCATATTCTTCCGGTTTCTTTTTTGCAATAGATTTACGAAGTTTATCGGCAAATTGTAAGTCCCAGCCGCCACATTCGGGTAACTGAACTAATTGCATAAATTGTTCCTGCGTAATAGAAAGTCCATTTGAGATATCTAATTCTCGGTGTAATAATGCTCGCTCTTGTTCCGTTAAGCCGCATTGTATCATTTCATTTTCCCAATCTTGCGGATTAAGTCTAAAACGTGCATATTTATCTAGTGGAGATTCTGCGCCTTTCTCTGTTGCCATTAGACGAATTACTGAGTTTAAAGTTGCTAATTCATCGACATTTCGCGGATGGGTTAATGCGATTCCACGAATACCGCTTTGTTGCTCCATTTGGAAAAGAGAAATTACTTTATGGTTTTGTACCATATCCCACATTTCTTTATTTTCGCGTTCAATATTATATACACCGACAACCTTCTCGTAAGTCTTACGTAAAGTCGCTTCTGGTTTTACATATCCATACTCCATAAGTAAATTTAAACAGGTATGTATTTTATCCGCTGCTTCGATAGATAGCAGGTCCATTTTAATCATCGAAACATCTTCAAGGTCGTGCAACTCATATTGCGTAATAATTGTACCATCGGGTGCGCGCATTAGAGCACTGGAATCTGTAAAATCTTTATCAAGAAAAACAACGCCGCCTGCGTGAATACCAATACCACAAATAATACCTTCAATATTTTTCGCGGTTTCCCACCAGCCTGGATACTTATTTATTTCTTCAATAAAGGTCTGATTCGGTTTTATTCCTTCTTCTTCATCGCCATAATACATCTGAGATAATGTATATGCAGCACCACGTTCAGTTGTAATAAGCCCAGACACATATTGAGCTTTATCTATATCAATACCTAATCCACGAGCCGCGGTTTGTACTGCCGCCTTCGACTTCTCTGTTCTGAAAGTTGCTACATTTGATACTCTATTTTCGCCATATACTTTTTTCAGATGCCTCAATACTTGCTCACGCTTACCGCCTTCAATATCAACATCAATATCAAGTACGGATACACGCGCCGGATTTAGAACACTTTATCCACTGTCACCAGTGGGGTAGACTATCTCTTGCTCTCATAGTATATCATAAAACCCAAATAGTTTTTATTATTTTTTGCGGCTTCAGCCACTAAACGCCTTACATTTACCGTTACGGTTGTTTTAGTATAATGATTATCAATTAACCATTGTGCCGCATCAGTACTACTTTCAAATCGTAATAATTGATTATCTTTTTGAAGAATAATGATTTTTCCTAATTGTTGACCAGAAGTATATCTTTCAACATTATTTGCATTTAAAATATTATCTACCGTAGAATGGTCACAATGCAAATATTCTGCTACTTTTCTTGCAGAACGTAATTGATGATATAACTGAATTATTTCATCTATATCCCAATTATATAATTCTACTAAGCGCCCGCCTATTGTGCTATTATATCCATTCTTATATGAATTATAATAAGCAATCCAATATTTTTCACGCTCGTCTAATTTATCATCTGCGACTTCTTCTATTGTCTCAAATGAAAAATTCTCAATACCATATTTTTTAAAAGCCTTATATAAACTCAAATGTGAAAAATACGGCTTATTCCAATTATTACGATGTTGCTGAAATCTTTTTTCAACCGGTTTTATAGTTTGTCCTATATAAACCTTATTATTTATATTATTTTGGATTTTATAAATATATCCCATATTATCACCTTTTTAGTAATATTATGAGAGCCCCCGTACTTGGAGCGGTAGCATCTCCGCCCTACATGGCTACACTCATCACCATTAGTCGTTACACCTTCAACTGCATCCGTGGCTCTCCACTAATACAGTAGCTCGGCACGGTATTAACTATTATAGTTTCTACCGTTAGCACAAAAAATTTTTTGCACACCGCTTGCTGGGCGTTCTCGGGGTTTATTATAGTTATGTCACCATAACTAGGAAGCTATTAAATCAGTTAACCTCCAAGGATACATCTGCGTTTTTTCGCGCAGACAATTGATTTGAATAATATCTAAAGCATAAAGAAGAACAAAACCACCGCCAGAGCCACGAGCCGGCATTACCAACGAACCCGCATTCCAACATTCATCAATAATTTTTTGAAGATTTAAGAAATATGCTGACCACCGTGCTTTATTTACTTCTGAAGATTCCCAAGTCATTTCCAGACATTCATTAATAGCATCGTATGCTTTTCTGTTCTGTAAATCTGGATGCTCTTCGATACCATCTATAACAGCAGAACATAACTCTCTATCTGCTTTATACTCAGATTCAAAGAACTTATTAAGCTCTGGAATTTTAGTTATCCATTCTGCATATTCCTTTTTTGTTTTTTCTCTAAATTGACGCCAAGGCAATGAAGGTATCTCTAATGGCTTTAATACGCTAAAATCTTTACACGCTTCTTTAATATTATGAATGTTTTTGTATGCAGTTTGAAGCTCTTCTTCTGTTAGATAACCAAAGAATGAACGAATTTCTTCATCATTCATCATATAAGTTGTAGCATAGAATGACTTTACTTCACGCTCGCCATTTTGAGAATTAAGATATGCTTCATGAACGGCTGCGTTTTCTGGTCTAAGATAATGGCTATCAGTTGTAATAATATAAGGAATATCTAACTCTTTGCTGAGTTTTAATAATTCTTTATTAACAAATGTTTGTTCTTTACCATGCGAAGGCTGTAATTCCAAATAAAAGTTTCCCTTACCGAACAAGCCTTCTATATATTCACACCACTCTTTTGCTGTTTGTAAATAAGACTCATCGCTGGTTTCCATATATTGAAGTAAAAATCTATCTAGCTGAGAACCCAAACAAGCGCTACTTGCTATTAAATGGCCAGGATTAGGTCTAACTATATCCTCTAAATCCTGATAATAGGTCATACGCCTACGCTGGCGCGCGACAACGTATGAACGATTCCAAGCTCTAGTAGATAACTCACAAATTTGATGATAGCCTTCTATATCCCTACACAGCAAAATAAAATGATAATATTTATCTACGCCACGCCTAAAATTAGAATTATTAAGTCCATCGCGTGTAAGATAAATTTCATTACCACGAATTACTTTAAAATCGGGATATTTTTCTTTAATTTTATTATAATACTTTTCTACTTTGATATAACTTGATATAGTTTCATGGTCGGTGATTGCGATACACTCATGGCCTAAATTAATTGCCATATCAATTAATGGTTGAACTTTATTTATACAATCTCTTAAAGTCTCATTACTATAATCCGTATGGTTCCCTAATTATGAAGACTTCCAGGGTAAGTCATCTTCATATTTACATCACCACCTTTTCTTATCTTTTGTATTTATTATATCATAATTTTGATTTTTTGTCAAAAGTCGTATTTATGTATATTTTTCACTAAATCATAGTCATCAATAAAGAGTTGTATGCTAGTTTTACCCATATATTCATTAAGATTAATTTTTCCATATATGGTTAAAGTTTTAGTGCGATTCTGCATAATATCTTCAATAAAATCTGTATCTTTAAACTTAACATAGTCTACACCATTGTAAGATATTTTTATACAATCCTTATTAGGGCCCATGATTTGAATATTTTCTAATGAAATATTTTCAATTACTATGCGTATCTCATCAATATGATTTCCAAAATATTCTGGGTGTTCTGCTAGCACAAATAACAAATCCGTATTGTCTAATCTTCCATCAAGAATATAATCAGCAAGATAAACATTCTCAAAGTCCGCAGCGGATAAATGAGTATTTGCATAATCCATCAACGCCTGGACTCTATTCACGGCGAGTCCCCAACCGGCGGCAGCATCATGGCCTGCTACATATGAAGTTAAACCACTATCTTCCAAAAATTTTTTAAAGCTCGGTAGCCCCGCAAAATTAGCATCACTACGAATACTACCGCGAATTTCATTATGACTATCACGCCTGCCAATCATACAAGGCTTGTGATATTTATTCACAATTGACATCGCTACTAGCCCAGTAATTTCTTGCGGAATATTGTCGCCTTCTTCTACTTCTACAAGAATAATATTATTGCGATCAAGTTCATTTTTCTGAATTTTAAAATCAATAAGGTCAATCGCCCGTTCTTTAAACTTATCTTGACGCGCCTTTGCGTTTTTACCTATGCGCGCCGTCTGCTCTGCGGCTGTCTCTACATCACCAGGTTTCGCGCCACGCTTTGTGCTCTGAACTAAACGGTCTGGTTCAATAAAGCAATAGAACATTGTTTCTTTTTCTGTGATAGTGCCAACACGCGTTAAGGCATTGATAAGTGGTGAAATATACCACGCTACATCAATAGCATTTAAGCCAGTATATGGCGGCTCTCCGTGTGATTTTAATGAATATGCCTGAGAATTTAACAGAGTTTGAAAGCCTTTATTATGAATATTCTTTAAGCCTTCAACCATAATATAGTTGGTTTCTATATCTGTCCTATCCATAACATCCGCGATTTCTCCTAAAGCCGCCAAGTCAAGATACCATTCTGCCTGACGAATATTTAATTTTTCATCTAAAATTTCGCAGAATTTATAAACTATGCCTGCTCCGCAAAGCGATTTATTACTATAATAAATGGATAACTGATTATTTACCACTATCGCATTTTCTTCATTTGGAAGAATATCATTGCCATAATCATCTTTTGGAATACTGTGATGGTCTAAACAAATGCAATCAACTCCTCTACTATGAAGACGAGCGTGTTCTTTAATATCATAACTACCAGCATCTGGCACAATGACTAACTGAAAATCTTGATTTTCAATCCAGTCGATTTTATCATTTAAACCATGCTGCTTGTGTTCGTGTACTGTAAAAGATAAGTCAGCATTGGGATAGATATGTTTAATATAAAGCCATAATATAGATGAGCTGGTGAAACCATCGCAATCCGCATCTACAATTAATAAAATCTTATGATTAGCTTGTAAATGACTTAATAGCATATCTGCTGCTTTTTCAATATTATCTAAATCATGTGGATTTAACTCACATGCTTTAGAAGGATGCAGAAAATTATTTATATCAGTTACTCCGCGTGAAGCGAGAATTTCCTGTAAAGCAAGAAGTGGCTCTTGCGTATAATTTGCTCTTAATCTATATTTCATTTCATATATTTACCTCACTTTGATTCTATTTTTATATAAATATTCAAATACTTCTTTCCCTTTATCATAAGGTGAATCTTTCTTTTCTAATAAATTATCATAATCCCATATATAAGAAAATGAAGCATGTCCCTTATAAGCCTTACAAATTTTTTCTAACGACTGACGATATTTCTTTGCTTCTGGTGAGCGCCAATCGTCATACTCTTTATCAAAAGCAATCGTAATTTCATTCGCGCCAAGAATATCTGTCAAAAGACTTATATGATATTTATTTGTATGGCTGCCGCAAACCGCGACTGCATTTGACATTTCTCCATAAAATCCGTCATCCAAAAGCACCGACTTCTCTCCCTCTACCAACACTACACTTCTTCGCGTTTGTATTCCTTTTTTATGCTGGTAAGCACCATATAACTGAAACATTTCGCTAAATTTATAATTGATATTACCCACCGTAATAGGATGATATTTTCCAAAATCTGCAATGCGCCAACTTTCAAATTCGCGTTCGCGTACTCCTATTAAACGGCCATTAATATCACGCTGTGGTATAACAACCGCCGCGTCAGGGATAGAATAAGATATCTCAAACTTATCCATCACTTGCGGCAAAATACCATCAGCTAGCCAAGCCGGATGATAATAATGGATAAAACATTGTAAAACATTTTCATTATATGAAGGTAATTCAGGAAGCTGCGCGGTAAATTTATATTTATTTACATCAATATCTGTCTTTTTTGTCCGCAATTCTCGTGAAATGTTAATATGCTTTAAGCATCGTTTAACATATTCAACGGCATCGGCATATGTAATTGGATAGTAATTTAATTCCATATACTTTCTATATAAAGTAAATATACTCATAGCCTCATTACATTCAGTATAACATCTAAATATTTTATTATTTTGATACCAATAAAGTTTCATGCTTTCGGCTACATTTATTGGATTATGACATATTGTAGGACAAATTAAATATCCTTTATTTTCATAAACCTGTATTTGCGTTACGCCTAAACTCTCTAAAAAGTTTTTTACATCTTCCAGCGTAATCGATTCTATAATTTCTTTTGAGCCCGCTTCTAACAATTCTAATTCTTCGTCTTGAAATTGTAATGTATCAAGCACGTAACTCCTGCCTCCAATCAATTGGAACCTGTGTTGCAGACTTAAATAAATCCATTGACATATCTTGAATAGGTTGATTATCTGACGTAGTAATAAATAAATCCTCACGATAACCAGTTCCTAAATGTAATTTAGTCCATATACGTACATTTTTATATCTACCACGACGCATTTTATATATATCCAATACATGAGTTGGTCGTTTATCAATAACATCATAACTCAATTTTCCGGCCGCGGCCGCGGTTCTTAATGTAGGTATTAAATTATTCCAAAACTTATCGCTAACTCGTGTCATTACATATCCCATGTCTGCTTTATCAGCGATGCTTTTCGCCCCTCGAATACACGTTTCATTCTTAAATTCTCCATCCTCAGCCATTGCTGTAGCATTAACCTGCGTTGCTGAAAAAATAAAAACCTTATAATCTTTCGCAATCTGTTTTAACTGATTGGCAAACATCATTAGAATGGAATCTTCACGAAGATTATTTCTGGAAAACTGCATCATCATACTTGCTGTTGTATGAATATAATCAAACCAAACATATTTTACATCTTCTGTTACAACATATTTCTTAATTGTCGCTTCAACATTTACAAGATTCGGATCGCTTATTTCTTCAATTAAAAAATAACCCGAATATTGTTCCATGATTTTACCAGCATATCTAACTCGTTCTTCTTCTTCTCCCAAACCCTCATATCTACCAGTAAGAATATGGTCTTCATCTACTCCAGATAGATAAGCAAGCATAATAGTTTGAAGTTCTTCTTTGTCCATCTCAGTAACAATGAATAAAACTTTTCGTGGATTACGCACCACTCCATCTTTATCAACTTCATAACAAAATGAGCCTTGTTCGTGCGACCATCTAATAGGATAAGCCATATGACAAGCATCGAACACACTTGTTCGCGTTTTACCTGCTGAGGTTGAAGCTGCCTTTAAATAAAAACATCCTTCTCGCGCGCCACGACAAGCTGTACTAAAAATATCACCCTCAAGACTTGGACCGACACTTGGTGCTTTCTTTAAATCATCAATAAGGGTCATAATTCCTTCAGCGGGGTCACCTTTTTTCTTGCCGCCACCGAGAAATTCGTTTCTTATAATCGTGTATTTGCTTTCAACGGCATTAAGAATATCTTCTATAGAACTTTCGTCAAAGTGTCGTTGTATTTCCACTTCATCGAGCGGATTAACCAAATCTTTATCACTAATATAAAATTCACTAATATCATATTTATCTTTTTGTAATCTACGAAGTAGAGAATATTTTTTTAATCTAGTATAATATAATTTAAAATTAGATAATTCTGCGAACTCATAAGAGGTATTAAGAATATCAATTCCATTACCATTCTTATAAGCCACACTAAGGACGCCACCCCTCTTTTCAATTTCTAAATCTACTTCTACTGGCGTTAATTTTTGAGCGCCTTCTTCATACAAATTTTTGATAGTAATAAAACATGCCCCAATTGCTCTATCATCAAAGTCAATGGGGCTGATGTCAGTGTACTCCAAAAAAAGAAGAGGGTTCAACATTAAACACCCAATAACTTGGCGCATTGCCATCTTATCAGATAATGTCAAGTTTATCTCTCCTTTCTATATTTATTTTATTCTTCACTATTAAAATAGTCAAGATAATCATCTGGATTAATAATTTCTTTTTTACGAGCTGTCGCTTCACGAACAGGCACAATATATTCTGTAAATTTAGTATCTTTAATTGCGGTTGTCATAATCTGCGTTTTTATTTCATTTTTTCTTTTGTACCTATTCATTTCATCTATCATTTCTGGATTAACAAAATACAATGTCGCAGTTTTTGGCTGTATCTTTTTTATATCATATACATATTGAAGACATTCTGTAATTGTTCTTTCTGTATAGCCTTTTTCTTTTAAAACCTTATGCTCTCTATTAATTCGCGGTCCTGGCACTTGTAAATGAAATATTCTACAAACAGTTTCTACAAATTTTTCATACCACTGTGCTTCTATTAAACAATCTGGACAATAATTATACGGAGTAATCGTGCCTTTTCTACAATACGACACCATTTCAGAAGCTTTAAATATATTACCGCACCCGTGGCATTTTAAAGTTGGTCTTTTACCTGCCATATTCTCGCTCCTTTCTTCTTTTCTATTATAGCATAACTTTCTTTAAAAGTCAAATAAAAAGAGCCTTACGGCTCTTTTATTATAAACTATGTAATTCATTAACAACCAATTCAAGAAGTTCTTGCTGCGAAGGAAGTACCGTTGAAAGCTTAACTGGCTTACCGAAGACCTTTTGCACAATATCTTGTAAGACAGCAAATCTACGTTCTTCATCTTCTTCATCGACAGCCTTGCTCATATAACCTTCCCACAGCTCTCGTGCTTCTTGCGCCACTTCCGTGAAGCTACGCTTTTCTGCTACATAAGTCTCAGTATCACGTAACTCTGAATGAGACTCAGATGCAATCTTGGCTACTGCCTTTTCTAGCTCTTTCTCAAAGATTTTATAATCTAGTGGTATAACCTTTGGGAAATACTGGCAACAGCGGCCGCCTGTAACCTTATCTGGAGCATCAGCGTCTGTGTAAAGAACGCGTTGCATTGTTTTGGTTTGAGGATCATATTGCTTATCAGCTAAGCAAATTAGGTCGCACATTCCATTAAGAACAGCGAAAATTCGCTTATCTACATCTGGTACGGTCTGCTGAATATTTTCGCCTTTCTCATCATAATAAGGGCCAGGTTGAGTCTTAGTATGAGCTAAAAAGATAATCGCATAGCCAAGCATTGAGATTTCATGAAATACATTAAAAAATTCCGCAGCTGGCATACCATAACCAGCACCATAAGGAATATCTTTAATATTTTCTACATTATGCTGTAAGCAAATGTACTTTTCTACTAACTGCGCGCAAATCGTAACGGTATCAATAACAATACAATGATAACGCTCTTGGACTTCTGGGTCACGCAACTGCTTTAGATACGCTCTAAAATCAGACCATTTTTGAATTGGAATAGGCTCTACCGCTAAAGGTAAAAATTCTGTGCCATTCTCGAAATTAAAAAATAGAACATTTTCAATCTTACTACCAAATGTAGACTTACCAACTTTAGGGACACCAGCAATTAGAATTGACTTTCCGCGTAAATTACTAGAGATACAATGCTTTTTTAAATTCTTTAAATCTAACGTAGCAGCCATACTCTTTTACCTCCCAAGTACTCTTGGATTAGTTCCAAGAGTACCTACGAGCTGGAGCGGCAGAAGCCGTAGGAGCGGCGGCTTTCTTGCTACTATTTTGAGCATCAATCTGCATCTGCTCTATACGTGCCTTTCTTGCATTAAATAGCTTCTTAATATCTGCTGGGTCATACGCAAAATCTTCTTCCTTTCCGCTATCGTCGCCAGTTGTGATAATAAGCTCACGTACAGTACGAGTGGTAGATTCAGGGACATCTTCGCCCCAAGTGCTCTTTACTGGTTCTGCTTCAACCGCAGTTACACGAATCCTTCCCTTGACTGTAACGGTATCATTCATATTCCAGTTTCTTTCAATAAACTCAACTGCTTCAGGCTGTTCAACAATAAAATTGAGTACATCTAGAGTTTCATTATACTGAACAACTGCGCCCTTAATTAGTAGCCTACCAGTAGTTTCACCATCACGGTTTTCCTCGGGCTTCATATCAAGAATAAAAATATCCATGACGAAAGAAGCAGTATCCAACATATTCACAGTAGAACCAATAAATGATGTACTAATCTGCCATGTATTGATAATCTGGCCGCTTCGACTTGCAAAGATGTTTTCACGCAGATTCGCGCCTGAGATACGCACCGTAGTAGCTTCATCTACGCCTACATTCTGAATTGTATTAAAATTCTTCAGTTCCTGCAACTGAGTATAGCCAGGATTTAATGTATTATTTTTTGTATATCTTGAAGCAAATAGACTAACAGGTACATCGCTTGTTTCTTCACGGCCACCGTAAGTTTGCTTGACCTGAACAATCATATTCGCACTTTCATATTCTCTGCCATCAGAAAATTTGCCTTGTCTAAAAGTTACGCTCGAAAGCTTACCAACTACATTTACTTTATTCTGTCCTTGTTCTGTAATAGCTTTACTCATTTTTATTTTTCTCCTTTATATTTATCTTTTATAATTATTATATTATATTATACTATATTTTTATCTATTAATCAAATAAATAGCGGAAGATTCTTTTAGGAACCTCCCGCAAAAGCTGTTCCTACACTAGTAGGTCAGATAATTACTCAGTTACCTTTTCGGCCTTCGCAGCTGCGCGAGCAGCCTTTGCTGCTTCCTTCTCCGCAGCCTTACGAGCATCTTCCTCTACGGGATCATAGGTTAGACCGGCCTCAGCTAGAGTGTGATATACAACAGTCTTGGTCTTTGCCTTACGGGTTTCGGTCGCGGGCTCAAGCTCTACGACTTCCTCTCCAGTTTTTACAACTAGGCCCTTTTTGGTATAGGCGTTAATCGCGCCAGTTACAGAAGCGAGCGGGATACTAAGAGCTTCAGCGATATCCTGCTTAGAAAAGTTCTTACCATAGTTCGTCTTAAGATAGTTAAATACTGCAATACTATTAGGTGTAGCCATAATTTTTTTCTCCTTTGTTTTAAAAACATTTTTTTATTATTTTATATTTAAAGTGGTTTGGAACTTTTCGCTCCTTGCCTTCTTTATGTAAATATTATATCATAAAATTTGATAAAAGTCAAATAATAGATTTATTTTTTATCGAAAAATTTCTGTAGCCAATTCTCGCGCGGATTCATCATCAGAGGTTTCATCCATAATACGCTGAAGCTTAGGAATTACATCCATTTCATATCCTGTAATAGCTTTTTGAAATTGTTCTATTTTTGTTTGCAGATTATTTTTAATAATCATAGCGCCCACTAATAATTTAATATAATCATTTTTAGTTGGTTCGTTTGATTCTATTTGTTCTTGTAGTTGTTGAAAATCAGTCCGCATAATCGCGGCAGTTTTTTCACCTTCTGTATCTTGTTGAAGACGATCATACTCCATTACTTGCTCTGCTAAAAGCTCAGCAGATTTAGCAATTTCGATAAACAAATGCTTGTACTCATTATTCATTATCTTACATTACCTCAATCATCATACTAGTTGTATCTATTAATTTAATTCCTGCGGTCACTCTACTTTGAATAGGGATAGAATCAACGCCGACAATTACTGCCTTGCCTTCAGCAGAAATATATATTTTTTCTTGTCCTTCTGGTACAGCATATACAGCAGCGACAGTATTCTCTTTAGTATTCATTACTTGACGCCCTTTAATACCACGGGTTGTAATGCCAAACTCTTCTATTGGACTAATTTTACCTTGGCCATTAGAAGCAATTGTAAGCAAGCCGCGATACATTACATTCTGTTTAATAATTGTAGCAGAGATTACATACTCATTTTCTTCTAGTTTAATTCCCTTCACGCCACGGGTCGCACGACCGGTTGTACTGATATTATTAAGGGAATAGAAATTGTAATTACCAGCAGAACTCACTATAAAGACCTTATCTTCATCTGACGAGGATAGGAAAATACTCACAATATTATCATCTTCTTCTAGCTTGACCGCCACCACTCCACGCTTAGAACGAGTAGTATATTCAGTAATAGAACTCTTTTTAATATATCCTTTTTTACTTACAGTAATAAGATTTTTATAAGTATTAAAAGAAGAAGATTCCATTAGTAAGATGGGCTTTTCTCCATCTTGCAGTTCAATTAATTCATATACTGAATAATCTTTCTCATATTCTAGGTCATTAAGAGAGAAATGATACAATCTGCCGCGATTGGTTAGAACCGCAACAATTCCCATATTGGTAGTATAAAGCGTATTAATTAAACTAGCATCTTTCGGCGGTTTAATATTTACACCCTTGCGACCACGCTTTCCACCTTGTAAATTATCTTTTTGAATTGCACGAATACTGTCATTATCAAATAGAAGTAATCCAATTTCTTCTTCTTTAATATCAGCAGTTTCATCTTCTTCTATAAGATTAATAACTTTAGTTCTACGCTCATCACCAAATTTATTGGCGACCTCGCGTAAAGTTTTTATTAGCTCATTATCTAAAGCGGTAGTATCATTTAATAGGTGCGTTAGCTCAGCGATTTTCATTACAAGTTCTTCAGCCTCGTTATTCAATTTTGTAATGTCTAAACGAGTCAAAGAACTGAGTTTCATAGCAAGGATTGCTTCTGCCTGCTCTTTATTAAAACCGTGAATTGAAATAAGCTTTTCCCTGGCTTCGGTAGGATTAGAAGAACTACGGATAAGGGCAACAACTTCATCAATAATCGAATAAGCTTTGATAAGTCCATCAACTATATTCTTTCGCGCGATTGCTTTATCTAAATCAAATTGTATAATATTCCGCTTACACTCACGAATATGAGTAATATATGCATCACAAGCTTCACGCCATCCAAATACTTTAGGAAATCTACCCTTATCAAGTAGTACCATATTAATAGAAAACCAATTTTCTAATGATGTATCTTTATATAATTTACTTATCATTTTCTTTACATTTACACCTTTTGATAAGTAAATACGAATATCTGCAATTGTTTGAGTATAATCCATTACTTTTTCAATACCGTAGTTAGGATTATCATTAGTTAATATCTTTAACTGGTTTGTAATAGTATCAGTAAAAACTCCATAGGGTAATTCAGTTGCCTGTATCATATTTTGTTCAGGTACATAAACAAGTTTCGCTTGAAGTCTTACTGATTCACCATTTCCTAATTTAAGGCTCTCTTTTACTGCGGCAGCATTTGTGATAATACCGCCAGTAGCAAAGTCTGGAGCACAATAAATACCATTAAAATCTACATCAGGATTTTGTATAATTTTAATAAGAGCTTCATTAACTTCCTTAAGATTAAATTGTGGAACTGATGTGGCTAAAGCTACCGCAATACCAGAACAACCATTTACAATATTCCAGTAACCAATAGAAGGAAACACAGAAGGTATCATTTCAGTGTCGTCATAGTTAGAATACCATTCTTCGATGGCATTTTTCTTTATACCATCAAATAACAAATCTGCGACTTCACCTGCACGCATTTCTACATAACGAGCGGCCGCATGGCTATCAGGAGCAGATTGATTACCTGCGTTACCTTGTACATCTTCTACAGGATAACGATACGACCAAGGACGTGCCGCACGAATAAAAGTATCGTACATGGCAGCATCACCATGAACATATGACTGTGCCATCGCAGCCGCCACAGACTTTTGTGCCTTCTGCATCTTATCCTTATGAGTAAGTTTATTTGTGAATTGAGCATATAAGCCTTGACGCAAACCAATTTTCAACATATCACGTACATCCGGAATTGCACGTTCCTGTGCCACTGATGCGCTATATGTTAGAAAAGCATTTTCAATCTGCTTTTGAAAATCAGTTTCATAAATCATAACTCTTTCGCTCCTTTCTTTTTCCATATTATATCATAGATTTAAGAAAAAGTCAATTATTCATTCATATCTCTAAAATGTTTTATAAAACTATCCAAAGAATTGACTTCTTCTTCAAATGATTTTGATTTTAAAATAAAATCATCACAATTAGAAATATCTATGTCATTAATGACTTTCTTAAAATATCTACATGAAGGCGGCATATTATTTGTATAATAATCAATGTAATAATGAATACAATTTTTACATTTATCCATTTTATTATTTTACTCCTATATCATAAATTTACTTAAAAGTCAAATTATAGAAATTACACTTATTTTTGTCGCCATCGCAAGAACAAGATTCTTTCTCTTTCGTGCCGTAGCAATATGACTTTGAATATTCAACATGGTAACAGTCACATTGTTTAGTCTTTTCTATTCCAAGCCTGCGTCTTAATTCTTTAATAATAGAATAATATATAGAATTATAATATCCATCGTGCCCGTACCACTCTAAAGAGTTCATTAACTCTTCATTACTAATGGATTGAATTTGTTGTAACCATTCTTTATCAGTCACAATTATTCACCCGCTTTCGCCATTTTACCAGTTTTAGAATTAAAAACTTCTTCATAATTAGCAACGATAGAATAAACTCTTTCTTCATCAGGCATATAATAATAATCCTGCGGGTCATCACTATAAACAAAAGTACTTGCGACAATACTATACGGCCATCTATTAGCAAGTTCAAAATCATTATAAGTAATACTAGGCGGGTCACAAATTCCGTTACAGTCTTTTATAAGACGTCGCGGATAATTTTTGATAAATTCTAAAAATTCTTCTTTAGAGACTCGCTTCATAATTGGTTCAGTAGTATAAAAATAACCTTGCGGCTTCATTTATGACTCCTTTAACTATTTAATACGCTAAAATCTACATTTTCAAATAGAAATTCTTTCCTTGGCTCTACATCTTCGCCCATAAGCATTTCAAGGCTTTTCGCTGCAGCATCTACATCATGTACTGTTAATATTTCAAGTCTTCGCTCGGTCGGATGAAGCATCGAAGCTTTCATATCGGCAGGCCCCATCTCACCCAAACCTTTATTGCGCCCTTGCTCCCAGTTAGGATACTTTTTACGAAGTTCAGCAAGCTCCGCATCATCATAAGCAAATACTCGCTTATCACCTTTTGTTAAACGATATAATGGCGCTCGTAACCAACATAGCCTTCCTTCTTTAATAAAGTCGGGCATAAGCACATAGAACATAGTTGCGATAAGACACATAATATTATATCCATCAGCATCAGCATCGACCGCAATCGCAACTTTACCATAATTTAATTTCTTTGAATTATATTTATTCTGTATGCCACACCCAAGTGCCATAATAATATCAGATACTTCTTTATTTTCAAGGCATTCGTCAAGAGGATGCTTCAATAGATTCTTTACCTTGCCGCGCACAGCGTAAAGAGCTTCATTCATGACATTTCGTGCCGGCATAAGGCCGCCAAGAGCTGAATTACCTTCACAGATAATAAGTATTGAATCTTGACCGTGTTTTTCGCAATCCTTAAACTTATCAGAAGAAGTTACCTTTTGACTCTTTTTTTCTTCGGACTTCTTTTCAAAGTTAAGAATACCCTGTCTGGCGCGCTCAGCAGCAGCTTCAGCCTTCTCTATCTTTCTTAGCATTTCTACAATAGTGTTAAATTCACTATTATATTTTGTAGCCATTTCCTTTAAAGCAGAAGTAAAAGCGTTAGAAGCTAGTGTCCGAAGAGACGGATTGTTAATCTTGCTTTTCGTCTGATTAGCAAACGAAGGATTTTCTACTTTACAATTAATTACATAAAATAAATTCTTTCTGATATATTCTCCATCAAATTCTGCATCTGCAAGATTGTTAAATGTCTTAGTAATCGCACTACGGGCGCCGGTAACTGGAGTTCCAAGTTCAGGACAGCGTAATCCATTAACAAAGACATATGGCATTTCGTGCTTAGTGCCCCATTGAAAGGCAATTTCTACACTATCGGTGCCATCAGTAGTAGAAGCGGTAATGATATGTTTTTGAAGAGGGCTTTTAACACTATCAGCTACAAAGTCTACAATACCATTTTTCGCACAAAAAGTTCTAGTTTCTCCGGTTTCATCATTAGAAACTACAAATTCAATACCCGTATAAAGATATGATATATCTTTTATGTCTTGGCAAATACGCTCATAATTATAACCTATTTCGCCATTGCTAAATACTTCTGGGTCGGGTTTAAAGCGAATATAAGTGCCATCTTTATCTTTGGTTTTACCTTCATTGTAAGTAATCAAAATACCTTTTTCAAAAAAGGCACAAGCGCGCTTACCGCCGCGATTACTTTGAATTTCAAATTTTTCAGATGATAGGCATACACATGAGCCACCGATGCCATTTAAGCCACTGGCATTTTTATATACATCATGTGAAAATTTACCACCAGTATGACTCTTTGTGAAGATAGATACAAGAACATTCTCACCATCTTCACGAATGCCAAAAGGAACGCCGCGTCCATAGTCACGCACAGATACAGCATTTAGCTTTGCATCTACAGTAACTTCAATTCGTTTACCATAGCCAGCCAATGCTTCGTCTGTACTATTGTTTATGATTTCTTTCAGAGCCTGATATGTTCCTTCGATGTCGTCTGAACCCAAATACATCTGTATACGGGTGCGGACACCTTCACGAAATGATAGGCTTTGAATTGAATTAATATCATAAGTTTCAGACATAGGCGCCTCCATTACTCATTGTAATCATCATAAACACGAATCTCAGGATATTTGTAAGGACTCGTTGCGTCATGAGGATAAACAATAACAGGATATCCATGCTCTTCAGTTAAACGCATCAATTCTTCTATAGAAGATACTTCAATAACTTTTTCAGAGTAAGAACTTACTTTTGTTAAAACAAACTTCATCATCATTTATCCTTTCAATTTCTTTTTTGTAATTATATTATATCATAAATTTGAAAAGAAGTCAAGCAATTACCTGACTTCTAATTCTTCAAATTTATTACGTTAATATCGTCTCACATTCCCAATGATATTCTATCCCAAAATGGTCTACAATCCAACTTAATTCGCTAAATAGTTCAGTAGAATCTTTAACATAGCAAAAAGTACTACAGCCGCAATATGTCATAAGAGAGGTTTTTTCTTTGCCAATTTGTAAGATATGAACTGGCTTTTTCATAGCATACATATAGCCGTTTTCCCAATTAGTGCCCGCGCTACTTATGCGCCTAAAGCTAATTATAATTGCGCGAATAACGATTGTATTTGTTTATTATTTTTAATAATATTAAAAATTTTATAAAAAGTTTCATAATTATATTCATCACTTTTATTCCATTTAAAAGATAAAACAAAAAGAAGAATAAAAAAATGAAAATTATTGTCATAGTCATTTAATTCTTGCTGAATTTGTTGATTCAATTCATCAATAATTTTAATGATTTCTTTGTTATTCATAGTTATCTCCAATAGCAATCATTAATCTCATTTTCCATGCCACATTTTGGACAAATGGAGGTCCAATAATGGATACCAAATTCTTCATCATACTGTTTTGAGGTTTCTGCAAAGTATGTTTTGCCGCATTTTCGGCAAGTAAATTGCTTAACATTAGATGGAAGTCTTGGAGTTTTATATTCAGCATTAAGCCATTTTAAAAACTCTGATTCAGGTTTTGCCCACAGTTCAGTAGCATATAATCCAAATATTTGTTTAAACTTGTCAGCATTAGTCATATTATTAGATTTCTTTATATCCAAGTTCATCGAGTACTGCCCAAAGACATTCGCCAAGTAAATAACATCTAATTGTACAATCAGCCCATCGAGCAAAAGTACCTTTATTAGAAACATCATGAATCCTATCCAACAAATCTGCTTCAAGTTCTCCAAATTCAAACAATGCCTCAAAAAGTAAATCAAAATTATGACATAAGTATTCTTCACACTTATATTCAGAATCATAAAAGCTAGTATTACCGGTTATGTCATCGTCTTCCCACATTAGGTCATTAAGTGTATCGTATAAACGAGATTCAGGTACATCTTTATATTCATCTTGATTATTTTGAAGCCATTCTTTGATGTCTGCTTTAATTGCTTCTCTATAATTATACTTTTCCATAATCCTCCAACTTATACTCTAACTCACGTATTGGTGCAATAAAACTGTCATAACGTAAGCAAGGTAATAGTATGCATCGCTCTTCTTCGTTAAACTCAATAGTATCGTAATCTATATAGACTCCTTCCGCCTTGAAACTACGTGATTGTAGTATAGAAGGTAAAATTGTAAATGTAATGCAATCATTACTAAATACAATTTCAAATTTGGATATGCATTGATGCCAATCTTTACAATACAATTTTAATTTTTCTAACCATTTACGCATATCACCAGTTATAATTAAAAATCTATACATAATTTATTATTTCCCTATGATACGCTTTATGGCGCGATTATTACAATTTGCGCATAATGTTTGTTGAGCTCCAGGACATTTTCGATCTTTTGGCTCAGCTTCATTCCATTGTTTCCCATAAATAGGGCAAATAAAATTCGTGGCCCTTTCTTCCAGAGTGGCAGAAAATCCTACGATATTTTGATTACTCATACCAAAATAAAATTCTAGAAATTTATCAACATTTTGTATCATAATAGGATGCTGCGAGATTTCCGCATCACCAGCCATAAGATCATCATAACTACAAATTGAAACTTCATAAATACCATAACGATTAGCCTTATCCCGTAACCGTTCTGGGTCGTCAGAAGCAATAACTGCTTTCATATCACGGGCGGCCACGAGTAATTCACGTGCTTTACCGCTGTCGCGCCCTCGTACTATTGTAATCATTAAAAACCACACCTCGCTTTTATTAGTTTTTGTACCAAAATAAAAGCATCTACTTTTTCTGGCTCAATCCAACTAAGAACTTCATTCTCCTCGTCTTCGTTTAATGCATAAAGTGCTATGACGATATAGCAAATCGCAGAAAATATATGTAATTTTTCTGTGTTTTCGTCAAGATAAAAGGTTTTATAAATAGTGCGCAAGAAATTTTTAATAGATTCTCTTTCTAAAACCTCTTCATAACTAGAAATCTCTTCAATATTTTGTTCATTGATATATTTATTTATCATATATTTTAATACATATTGACCACGATCAGAGAGTTGAGACTGATTTTCTACGCGCTGTTTAAGCCGCCATTTAGAATATATTTTTTTTATTCGCTCAAACATTTTTTACTCCTTTTTTCTTTTATTATATCACAATTTTTTCTGCTTGTCAAATCTTCGATGCCAAGCGAGAAGTTCATCGGGATTTGTTCGTTGTGTATATATGATGCGTCCTTCCTCATCAAGAGCAACATAATTCATCATTTCACAAAAATCACAATAGTCACTTATATTTCGCGGCTTAGGCCAATTTTTAGGAAAACGTATAGGATGTTTAGCACGCCATTGCGCACATTGTTTTTCTGCTTCGTTTATATCTTCGTGGCATAGTATTTCAAAGGTACAACGATGAGCATGATTCCAAAATTCATCTTGTTTATGATATTTATTTTCTAGTCTGTCAATAATCGGACAAAGTTCTGCAGCGAGAGCTTCTTGCTGCTTTAAATTTGTATTATTCATTTTTTTTTCTCCTTGGCGGCAGCCCATATTTTTATTTTATAGTATTATTATATTATTATTATATTATTATTACTCTGGTAATTTTTACCGGAACCTACGGTAATTTTTACCGTACCCTCTGGTAATTTTTACCGGATTATTCCGGTAATTTTTACCGTATTCGTATAAGGTAAAAATTACAGTATTGCGGACGGGTTAAAAATATAAACATTTAGTTTTCCTTCGGCACGATTAAGGCAATTAAAATTTTCAAGTTCTGTGCGCGCATTACGCAAGCCTTTATCACTTATTCCTATTTCTTCACATATCTTTTTAGGAGATAAATCAAATTGTCCTTTACCAGCCCAAGAATACATGTATTCCCATAATTTATATCCGTTTCCTGTAAGTTTTTTCATTGCGGCTTTTTTATATTTCCAATAGACCCAGGGAGCAAACATTTCTCCGTCCTCCCCCGCCTGTCGGATTGTCTGCTCTAAATCTAATTGAATTGTCAATTGATTAGCATAATTAGCCATACATTACTTTTTCCATTCTCATTAAAAGTGCCATTGAGGGAGTGGCTTTTCCATTTAATACTTTATTAAGATGCGGGCGACTAATTTGCACTAGGGCGGCCGCCGCCTCCTGCGTTAAATTATGAATGAGTATATAGCGAGTAAAATCATCAATAATTTTTTGTAGCATATCATGAACACCTCGGGAAAAGAAAGATACCTCTCTTATGAGAGGTTTTCTTTTAAAATTTACCACATTTTATAAAATCGATTAACTGTTGCTTTGAAGTAAAAATATAACCATTGTCATAAGCATCAGTATCAAAGGCGGCGGCGATCATTTCTACATCTGGAATTTCTCCAAATTCATTTCTTGTAAAAATAAAGTGCTCTCCATCATCAATATCTGGATGAACTTCTTCCCAACCCATATCTTCACTATATGTCATTGGGAAAAAGTCATCAAATTCTCCCAAAGTTAAATAGCCCGCGACTCGTTCATAAACAAAGCACCAAATTTCAAAACGATGATTACCCATATAACGAACAAAATTAAAGTATCCTTCTTGCGGGTCGGGAAATGGTTGAACAAACCAAGTATTAATATCAGCTAAATCATTTTCTGTCTCACAAGAAAATTCATCTAACATGTCATAATAGCCTACAATGGTATCCTTAATAGGATAATATTCTTGTACTGTTTTTAAAGTCATAAACTACCTCACCAATCACATTCATAATATACATAAAGTCCTGCGGACTGTATTTCGTCCCAGTGATAAAGAATATCGCATAAATCTTCTACACCTTTAAAATTATCCCAATAGTTAGCATTATGGATAGAAAAATTAATCATTTTTTCTATATCTTCTTTTTTTAGTTTTATATAATCACCACACTTATATTCATCATGAAAACAAACGTGTTCAAGATAATGATGTAAATTCCAAAATTTACGCTGATACCAAACTTCTCGCGGAACTTTCCACTTATCCTCTTCTTCAAAATCTAGCTTTTCACCAGTCCAAAGTACGCCAGATTTAAGTTCCTTCTTAGAATGTGCAATATAAAGATAAGCATCCATTCCCATTTTATCTCTTCCTTTCCTTTTCCTATAATTATTATACTATAATTTTATTTTGAAGTCAAATAATCCGCAGCAAGTCCATCGTTATAAATAAATAAATTTTCTGTTGCTTCACGCGTTTTTCCACGAATATTATAATTTATATCAAGCGACCAAATTGATTTAAAATCTTCTGGTGCGGTTTGCTCGCTTACAAAAATGTAATTATCTTTAGATTGTTCGCGCGCCCATTGCCAAAATTTTTCATTATCGAACTTTTGATAATTATAATTATGTGTATTATTATATGGTGGGTCACAATAAATTAAACTCATTGGAGGTGGAATTATATCAATATAATCCGAACAAATGAAGTTAATATCTTTTATGTATGATAAATCTTTTTTACAATTTTTTATACGTCCATTATAGCGAGAGCCTGTTTTATCATAGCCAGCTGGAAAACCACCTGTCATATTGCTACAAAAAATTGATACCAAACCAATATACCATTCGCGCATTTCTTCTCCGCTTTTACATCTATCCCATTCTTCACGAGAAGGATAGGGTGGAAATTCAAAATTTGGATTGGCTTGAAGGTATTTCCATAATTCAATTAAGTATTGATTTTTATCTAACCCAAAGCGAGTTTCACAAACAATATTTTTTATAATATTTGCTCCTCCAACAAACGGTTCGATATATGTTTTTATTTTATTGTCATTAATACATTTTTGTAGTATAGGGCAGATATATTTTGCGTATCTTGCTTTTGAACCTTGATAAGTTATAAAATCATCCCCTTAAATTAATATAAGGATAAGAAGCAGTTTAGGCTGCTTCTTTATCCCTTAAAACAAGATTTAGAATGATACCGGTTACAATGGCTAGACAGATACCAGTAATATTAAAAGTACCTGCGGTAATAGCTAGTCCGGATGTGCCAACCATCAACATTATTGCAAAAATCCACATATTTTTTTGATTATCAAAGTCAATTGTAGTTTGTCTTAGATATTTAATAGCAGACGCACCTATCATACCATAACAGCAAATACTCGCACCAGCAAACACAGCATTAGGTAATGCTAGAATAAAGCTACTAAAAGGACCAAAAAATCCTAAAATAATTAGTTCTATTGCGGCTAATAAAGTAACATAAACGCTTGCGCATTTGCTAATCAAAATTGTAGATAAATTTTCAGTATAAGTTGTATTGGGCTGCGCGCCAATTATTGTACCAATAAATGACCCAATGCCATCGCCAAATAAAGTCCTATGTAAGCCTGGATCAGTAAGAAAGTCACGCTCACAAATATTAGAGGCATTAATTACATCTCCTAAATGTTCGGCTAACGCTCCAAGAGCCACAAGACTAAAACTAATTAAGATTTGAGGAATTACATTCCAATCAAATGTATTAAATGATACATGCATAAACGCGAAGTCGGGGATAACAAATAATTTCATATTTTGGAAGTGTGATAAATCTACCAAATTTTTAATTCCAAGCAGAGCAAGAATAATACTCACAACATATCCGCCTAGTACGCCAAATAAAATTGGCCACCGTCTAATTAGCCCTTTACCATAAAAAGCACATAGTAGAACTAATACCATTGTAAAGAACATAATGCCGATGCCAAGTAAAGAATATTTACCATTAACTTGTGCGTAAGTAGGAATAAAAAATCCTAGTTGAATAGAGATAATCAAAATAATTGCACCGGACATTACTGGAGTAATTATTTTTGTAATCCAATTTACGCCGAATTTCTTCACTAAAAGAGCGGCAATACTATAAATAATTGCTATAGTTAAACCACCTATCATTACTCCTAGAAAGTTTTTTTCTACTGGACCGGCTAAAGCAATTGCTCCAATTACCGCAGAAACTGTAGCACCACTATTAGAAATTACTAATGGAGCACGAAATTTTGTTATTCCTAGGAAAAATATTGTTGAAACACCAGCAGCGACAAGGCCAGCAGTAAGATTTGTACCGCAAATAAGAGCAATTAATAGTGTTGCAGTAATGCATGAAAACATTACTTGTAAAGAATAACCAAGCACTTCTTTTATTGTTTTTGGCTTTTCATTAATGTGATAGATTAAATTTGTATTATTCATCAGTTCTCTCCTTTAATCCCATAAATATTTTAATGATTTGATTGATTGATTTGTCGATATGCGACAAGTATTACAAAAACGACAGTATGCACTCTTCCTATCTCTAGTTATATATGTAGTATATTTATTAATTGGTCTAGCACAACAAAGATAACTAGTTTCTTTCGTGCGGCCGCAAGGATAAGGGTCATGGATAATCTTATAGAAAAAGTGAATAATTTTATTCATTTTTATATTTTTCTTTTAAAATGGGTATAATTTCATCAAATGAATTATGAAGCGTATTGTCAGCGGTTGCATATAAAATCATACCTAGTAGCATTTGATTTATGCTGAAACTGCGACGCCAATCCTTTTCATTTAGATGATTGGTACGAATATCAAAATAATGGGCGTAGTTCTTTTTTTCTGCAATTCTTAGAATCTCTCGTATTATATCTTCCAATACTTGTTCGTATGACTTTGCCGAATCAAACAGTTGATGTTCAAAGATTTCTAATAGTTTATCTGCCATATATTTCCATCCATAAAGCACCGCCATTTCGCACATTGTACCAATAGCGCTTTGTTCCGGACACAGTACAGTATAATCACTATTCCAAAGCCGTTCAATATCTGCTTCACAAATTTTCTCTGCAAGATGATTATTCTCTTCTTCTGTCATATTTGACTTATCATTGATAGACTTATTGAGGATAGGGCTATAAACTTCTCCAGGAATATTCGCTTCTTTAAACTTATCATATTCATACTGTCGAGCAAGACTACTACCGAAAGACATTATGTCTCCTCCTAAATATCCGAGTGGTCTCTTTTGTTTTTCTTCCATATCTATTCTCCCTTAATCCATAGTATGAAAATACCATGTTCGTTCTTCATCTGAGCCATGTTTTTCTAGCCAATCCCATGCTTTATTATTGTATTCATAGTAAAGGTCAGAATAAATTTGTGACATATTATCATCATGCCAGTCATGCCAAAACCAGCATTTGTGATTTAGCACGGTAACAAGCGCAGCAACAGTTACAATATCATCTTTGTGCAAATCATACTGCTCGGCCGCGAGTTTATTTAACGCTTCATCCGCGTTACTCTTTAATGCTCCATCTATATCAGCTAAATCAGTCAATAGCCAATAGCGTTTTTTAAGTGCCTCAAATTCTTCACCCATCATATTTTCTCCTATCTCTTTTTCTTTTATTATAACATAAATTTAGTCAAAAGTCAAATATAAAAAGAAAAGAGGGAGACCGAAGTCTCCCAAAATTATTATTTAGGTGAGCCACCATCATCATCGTCTGGCGTATAGTCTGGGTCATCAAATTGAAACTTGAAATCTTCCCATGCATTGTCATCATAGGTATATCCATCGTCTTTGTCAATTTGGCCCGCGATTAAATCTGTGATACCATGAAAGGCTTCCGTGCTAATTACAGAGTTGTGTAATAGTGCCATAACAATTTCAATTCGTACATCTGGGTAAGATGTTTTTTCTTTGATCGTAAAAGTATTCGCCATAAGGACTCATCTCCACTATATTATTTAATCCATTAAGTCGGCTAACGCAGCTGTAGAACTCCGCTCAGTTTTGATTAATTTAACCATACCAAATAATGGATTATTTTTTAATCTATTAATCATTTTTGGAATACCGCTATCAGATTCATTTTTATAATCACACTGTTTTACATCTGCACAAAAAATAATTTCACTATTTTCTGCTACTCGACCCAATAATAGTTGAATATTTGTAGATAAAAGATTTTCTGCTTCATCTACTAAGATAATACAATTTTTTAAATCGCGGCCGCGCAATGTTGATAAATGTGCTGGTTCAATGATTCCGCTAGTAAGATATTCTTCAAATTTTTGCGTGCCAATGTGGTCTTCTATTTGTCGCAACCAAGGATACTGTTTATCTGTTTCATTGCCAGGTAATGTTCCGAGTATTCCTGCGCCCTTTACCTCTAAGTTATTTTTTACAAAAATTAATTTATCAAAGCGTCCATTTTGCAATTCATGTAAGGCGTAATTTAAAGCTAAAAATGATTTGCCAGTGCCGAATTTTGCTACACATAATTTAACTGGTATATTTTTATTCTGTAATAAGTCTAGATACATTTTTTGTTCTAAATTACGGGGTTTAATTTGTTCTCCTATAACTGAAGTGAAATTTTGATATTTTAAATTGCGATACTTTGTTCCATCCCAAAATAAAATATCTTTTAAATTATCTTCTTCATAAATTTCAACAAATTCATTAATTTTACAGTTAAAAATATTTTTTGTTAAATCTGAATATAATTCAATAAATTGTTGTTCCGACGGAAAAACTTTTATCCAACCATTATATTCATAATCTTCGGTTTGGTTGTCTTTAATTAAAGTAACGGTTAAATTATTAATTTGCTTTGCCAATAAGAATTGACAAGTATCCTTTGTAACAAAATTGACTGTATTTGTTTTAGTAAGTAAAAAAGCTTCACAAATAAGTTGATGGTCAATAATATTTGTTAAAAAAGGAAAATTCTTCAAAGTTTTTTCTATTTTTTTATTATTTGGTATTGCTTTTATTATTGACCTAAAATTTAAAATATCTCGCGCAGCTTGCCGAGCGAGATATTTAATATGTTCTGGTTTATTGCTATTTTTAATATTTTCAAGTTCAGATAATACCAATGCACTAATATAGACATTTTGATATTTAGTATAAGCTCCATCAAGCACTGCCGAAGTATCTAAAAAATTAATGTTCTCCATTAATATCGCCACCTTCTATACGATCTACTAGTCCTAATTCAAGCATTTCTTCTGCTAGAAGGAACCACTGATGGCGTGCTTTAGAATCATATAATTCTTCTGTAATCTTCGTATGTGTTACTATAAAATGCTTAAACTTTTCATCCATTAATTCATTAAAGGCCATAATATCTGTTACAGACTTGGATTCTGTTGGATCAAAAGCAATCTGACCATCATGGATAAGACCATAAGAACTACTATAACAAACACGTGTAATATTATCATTTTTTCCGCCAGCAGCTAAAATTAAAGTTGCCATAGATGCGGCATAGCCGCAAACAATGATATAAAGCTTTTTTGAATAACCAGCTAAATAATTGGCAAGAAAAAAACCATCTGACACGCTGCCGCCAACAGAATTTAGTATAAGTGTTACTGGCTCATCACTATCATCATTCTCAAAATCTCTAAGAGGCAAATATACTTTTTCTACAATATTACTCGCAACCGCTTCATTCATAACAATGGTGCGATGATTTATTAGCTGATTTAAATATTGATAGTCTTCAATTGAAAGACCGCTAGTTATTAGTTCGAGTAAATCTGAAAGGCTAAATTCCATAGATTCCTCCTTATTGTTCTACAGAACAAATTAATTTTCTTTTGCGAGAATTTTAGCAAGCGTACAGTCTTCAGGGTTTAAATCATCTTTTCGTATCTTCTTCAGATAAGGATGTCGAATAGATACACCAACGCCTTCTGTATTCGCGCCGGCAGTTGAAACCATCATGCCGCCAACGGTTACAGGACATAGATACCACTTGTTAAAATTATCGCGTAAATCTATCTTAAACTCATCTGTAAGACCTGCGATCGCACAGAGAGGAATAAGCGTTTTATTTTTGTCATAGACACTGACTTGAATAGCGCCGCAAAATCCATTAAAATAATTGCGACTAACAGGAGTATATGGCTCACCCTGTTGATAAGCTCCAAAATATTCTCCTAATACAAGTTGGCCCGTTCGTGAATTTTCCCAAAATTCCCAATGTCCTATATCTTTTCCATTATACATTTTTTCACACGGAATAAGACCAGTAATTACTGCATCAACATCATTAGAAATTTCCTGCTTAACCTTTACTGTGTCCCAAGCTTTTGTTCTCTTATCGGGTGTATAAGGAACGCCTTTTTTATAACAGACGGCTCCTTCACCGCCTTTAGAAAAAATATCATTTAATTTATCAAAGAAAGTTTCATCCATAGGTAGATATTTTACGCCTTTAACCAAAGGAGAATTGATGCGTTTAACAACTTCTGGAATATATTTAACGCGATTTTCTATTGGCTGACTTATCATATCATTACCATCTAACACAAGAACATCGAAAATACGCCATTCTAATTTGTGTTCTTTTTGACGCGCGAGTGCTTTATCAACGAGGCACCTACTAATAGAGCCAACATCTTTATCCACACCGCCAGGAAGATAAATTTCTCCTAAAATAACTGTAGTACCATTTTGAAAAGCTTGAAGAACATTATTCCAAAAAAATACTTTATCTTGTAATTCGGAGTAGGTGCCAGTTACTTTAGAAATTCCGCGTGTTTGTAAGGCGGCCCGAGAAGAAGTAATTACCGCTCTGCTAAAATTACCGTCAAATTTTTCTGAAAACAAATAATTTCCATCATTTATCATTTGTTGTAAATGCCTGCGCTTTTCTTCTGGCTTCATTGTAGAAGACGGACTCCAATATTTTTGAACACCCATTGTAAAGTAATCAGTCATTTTTATTCTCCTTATATTTAAAAATAAAGCCATGGCAAGTTTTTGTTTTATTATTTAAATTTAAGCTAATAGCTTGAGATGTAATTCCTAAAGCACGCCCCGCTTCACTAGCTGAATGCCATTCTTTTATAATATTATTATTTAAGTCATATTGAATTATAGGCTTAGTGCGATATTGAATTTTACGAGTCTGAATACCACGAATTTTAATTTCTTCGTCTGAAATATGATAATAATCTCTAAGAGCATTGCGAATAGTAAAACTGTCTTCATGTAAATTAAAAAACATTTTAATTTCATGCAGGTTTTTACCTTCTTGCCATAATTGATATGCTTTTTGCAAATCAAAAGTAAATTGTGTTTTTCGTTGTGCTAATAATGCTCTTTTCTCTATTTCATCATAACTAATGCCATAATTGTGAAAATAATCTGCTATAGTTTGCGCGCGGACATTAAGAATTTTACTTATTTCTGTTATTCCATATCCCTGCTCCCAGTATGGCAAAAAATCAGAAATATTATAGCGCATATTTCCATCGCCACCTCTAGTCATATTATAACCATGATTATTATCTAAATAATAAGTTTTATAATAATCAATCCAGTAAATTTCGCGCTCAGATAATATATCAATAGGTATATTAGATTCAAGGATATTTACAGAAAAATTTTCAGCGCCATATTTACGAATAGCTTTATTTAATAATGAATTATAATTTGTATTATTTTTATTATGTGCTTCATAAATATGATCGTTCCATCTTGCGATTTCCGATTGAATAGTTTTTCCTATATATTTTCCACCACTAGGACTAATTCTCATATAAATTAAACCCATATTTTCACTTCCTAATTATATCTAATTCGGAAAGAAAAGCATCTATGGCAGTATCTAAATCTCGTTCTAAACGCGGTGATAAATTAGTTTCATTTCTTAACCATCTTCCTAAAGTGGTTTTATTGCAGCATACTCTTCGCGCGAACTCAGTTAATGGTACTCCGTGTTCATACAATACTTTTTCCCGTTCTTTTACTGTCATATTTTCCTCCTTTCTGACATAGTTAATGTAGAAAGCCTATATAAGAATATTGATATTTTATTCAAGAGAATAAAAATTATTCTAATAATTATATTCTCCTTAATATATATTTATTATATCACAAATTATTTTATATGTCAAGAGATAAATCTTCACCAATTTTTACTGCGGCTTTAGCAAATTCTAATAAGTTGTAATTACTAATTATTTTGGTGAAATCAGTATATGTATCAAGAGCAATCTCGCCTTCATTTTGCTTTTGCCCTTCATTTAATTTAGGATTATCCCATACCGTTCCATTAGAGTTATATCTTACAATACGGTAAGTCAATACCGTTGGATTATATTGTTTTACAACTTCTATTTCATTAGGATAACGATTGTCTGGAATAAGAATAAAGTCAAAACCAAAATAATCGCCCATTACTCGCGCGCATTCTGCTGTAATACGAGCCCAATAATCTGGATCAAACTGCCGAAAAGAATTGTTTCCGATATCTTGTAAGAGCTGGCGCCCGGCAATATCCTTGTTGTCATCCCAATTAAAATACATTTTAGCATAGGTTTTTACTAAATCAGCAAAATGTAGAATTAAAACTTTCTTGTTATTTTTTTCAAGACCATATTTTAAACTTTCAGCGAAAGTATCTTTGCCATGACCTGCTTTTCCACTAATTAGAATTATTGTCGCCATTATGATTAAGCTCCTCTAATTTTAATTGAAAATAAAAATCCATAAACTGTTTATCTTCATCTGAATTTAATAACTGTTTTGTTTGAATTAGAATTTTTTGAGCTTCAAGAAAATTAGATGAAGCAATTGCTATATCAACTAAAGTTTGTATAGCTTGTTTAATTTCTACGCTTATATTATTAAATAGTTCCATCTTTTTTCTCCTTGTTAATAGCAGCATTAATAATGTCAAAAAAAGCTCTTACCTCTTCTTCGGTTTCTAATTGTATTTTTTTAACTTTAGGTGATGGCACCCTATCTTCAATTGGCGGCATTTCAAAAATGTAATAATGTTCCTCTCCAAATCTATCATTTGTAAAAAAAGTTTCTTTCGTACAAAGTAATTTATTATTAGTTTTACTATATACTTTTGTCCATTTTATTCCTTCGTTTTGTTCTTCTTTGATAATTTTAGCGTTTTTATTAATCTGGTCTAAAAAGCCTTTATAATCTTCACGCTCTACTTCATAAACATTTTCAATCATATTTTTTGCTCTCCACGCCAATTGCGCTTTAAATTTTCTGCTTCTTTTTGGACTAATTCATCACACTTATTGTTCCAAAAATTGTCAGCATGCCCTTTTACTTTTCTAAAGGTATACCAAAAATTGTCAAAAAATGGTATAATATTCCACCATAAATCTTGATTAGCGACTGGTTCTTGTTTTGTATTTACCCAGCCGTTATGCATCCAATTTATGTACCAATTTTGCGTATAACAATTTATAACATAAGCAGAATCGCTATAAATAATAACTTTTTCGCTGGGGCGTCTAATAGTTTGAATATATTTTAAAGCCTCCGAAACCGCAGTAAGTTCCATACGCTGGTTTGTAGTTTTATATTCACCACCAGACGCCTCATAAATTTCTTTTCCATCAAGTATAACTAAATAGCCCCAACCACCGAAAGTCATTTCTTTTCCAACCTTTTTACATGACCCGTCAGTATAAATTTCTATATTTATAATTTTTTCTTTACTTCGGCGTTCAGTATTATTCATTATACTTCTCCCTTTTCTTTTTTTTAATTATAGCATAAAATAAGAAAAAAGTCAAATTACTGCTGTTGCTCTTCTTTTAACTCTGGCAAGCCAGCAACACTGGTTAAGAGACTTAGAATTCCGGCTAATAAAGATGCGGATACTACTGCTACCCAATTAACTTCAGAAAAAACTATAGAAGTTCCAATGGTAGCTACAGCTGTCTGAGCGACAGTTTTAATTGCGCGGATACCCGCGGCTTTAATCCAATTTTTAAAATTACTCATCTTTTGTATTTCCCTCCTGTTGGTATTGAAGCTCTTCTGCTAAAAAAGTTTTATTTTCTTTTTTTTCACTATAGAGTTTATCAATATATTTATATTCTATATTGAAAACTCCATTTTCATCATGAGTTCGTTCTAATAAAATTTTATATTTATCATTGAGCGCGATAATATGTTCAAATTCATCCCTTGTATGATTGCGACCATTATGACATGAATTAGCAAAATCTAGAATTTCATATCGAATTCTATCTTTTTCATTTTGGTCAATTTTTTTATCTTGCTCTTTAATAGCAAGTTTTAATTCCATAAGTTCTTGTTTAATGTCTATTGTAATAGATTTCATAGCTTGATTTACAATTTTTGTAATCCAAGCAACTATTTTTCCCATATTTTTATTCCTCCATTAATTTATATATTTTTGTAAATCACTAATAAAGTCTAAAAAAGACTTTAAAAAGTAGATACGTGCAGTAGTTTGATTAGCTGCTTTTTCTCGATAATCCCCCCACATGGTTTTACTAATAGTATTTCCATTCTTATCAGTTCTATTATCTACATAATATTGTATATCTTTTGCCATCGAGCCAGTAGTAATTTCAATTCTAGCATCATCAAAACTCATTTGTTCATAGCCTTTATTCAAAGCAAATGCTAAATTTGATAAAAGAATTGAACCAGGAATATAGATTTGATTTATTAAATATAGATGGATATGATAAACATCGCCACCGTTACTATTGGTTTGAAGAATGGCTTTTTTAGTAACATCCTCTGCAATGTTTTTTACATCGTCGAACATCAAAAGACCTGCAAAAATTGATAAATATTTTTCTACATTTCCTTCAACAGAGTTACCAATAGCTCCTTCGGCAAGATTGGTAACAATACCATACATAATATTTGGTTCAATTAATTGTAAGTCACTAACATTATTGGCGGAATATAAAGTATCTAATAAATTCATTATTTTTAATTCTCTACCATGAAAATCTTTTTTTATACCCTGCTCGGCCTGTAAATAAAATTTTAATGATTCATGATAAATAAATATATCTTCTGGAATTTGGTGGTTGTTTAAAAAAGCTTCTAATTCTTTATCTATTTTTTTTATATCATCATTTATTGTTTTTTGATTTTCTGCGAGGTCGTGTAAAGCATCTTGCCGTTCTGTAGTTCCTATGCTTTTAATTAGTCGCAAAAGTTCTCTTTCTTTTTCATCAAGCCAGCGTTTATCTTCAGGAAAGTTCATTTTTAATTGATATAATTTTACTAAGATAACGTCCGCTGCGGTACTATGTTGACCTATATGTCGAGCTTCACGATAAAGAATTGATTGTAAAACTTCTGCTATAGTGCCATGTTTGTTACTTTTTGCGGATAATTCCCAGCGTATTTTTGGAGCCTTTCTGTCCATTTGCTCAAAAATATCTTTTATTTTTTTCATTCCTCGAAGGCGTTTTTCTCCGCTTTTAGATGCATAATTTTTCTCTAATCGTTCTTGATAATCGCTATATTGATTATCTCTTACTGTAAGACGTTTAATTCCTAAGGTGCTTTTAATATCTGCTAATAGATCGTTTAATTCCGCGTTATTATTTTGTAATAATTGTCTAAAATAAGTTATTGTTATTTTATATTCATTGAAAATCGCATTGATATCTAAATCTTCAATATTTTTATTCCGATTATTTTCTTTATTATATACTTCTTGTAAAAATACCTCAAAGTCCATTAAAAGTCCAGCTAAAACTTCATATGGATGCTCTAAGAAGGCAGGATTATCTCGTAATTCTGTGGTAGCAAAATCAATAACTCGGTCGACAACTTTGGAAGACATACTTTCTTCATCTTTTCGCCTAACTGTACCCATAGCAGTTTTAAGTAATGTATCTAAATCTGATGTCATCCTAGCTGGCGTAAAGTCCGCGCGTATTTGTTGTGTAGTTTTACGGTTTTTATCAGTTAGTTGAGCTAAGCGCATACGATAGCTTTCAGCTGCCTGCCTTGCGGCATTTAACAATGTGGTAAGTTGAATGTAAAAAGTTTTAGGATTTTTTTCGCCTGGGTTAGTTAAATATTGCTCCATATCTTGAAAAATTTCATCCACGTCTTTGTTCTGGAGCAATGGACTATTTTTAAAATTTGCTTTATATTGATATAAAGTTTTCATTTCTTTTATACGTTCACTTTGCGCGACGCTTCTTAAAAATTTAATTGCATTTTCAATATCTTCGGAAGTTTGTCCTTTTTTAATTTGAGTAGCATTTTTGAAAGGAATCATTAAATTATTTATGGCATTAGAGAAAACTTTTGTTTTTTGTCTGGCAAGACTGCCATGATTATTTGCTGTGTTGTTTAAATCTAAAAAATAACAAAAACGATTTGCTAAATCGAAATCTGGAATAAAATCAGTGACTGCTGTTAATCTATTTTCTTTCATTTATTCCTCCATCTTTAAAATAAAAAATCCGCAAGTGCGGATTAATAAATTACATCTCGTACTATTTTTTTATAATACGAGGGGTCGGTTTCTTTTATACTGTCCCATTGCATCATATATTCTATTTTTTCTGGCTTATAAATACCATGCCAATCATAGAAATTGCCGTGATAAAAAATTACAAAATGTCCAACAACACAATCATACCAAATTGTACTGGTTGGGAAACGTTCATGTAAAATAATTGCAAAGTAATAACAATTACCATTTAACCATAGGTCGTCTTGAATAAAGCGACGACGAATAAAATTTAATACTTCATCTTGCATATGATTACCTGTATTATTAAAAAATAAAATAATTTATTATTATATAACCGTATAAATTTTTTCTTTCCCTATAAATAAGTTGTTTATTAAACTTTTTTTTATAATATTTTATTTATTTCTCGATAACTTTAATTAAGTGCTTTTATTATACAACTTTTTGTTCATCTATAATTTTTATAATGGAACCATCTTCATGGGTTTCTTCATAGAATCCAAATATTTTACCAGTTAAACAGTTAAGAACATACGCGCGATACGACCACACAGCGCCGGTATCCATATCAATTTTTAAGCCTTGGCGCTTATCACTCTTTGACCACTCACCCATTTTATCATGCCATACACACGGATGTGCATTTTTAAGGCTTTGATCGTTCCCATAGATTCCCTTGGGGAGTGATACTGTGGGGGTATGCCCGAAGACGCCAATGCGTCCAGTTTCCCAACCAAGTGCCAACAACTTTCTATCCCAAAGCATTTGTTGCTTCACATTACCATCTACTGTGGTTTTATTGTATTCCGCATCAGATGCCCGCTTAAAATATTCATAAGTTGAACCAGCGTGGCAAAAGTCGAAATTTTCATAAGAGAAAGTGAGCGGAAGGTTCTCAATGGCATCTACGAAATTTTCATCTGAGCCATCTGCAATCCAATCTTGTATAGTTTCAGCGCCGCCATTATATAAGCAAAGAGAAAGAGCTGGCATAGTAATATTTGTGCTATTACGACAAAATTCTTGAGCAAATTGCCTATTTTTAGATTTAAGTTGATTATACAATTCATCAGATTGAGCACAAAAACCTATAATTTCATGCGCGGCTTGGACAAACATATCCTCATGATTGCCTTTTAGATAGATAACTTGTGGATTATCAAGTAGTTCGCGCATAATTTTGTAACCATATGGGCCTCTATCACATGCATCGCCTAAAAACACAACAGTACATTCGTTATCTTGTGCGAAACACCAATCTATCATAGCGCTATAAAGTTCATAGCATCCATGCAAATCTGCCATGACATATATATCTCGCATTATTACCACTCCTCAATAAATATCTTCACTATAAAGTTCCTTTATCATATAATCACAGTCTGCGGGAATTTGTTTGCTATAAATCGCATCTAGCCAAGCCAGATGCCTATTAAGAAACACGCCATCTTCATCTAAAAAGCCTTGAGCGATTTCGATATAATCAATATTCCTTTTATAGCCAAGATTATATAGAATCTCGAAGGCATCTGCGTGGTGATGG
>Ga0247608_10000102_pt1 | contig 165975 bp, 152 predicted proteins | sample 176DNAGHGlowgp2_FD_193490 | JGI IMG/M metagenome (GOLD analysis project Ga0247608, IMG submission 193490) | Sheep rumen microbial communities from Palmerston North, Manawatu-Wanganui, New Zealand - 1766 DNA GHGlow gp2 | ecosystem: Host-associated > Mammals > Digestive system > Stomach > Rumen...
ACCTTGTGGTTCTTTTGTAACTTTATCTTCTTTATTGATTGTTACTTTACCACCTAAAACTTTAACATTTAAATTAATATTAATTGGATCTAGGTCTCCTCTTCTCATTAAGTTTTGAGATGAAGTTGCAAAGTATAAATAAATTGTTTTATGAGCCATATTAGCTTCACGAGATAATGTTATTTTCATATCTCCTACTTCTGTTGGATTAACATATAAAGTATTGTTATTAATACTAGCAGTTCCTCCAGTTACATTAGATACTCTGAATTTATTTAATACTCCATTACTATCAGTAACATTAAATTCATTACCAATAATAGCTTCACTAGGTACATTTAAATTTGGTCTAGCTGCATGAGATTCTGCAAGTGCTTTTACTTCATTCATTTCACTAACTAAAACACTATCATTTCTTGTACCATTTAATCCATTAGTAAAATACATATCATTAGCTCTTGCTGGATCAACTGTTCTCCAAATTAACATTTGAGTAGCAACATACCATTTAGCATCGCTATGATTATATCCATTTTCATTATAACCATAACCATAATAAGCTAATCTTGTTACCATTTGCCATTGTTCTTGTGATAATCCTGCAAGTATTTGCATATCTTCATTTGTAATTGTATATGTTGTTCCATCTACAATTCCTACATATGGTTGAATACAATAAATTGCTTCTCCTTCTGAATTATTAAGCCATCTAGCTTGATGATAGCTTATTGTACTTCCATTCTTTTTACTTATCCAATATCCAGGGATCCAAGCTCCCTCTTTTATTGTTCCTTGATAAGTTTCAGCATTAACTTTTGTTATGCCAAAAACTACACCGACTATTGTAATTAATAGTAACAATAGTCCTGTTATTTTTCTTTTCATTATTATCCCTCCAATAAAAAAAGATGCTTAACGCATCCTATCTATTTTTTAAAATGTTTTATAGTCCCATCCGAGACTTCTTGTCCAACTAGTTACTTCTGAACACTCGAATCCATATTCTGCATGTTCATTTCCATAATTCATGCATTCATCTTTTGTTTTAAAATCAACTTCTTCCCAAGAATACATTGGTTGATTCTTATATTGATCTTCAGTTAATCCTAATTCTTCCCATGGTTGTTTTTGAACTACAACTGGTTTTTCTTCTTGTTTAACACTATTATTAGTATTTCCTGATCCATTATTATTTGAATTTGATGGAGTATTATTCTTAGGTGTACTTTTAGAAGTTTCAGTTGTTTTATTTGAATTGGTTTTTGTTGGTTCTTTTTTATTTGAATTGTTTTCTATTTGTTCTTCTTTATTTTTTGTTTCTGTATTTTGTTCTTCTGACTTCTGCACAGTTTGTGTAGAAGTTTCTTCTTCCTTTTTTTTAGTTGCTTTTTCTATATCATTATCAGTATTCTTTCCTTCATACTTTTTATTAATTGGATAAATGTGATGTCTCACTTTTCCAATTTCATCTCTAAAAACAATACATCCTGATAAAAATGCAACTACTATTACTGCTAGTATAGCAATAAGAATTTTCTTTTTCACGATATCATCCCTTTCTACCTAGCATTATATGAGTTACCTCAAATAACGCAAATGTATAAATGAGGTGAATTTAACTATTATGTCATCTAAATCACCTATCTTTCACGTTCTTTGTTTCTTAAATGCTTTGAATAAAATTCACATGCTTTAATAACAAAATCTTCTAATTTATCTCGTTCAATGTTTTTGGGTACTACATTGAAGAGTTTTTCTTCATTAATTTTAAACTTTTGAATTTGATTAGCCTTTGGTACATCTAAAAGTGTTTCAATATTTTCTTCTTTTAGAATTCCTCCGCGACTTAATTCTTTTAATTTGATTGCTTGTTCTAGACTAGGTGTAACTAAATTAAATTCAATATATTCAGCTAACATCTTTTGCTCTTCGTTATTTAAAAATGAGAGTTCTACAGCAGGTCTTAATGCTATCGAAGGAGATTCCTTTAATTCTCCATTATCTACCATTTGTAACAATTTTGGAATTAGATATGTTAATCTAATATATCTTTGTATTTGTCTCGCACTTTCACCCACTTCATCAGCTAAAATACTATCACTTCTCACTACTGTGCCCACTGGGCGCACTTCTGTGTCTGAGTGGTCCACAGTAGTTCTTCTCTGATGTTGTAAAGCATCATATTTCATTTTATATGCATATGCCTTTTCTGATGGTAATAGTTTTTCTCTATGAAGATTACTATCTACCATATATATAATTGCTTCATCATCTGTAAGATTTCTAACTCTACTTGGGATACTTTCTAATCCTAGCTTTTTACAAGCCAATAATCTTCTATGCCCAGAAATCATTTCATATCTACCATCTTTTTTAGGTCTAAGAATAACCGCTTCCATCAATCCATTAGTTTTAATACTATCTTCTAAAGTTTTTAATTCATCATTATCTAATACTTTAAATGGATGATCTTTAAAATTATCAATAAGATTAATACTAATATTTTCAATTTTTTCTTTCTTTTCATCATCTCTTTGTTCTTGCGTTGTATAAAAATCATCTAGATTGAAGCTCATTGGAATTTCTTGCTTTGTTCCTGATTCGTTCATCATTTAACACCTCCTTTGCTAATTCAATATAACTTTTCGATACGTTACTATCTTTATCATATGTAAGAATACTTTCTCCCATTCTTGATGATTCTGCTGCTTTGACGGCTCTTGGAATTTGTGTATCATATAATTTAAATACTTTACCATAAGAATCTTTTAATTCTTCGCTTATCTCTTTAGATAAGTTTCTCCTACCATCTACAATAGTTAAGACAATTCCAGCTACATCTAACTTTGGATTAATATTCTTTTTAACTTTTAATATTGTATTCATTAAATGATTCATACCCTTTGCGGCTAAAAATTCTGATTGAACTGGAATAATAACTTTATCAGCACTTGCTAACGCATTAATAGTTATCATTCCTAAGCTCGGCATACAATCTATTAATACAAAATCATATTTTTCTTTAATATCGTCGATACAATTTCTCATAGTATATTCTCGACTCATTGCATTTACCAAACTAACTTCCATTGAAGCTAATTCTAGATTAGTCGGAATTAGATCAACATTTTCGTTATGATGAAGGATTGCTTCGCTTGCATTAATATCATTATCATTTATACTTCTTCCCATTAAAGTTGAAAGAGTAATTGGTAAATTATCTGCATTATGCCATCCCATGTATGTTGTTAAATCACCTTGAGGATCTGCATCAACTAATAAAACTCTTCTACCACTTCTCGCTAAAGCTACTCCTAAATTAAAAGTGGTCGTTGTTTTTCCGACTCCACCTTTTTGATTTGCTATAGCAATTACTTCACACTTACTCATATTTTCACCCCCTTTCTATATTTCAAAATCTTTCCATAAACTATCATCATCTGGATATAAATCTTTCCCTAGATTCTCTAGTTTTGAAAAGTTTGATTCCAATGCTGTTTTAAAATATGCAAATCTATTTTTAATATCATTACCATTCTCATCTTTAAAACCATTTGCTATTACTCTTGGCACTATGTAATGAATCCCACTAAATAATTCAACATACTTTTTACCAGCCAATAAATATTCATTAAATAAATTGTCAAAATAAAAAGGACTCATTTGATCCTTCTCATCAATATATTTTAAATTTATTAATTCTTCAGTTAATTTATTATGATTAATTTCATCAGGTATTATTTCAGCTTCTGCTGTTTTATCTATTTTATCTTTATTATAATCAGTATTTATTATTATCTGGTCGGTTTGGATATGTTCATCATCCACATGTCCGAAGCGTACATATGGTAAATTCTCTTTTTTAAGGTCTTTTTCGTAAGGTTCATTATAAACCCAGTAAATCCACTGGAAATTACCATTTTCGTCTCTAGAGCGCTCTCTTTTGATATATTTGAGGGCTTCTAACTTCTGAATATTAGTTCTAACATTTCTTTCTCCAACACCTAGGTCTTTCATAATACTTTTAAAACTAAATTCCCAGTTCTGAGGTTTTCTTAACATATAAAGTAAATATCCCATACATTCTGGCTTACAATTAATATCATCAACAAAATAGTTATCTACTACTGTAAAATTTTCGTATGATTTTTTCTTCATTATTGGCATTCAATCATTCCTCCTTCCATAAAAAATGAATAGATTTTCATCTATTCACTGCCTATCTCAAAATTTAATTTCCATTCTATATATTCTTCGTATGTTATTTCATTATTATTCCTTTTTATTTTCATATTGTTCCATATTAGAAAAGCATTATTTATTCTGTCTTCTCCTTGAAGATTCATTTTAAATCCAAAATTCGGATATAATTCTTCCATCCACATAAATAAATAGAAGATATCAGTTGGATCCTTAAAATCATATTGTTTAATAGAATGATAATTAATATCTAGTATTTTTGCTATTTCTTTAGTTCTCTCTTCTTTTGGATTTCTATTTCCTTTTTCATATCTAGTCATAGTTCTTCTTTTACATTCTCCCGTTAACCCTAGTTCCTTAGATACAAAATCTTGTGTTTTATGTCTAAATTGTCTAGCAAAAGCTATTCTAGAACCTTGAGATAAGTCTCTTAATTCTGGATAAGTATAAAAATTGAACATTATTTTCACCTCTATGAAATTGTCTCATAGAGCAAAAAAAAAGACTAAAGTACGATAAAACGTCTCTTTAGTCTTGATTTTTTTTAGTTTGTAGTCCAAAAATTACTTTTGTGACCCCTTACTTTTAATAGCAGCTTGTGCAGCAGCTAGTCTAGCTATTGGTACTCTGAATGGTGAGCAAGATACATAAGTTAATCCTACTTCATGACAGAACTCAACTGATTGAGGGTCTCCACCATGTTCACCACAAATTCCTAACTTGATATTTGGACGAGTCTTTCTACCAAGCTCAGCAGCCATCTTAACTAGTTTTCCAACTCCGTGTTGGTCAAGCTTAGCAAATGGATCTTGTTCATAAATCTTGTTTTCATAATAAGCTCCTAAGAACTTACCAGCATCGTCTCTTGAGAATCCAAATGTCATTTGTGTTAAGTCATTAGTTCCGAATGAGAAGAATTCTGCTTCTTCAGCGATTTCATCAGCTAAAATAGCAGCTCTTGGAATCTCTATCATTGTACCGATATGATATTCCATCTTAGAGTTCTTTTCTTTCTTAACTTCTTCTGCTGTTTCAACAACTATATTCTTAACAAATTTTAATTCCTTAACTTCTCCAACTAGTGGGATCATTATTTCAGGAACAATCTTGAATCCTTCTTCTTCTTCAACTTCAATAGCAGCTTCCATTAAAGCTCTAGTTTGCATTCTAGCTATTTCTGGATAAGTAACAGCTAAACGGCATCCTCTATGACCCATCATTGGGTTGAATTCATGAAGTTCATCACAAACTTCTTTGATGTGCTCTAAAGTCATTCCCATAGCTTTAGCTAAGTCTTTCATTTCTTTTTCAGTCTTTGGAGCGAATTCATGTAGAGGTGGGTCGATATATCTTACTGTCATTGGCTTACCAGCAAGTGCTTTATACATAGCTTTGAAGTCACTCTTTTGGTAAGGTATTAATAGATCAAGATATTTTTCTCTATCTTCAACAGTTTCAGAAAGGATCATTCTTCTTAAGTTGAATATTCTTTCTTCATCGAAGAACATATGCTCAGTACGGCAAAGTCCAATACCTTCAGCACCAAGTTCTATTGCTTTCATTGTATCTCTTGGAGTATCAGCGTTAGTTCTAACACCTAATTTTCTATACTTGTCAGCCCATTCCATAACACGACCGAATTCACCAGCGATTGTTGCATCAACAGTCTTGATTTCTCCGTCATAGATATTTCCTGTAGTACCATCGATAGAGATTACATCTCCTTCTTTGAATACTTTTCCACCAAGTTCAAATTTCTTATTAGCTTCATCCATCTTGATGTCACCACAACCTGATACACAGCATGATCCCATACCACGAGCAACTACTGCAGCATGTGAAGTCATTCCTCCACGAACTGTAAGAATTCCTTGTGCAGCTTTCATACCAGTGATATCTTCTGGTGAAGTTTCAAGTCTAACAAGAACACATTTTTTCTTTTTAGCTTTCCATTTTTCAGCATCTTCAGCAGTGAATACGATTTCTCCACAAGCAGCTCCTGGACTAGCTCCTAATCCTTTACCAATTGGTTTAGCTTCTTTTAATGCTTTAGCATCAAATTGTGGGTGAAGAAGTGTATCTAAGTTTCTTGGATCTATCATTAATACTGCTTCTTCTTCAGTACGCATTCCTTCATCTACTAAATCGCAAGCAATTTTAAGTGCTGCTTTAGCAGTCCTCTTACCATTTCTTGTTTGTAACATGTATAGTTTACCATGTTCAACAGTAAATTCCATATCTTGCATGTCTCTATAATGTTCTTCTAGAGTCTTACAAACTTGTTTAAATTCTTTGAATGCTTCTGGGAATTTTTCTTCCATTTCAGCAATCTTCATTGGTGTACGAACTCCTGCAACAACGTCTTCACCTTGTGCATTAGTTAAGAATTCACCAAATAATCCTTTTTCTCCTGTAGCTGGGTCTCTTGTAAATGCAACACCAGTTCCACAGTCATCTCCCATATTACCGAAAGCCATTGATTGTACGTTTACAGCAGTTCCCCAAGAATAAGGAATATCGTTATCTCTTCTGTATACGTTAGCTCTTGGATTATCCCAAGATCTAAATACTGCTTTAATAGCTCCCATTAATTGTTCTTTTGGATCACTAGGGAAATCTTTTCCGATTTTATCTTTGTATTCAGCCTTGAATTCATTAGCTAATTCTTTAAGATCTTCAGCAGTAAGTTCAACGTCTTGTTTAACACCTTTTTTAGCTTTCATCTTATCGATTAACTCTTCAAAGTATTTCTTTCCAACTTCCATAACAACGTCAGAATACATTTGAATAAATCTTCTATAACAATCCCAAGCCCATCTAGGGTTATTACTCTTCTTAGCAAGAACTTCTACTACTTCTTCATTTAATCCTAGGTTAAGGATAGTATCCATCATACCTGGCATTGAAGCTCTAGCACCACTTCTTACTGATACAAGTAATGGGTTTTCTTTATCTCCAAATTTCTTTCCTGTTTCTTTTTCCATTTTAGCAATGTACTCGTTGATTTGTTTTTGAATTTCTTCGTTGATTTCTCTTCCATCTTCATAATATTTAGTACATGCTTCAGTTGTAATTGTGAAACCTTGAGGTACTGGTAAACCAATATTAGTCATTTCTGCTAAGTTAGCACCTTTACCACCAAGAAGGTTTCTCATGTCTGCATTTCCTTCTTTAAAGGAATAAACATATTTCATTCTTCTAATCATCCTTTCTTCACGAACTTTATTATACATAATTTTATATTTCAAAACAAGAAAAAATCAAAGAAAAAAACTTATTAGATAGTTTTTTTACTATCTGATAAGTTCTGTCTTTGTGGCATTTCTTTTTGAAGTACGAAAGTACCGTCAGAAGCAAGTACAAATACAGTTGGTCTAAGATGTAAATTTGAATACAAATGACTTACATTTGCATCTTTATTTCTTCTTAGTTCTTTACTTGCTTTTTTATCTGCACTTTCTCTTTCTGAAGTATTTCTTCTTTCTTTACTTGCCCTATCTTTTCTCATTTCTGTTATAGATTCATAATCGTCTTCGATAGATAATGGTTCATATGTTTCATCATCTACTATTCTATAATCGAAAGTCTTTTTCTTTTCACCATCTAATTTATCTTTCTCTTCTTTAGAAAGTACTACTCCCATAAGTAGTCTAGTACCTGCTCTTGATGATTCAAACTCTAATGAGTGCAACATATCACTAATAGATATTATAGCAATATTATCAGCTGAGTCACTCTTAGTAATCATATCAAGTGCTTTCTGTCTTCTTACTGCATCTTCTCTTTCATGTATTCTAGATAGTGAATTATTGCTACTTGTTAGAAGTGCATTAACATCTTGTTCTAGTTGTTTTTCTCTATCTTTAGATAATCCATCTTGATGAATACTAATAGCTAGATTAAGTAGTGCTTCTCTAAGTTCATATACTGAGATATCTGATCTTCTAATAGATTCTACATTAAGTTCTATTCCTAGAGTTTCTTTAACTGCTAAAGCTAAACCTTCATAGTTAATATCTAACTTTTCTTTATCATCTCTAGAATCATAATGTCTAACATCTTTCTTAGTTACATAACTTACTATTAAGTTATCTACTGTATCTCTAACCATCTTTTCAGTCTCTTCGATAATATATTCATAGTTCTCTAATAGTTTTTCTTTATTTTGAGTTAATTCTAGTAGATGTCTTCTCTTACTTCTTAATCTATCCATTACTTCAGTTGTATATCTAGTAATATCTTCAGAGAATTTTAAGTTTTCACTTACTTCGTCATCGTAAGCATTTTGAACTGTTTCTATTCCTCTTAATAATCTAGTATAATCTTTACTTCTAAATACTATACTTCCATCAGGATTTCTAGTTGCTCTTTCAAATAGATTATGAAGTGGTTCTTCTTCTACTCTTTCTATTCCAAGATGTGTTAAGTCTTCAATAGAACTATATCTTTCAGTAGTACCACTGTATCCATTTCTTCCCGTTCTTCCTTCAAGTTGTCTATCTATTCTCTTAGAATTAAAGAATCCACTAGATATTACTTTTAATCCTACGTCAGCAAGCTCTTCTCTATCTCTTTCTTCCTCTTCTTTAGTAGGTATTCTACCTAGTTTAACAAGTTGTTCTTCACATACTAGTCTTACACTATCTCTTAGTGTTTCAGGAAGATTTTTTTCTTTCATCATACGATCAGCAGCTATATCAATAAGCATTTCTCTATCTCCACCGATCTTAATATCTGTTCCACGACCAGCCATCTCTGTTGCAATAGTAACAGTTCCACTAACTCCTGCCATAGCAACCATCATAGCTTCGCTCTTTCTTTTATCACCAGTTAATCTAGTAGTCTCTATTACATTAGATCTAATTCCTTTATTTCTTAAGAAAGTATCTAATAATTCTATTTCTTTAGGATCACTGACTACTATTAATACTGGTTGTTGTGGATCAGTCTTACGACTATCCATAATTGATTTATATATAAGTTCAAATTTATCATTTCTATTATGTGCAAATACTGGTTTCTTCTTTTCTACTCCTCTTGGTTCTCTAGTAGTATTTCTTCTTTGTCTTTTTAATTTATTACTATAGAACTTATAGAAAGAATCTCTTGGTACTTCAAGTGTATTTTTACCATATCTTTCACTAAATATCTTATGAGCACTAGTACCAGTCATTCCACTAAATAATTCATATCTACTATAGAAATCTTTTTGAGTGATACTTGCAAGTGATGGATTCTCATTAGTTTGAATAGCTCCACCTCTTAAAGCCTCTTTAGCTTCTATAGCTTGATGAAGTCCATTACTATAATTAGATCCTTCTCTTTCTCTAGCATTTCTAAGTAGTATTACTTTACCATCTCTAACTATATAATCTTCTCCTTTTACTTGAAGTTCATTAGCCATAACAGTTTGATTTAATAAATGAGATAAGAAACTTCCTTGAGTATTTCTATTATTTATTAAATCAGAATATATACTTTGAAATTGTGGAAAAGTTCTTCTTAATGATTCATCTTCGCACAATCTTCTAAAACCTTTCATAGTTAATCTAATCTTATTGTCCTTACTCATAGAATAATCTTCTGGAGGAGTTAATACCATTATTAATTTATTTTGATATTTCTCAACAAATTTTTTAACTCTTGGACTATTTAAGAATTGAAGATTAATATATTCTTCTAGAGTTTCATTTGTTATATAAAACTTCTTATTAGTTGGACATACTATTATCTTTGTATATTTTCTAAGAGTCTCTATTTCTTCAATAGTAAATTTATATTTTCCATAGTAGTAAGCACTATCATCAGATATCATACTACTAGCAAGTAAATCAAATAATCTTGCATCTTTAACTCTAAGTATTCCATTTTCCATCTCTATTATTTGACTATATTTATCGAATACTTTTTTATCTTCAGGAGATATTTGTATTTTTGCATTTCTAACCATTTCATAGAACATTTGTGAAATACCAAGTTCTCTATGATGATCTCTATATAATTCTTTAGAGAATAATTCTGCTATTCTAGAAGCTTCTTCATAGCTATATGTTCTTTTTAGATCAGTATCCATACCTCTAAGTTTTAATTGTTCTTCTACTTTAGAAAGTGGTATAGATAATACTGTTGCAAGCTGTTCAAGATTCATATCATCTCTATAATATGCTGGAGTTCCTGCAATTACATATGGACTAGTAGCACTATCTACTAGTGCATCATCTACTTCGTCTACTATTGCAAATCCAGGTTGTCCATCTCTTGTCACTACATCTTCAAGAGTGTATGCAGTAGAATCTCTTAGATAGTCGAATGCTATTTCATCTTTTGCTCCATAAGTTATATCAGCCGCATAAGCTTTTCTCTTAGATACTTTTAATTCGTCAGTATCATCATCTATCTTCTCTTCATGACTTCTAACATAGCCACAAGATAGTCCAAGTCCTTCATAAACTGGTCTTAATTCTTCGAAGTCACGTCTTGATAAGTAATTATTAGCAGTTACTACATGTACTCCTTTTCCTCTTAAAGCATGAGTGTATGCAGGAAGAACTGCTGCTATAGTCTTACCTTCACCAGTACCAAGTTCTGCTACATCCCCATAGCACATTCCCATACCAGCAATCTTTTGAACATCTCTTAGAACCATTCCTTTTCTCTTATGGAATGTAGTAAGTCCTAAAGATGCTAGAGCAAAACATCTAGGAAGATTCTTTTCTACTTTTTTCTCATCTAAATCTCCATTTAATTCTTTTTTAAGTTCTTCTGTTCTTGCTCTAAAGAACTTAGATGCTCTTCTCTTATAGATTTCTCTTACACTAACTTTTTTTCCACCTACAGTAACTACTACATCACTAGGTATATCAGTAAAGTGGAAATCTCTAAGTACGTTAACACCTACTAATTTACCACTTTCTTCTTTAACTTTTATATAGTTGTGTTTAGCTAGATATGCTACAAAATCTTTACCTAAAATAGTTTCTATATCACGATCAAAAGAGGAAACTAATTTCTCTTCCTCTTCTTCTTCTTTTAATAGAACTTTTTCATATACTCCAATTGTACCAGAATTAACTTTTTTCTTTTCTGAATCATTTAAGTACATAGTAAACACTTCCTATCATATCTATAATAATCATATCATAAATAGTTTACTTTTTTAATCTATTTTTATTAAGAGTATAACACTTACCACACATAGATTGGTATGTTACACTTTGTTCTCCATCTATTGCTACTTGATCTCCATCTAAAGTGAATTCTCCATCTACAAATCTAGCATTAAATATAGCTTTTCTTCCACACTTACAGATTGTTTTCATCTCTTCTATTGAGTGTGCAAGTTCAAGTAGTCTACTAGCTCCAGGAAATCCCTTAGTTAAGAAATCAGTTCTAAGCCCATAACATATAACTGGTATATCCATCTCTAGTACTACAGCCATTAACTGGTCTACTTGTTTAGGCTCTAGGAACTGCGCTTCATCGACAAGTACACAATTTACATCTGGATAATCATTAATAACTATTTTTGAAATATCATCTTGAGGCCCTAAAAGAACATCTACTTTTCTTTCAGCACCTATTCTAGATACTACTTTTTGTTCTCCTTTAGTATCTACAGAAGGCTTTACTATAATAACCTTCATATCTTGTTCTTCATAATTGTGTGCAGTTTGTAAAAGGAGCGTACTTTTACCACTATTCATTGCACCATACCTAAAATATAATTTTGCCACAAAACCTCCTATTTCATTTTAGCTCTAGGATGAGAGTTAAAATAAACTTCTTTTAATTTATCAGTAGTTACATGAGTATAAATTGCAGTAGCAGACAAACTCTCGTGTCCAAGTAGTTCTTGAACAGATAGTATATCGCATCCTTCATTAAGTAAATGAGTTGCAAAAGAGTGTCTAAGCATATGTGGAGATATCTTCTTATTAATAGTAGTCTTCTTAATAATATTATCTAGTAAGAATCTAACTCCCCTTACAGATAGTTTTCCACCATTATTGTTCAAAAATAAGTATTCACTACTTTTCTTATTAAGAGTGTTATAACCATCTTTTAAATATAGATCTAATATTTCTTTAGCATACTCTCCTATATGTGCAATTCTCTCTTTAGAACCTTTTCCAAGTATTCTAATATCCATATTACTGATATCTGATAATTTAATATTAACAAGTTCAGATACACGTACTCCTGATGCATAAAGTACTTCTAGTATTAATCTATCTCTTTGTCCTAGAGGAGTCTTTAAATCAGGAACATTAAACATCTCTTCTAGTTCATTATAATAAAAGAATCTAGGAAGTTTCTTTTCTTTTTTAGGAGTTCTAACTAAAGCACATGGATTATTTTCTATATATCCAACACTTATTAAGTAGTTATAGAATCCTCTTAAAGAACTTATCTTTCTAGCAAGCGTAGTAGCTTTTTCTTTATTATCGATAGTTCTCAAGTATTTAGATACATCATTATATTTAACATTAACTATATTAGTATTATTCTCATCACAAAAATCTATGAACTCTACTATATCGATTTCATAACTATCTATAGTTCTAGGTGAATAATTCTTCTCATATTTTAAATAATGTAAATATTCTTCTAAGTACCTCATATCTTACCCTCTATAAAGAGTTTACTACATTCTTGGCATAAAAAAAAGCAACTTTACAAAAAGTTGCTTAATGTTATGCTACTAATAATTTTTTCTTCTTAGCACTCTTATTATTTAGTAGATATGGAGTACTTGTACGTACTGTTACTCTTCCTTTTATAAGTGGTGCATTTTCTTTAACTATTCTTAAATTACTTACACTTATTCCATTTTCTCTTATCTTGTTACAGATACTATCTATTACTCTGTATTCTCTTGATAAGAAGTATATATCATCGTATGGTAATCTATCCATCTTTTCTTTCCATAGAGAAAGTGCTTCTTCATATAGAGGTCTTATAGCTCCTAGTTTAGGATTTTCTGCTCTATATCTAAATAGATCTTCTAGTGATACAAAGTATCCTTTATTCTTAGTATATGCATCTACTCCTAATTTCATAAGTAGTTTATATTCATCTGGTGATATTTCTATACTTAATTTTTTTGCATTGTCTACATCTTTATTAAGTAAGAATATCTTTGAATATAATTGTTCTTTACTATTAAGAAGTTTTCTTCTTGCTTTCTCTGATTCGCTTACTAATCCAACACTAGGATCATCATCCACTATAATTGGCTCTTCGTTATAAAGTACTGGAACTACTCTTGTTACGTTCTCTCTATCAGCATATACTATTTTGAATCTACCCTTTTGTTTATTCTCGTATACAAAGTCATCAAGTCTTCTTCCATTAGGAACGTTTTGATATAGTTCTTTATCGTTTTTAAATTCAGATGTGAAAGCGTCGATGTTTACTAGTAGATCAGAGAATACTACTAGACTTTTGTCATGTATAAAATATGATAAATTTGCTCTTCCCATAAACCCTCCTATTTTGTGTGAGATATTAAAATAACATATATTTTTCTAAATGTCAAATAAAAAAAGTAAAACAAGTGTTTGACATGAACAAGAGTTTGTGTTAATATAATGGCGAAAGCGAGGCGTAGTTATGGAAGAATTAACTGACAGACAAGAAGAGATACTAGACACTATAAAGAAATATATAGCAAAAAATGGTTATCCGCCTACTGTAAGAGAAATTGGAGCAATATTAAATTTAAGTAGTCCTGCTACTACACATTTTCATCTAAATAGATTAGAGAAAAAAGGATATATCAAAAAAGGTAAATCTAAAAATAGATGTTTAGAAGTATTAGTACCTAATGAATATATCGAGAAGAAAGAAAATGTAGCAACTATTCCACTTATTGGAACAATTACTGCAGGAAGTCCAATTGAAGCAATTGAAAGACCTAATGAATTTTTAACAATACCTGCTGAAATAATTCCAAAGAAAAGTGAAGTATTTGCACTTAATGTAGAAGGTACTTCAATGATTAACAAAGGAATACAAGATGGAGATATCGTTATTATTAAAAGATTAAATGTTGCTAATAATGGTGATATTGTAGCTGCTATGACTGGAGAAAACGAAGTAACACTTAAATCTTTCTATAAAGAGAAAGATCATATAAGATTACAACCAGAAAATGATACAATGGAACCTATCATACTTGATAATGTTACTATACTAGGAAAAGCAGTTGGACTATATAGAAAGTTCTAAAACAAAAAAGATCTCATTTGAGATCTTTTTTTATTTTCTAAGTAATATTAATTTCTTTCCTTCATCTACTGGTTCAAATACCTTAGTATGATGTTTACTATCATTATCGTAGATATATGTTGGTTTACAAAATGTATTGCTAGATTCAATTAATACTTGTACATCAGTCGGGAACTCTTCTTTAGGAAATTCCATCTCTAACATTCCATACATATCTCTATAATCAACTTTATAATGTTTTTGATTTATAAATGTTATTTCATCTTTCTTAGGATCATATTTACTAGATACTATACGAGTATTATTTCTTCTATAAGCATTAATATCTTCAGGAGTTAAGAATAATCTTCTATCTACGTTTATCTCATCGTCATTAGCGGCTTTTAAATCAAATACTCTTCCCATAATATGTCTATCATTTAATTTAGTCATGATTTCGTTAAACTTGATATTATTATCGTCTTCTATTCTAAATACTCTAGTATCTCCTTGATAGATATCATTGTTAGTTTTTGTCATAATACCACTTTCAAGTGTAGTATCAAATCCACAGTAAGCATTAATTAACTTTCTTAATAATCCATTCTTTTTCTTAACTATGTAATAAAGTTCTACATAGTTATCCTTTTCATCTTTTTCTAAGTGAAAGTCAATACTTCTTTTATCAGTTTTAAAAGTAACAAGTGGTTCAAGCTCTTTTAACATCCTTTCATTTTCTAAATACTCTTCTCTTAATCCAAATAAAATATCTTTATAAGTATACATATAAAACCTCCTAATTTATATAATTACCTTTGTTCAATCATTTCTTTTCTTTCAAGTACCATTGTAGAAGACTTTCTATTAATTGTACTTCCACAGTATTCACACTTAATAGTAGCTCCTCTACCTTTTATTTTAGCATTACAGTTTGGACAATTTGTAAGCATCTTAGAATCTTTAGATACTATGAATGATAATCTATAAGTATAATCATTTAATTTATTCTTATTTCCTCTTACTACTGCATCATTAGTAGTATTTACTAAATAATCATAACAAGTAACTCTTAGATATATTGATATGATAAGTGAGTCGTTCTCTTCTTTAAGTGATCTTAACGCACAATCAACTGCTGTAAAGCCATGCATAGCATTTCTCTGTTTCTTAGCTTTTAAAGCAACTAGTTGGCTCTTATACTGACTATATAATGAACTTGATAAATATTCTTTAGCAAGATCGATATTGTTCTCTGACCATGCTTTTTGTATTTTTACATATGAATCATATGTATCGTTATATAATTTACCTATTGTTAATCCATACTTTTCAAGTAATTTAATCTCTTCATCAGTTGGTTTCTTCTTAGGAATCTCAAAATGAGTATCATATTGATATGCAGTCCTTGCTGAATTAGACGATTTAGAAAGACTAGCAAATATCACTATGATAATTATAAGAAATATGAATCCCATAAAGACTCCGACAATTCCTCCACCTCCAGAAGAACCACTAGAGTCCCATGAGCTATCAGAGTCCCAAGAACTTCCTGAGTCCCAAGAACTACCAGAGTCCCAATCTGATCCACCAGAGTCCCAAGATGAATCAAAACCACTATCTGCTCCTGCTCTTCTTAGATTTATATCTCTTAATTGAAAGAATAAGAATACTAAACCAAATAAAATACAAATAGTAGATATAATTAAAAGTAAAGTCCTATTTTTATTCATATTATCTCCTTTTATCTTTGAGTTATCATTTCTTTTCTTTCAAGTACCATTGTAGAAGATTTTCTATTAATAGTACTTCCACAATAATCACATGTAACACTAGCTGCTTTACCTTTTAATTTAGCATTACAGTTAGGACAGTTAGTAAGCATCTTAGTATCTTTAGATATACTAAACGCTAACTTGTAAGTATAATCATTTAATTTTCTATCGTTACCTCTTAAGGTTCTTCCATCTTCTGTACTTACTAAATAATCAAAACAAGTTACTCTTAAATATACTTCTATATTTAATGTATCATCTAATTCTTCAGTAGTAAGAAGTGAACAATCTTTTGCAGTAAAGTTATACATTACATTTCTTTGTTTTTTAGCAACCATACCAACTATCTGGCTCTTATACTGGTTGTATAAACTATCAGATAAATATTCTCTTGCTAGTTCAATCTTATTTTCTGCCCAAGCTTTTTGTATTTCTACATATGCTTTATATGCATCGTTATAGATCTTACCTACAGTTAAGCCATATTTCGCAAGTAATTCAATTTCATCTTCAGGTATTTTTCTCTTTGGAAGCCTATAAGCATATTCTTCAGGTACAAATGATCTTTGTTTAGTTCCTCCACTAGTCGAAGCAGCGCACATTATAATTATTATAAAAATAACAAATCCTAGTCCAATTAATCCACCTAGTAAACTACCTGATCCATCTCCGCTAGATCCTCCTGAATCCCACGAAGAAGAATCGTGATCCCAAGAACTACCAGAGTCCCAATCAGATCCTCCAGAATCCCAGCTCCCACCAGAATCCCAAGATGAATCAAATCCACTATCTGCTCCTGCCTTTCTTAGATTCATATCTCCTATATGATTAAATAGGAATAATAATCCAAAAACTACACAAGCAAGAGACATAACAATATATATAATCTTACTCTTACCCATAATAACTCCTATAAATTAGTAATAGATGTAAGTATGTAGTCATATTTTTCAGCACTGTGAACAGTACCACAATATTCACACTTACCTGTGAAGTTAACATCTAGATTGGCTCCACACCCTTCACACTTAACTACTGCACCTTTAACAGCATCGCTTCTCTTCTTAAATACTAAAGTGTGACTAAGTTCTTCCCTGCAATAATCTATTCCTCTAACAGTTTTACCTGTCTCTAAATTAATATAATAATTCATATATCTAGAAGTTAGTGATACTTCAACTAATTCGTATTCTCCTTCAGTAGTTCTTTTAGTTATATTAATTGTTTTGACATTTGCTTCATCAAAACAATGCATTTCTCCTCTTGCTCTATCACCATCAGCCATCTCTTTATACTTGTTATATAACTCATCAGTTAAGAAATGTTTAACATTATCTAAATCATCAGTTTGTATAGCAAGTACAAGCATAATAAAAATATTACTAAATTTACTTTTTAATTCTAAATCGTTTTCCATATCCTATTCCTCTATAATAATTTTAACATAAATAAAAAAATAGTAAAATTAATTTACTATTTTGTTTATCTCTATTTCTAGTGTTTCTTTTATATATTTAATCTCATAATTTAAGTCTTCTACTAGATAAGAATATTCAGTATATATAGGATAGCTATTAAGTTCTTCTAATATATTATCAATCTCTTTTTCTTCTTTTGTTATATCTTTCTTATTATATTCAAGATTAACTATTTTCTTTTGAAGTTCTTTTACTTTTTTTATTTTATCCATAATAGTCTTATCTTTAGACATCTTATCTTTAACAATTAAATATCTTTTATACTTATCAGACTCTTTAATATAATCTACTAAATCATTTATTTCATCTTTAATATTATTTAATCTTTTTTCCATCTAAACTCCATGTCTTAGCGTCTACTATTTCTACATCAATAATATTACCTATATCTTCTTTATCAGCATAGAAATTAACTAGTTTATTTTGAGGAGAATATCCAAATAACATTCCTTCTTTTTCACTTTCTCCTTCTACTAAGACTTTAACTGTTTTACCTATATATTTCTTATTGCTTTCTAAGAAATATTTATTAACTAAATCATTTAATTTATATAGTCTTTGTTCTTTTTCTTCTAAGCTAGTATTATCTTTTAATTTACTTGCTGGAGTATTTTCTCTTGGTGAATATATAAAAGTAAATGCATTATCGTATTTACAGTATTCACATAGTTCTAATGTCTCATTAAAGTCTTCTTCTGTCTCGCCAGGGAATCCTACTATTATATCAGTAGATATAGCCATATTAGGAATACTTCTTAGTTTATCGAATAGAGTTATATAATCTTCTTTAGTATACTTTCTTCCCATTAGTTTTAATATTCTAGATGATCCACTTTGTACTGGTAAATGTACACTAGGCATTATATTATCATATTTAGCTATTACATCGATCATCTTATCAGTGAAATCCCAAGGATGTGATGTCATAAATCTAACTCTTTCAATACCTGTTTTAGATACATCTTCAAGTAAGTTTTCCATCTTATAGTCACTATCTAAATCTTTTCCATAAGCATTAACATTTTGACCAAGTAATATTACTTCTTTATATCCATCTTTAACTAGTTCTTCTACTTCTTTTAATATATCATCTTTATCTCTACTTCTTTGTTTACCTCTAGTATAAGGAACAATACAGTAAGTACAGAACTTATCACAACCATACATAATATTTACGTATGCTTTATAAGTATTATCTCTTTTAACAGGAATACCTTCTACTATGTTACCTTCTTTACTATATACTTCTATTTCTTGTTTACTACTTTTAATAGCACTATTAAGTATATATGGAAGTCTATGAATATTATGAGTACCAAATACAAAGTTAACATACTTATATTTCTTCATAATATCACTTACAACTTTTTCTTCTTGAGCCATACATCCACATAGACCTACAATAATATCTTTATGTACTTCTTTAAGATGTTTAATTCTTCCAAGCATACCAAATGCTTTATTATGAGCATTCTCTCTAATACTACAAGTATTAAGTATAATTACATCAGCTTCTAGATAATCATCTACTGGAGTAAACCCCATCTCTTCAAGCATAGCTTTAAGATTCTCAGAATCATGTTCATTCATCTGGCAACCATAAGTCTTAACAAAATACTTTTTATTTTTACCAAGCTCTCTAAAAGAAGGATCAATACTATAGAATTCTTTTTCTACACTTGATTTAGTTCTTTTCATAGCTTCTTTATAATTAGGTAGTAACATACTCCTCACTTCTTTCTAGGCATAATTTTAACATAAATAAAATAAAAAAAGAAGAAATATCTTCTTATTCACTAATAGCAGTATTTACTATTAAATCCATACTATCTGTTTTATTATTAATTACTTCTTCTTTTATAATCCCAAAATTATTCTTTATATTAGTAATAATCTCTTTTACTTGCGGTGCCACTTCTTTGTCTTCTAATTTGTCTACTATCATTTCAAGATTATTTAATCTCGTATATTTACCATAATTATTTGATTTAATATATGTATCGTATAACTTAACAAATGAAAATATTCCAATACTATTAAATCTTTTGTCACTTAATATTTTTGTTGTAGTATAAATATACGCATTGTTTATTGATTTATCAAGAATTGTTTCCCCTTCATTATTTCTAATGTTTGGCTTAAATTCTTTATTCTTAAGTAAGCTCTTCATTATCTCCATAACTTTTGAATATTCTATGGATACTAATATATGAGCAAAAGTATTTCCATCATTGTTTTGGTGGTTAACATCCCATCTTTTATCCTTCATGTGGTTAAGTACTAAATCGTAATAACCTTTCTTTAACATTCTCATCATAATATCGTTACCATTTTCATCTGTAACACTATAATCGAATGTCTTTCTTGATAAAATCTTATCTAATACTTCTACTAGGCCTTCTTTTAATACTTCAAAGACCAGGGTAGGATCGTCATCGCAAGCATTGATAGTTTTTGTTTCATCATAAAACATAAAATATACACCTCTCTAATTACACGTGACAGTTTGCTATTATACAAAAAAAGGGATAGAATGTCAAATTTTGTGATGCAATCCTACCCTATTCAAGGACAATTTATATTAACTACAAACTTCATTTACATCGAATACATCGTATGAAATCTTAATAGTCTTCAACGCAAATTTCTTCTCTACTTTTATGTCATAAATAGCTAAATTATAGTTCTTATCGTAATAGAATATCTCATTATTACATGTATATCTATCTAGCTTATCTAAATACTCATCAAAGTATTCTTTATCGTATTCACTCTTTCTAAGTGTCTTAAACGTAACTACTTTATCGTTATCACCAGCAAAGTAATATAAAAGTGGAATATTTATCTTAAATGTATTTCCATCTACATTACCTTCGTATTCTTCTCTAAAGAATGTTTTATTAAGTAAAAGTAAAACCATAAAGAATGCAAGTATAACTACTATAGTAGTCTCAATCGCATATACTATCTTTCTTCTTTTAACAGCTTCTTTCTTTCCTTTAGAAACCATTTTTAGTTCTTTTTTAGCTTTCTTTACTCTTTTCTTAGTTTCTTTTTCCCCATTTTTACTCTTTGCCATACTTAAGACCTCCCCTAGTATATATTAATTATAATATACATTTTATTTATTATACAATGTATTGAAACACTATTTAATTGTCAAATTGTCAAGTTTGTGGTATAATATGTCACTATCAAAGAAGGGGTGTATAAATATGGCTATTAAGAATTTAATAACAAATGATACTAAACTATTAGAGTTATCTGAACAAGTATATACTCCTACTAAAATATCTAAAGCTACAGGTATAAGAAAAGATATTTGTAAAACTTGGGATACCTGGTATGAAAATAATAATAAATGGTATTTCTTTAAAGACTTTGGTTATTCTGACCAAAGTGTATTTGAATCTAAACTTATAAATGAATTAATTGGTGAATATCTAGCTAATAGACTTGGACTCGATACTGTTCATTACGAATTAGCAAGGATTAATACGCAAAGTGATAGAGAACTTATCGGACTAGCATCAGAAAACTTTATTCAAAAAAGAAATAAATATTTATTTATTAGAGATATGGATATAAGTGTAAACTATGCTAATACTAATAATTTAAATCGTCTTAGACATATATGTCCAAATGAAGAAAATTATAAAGAATTATTAGATGAAATATATAAATTAGTTGCTCTTGATATATATATGAGTCAAGAAGATAGATGTGAGCAAAATATTCAGTTTAGAAAGCATAAAAAGAATTTACATCTAGCTCCTATATACGACTATGAATACTCTTTTAATGACCCATATGATTTAAGATATGGTAGCTGTATTTTAGGAATTAATGTCGACGATTTAGATAGTTATCCAAAGATAAAAGAAGGATTAGATAAATTATTTAGTCTAGATATGAAAGATATTATCGAAGATATAGAAACTCAAAGAAAGATTATTGTTCCAGAAAATACAAAAGAAAAGTATAAAGAATTTGTCAAAACAAGAGCTCAAAGCATCAGATAAATTGAAAATTTTCTTATTTAATGGTATAATAGCAAACAATAAATGGGGGTATGGTAATATGGCAGTAAGTAATTTAATAACAGATAAAACAAATGTTATTAGAGTTTTAGAAAAACCGATTAACATAAAAAAGTTATCAGAAGAGACAGGTATCGATGAAGAAACATGTAGAGAAAGAGACTCTTGGTTCCTATACGAAGGTATATGGCACTACTATAAGAGATTCTATAACTTCCCAGGTGGATCACCTGAAGAGATGAAATTTATTAACGAACTTATGGGAGAAATATTATCTAAACATTTAGATATAGAATCAATCCATTATAAAATAGCAGATAATAAAGGTTTTATAGGACTTCTATCAGAGAACTTCTTAAAACCAGATCAAAAGTATTTCTTTATGAAAGATTTAAGAATAATGTCTCAATTCACTAATACGAGCAATCTTGAAAAAATAAGAAGACTTTGTAAAGATGATGATAACTATAAACAATTATTAAGTGAAATATTTAAACTAGTAGCAATAGATTTATATATGAATCAAGAAGATAGAAACTTTACTAATATGCAGTTCACAAGAAAAGATAGAGAACTTCACTTAGCTCCCCTATACGACTTCGAAGATTCATGTAGAGAACCATTCACCGAAGATTATTCATCAGCATTCTTAGGAATGAAAGTAGAAGATATTGATAGATTTCCACTACTTGGTGAATATCTAAATAAACTTTATTCTACTAAGATAGGAACAGTTCTAGAACAAATAGAAGATGAAAAACAAATACTTATACCTACTCCTATCAAAAAGCAATATGAAGGATACGAAGAAGATAGAAGAATGATGCTTAAAAGATAAAACAAAAAAACCTAGGTTTATTAACCTAGGATTTTTTTATATATGGCGGAGACAGAGAGATTTGAACTCTCGCGACAGTTTCCCGTCCTACACCCTTAGCAGGGGCGCCTCTTCGGCCTCTTGAGTATGTCTCCATCCGACGTGTTTTGTACCATAATACAAATAAAAAAAATGGTGGGGCGTTAGGGATTCGAACCCTAGACCCACTGATTAAGAGTCAGTTGCTCTACCAACTGAGCTAACGCCCCACAAATCAAACTTGCTATTTAATTATAACACAATATTTCAAAATGTGAAGTATTTTTTAAAAAAATAAGCCTATTCAAGGCTTATTTTTTCATCAATTAGCTTATCTATGTCAGTTTCTAGTGCTGTATAGTCCCCTACTACTAATTTATCTAAGAATGATGTTAAGTTCTTATTAGAAGTTCCTATATCCTCATATTTAGGATATAAAGCTTTTAAATTACTCTTTACTTCATCTGCTTCATTAGATTGCCATACAGTATCTATCTTCTCTGTAGCTTGTTTAATATTATCTAAAATGATATCTATTTCACTCATATCATTTTTAAGAAACATTATATTAGTTTCTAATTCTTCAGTATTAATCTTAATTGCCATGGCTATTCCCCCACTTATTAGAAGTCTCTATCAAACTACTATCGATATTACCATGTCTTTTTGCTATTATTATCATCTTTTCAGAGTTCTCTAGTATTGCTTCTTCAATAGCATCAAAACTATCTAGATATTTATCGAACTTTTGATAGAAAGCATCGTAATCTATTCCATCCCAAGAATCTTTAATATTATCATTAATAGTTTTCATTTCTACTATTATTTCTTTTAATCTTGCTATTTGAGTTTTTATATATATAGAATTCTTACATAATTCTCTACAGTTTATTCTTATTACATTTCCCATATTAGCCTCCTAAAGTTAGAAGAACTTGTTGAAGATTATTAGTATCACCTAAAAGTAAATCATTAACTAAGTATCCTGCATCTATAGCACCTTTTAAATCACTAACTGTACAAGTATTAGCAAAGTCTTCAGCTGATTTACCTTTACTATCTGCTAGCATATTTATAACATTTCTAATAGCAGTTACATTCTTCTCTCCCATAGTAGATACATCTTTTCCATCAAGTACATTTAGAAGAACTGTGTGCATATGTTGTGACTTAGAAGCTGCTTCTATATAAGTAAGTGCATTATTGAAATAATACATATCGTTATAGATAACAGACTTATTAGAACTTGCTCCTACATAATCGTTATATGATTTACCATTCATCTTAGCAAGATATGTTAAATATGTTTTAACTATATCTACATTAGATGTAGTAAAGTTCTCAAATGTACCATTTTGGGCCATTAGTTTAATCATTTCTTTAAGACTTGTATCACTATATTTAGCTAGCTTATCTTTAAGTTCTTGACTTATAAAACTAGAAGATAATAATAATTGTTTTACTTTGGCAAATGTTGCTTCATCATCTAATTTAGATACGTCTATATTATTATTTTTTATTATTGAATATAGAAGTGTTGAAAGTCCTATATAATCAGCATATGATACAGACTGTATTACATCTTCTGGATTGATACCTAAATCACTTCCAGTATTATCTACTGATGAACCATCGTTAGAGTATCCACTAGATCCACTTCCATAGTTATAACCAGATCCACTACCATTATCTGTATCAATATTATTTTCACTATTATCGTGATCACTACTACTACTAGATATAGTAGATATAATCGTATTAACTGATTGAGTAAGTGAAGCAAGTGCAGTTGTAAGACCAGTTACATAATTAACTAGTATTCCATAACCAGTAAGTGGTTTAAAAGCTGCTGCTACTTTTTCAGCATCTAAGTCTATTCCATCAATACGACTTTTCCAAGTACTACATACATCGCTAATACTAGATACGTTAACGAATATATCTATATCTGGAACAGTATTTAATGTTTCTAAATCACCTTGTGATAATACTACATCATCTGCCACTTCAATCACTCCATTCTAATATAATTGTAGTATATTAACTAAAAAAAGTAAAACAAAAGAAAAAGATGTTAACGTTTGTTAACACCTTTACTATCTTTTATATCTTTTAACGATACCAGGCTCAAATGTCTTCTTACCTTCTTCAGTCTTACGATAAGCGCTTATAGTCTTTTTAGCAACTTTAGCTATTCTACCATATTCAGCTAAATCGCAATCCTTTTGATAAGGTCTAAATCCTTGAGAGAAACTAATTACATTTTCAGCAAGATTAACTAATTCATCTTTACCTTCTACGTCACTTCTACCCATTAAATAGTTAAATGCATATAAGAATTCTTTCTCATGACATAACTTTAATAGTGGATATTTTTCATAGTAAGCATCGATTTCGCTTAACTCTCCAAATGGATCAGGATTCTTAGCTGCCTTAGAAAGCATTAAAGCATAATCTTTATCATTAGGAAAATCTTTATTAATCTTATAGCATTCATTAATCTTTTTAGTTTCGTTGTATAGATCTGTTACTATTTCACCATACTTTGTAGACTTGTTGGCTTTTAAAGATCCTAATTGATATTCAAACAGATAATATTGTTCAGAATATCTTTCGTGTTTTGATGTTTCTCCACCAGCAAAGTGTTCTTCCATTGCTATAGAGTCTTTGATATCAGATGCTATTCCTTTAAACTTAGAATCTACTCCATATCTAAATAGAATATTATCTATAACATGTTTAACTGTTTCATATTTATCATATATCATTAGTGGATATCTAGTTTTACCAACAAAAGTATTGTAAAACATGTGTAAGAAATATAATGCATCTACATCTGTAGCAGTATACTTAGCTGTTAATTCTTCTTCAGATAACTGATTAATATCATTTTTGAACTCTAGATTTTTTACTACTCTTTCTATTTCCATGTTTATCTCCTTTCAAATTATTATATATATCCATATAATTGTCTACTAAGACAAATTCTATCTTATCTTTTATATCACTAGGTATCTCTTTAAGATCTTTTTCATTTTCTCTAGGTATAAATATTTTATTTATGCGTGCTCTATAAGCACCTATTACTTTCTCTTTTAATCCTCCTATAGGAAGTACTCTTCCAGTAAGAGTTATTTCTCCTGTCATACTTATCTTAGATGATACTGGAGCATCTGCAAGCATACTTATAAGTGCTGTAGTAAGTGCTACTCCTGCACTAGGTCCTTCTTTTTGAATTGCTCCTTCAGGTACATGTATGTGAATATTACTCTCATCTAACTTAGATAAGTCTAAATTAAACTTAGTAGCATTAGATTTAATATAGTCTAGTGCTATCTTAGCTGACTCTTGCATTACATCTCCCAAAGATCCAGTAAGTATTAACTCACCTTTACCTTTGAACATAGTTGCCTCAATTGGAAGAATATCTCCTCCAAATTCAGTATATGCCATTCCATTGACAATTCCAATACGTTCTTCTTCATCATTGTCTTTATATAAGTATTTCTTTACACCAAGATATTCCTCTATAGCTTTTTCATCTATATTGAAACTCTTCTTATCTTTATCTACTACTATCTTCTTAACTACTTTTCTCATAATAGTAGCTATTAATCTGTCTAGTTCTCTTACTCCACTTTCTTTAGTATAATTTCTAATTAAAGTAAGTATAGCTTCATCAGTAAATGTTAACTCTTTTTCTTTTAATCCATGTTCTTTTAATTGATTAGGTATTAAATGTTTCTTTGCTATATCTAGTTTTTCAAACTCTGTATAACTAGAAAACTCTATAATTTCTAATCTATCTCTTAATTCATCTGGTATTTGAGATAGATAGTTAGCTGTTGCTATAAACATTACATTACTTAAATCAAACTCTTCTTCTATATAGTGATCTGTAAAGTATTTATTTTGCTCTCTATCAAGTACTTCAAGTAAACTTGATGCTGGATCTCCCTTAATATCTTTAGTCATCTTATCTATTTCATCAATAATAAATACAGGGTTATTTACTCCAGCTTTTTTAATACCATTGATAATAAGTCCTGGGGCACTTCCTACATATGCTCTTCTATGACCAATAATTTCTGCTTCATCGTTTACTCCACCTACACTAATCTTAGCTACTTTTCTATTTAAACTCTTAGCAACTGTCTTAGCAAAAGATGTTTTACCAACACCAGGAGGTCCTACTAAACAGATAATTGGACTTCTCAAATTATCAGTATTTAATTTAACTGCTAGGTACTCTATTACTCTATCTTTAACAGTATCAAGTCCATAGTGAGTACTATCTAGCATCTCTCTTACTTTCTTTAAATCTTTTCTATCTTCTGTCTTCTTATTCCAAGGAAGTTTTAATAACCAATCAATATAAGTTCTAATCATTCCTACTTCTGGATTAACAGAATTACCAATAGAGTATTTATTAAGTTCTACTAATAATTTCTCTCTTATTTTTTTAGGGCAATCAAGATTATTAATCTCTTCTTTTAATACTTCTATTTCATTTTGTTCTTCTTCTCCAAGTTCTTCTCTAATAGCTCTTATCTTTTCTTTAAGAACATATTCTTTTTGAGTTTGATCTAGAGTATTTTGAACATTATTTTCTATCTTTTGTTCTAGTTTAATTATCTCTATATCTTTACTGATATCATCTAGTATCATACTTACTCTAGCAGTGCTAGAAGTCTCTTTTAAATATTCTTTTTTTCTATCAAAATTAACAGGTAAATATAAAACTACTACATCGGTAAGTTTATCTACATTATTAATTCCTTGAGTATGTGAAAGAATAGTATTAGTCATAAAAGGAACTTCTCTTACATACTCTTCTATATGCTTATTAAGTGCTCTTACATAAGCAGTTTCTTCTTTTACAGATAATTCTTCTAAAGGAAGAATACTATATAACGCTTCAAAAATATCATCATCTTTAGAGTAAGCATAAATCTTAACTCTAGCTTCTCCAGAAAGTATAATTCTTGTCTTACCATTAGGCATATCTAGTTTCATCTTAATGGAACCTAATATACCATAATTAGGAAGTTCATTAACTTCAGGATCAGTTTCCAAATTATCATTTGGATTTACTATTAATATATTATTATCATAACAAGATTCAGCTAAATATAATAACTTCTTATCTTGTTCTGTATCGAACTCTATTCTAATTTCATTATAAGGAAATAAAACCATATTTCTAAGTAAAAGGACAGGTAGATTACTTTTCATTATTATGGCACACCTCCTTTAAAGATATGCCTTTTATTATAGTCACTGGGTATTCAAAAAGCAAGAAAAAAAGGCCTAAATTTTAATTAATTTTTGGCCTTTATTTTTTATATGTTTTATTCTTTCTAAAACTAGCAAACAAATCACTAATTTTAAATTTTTTTAATATGTATTTATCATCCATTTTTCTCATAAAAGTAACTAAATTAACTGGTGTTATTTTACAACTGTTAGGATAATAATTACATGAAGTTATTCCTTTAGTACTAGCACTCTTTAAAAATCTATAAGCACAGTATTGATCATCTACTGCTACTGATCTTCCACTCTTAAAGTAGACTACTATTACTTCAGGAAGACCTCCTACTTCACTTGGACTAATAACATCTATCTTAGAATATTCTTCACTCGATATTATATGATAATCTTCCTTGCCACGTCTATCAGTATGTTTTTGAATAAAGTTCCATAGTGGTGAATCTCCATTTATTGCCTTCCTATGTTTCTTTACTATATCATCTTTTAAATAACCATCAGTATTAAGTTTATTTATTAATTCTTCTCTAGTACAATCATACTTCTTTAAAAGAGAGTTAAGCATATATTTTTGATATGGTGTTTTAGCATTTGTTATAGCTTTTATTATATCTGCATTTTTAGAATCAAAATTAATTACTTCTCCACTAGCTAGATATATATCCATTACACTAGGATTAAATAATTTATCTCTTTCTATAACTTCTATTTTAGATATATAATCAGTTTTAACTGTAGTCTTCTTTTCTATCTTCTTAGCAAGTTCTTCTTCTTTTAATTCATGAAGCCTACTAAAATATTTTTCTTCTTCACCAGGAAACTCTTCTAGAGTTCCATTCTTATATTTAATAGTGATTGTTCTTACAACACCAAAAATATTCTTATCTAGGATTATTTGTTCTATATTATCAAAATTATCTGTAATTTTTCTAAAAAATAACATATTACTCCTCTTTGAATACTTTGTATTATAACACAATAATAAATAAAAACAAAAAAGAGACATAAGTCTCTTATTTTTTAAGTTCTATTCCTAGATCATCTAATGCTTTCTTATCTACTACTCCTGGAGCACTACTCATTAAGCAAGAAGCACTTGCAGTCTTAGGGAATGCTACTACATCACGGATATTATCAGTATCACAAAGTATCATAATTAATCTTTCAAGTCCAATACCTACTCCTAAGTGTGGTGGTGCACCATACTTAAATGCTTCTAAGAAGAATCCAAACTTAGCTTCAGCTTCTTCTTTAGTAAGTCCTATTGCTTCAAATACTTTACTTTGTACTTCTGAGTCATAGATTCTTACTGATCCAGATAATAGTTCATATCCATTAAGTACTAAGTCGTATGCTCTAGAATAGCAATTCTCTTTATCTGTTAATAACTTATCCATATCTTCTTTTCTAGGACTAGTAAATGGATGGTGAGCTGCAACAAATCTTTGCTCTTCTTCACTGTATTCATACATTGGGAATTCAGTTACCCATAAGAAGTTATATAGTCCTTCTGGTATTAAGTTATATTCACGAGCTAGTTTAACTCTAAGTGCTCCTAAACTAGTTTTAACTATAGGTTTCTTATCTGCTACTATAAATACTAAGTCGTTCTCTTCAACATTTAATTGTTCTTTAATAGCATCCTTCTCTTTATCAGATAATACTTTAAGGATAGATCCTGAGAATTCTCCATTATTATATTTTAAATATGATAATGCTTTAGCTTTATATACTTTAACAAAGTCAGTATATTCATCTATTTTCTTTCTAGATACTGTATTAGCTAAGTTCTTAAGTACTATAGCATTTATTACTCCACCATCACTGATTATCTTAGAGAATACTTCAAAGAATGTTCCACTAAATATATCAGTAATATCTTTAATTTTCATATCAAATCTAGTATCTGGTTTATCGCTACCATAGTTATCCATACATTCATTGTATGTCATTCTAACAAATGATAAAGGTAAATCTACATTTTTAACTTCTTTAAAGATTTTTCTCATTAGACCTTCGACAGTTCCCCAGATATCTTCTTCTTCACCAAAAGACATTTCGATGTCTATTTGAGTAAATTCTGGTTGTCTATCTGCTCTTAAGTCTTCATCTCTAAAGCATCTTGCTATTTGGAAGTATTTCTCCATTCCACCAATCATTAATAGTTGTTTATATATTTGTGGTGATTGTGGAAGTGCATAGAAATGTCCATTACTAATTCTAGATGGTACTAGATAGTCTCTTGCTCCTTCTGGAGTAGGAACACATAGTATTGGTGTTTCTACTTCAACGAATCCAAGTTCATTAAGGAAGTTTCTTGCTATTAGAGTAACTTTATTTCTTACCATTAAGTTATTCTTAATATTTTCTCTTCTAATATCTAGATATCTATATTTAAGTCTTGTATCTTCAAGTGCAGTAGTATCTTCATTTATTTCAAATGGTATATCAGCACTTTGATTAATTAATTCTAAGTCACTTAATATTACTTCTATTTCTCCAGTAGGAATCTTAATATTCTTACTTTCTCTTTCAGCAATTTTACCAACTGCTCTTATAACGCTTTCGTTCTTTAAGCTAGTTGCTACATCGTAGAAAGAATCTTCTGGTCTAGATACTAACTGTATTACACCGCTTCTATCTCTTAAGTCGATAAATACAAGTCCTCCTAAGTCTCTTTTCTTTTGAACCCATCCATAGAGTTCAACTTCTTCTCCTACGTTCTCTTTTCTAAATTCTCCATTATTATATTTCTTCATGTTCTCCTCCATGTTTACAGTGACATTCATGTTCACCACAGCACTCATGATCTTCATGATCGTGACAGTGACAAGTATGTTCTTCTTCTATATCATAATCTTCTTCCGTTAGATGTTCATCTAAATAATATAGTAAATAATCTATTGGAACAAGTTCTTCTTCTTTAGTCTTATTATTCTTAATCTTAACTTCATCGTTCTTTAAATCTTCATCGTTAAGAAGTATTAAATATTTAGCATTTAATCTATCTGCCTGTTTAAACTGTGCTTTAAGTCCTCTTCCTGTATACTCTGTATCTACTCTAAATCCATTAGCTCTTAAATATTGTACTAAGCTAGCACTATATTTCTTTTCTGTATCGCTAACATACATTACGAATAGTTCTACATCGTTATGAATTGGAAGTTCAACCTGTTCTAAATCTAATGCCTGTATTAATCTACCTAAACCAGTAGCAAATCCCATACAACAAGTTTCAGGTCCATCTAGAGTTTCAACAAGTCCATTGTATCTTCCTCCACCACCTAAAACATTATTAGCACCGAATCCTTCTACTTCAGCTTCTATTTCAAATACTGTGTGGTTATAATAGTCAAGTCCTCTTACTAGATTAGTATCTACTTCGTAATCTATTTCATATTCATCTAAGAACTCTTTAACTTTCTCAAATCTTTCTTTACTCTCTTCATTAAGATAATCTAACGTCTTAGGTGCATTCTTTAATATCTCACTATCTTTATCTACTTTACAATCTAGTATTCTAAGTGGATTCTTATTTAGTCTTTCATTACAATCTTCACATAGTTTATCTATATTAGGTGTGAAATAATCTATTAGAGCTTTTCTATAGTTATCACGAGACTCTCTATCTCCTAAAGAATTAATCTTAACTTTAATTCCTTTAAGTCCTAGCATCTTAAATAGTAATACTGGTATACTGATAACCTCTGCATCAACCATAGGATCATCACTACCAAGTACTTCTACACCAAACTGAGTAAACTCTCTATCTCTTCCACTTTGAGGTCTTTCATATCTATACATAGTACCATTGTAATAAACTTTAACAGGTCCTGGCTCACCATACATCTTATTCTCTATATAGCTTCTTACTATACCTGCAGTTCCTTCTGGTCTTAAAGTGATATCTCTATCTCCTCTATCTTTGAAGTCATAAGTTTCTTTAGTAACTATATCTGTTGTTTCTCCTACTCCTCTATGGAATAATTCACTTGCCTCAAATATTGGAGTTCTAGCATAGTTATAATTGTACTTCTCCATTAATTCATCGATTACTTTATCGACATATTTCCATTTCTTTGCCTCTACTCCTAATAAGTCATGACATCCTTTTGGTTTTGTTATCATAAAATACCTCCTATAAAAAATAAAAAGGTAGCATCTATAAGGACGAATAAATCGTGGTGCCACCTTAATTTCATAATCTATTGATTACCTCTAATACTTTATAACGTAAGTAACTCGTTCTTCCCATAACAGCAAATGTCTTCTTTATATAATTATTAAGTATTTTCACCAACCATACTTTCTCTACAAATAATGTGTATAAATACTCCTTTTGCTAGAAGTTATATATAATATATACCATATTATAATCTATTTCAAGTATTATTTTAGTACTGTCCAGAAATTCCTGAGCGTGTTCCTCTGACGTTACTTCCTAAAGTAGCAGAACATCCAAGTCCTTGTTGATACTGACAACCAATAGTACTTCTACCATATGCATCAAAATAACAATCTCTATACCACTGCGCTCCATTAATAGTTGATTGAGCTTGACTTACAAAGCTATTGAATCCTCCTTCAGATATTCCATTAGTTTGTACTTCACTACTATGAACACATACTGGCACTGATTGTCCTCCACTATTTCTATCTCCAACTGCTTTATATACAATTACATCTTGTATCATATATTGTCCAGTTAAAATATATGCTTCTAGATTTTTTACTTGAGTAGCTTCATCATCTCCTAATAAACTTGCAGGTACGTAGTTGTATTGATATCCTCCTTCAGTAGTAGGTACGACGAATACGTATCCTTCAGTATGATTTCCAAACCAACCAAGACCAAGTGCATCGTTAGCTTGAGTTACCTTATATGCTGCTACTCCGCGAGTATCTAATACTTTTTCATATTTACCAACAGATTCATTATCTAGAGCTGGATCTCTTTGAGTTTTTGGTTTTGGTTTAGGTTGATCTACTACCTCTTCAGGAATATCATCGACAACAGTCTCTCCACCTATCTTACCAGCATCTCCACTAGTAGCACCACTACCTTCAAAGTCGTACGTACTATATCTTTGCAAATACTGTTTAATCGTATCTATAGAGTTGTCCATCTTTCCATTAAGACTAGACTTGGTACTCTTTAAATTAGATAAGTATGTTTTCTTAGTCTCATCTTCTCCATCGATATTTCTTATTTTTCTACATACTTCATCATATCTATCCTTTAACTTTTTAAAATTATCTATCTCTTGAAGTATTAAATCCGTATTGTCACTGATATTCTTTAAATTTCCTGATGAAAAACTATCAGCCATAACATCTAATTGTCTAGATGTATTTGTCAAACTATCAGACAATTTATCTTTAACATCGTCAGACCACATTCCAAAGTCTATTCTATCGAATTGTATTTTTATGTCTTGAACACAACCTGAATTATGTGTCCCCATTACTTTATCTAATTCACTTCTAAAATCAGTAATAGTTCTCTCTACTGATGAAATAGAATCTTTAGAAACACTAATCATTTGTTGTCACCTCACTTAAATACTCTTATTGGTTTAATCTTATTGATATCTTTTGAATATGGTTCATAAATACCGATTACTTCTCCTTTAATGTTTTTAAATACTACCATATCTTCATTATAAATATTAGGAAGAAGCGCTCCATTCTTTATCTTGAATTCCATATCAGAATCTACCATAGTCGAATAATAGTTCTCTAATACTTTCGATAACGGAATAAACTCGTAATTGTTATTCTCAATATCAGATAAAGTATAACTATCTTCTATATCAAATACACCTTGTTTAGTTCTTCTAAGTTCTTCCATCGTACATAGTATTCCAAGTTTATCTCCAATATCTCTAATTAAGCTTCTTATATAAGTTCCTTTACTTACAGTACACTTAAATGAGAAACCTTCAGGAGTAGAATCAAGCAATTCTATTCCTAATATCTCTACTTCTCTTTTAGGTAGTACTACTTCTTTACCTTCTCTAGCATATTTATAAAGTCTTACTCCATTTAGTTTAACACTAGAATAAAGTGGTACTTCTTGTAAATATTTAGTCTTGAATTCTAAAAGAACTTTCTTTAATTTTTTCTTATCTATCTTATAATCATGATTCTCTTCAATAACTTTACCAGTTATATCGAGAGTATCTGTTTTAATTCCATATCTTACTTTAGCAACATATTCTTTAGTATCATGCCCCATAAACTCTAATATTTTAAGTCCTGAATCGACACCTATTACTAGTACTCCAGTTGCTATTGGATCTAAAGTTCCACAGTGACCAACTTTAGTAGTACCTAAAAATCTTCCGACAGTATTAACTATATCTCTTGAAGTATAGCCCTTTGGTTTATCAATTATTAAAATACCACCGCTCATATTATCACCAATTATATAATATCACATATTAAAGAATTAGTGATTAAATGAAATTAAAAGTTGCGTAAACCAAACATTTGTGCTATAATATACGAAGTGTTTGGAAGGGGGAATAAAAATGAGACTAACATTAGCAAATAAATTAAAAATCTTCTTTAAAACAGTTGAAGGAATTTATGGAGAAGACATGGCTTATGCAATGGCTATGGAAGAAAGAGATATAAAAGATTCACTAAATAAATATTCTAATAATAGATTTGCAAAATTTGATACAACTGAAATCTATAAAGAATTAGTTAGAAATGAATTATTATGTGATTCTAAAGAAAATGCATATGTTCCTATAACAAGAACATTAGTTAATGAAGGAAGAATTAATGACTGCTTTGAATTATGTGAGTTCAATCTTAAATATAAAGTAGCTCTAGTAAAAGCATTTATTAGACATTCTTATGATGATTATAAAAATCAGTATAAAAAATGTACTGATAGAAAAGCTAAAAAAGGTTTTAAAGAATTATATTATTATGAACCTGTAGAACTAATGGAAAAAAGAGAAAAAATAAAAGCAAAAAGAGGTCAATAGACCTCTTTTTTTAAAATATAAAACTACTTTCTACATCCATGAATGCTCTTACGTCTGTTTCGTATATAGCATCATCTTCTACTGATATGAAGTAATCAAGTCCCTTTTGATATATATAGTAAGACTTTTCATCTCCTTTATTACTTATAAAAGTAACATGATATAACTTATCAGGATTATCTGGATTAACATCAGTATTAGGAGTATTGCTTCCTATTAAATAGAAATAATAATATAAGTTAATTATCTTATTCTTATCAGTAATAGTTTTAGGCTCATTAAACTGACTAAGATCACTTATTCTAACACTTTGTACTTCATCTGTATGAAAGTTATCAATTAGATATTTATATACTTTAGATAATATTAGTTCTTCTACTTCTATTGCTTTATTATAATCTACTAAGAAATCATGTCTTCCATTAGATATGTGAGTTTCATTCGTAGTTCTTTCTAAATAGAAACTATAACTTTCTCCATCTTTAGTAAAAAATCTAATATTTATATTAACTTCAGGCATATATTTAGTAGATGAATTATTAAAAGAAGAGTCTATATTAGATTGTTCTAAATCTTGAAATTCTATAAATAAATCATGTAATTTTTTTATTTCTTCTTTATCTTCGATTTTGATAACATCATTAAATCTTTTATTTACTATATTACTTCTATCATCTATATCTACATAATCTATATCACTTAATTCTGGTAGTGACACGTTTATTCGTCTTTTAATATTAATAGAACATCCAGTAACTACTGTTATAGTTATTAATAGTACTATTAAAGTTAGTATTTTATTTTTCATATATCCTCCTATTTCTGACATTTAGGGCAGTAGTAAGTACCTCTACCTCCTACTCTAATTTTCTTAATTATAGAACCACATTCTTTACATTCTTCTTTTTCTCTTTGGTGAACATATAGATTATTTTGAAACATACCAGTTACTCCTTCTTCACTAGTGTAGCTTCTAATAGTAGTTCCACCCTCCTCTATAGCTTTATCAAGTACTTTAATAGAGTTCTCTATAATAAGATTTAATTCTTTATCTTTAAGTTTACTTCCTTCTTTTAAAGGATTAATTCTAGATAAGAATAATATTTCATCAGCATATATATTACCTATACCAGTAATAATACTTTGATCTAAAAGTAAACTCTTTATAGGTAATTTTTTATTTTTAAATTTATCTTTTAAATATTTACTAGTTAGATCTTTATCCCATACTTCGTGGCCTAATTCATTATATGGTTTCATAGTAAAAAGTTTATCTTTAGGTATAAGCATTACTTTACCAAACTTTCTTACATCGGCAAATCTTAATTGTTCACCATTGTCTAGATCAAATATTACATGTTCATGTTTAGTATATTCATCATCTTTAGTTCTAAAGAAGAATTTACCTTCCATTCTAAGATGGAATAATAAATAATCTTTATCAAGTTCACATACTATCCATTTTCCTCTTGTAGTAAAGCTATTAAATGTTTGATTCTTAATATTTTTAGTAAACTCATCTAAGCTAGGATAATCTATCATCTTAGAGTATCTAACATCTACATCTAATATCTTTCTTCCTAAGAGTCTCTTTTCTAACTTTTTAGTAACTGTAATTACTTCTGGTTTTTCAGGCATTTGTTTACCTCCTATTTAGCATCGTACCAATCTATTCCTTTATTTATATCTACTACAAGTGGTACTTCTAGTTTATATGCATTTTCCATTATATCTTTAACAAGTTTTTCTACAACTTCTTCTTCATCTTTATGAACATTTAGTACAAGTTCATCGTGTACTTGTATTAGCATCTTACTCTTAAGATTACGTTTATTAAGCTCGTTATATAAATCGACCATAGCTTTCTTAAGAATGTCTGCTGCAGTACCTTGAATAGGAGTATTAAGAGCCATTCTCTCTCCTTGTTGTCTAATCATATAATTCTTATTGTTAATCTCATCTATTACTCTTTTTCTATTCATTAAAGTAGTTGTATAACCATTTTCTCTTGCATGATCTATAACTTCTTTCATGTAATTCTTAATTCCAGGAAATGCTTCTAGATAGTTATCTATAAACTTTTGAGCATCTCTAAAATCTATTCCTAAGTCATCAGCTAATCCAAAAGAACTAATTCCATAGATAATACCAAAGTTAACTGCTTTAGCACTTCTTCTTTCTTCCTTAGTTACTTCCTCTATTGGTTTATGATAAATATCACTAGCTGTCTTAGCATGTATATCTTTTCCTTCTTTAAAAGCCTCTATTAAGTTAGATTCTTTGCACATAGATGCGAATACTCTAAGTTCTATTTGACTATAGTCACTAGATAGTATTATTGAGTCTTCATCTGGAAGGAATGCTTTTCTAATTAGTTTCCCATATTCAAGTCTAGCAGGAATATTTTGTAAGTTTGGTTCCTGACTAGATAATCTTCCTGTTCTTGTTAGTGTCTGATTATATATAGTATGACATTTACCATCAGGATATACTTCTTCGATTAATCCAGTTATATAACTTGTATATAGCTTAGATAACATACGATATTCTTCTATCTTATCTATTATTGGATTATAAGGAGCAAGCTTATCTAAGATATCTTTACTAGTTGAATAAGATCCATCTTTAACTCTCTTTGGATAAGGAAGTTCCATCTTTACAAATAGAACATCTGCTAGCTGTTTAGGACTTGCTATGTTGAATTCACAGCCTGCTATCTCATATATTTCTTTAGATAAGCTATCAAGTCTTTCTTTGATCTCTTTACCCATTTCATTTAAATAGTTGATATCTGTTCTAATACCAGTTATTTCCATATCAGCAAGTACTCTTGATAGAGGCATTTCTATTTCATCAAATAAGTATTTAGCATCATTCTTCTCTATATCACTTACTGTATCTTTATAAGTATCATAGATGTATTTTGCTTTCATACAAGAGTTTTTAGCTACTATATCAATCTCTGGTTCTTTTAACTTAGCAAGAGTACCAAATTCTTCTTCATATAGAGGGACTTTTACTCCGTTATTATTCATTAGATAACTAATATCATCCTTAATATTAGTATTAAGTAAATAACTAGCTATCATTAAATCATAATCACATTTATTTATATTAATATTTTCATGACTTAATAAAACTATCATCTTCTTTAAGTCATAAGTATATTTATCAGTATCATTCTCAAATATATCTTTAGTAATATTTTCATATGGAATGAAATAATTATTGTCATCGTTATAAATACTAACACCTAATATCTTACTCTTATGATAATTGTATCCAAGCATTTCTATATAGAAAGCATATGGTTTAGATAAATCAAGTTTAGATGCATCAGTTAGTATTTCATAATTAAACTCTTCTTCTTTTACAACTGGAACTTCTTCATCTAATAAAGTTACTTCCATACTAGCTTTAGTTTTTGCTATTAGTGAACGGAATTCTAATTCTTCCAGTATTCTTAAATATTCTTTGTAATTAATTCCTTTATATCTAATATTTTCAAAATTTGTATCTATTGGTACTTCTTTATAAATAGTTGCTAAATCATAAGATGCATAAGCGCTTTCCTTCCCTTCGATAAGTTTATCTTTCAGCTTACCTTTAACACTATCAATATGTTCATAAAGTCCATCTAGAGTACCATATTCTTTTAATAAGTTAATAGCAGTCTTCTCACCTATTCCTTTAACACCAGGAATATTATCTGATGAATCTCCCATTAAAGCTTTTAAATCTACCATTCTTTTAGGATCATCTAATTCATATATATTCTTAAACTCTTCTTTAGTCATTCTTATATAACCAGATTGTTTAAGAAGTTTAACTACTACTTCATCTGTTATTAATTGTAATAAGTCTTTATCACTAGAAATAATTAAAGCATCATAATCTTTATTGTTATTACATTTCTCTGCAAATGTACCAATAATATCATCAGCTTCATAGTTATCTATTTCATAGTGTGCGATACCCATAGCATCACATAGTTCTCTTGATAGTGGGAATTGCTGTTTAAGTTCATCTGGTGTCTCTTGTCTTCCACCTTTATAATCTGCATACTTCTCATGTCTAAAAGTTTTACCTTTATCAAATGCTACCATCATATAAGTTGGTTTTTCTTCTTCGATAATCTTATTTAACATGTTTACAAAACCAAATAATGCATTAGTAGGAAATCCCTTACTATTCTTCATTACATTACCTGTATATGCAGTTGCATAATAACTTCTAAATATTAAATTGTTACCATCTATAAGTAGTATTTTTTCCATATGTATCACCAATTCCTATTTTACCATAAAAAAAGAAGATTATTTATCTTCTTTTTTAACTAATATCATTCTCTTTGGATAGTCATATACTTTATATATGTTATCACGCTCTGTTGGTACTTTATCTACACTTACAATTCCATAAGAATCATCTTCGATATTAGCTTCGATTGCATCTCTCATTTCTTTATCGAATATGAATCCTGGAATTCTTTGATTTAATAATAAGTGTCCACTAATTCCATCAAACTTTCTATCGAAGTGAAGGTTTACTGTATCAGTTTCTGCATCATAACTATAAATAACTCTTCCTTTACCTTCTCTTTCAGTTCTAAACTCTATACCTTTAGCATCTATCATGAATAATTGATTTATATTAATAAATTCTCCACTTGTTCTAAGACTATACCATTTAGTTTGTTCTAGCTTTTCAACAGCCTTTTTAACAGCTTCTTGGTCAGTTATAGTTATATCTGGTTGTAATGCTCTTTCTGATGGCCAACCATCCTTAATAAATTTAAACTTATCTCCATCTTTTACTAAAGTATATTCAGCATAAGTTCTGTAATCTTTAAAAGATCTGTAGTTTATAATTCTAGTTCTTAAAGATTTAGCTGGATCTTTTTCTACAACTAATTTAACTTTAGTTTCCTCATCGTATTCTTCTTCTTCATCTTCGTATATATTAAGTGGTCTTTCACTTTCATAACTTTCAACATATATTTTAGATTTAACATCACTTCCAGCTACTTTAACATTTGCTCTTATGATATTAAGTTGTTCTTGTTCTTCTTCGTAGTATCCTCTTAATCCATGTATTATTTCACCGAAGTTATAATACTCTTTCTTAGCCATTTTTAACTCTCCTTATTATCCGTTTTTTCTATTTTTAGTTTTAGCTATACCCATTTCTTCAGGTAGTCTTGCTATTCTATCATTTTCTCTAGCATATGCTGCTCTTATATCATTTAATCTAAATCCAGCATGTAAGAAAATTCTTTTTTCTGAATCCATCATTCCGTAAGTTAATTGTTGGAAATTAGCTCCACTTAACATTCCAACAAAACCTGTTCCAATTGCTATAGTTGCAATTGTTTGCCCTTTAGCTGGAATCTTGTCGAAACATTCCTTCATTATTCTTCTTTGTTCTTCAGCCTCTCCCCAACCATCGTTAAGTGAATGACATACCATTGCATGGAATGTTTTATCACCTACTGTTTTAGAAAGAACTGTACCTATCTCGTGTTCTCCACAACATGCAATTTCTGGCCAGTACTTTGATGCTACTTGTCCAGCAAATCCACAATCGTTAAATCCTTCCTTATTGATTGCAAAAGCTATATGTTTTGCTTGTGTGTTGAACACATCATCGTGTATACATCTTGTTATCATTAATAAACCTCCCTAATGTCTAACTTTTTTATATACTGCAACACCATCTATTTTATATAGAGTGTCACCTTTTACATAATCTGTTTCATATCCTTCTTCTCTGGTAAATACATTTTCATGTAAATAAATTGAAGAAGTAGATCTTGTTACATCAAGTAAGTAATTTAATACTTTACCATTTTCAGTTAATTTTAGATTCTTAACAAACTTGCCGAATTCATTAAGCGGTCCATACTTAGATAAATCTTCAAAATGTTGATATGAGTATTCTGCTATATTAGATAAATTTATAAAATCATATGGTGTTTCAAGTCTAGGTGCTAGTGTATAAATACTTTCATTATAGTAGTTAATATTAGCACTTTCAATTTTTCCTTTTAATATGTTATATGATTCTTCACCAACTAGATATGGATTTCTCATCTTAGCATCATATTGATCTGGATGCATTATAGAGAAAAGATGTGATTTAAATAATTTTCTACTACCACCAGTACGTTTGTTAAGGCTCTCCCAGAAGTATCTTGTTTCTGGATCTAACTTTTCCATAACTCTATCGAATTGTTCTTGATTGAAAGAATCTATACTGTAAAAGAATTTCATATAATCAAAATAATTAAATGCTTTAATAGCGCCAATTCTAAGTTTTAAATAATATTCTGGAAATCTACTTATATCAAATGCATCTATATTAAAAGAATTATTAAATATTGTATTAAGTATTTGTTCTCCACTACCTATAACTGATAGTGTTCTATTATTATTAGATAATGCATCTTTATATCCTTTACAATTCATATTCTCATTAGTTCCTTTATATATAGGAGACACTAAAGAATAAGGTTGTCCAGGTATATAATCATCTTGCCCTATTAATTCAAAAGCATCATGTAAATCTTTTTCAACATCACTCATAATACTCAACCCCTTTTTATGGCTCTATATTATAACACAATTGTTCGATATTGTAAAGAAATAAAAAAGAAGGCTTAGCCTTCTTTTACATAGTCACAACTTGAACAGTGAACATTACCACTCTTCTCTACTAGTAAACTCTTACATACTGGGCATTCTTCTCCAGTTGGTTTATCCCAAAATGCTAAATCACATTTAGGATAATTATTGCATCCATAGAATACTTTTCCTCTTTTACTAGTCTTTTCGATAATTGTTCCACCACACTTTGGACATTTACAAATATCTTTAATTTCTCTTTGTTCTTTTTTAATATATTTACACTTTGGATAATTAGAACATGCAGTGAACTCTCCAAACTTACCTTTTCTTATTACTAATGGGCTTCCACATTCAGGACAAGTCTCTCCAGTTTGTTCAGCTGCTTTTTTCTCCATCTCTCCAAATGCTTTTTTAACAAGTGGTTCAAATGAATCATAGAACTCATGTAACACTTTTAAGTTATCTTCTTTTTCTTCTGCTATTAAGTCTAGATCAGTTTCCATATTAGCAGTATATTTAACATTTATTATTCCACTAAAGAACTCTTGCAATTTATCAGTAGTTTCTATTCCCATCTCAGTTGGAACAAACTTCTTATCTACTAGTTTTACATAATCTCTTTCTTTAATAGTGTCTACTACTGTTGCATATGTAGATGGTCTTCCTATTCCTAGCTCTTCCATCTCTTTAATTAATTTAGCTTCAGTATATCTTGATGGTGGTTGTGTGAAGTGTTGTTCTTTAGTTACTTCTTCTGCATTGTATACTTCACCAGTTTTGAACTTAGGTACTTCTCCATCTTCATCTTTTTCTATATCTTTATATACTTTTAAATATCCATCGAATATTATAGTTTGACCAGTAGTCTTAAACTTATAATCATTATTATCAAATATTATTGTAGTTGCATTTACTTTAGCATCTGCCATAAGTGATTGAAGTGCTCTAGTATAAATTAAATTATATAATTTATATTCATCATTAGATAAGAACTGTTTCATCTTCTCTGGTGTTCTAAAAGCACTTGTTGGTCTTATAGCTTCATGAGCATCTTGTACGTTATCTTTCTTTTTAGTTTTTTTAACATATCCAATATATTCTTTTCCATAATTATCATTAATATATTTATATGCTTCTTTTATATAGTCATCAGATAATCTTATAGAGTCTGTTCTCATATAAGTAATAAGTCCGACAGTCTCTGTTCCTATATCAATACCTTCATATAACTTTTGTGCTAAACTCATAGTCTTTTTAGCATTAAAGTTTAACTTAGTTGATGCTTCTTGTTGCATAGTACTTGTTATAAATGGAGGTTTAGCTTTTCTTGCTTTCTCTTTTTCTTCTACACTCTCTACTGTGAAGTCTTTTCCTAAAGCATTTAATACTTTATCTGCTTCTTCTTCGCTAGTTAGTTTAATCTCTTCATTTTTATATTTAAATAAGCTAGATTTAAATGCGCTAAACACTGCATCTATAGTCCAGTACTCTTCACTTACGAATGCTTCTATTTCACGCTCTCTATCTACGATTAGTTTAAGTGCTACCGATTGTACTCTACCAGCACTCTTACCACCAGTTTTAGATTGCATTAACTTAGATAATCTAAATCCTATAATTCTATCTAGTATTCTTCTAGTCTCTTGAGACTTAACTAGATTGTAATCTATCTTTCTAGGTTCTTTAAAAGCCTCTATTACTTTATTCTTAGTAATTTCGTGGAATAATACTCTTTCATATTCACTATCTTTTATTCCTAGTGCTTCTTTTAAATGCCAACTAATTGCTTCTCCCTCACGGTCTGGGTCGGTTGCAAGATATACTTTATCGCAATCTTTAATTGCCTTTTTAAGTTCACTTATAGTTCTTTCTTTACCTGGTATAGGAACATAATTAGGCTTAAAATCATTATCTACATCTACTCCAAGTCCATACTTACCAGTAGTAGATAAATCTCTAATATGTCCTTTACTAGATAATACTTTATAATCGCTACCTAAATACTTTTCAATAGTCTTACTTTTACTTGGTGACTCCACGATTACTAAATTCTTTGGCATATAATCAATCTCCGTTTCATAGTTATTTATACTAATTATTTTATTTTTTGTCAACAATATTATTATTACACATTTATATCAAATATATCTTATATATTTAAAAAAGATGCTTATTCTTTGTCAAGCATCTTTTTAAATCTCTCATGTATATTTTCTTTGAATAATTCTTTCTTTCTATCATTATAGTTAGTCTTAACTACTTTGATAAAATCTTTTCCTAAAGTATCTCCATATATATTAGATACTAAAGAACATATTATCTTTATATCTATCTTATTTATATTATGTATAAGAGTATGTAGTGTTTCAAGATCACTTCTAAAAGTAGTACTTATCTTATTAAGTTCTCTTCTTACTTTAATATCTTTCTCTACAGATAACTTTTCTTTAGCATAATCATAATCGTTAATAGCAAGTATCCCTAGTATACCTAAAAGATAATCTCCATAATTATTCATCATAAAGTCTTCTAGTTTTAATCCAAAATAATTATAGTTAATCATTCTTACATTATCTTTGTATGTCTCTTTAGGAAGACTATCCATAGATGGATCAAACAAGTAGTATCCATCTATTTTATATTTAGAATCTGATACTGCTACGATAGTTATAAAACTCTTCTTATTATCTATTCCTTTTATATATCCTAGATAATTATTAATACTTAGACTATGAAGTATATAACTAAATAGTTTATTATATCCACTTGAGTTACTCTTATTATTAATTACTATTTCTGGAAGTGAATAGTTCTTATTACTTTCTTCATAATCTATAAGTTTAACTATATCGTATACTCTAAGTATTTTCTCTAGTTGTGATAATCTTTCTTTTCTTATAACATTTTTAATCTTCTCTATATAAGTAAAGAACTCTCTTACTCTAGGTATCGTATCTACTAAGAAGTTATTACCGTCATGGAAGTATGCAATACTCCAGGTGTCAGGATTTTCAAATGAAGAATTAACTAAATAGTTAAGTTCATCATCTTTAAGATTACATGTTACTACTTTTTCTATTTTAGAATCTTTAACTGAAGAACTCATAAGTAGTAAGTTCTTAACTTTCTCTATAGTTATTAAATCTACATTATCTTTAAAATATATCTGTGTTAAATTGTTAAGACCTAGTACTACTGTTTTTAACTCTTCTAGTTCTTCATTAGAAAGAGGATGATCGAAATATAGATTTTGAATATCGAAAAACTCTATTACATCATTTTCATATTCAAGATTATCTAACATACGATCACCCTCTTAAGTAAAACTATCTTAATTTCCCCTTTAATCCTTTTACTCCTTTTAAACCTTGATATCCACTTAAGATATTAGATTTAAATATATGTGTTTTATTAGATCTATTCTTATATTCTTTTATTGCTAAGCTTATCATTTCATCTAGTAATTTAGTAAATTCTTTACCAGTTGGTTCCCATAGATAAAATGCTAGTGAACCAGGACATGAATTTATCTCATTAATATAAACGTTATTCTTCTTTTGGTCAATAAGGAAATCTATTCTTACTACTCCAGATAGACCACAAGCTTTGAATGCTTCGCTAGCTACTCTTCTTACTTCTTCTTCTAATTTCTTAGGAATATCAGCAGGTACTTTTCTTGCTGCACTTGCCATTCCTTTAGCAGAACCTTTCTTAGAACCGCTTATATATTTATCATCAAATGTTAATAATTCATCGTCAGTAGTTACTTCTTCTAGTACAGATAAATCTATATTGTCATGATTTCCAAGTACACTTACGTTTACTTCAGTTAAGTTTTCTACTTTTTCTTCTACTACGATTTTCTCATCGTATTTGATAGCTTCATCTATAGCTTTTTCTAGTTCATCTCTATTCTTGCATGAAGTGATTCCAACGCTACTTCCTAGAGTAGCTGGTTTAACTATTACTGGATACTTGATAGTCTTTTCGATTTTCTCGATAATACTATCTCCTTCATAGTTATATTCACTATCATAGAACCATACATATTTTGTAATAGGAAGTTTATGAGCTTCGAATACTTCTTTTTGAATTACTTTATCTTGTGCGATAGCACTAGGTAAAACATCACTTCCAGCAAATGGAATATTAATAGTTTTTAAGTATCCTTGTAGTGTTCCATCTTCTACGTTAGTACCATGTACTACTGGAAGAATTACATCTACTGTATTAACTATTCCTTTAAATAATCCATTCTTCTTTTGAAGAACAAATTCATCACCTTTTTTATAAAGTACTACATTGTCAGTATATCTCTTTAATAGATCCATATCTTTATATGTATCTAACTCTTTTAAAGCTCCTCCTGTATACCATTCATTATCCTTAGTGATATAGATAGGTACTATCTCATACTTCTCTGTATCTATTTTATTCATAGCTTGAACTGCTGAAATAATACTTACTTCGTGTTCAACACTAACTCCACCAAATATAACACCAACTTTTATCATTATTATTATCCTCCTATTTCAGTATATGTATCAGGTAAATCATTTTCAAATAGTGCATATAAATCTTTCTTATCTTTAAGATCATTAAGAAGTGTATACGCATCTCTTACATCATTTAATACATGTATCTTATCTTTATTATACTTCTTACTTATTAAACCATTATATATAGGTTTAGTACGTTTTTCTCCAATTAAGATAACTTCGTCTGCTACGTCTGCTATTTGTTTACCAAACTCACAGTTTAACTCTTCTTCTTTAGGTCCAAGCTCTATCATACCTGGAGTAACTACTACCTTTTTACCATCCATTAAGTCTAGCACTTCTAAAGCACTCTTAGCTCCTACTGGATTAGAGTTATAAGCATCATCTATTTGATAGAATGTAGGGAACTTTCTTAACTCTAGTCTATGTTCTACTACATTAACCCTTCTAACTGCTTGTATTAAATCTTTAACTTCTATTCCAAATTCTCTTCCTAGTGCTAAAGATTGTAATATGTTATAAACATTATGTTTACCTAATAGTTTAGTTTCAAATTTATAAGTCTTCTTATCACCTTTAAATTTAACATCGAAACTAGTACCTTTATAGCTAGCTTTAATATTAGATCCAGATACATCTAAATCTTCATTATCAAGTCCTACCCATAATACTTTAGCATGTTTCTCTTTTTTAAATTTATATCTTCTCTGTTTAGGATCATCATAATTAAATACTACTGCACCATCTTCATTTAAGTATTCAGCAAGTTCCATCTTACCATTTAAGATATTTTCTTCACTACCAAATGTTTCTAGATGTGCAGTTCCTATAGATGTAATTATTCCATAATTAGGATTAACAAGCTTACATAAACCATTTATTTCTCCTTTTACATAAGCACCCATCTCTGCTATAAATACATCATCAAACTTACTTAATTGATTATTTATAGTTATCATTAATCCATTAAATGTATTAATACTTTTAGCAGTAGCTAAACAGTTATATTTGATATTTAATATATCGTTAAGTATATTCTTACTACTTGTCTTACCATAACTACCAGTGATTCCTACAATCTTTAAGTTAGGCATAGATTTAAGTTTATTCTTAGCCTTTCTTTCATAGTAATGATATACAATTCTCTCTACTGGATAGTTAATTAAGTTCGCAATAAACACTACAAAGTAATTTAAGCTAGTTAATATTGCAAGTATAAGTATTACTATATTTACTAAATCAGTATTTAAGAAAAATATAATTAATGGAATTAAATATATTAATGTAATAGTAAACATTAATCTTTTTATTCTCTTAGTAAATGCTAGTGGTTTCTTATTTTGTTCTTGTTTAGCTCTAATTCTATCACTTATAAGAGATACTATATAAATACTGCATAAAACCATGATAATAAACATATCTAGTTTATCTATCATAGGGAATTGTAAAAATATAGCAAATATTATTCCATATAGATTAGTATTTAATAATGATATTTTTAAATTCTTAAATACCCATTTAATATAACGATTATTTTCATTATATAGATTTTGTTGCAACATGTGCATACTTTTTAAAGTAGTATTAATTACATATATATAATCTAGTAATAATAATACTCCAAGTAAAATCATCATAACCATGACCTCCTACTTTATAAATGTCTTAATGACATTACAAACTGGTTTTAAAAACTCTAAATAAGTATAATGAGTTCCACCTTCGTATGTAACTAGACCACCATCTTTTAAAAGAGCTTCTAATTTTTTAGCGTCTTCAAGTGGTGCATCTACGTCTTCTTCTCCCCATATTAGAAGTGTTGGTGCTTCTATTTTCTTAGCGCACTCTGATAAATCTTCATTAACTGTATTTACAAGTATTTTCTTCATCATTGTGCTAGCTTTCTTATAATCTGTACTACCAATATGATCTTTAGCAAAGTTCTCTAGTTTAGATAAACCAGGAACTTTCTTTAATGCTTTTAATAGTTTAACTTTTAATCCTGGTTCTTTCTCAGTTCTTACACAAGGAGCACCTAATAATACTAGTTTATTAACATCGTATTTAGAACCATATATAATTGCTATTCTACCTCCAAAAGAGTGACCTATTAAAGTTGGTTTCTTAATCTTTAATTTATCAACTAACTCTTTAAGAATATCTGCATAATCATATATATTTAATTCTTCTTTAGGTTCATCACTTTCTCCAAACCCTGGTAAGTCTACAATAGTAATCTTATGTGATTTACATAAGTTCTTACCTATTGGATCCATCATCTGTATATTTTGTCCCCAACCATGAAGAAGTATCACATCTTCTCCTTCTCCATATTGGATATAATTAATATCAATATTTCTAATATTCAATTTCATATAAACACCTAAAAATTATTATAACACTTTTATATATTTGTTTCTATATTAATGAATCTCTAGTGAAAACTTCGACATCTTTATCGACATATACTTTAACTTTACAACTATCTACTACTTTAATAAATCCAAGTCCATTGATAACTATATCTTGGTGTACACCTACTTCTAGTTCTCTTCCAGATAGTTCATTAATCAATCTATCATTATTAATTCCTACTCTATCTAAATCTAAATCATTAGATATAAAGAAAGTTAAACTATTTCTATCTCCTTCAAGATAATCTATTCTTGCATATTTATCTATTATTAGAGACTGATCTTCACTAACTTGGTAAGTTCTTGGTTTAATCTCTTTCTTAGGATGAATTCTCTTAAGTTCTACTGGATCTACTGTATTACAGATATTACCACTGTCTACAAGTCCTGGAGTATCTATAATATTTAAATCTTCACTTATCTCTATAACTACTTTATTAAGTGTTGTAGATGGAAGAGATGATACAGTAAGTTCATGTTTTTCTTCAGTATAATTAGTTACTATCTTATTTATTAAAGCACTCTTACCTACGTTAGTATGTCCTACTACATAGACATTCTTACTAGATTTATTTACTTTAATCATATGAAATAATTCATCTAAATTATAATTCTTATTAGAACTTATAAGTATTATATCTTGATATTCTAATCCTAATTTACTGAAATACTCTTTTATCTTTTCATCACTTACGCTAAGAGGAAGTACATCTCTTTTAGTAACTACTAGGATAATTCTATTACTTATGTAATTACGTATCATAGTAATATCTTTTTCAATATTAAGAACATCTACTACATATAGTACTAAATCTTTAGTTTCATTAATACTTTTTAATATTTCAATATACTCATCATTATTCTTAGTAGTAGTTGCATATTCTCCATAGTTCTTTAATTTAAAGCATCTACTACATAGATCATAATTCAAATCTACTGTATATCCATCCATAAGCATATTGCTATCTTGAAGTTTAACTCCACATCCTAGACAATATTTATCCTCGTTTATCATAGTATTCACCTTTTTTAAACTTATCTTGTTTTTCAAGTCTCTTTATTATTTTCTTCTCTAAAAATCTATTAAAAGAAGTTATTTTTAAATCTCTCTTACCTAGTGGTTCAACAAGTACAGTAGTAGCTTTCAATCTATTACCACCTATAATATCAGTTACTATTTGATCTCCAATAACGCATACTTCTTCCCTCTTGGCATTAACTCTTTTAAGTACCCTTGCAAATCCTATCTTAGAAGGCTTTAAGGCAAGTGCTACATAAGGTATATTAAGTATTCCACTTACTTCGTTTAATCTTTTCTTATTATGATTATTAGAAAGAATATATATATCAAAATCTTTTTTTAATCTTTCTATTAATTTAACAGTCTTATCATCAGGAATATTAGTATCCATATTAGTAAGTGTATTATCTAAGTCAAATATTAAACACTTTATACCAGAATCTTTTAATCCTTTATAATTTATATCATGTATTGTCTTTTTGTATTCACTAGGTATTGCTTTTTTCATATTATCTCCATGAAAAGAAAAACTTAGTTATTCTAAGTTTATCTTATTTAATCTTTTAGTTTTCATTAGTTCATTTTCATTTTCTTTTTTGTATACTTTAATCTTGTCATCATTTGAACTATCATCTACTTTATTTCTATTTATAAATAATTTTATAAATATAACTAAAAGTATTAATAGTATAACACCAAATAGAATTGTAAAAAAGTTAATTCTACTATCTTTAACAAATGTAATAGTATAAATATTAGCTGTTCCATCAGGAGCATATACTTTTATTTCTACTTTACTACCTGGTTTAATATCCTTCATAGTCTCTTGTAGATGAGCCATATCGTATTTAACATCATCTTCTTCAGAGCTTACTTCAGGTATTATTGAAAGATCTTCTTCTAATCTTTTTTCATATCTTACTTCATAGTCTAATACATCTGATCTAAATTTAGGAGATAGTTCTACTTCTCCTCCTGGAGCAGATACTTCTAGACTTTTTAATGTGACATCTACATCTCTATCTAAATTATTAAGTATAACTTTATATTCTTTAGATTGTCCTGCTTCACTAGTAACAGTAATTGTTATTTCGTTAGGTCCAATTACTGGTTCTTCAGTAAATTTCTTTACTACTTTAGCTTTAGGATCTACTGGAGTTGCTTCTACTTCTATCTTCTTAAGTTTATAAGTTTTAACATTGTACTCAAGAGTATCTTTATCGAAGTTTAATTTAACTGCTCCAGAATTAATTATTAAGTTTGCTAAATCATTATTACTTCCTCTATTATCATTTCTAGTAATATTGATAACATATTCTAAAACATCACCATTAGCTGCTTTAACTTTAATCTTTGCTTCGTTTTCACCATAATCTAGTGGTATGTTTCTAGGTCCAAATTTATCTACAAATTTAGCTGTATTATTATTTAGAGTAGCACCTATATCAGCACTAGTTACTTTAGATTCTACTTGCATAGAATAACTATAAGTTGTTGGTGAAAAGTTAACTACTGTCTGTTTATTAACTTTAAGATCTTTTAATGTATTATCAGTTGATTTAATTTGAAGAGTGACTGCATTTTCTTCTAGGTTTTTAATAGTACCATCTTTTTCAGTTGTGTACTTTCCTTCAAGTGATAATCTACTTTCTGTCTTAGTAGCATCTTTCTTAACTTTAAATGTTAAAGTTGCTACATCGGTTTCTCCAGAAACACCACTTTCACGTTCGAAAGATAATTCAAGTGGGCTGTTTCCTATAGCATTATTACCTGACCATCCTTTACCATTTTCGATACTTACTAACTCAAGTACAGCTGTCTCATAAGTTAAGTCTGCATCATACTTGTTAATAGTCTCTGGAGATGAAACCTTAATAGTAAATGAAACAGTAGCTCCAGGACTAGTAAGTGTATCTCCTACTAGTTTATTTCCTTCTGCAGCAAATACTGCAGTAGGTATTAATATCATCGATAATAATACTAATATCGATAGAAATCTCTTCTTCATAATTGTCACTCCCTTAATTATTTATTCCTTGTTTACAATTGATGCTCATATTTAATACATCGAATTTATATCCATTATTTATTCCATATTTAACTATATCTTCAATAGCATTTGCTGTATGTGTTTTAATATCATGCATCAATACTACATTTCCTCTAGATTTAGATAAACTATTAATAACATTTCTATATTCTTGTTTAGGATCAGTTGTTCCTCCAGCATCTCCACTAGATATGTTCCAGTCAAAATAGTTATATCCTCTATCAATTACTTCTCTTGCAAGTCTAGTCATTATTCCACTACTGTAATGTCTAGATACTGTATTAGATGCTCCACCAGGGAATCTAATTAAAGTAGTATCTCCACCACCAGCATTCTTAATTGCTGTCTTAGTTTTATTTACTTCGCTCCAGAAGTTATCACTAGATTTATAAACAAGTGAATATTCATGGCTCCATGTATGTATTCCTATTGCATGTCCTTCACTTTTTTCTCTTTTAATTAAGCTTGCATTAGATGCTACATTTTTACCTACTACGAAGAATGTAGCTTTAACTCCATACTTCTTAAGTACATTAAGTATCTTAGTAGTATTTGTATAGTTTGGTCCATCATCAAATGTAAGATAGATTGTTCCAGGAGTTCCACATCCATAACTAGAAGATACTTTAGCATATGTCTTTTGTACTACAACTTTTCTTGTAGCAGTAGCTTTGTTTCCTGCTGCATCACTTACTTCATATGTTAATGTATATGTTCCAAGTGTTCCTGTTTTAACTTCTCCAGTTACTTTAACATTTTTAGTTATATCATCATCACAGTTATCTTTAGCAGTATAACCAGGATCTGTATATTTATTATTAAGAGTAACATATACTGTACTGTTGCCTTTAAGAGTAATTACCGGTTTTTCTTTATCTTCTTTAACAAGTTTTCTTGCTACTACTTGTCTATTACCATTAGTGTCACTAACTGCATATTGTATCTCAGTATCTTGTTCAGTAACCTCTACTTGTTCAGTTAAATCACCATCATATAGGTCAGTAGCTTTATAACCCTCTTCTTTATATTTCTTATTAGGGCAAGTATATACTGTTTCTTCTCCTTCTAAGACTATTTCAGGTTTAGTAGTATCAACTACTCTTACATATCTCTTTTTACTTATTACAATTCTATTTTTTCTAATATTATATTTTAATTGATTAGTACCTAGAGTCTTTGTATCTACTTTTCCAGTAACATAAACTTTATCTGTTATATCCTTTCCAAAATATGTTGCTTTATATCCTGGTTCAACATATTCTGAACCATATTCTACATCATATTCATATCCACCATTTAAAGTTAATTGTGGTGCAAACAAATAGAAGAATATAAAGATTAAAAATATAAGAAATACAAAGAAGAAAGAAAATAGCATAAATGTCTTCTTCTTTACTGCATACTTTTTATTACTAGAACTTTTAGTTTCTCTATTATCATCATATAGATCAACTTCTGCTGTTATGTTCTCAGTAAGTATATCTTCATCATCCATAGTAAATACCTCTCTATTTTCAATATAATATCATTATAAGACAATTATACTTTGGATAATAAAAAAAGTCCATAATATTAAGACATTTTAGCATATAAAAAAACTAAGTAATACTTAGTTTTTATTTAACGAATTCTTTTAATAAAATATCAGTTATCTTTTCATTATTTTCATACATGTATCTACATAGATTAGTTCTAAAATATCCAAACTCTAATAACCCTTCTTTAGTATTGTCTTTTAGATATTGTTTATATCCAAAAGTACTAGCGAGTACTTGTACTAAATATAGAGAAACCATATACCTATAATCGTATTCATTTAAGTCTATATACTTAGTTACTTCTCTAACATATTTAATAAACATTTCTATATCTATAATACCATCTTTACATCTTGGATCTATGAAACTATAAGATCTTATTATCTCCCATATTACTGGAGAGTTGCATGCAGTAACAAAATCTATAATTGCGTGTACTTTGTCATTTCTATATATAAACTGAAGTACACTAAAATCCCCATGAGTGTTCATCATAGTAAGTTTATCAAAGTCTTTATAATCAGATTTCTTTATAGATTCTAGTATTGTTATCTTATCTTTTAGATCTTGATATATTCTAGGATACTTATTCTTATCAACACTTTTTAATAACTCTTTATGTTCTTCTAAGCCTTCTTTTAATAAATCTCTTTCAAACCATGACTCTATAAGACCTCTAGGTAACTTAAATTCTAATGTTTTTAAGCTCTTAAGAATCATACCCAAATATTTAGCTGATTCTAGTATTTGTTCATCAGTACCTGTATTGGACTTTATAGTGTATCCATCTATAAACTTTTGCATTATTATAGTCTTACCTTTATAAGTAAAATAATATCTATTAGTAATAGTAGGAACATACTCTGGTACTGGTAGTTTATCTTTTCTAAGATGATTAATAACCTTTATTTCTTTAATAATATCTTTCTTATTAAATCTAGATTGAAACTCTTTAAATATATATTTATTATCATTTAAAGAGTAGATATTAGCAGTACCTCTATTTAATTTCTCTATCTTATATATATCGATATTATATTTCTTTTTTACAGTACTAATAATAGTTTTATCAGTAAATACAGTCTTCTCTAGCATACTCTTACTCCCTAACGATTTTTATTATAATCAATATAATTAATTAAGTAAAACTATAATAATTATCTTTACCTACAATAATATGATCTATTAGGGGTATCTTATTAATATTACCTAGTTCCATAATACTTTCAGTAAGTATTTTATCTTCTTTAGATGGAGTAACATCTCCACTTGGATGATTGTGCACTATAATTATACTCGATGCTGAATATAAATATGCATATTTAAAGATTTCTCTTGGATGAACAATACTTCTGTTGACAGTTCCAATAAATAATAGTTTCTTATCTATAAGTTTATTTTTATTATCTAAATAAAGTGCATAGAAATATTCTTGTTTCTTACCTATTAAATCATTCTTAATATAGTTATATACATCTTCTGAACTATTAAGTTTAATATCTATGTTATTATCGCTATACACTCTTCTTCCAAATTCAATAGACGCTAGTATTATAGATGCTTTACTTATTCCTATACCTTTAATACTAGATAAACTCTTTATATTTAAATTCTTAAGATTATTAATACTATCAAATTCACTTATTATATCTAAAGATAATTCTTTACATGATTTATTTCTTACTCCAGAAGATAGTATTATCGATAATAATTCTTCATTAGATAATTTATCTACTCCATATTTAATTAATCTTTCTCTTGGTCTTTCATTATTAGGTATATCTTTAATTAACATATAATCCTCCTAATAAATTATTACACAGCAAAAGAAAAAACCTACTATTTAGCAGGTTTATTTTCTTTTTCTTTTTTTCTCTTATCTCTACAAGCTTTACATCTTTTAGGATCATTTTCTAATCCTTTTTCTTTGTAGAATTCTTGTTCTCTTACTGTGAATACAAATTCAGTACCACAATCTTTACAAGTAATTTTTTTATCTTCCATATAGTCCTTTCTAGTCAATCATGATAAAGTCTTTATCTTTATGAGGTTCATCAAATAATAATCCTTCATAGTCTCTTTGTCTTAGAGCTTCATAGATTACTATTGCTACTGCATTACTTACGTTTAATGCTCTAACATTAGCAGTCATTGGAATTCTAGCACATCTGTCTATATAGGGTCTTAAGATTTCCTTTGGAATACCGGTTGACTCTTTTCCAAATATCAAATATATATTCTTATCTTTATCACTATAATCAAAACTAGAATGAGGTTTATGACCATATCTTGTATAAAAATAATATTCGCCATCATTTTTACTTTTAAAATCTTCAAAGTTTTCATAAACATAATAGTTAAGCTTATCTATATAGTTTACTCCACTTCTTTTAATACTAGCTTCATCTAATCTGAATCCTAATGGTTTAATTAAATGAAGTGTAGCTCCAGTTGCTACGCATGTTCTCATAATATTACCAGTGTTTTGAGGTATTTCAGGTTCAAATAATACGATGTTAATCATGATATTTTAGTATGCTCCTTCATAGCTCTCTAGTAATGTATCAATAAGACCAATAGTTAACTTCTCATCATTTTTCTTTTGTTCAGTCGCTATTGCTTTTCCATTCTTCATAATTACAAATGCAGGATATTCTTTAATCTTATTAGATTCAACAGTAACATACTTACTATTAAAATCATTAAAGAATTCTTCTAAGTTCTCTATATTAGAAGCATTAAGATAAACCATATTTTTAGCAATATCATTCTTTTTAAAGTACTCTATTAAATCTTTTTCTACTTCTCTAGAATTATTATCTTTAATTCCTCCAATATATAAGAAGAACATATCATTTTCTACTACATAGTTATCAAAGTTTTCTATAGCAATCTCAGATACATGTCCTTTAATAACAGCTTCATTAAGTTTTCTTTCTTCTATCGTTCTATAAATAAATGATGCTCCAAGAACTGCTGCTAAAGTTACTATACATATTATAAATAGTTTTACATAGTTCTTAAATGGAACTTCTCTTTCTTCTTCCTTCTCAGTAGTTTTCTTTACTACTTTTTTTGTCTTATTAACCATATTACCACTTCCTATTATAATTATATAAGAAAATAAACAAAAAGAAAAGAATAGATGTAAATCTATCCTTGTCTTGCGTCAAATTTCTTTCTGTCTACAGTATTAAGTATTTTCTTACGTAATCTTATATGATGAGGTGTTACCTCCACTAATTCATCTGAATTAATATAATCTATTGCATATTCAAGTGTAATTGGTCTTGGTCTTTTTAGTACCACAGTATGATCTGATCCAGCTGCTCTTATGTTAGTTAAGTTCTTTCCTTTAGTGACGTTAACAGCTAAATCGTTATCTCTTGAGTGTTCACCAACTATCATACCTTCGTATACATCTTCACCTGGTTCAACGAACATAACTCCACGCTCTTCAACTGCACCTAGTGAGTATGCTGTAGTCTTTCCTGTATCTATTGATACTAGAACTCCTAGAGTTCTTTCTCCAATATCTATACTTTCAATTGGATTATATTCTTTAAATGAATGTGACATAACTCCATAACCTTTAGTAAGTGTCATAAAGTTAGTTGAGAATCCAATAAGTCCTCTAGATGGAACTGTATAAACAAGTCTAACTAATCCATTTACGTTGTTCATAGCATCCATATTAGCTCCTCTGTGTCCTAACTCTTCGATAACGCTACCTACTGAATCTTCAGGGCACTCTATTTGAAGTTCTTCATATGGTTCTAGCTTAACTCCATTTTCTTCTTTAATAATAACTTTAGGTTTAGATACTTCTACTTCGAATCCTTCTCTTCTCATGTTTTCAATTAAGATTCCAAGGTGAAGTTCTCCTCTTCCTGATACTAAGAAACTTTCTGCATCGTTAGGTTCTACTCTTAAACTAACATCTCTTTGAGTCTCTTTAATTAATCTTTCTTCTATCTTTCTAGCAGTAAGAAGTTTACCATCAAGGCCACAGAATGGACTACTGTTAGTACCTATAGTCATCTGTAGTGTTGGCTCATCTATATGAAGTATTGGTAGAGCCTCTAAGTGTTCATTTTCACAAAGAGTTTCTCCAACAGATATATCAGATAGACCTGCTACTGCAACTATATCTCCTGCTTCTGCTTCTTCTACTTCTAATCTTTTTAATCCAAAATATCCAAATAGTTTTTGAATTCTAAATTGCTTCTTAGAACCATCTAGTCTCATACAAGTAACTACTTGTCCTACTTTAATCTTACCATTGTGTACTTTACCTACACCTATTCTTCCTACGAAATCATTGTAATCTAAAAGAGCTGGTTGGAATTGTAAATGAGCTTCAGGGTCTCCCTTAGGTTCAGGTATTTCACTAATTATATAATCAAGAAGTTCATTGAATCCTGGATGTTGTGTAGATATATCTGGATCTAGTGAACTAGTTCCATTAACTGCTGATGAATAAACTACTTTGAAGTCTAATTGTTCTTCAGTAGCACCTAAGTCCATAAATAACTCTAGTACTTCATCAACTACTTCTTTACATCTAGCACTTGGTTTATCTACTTTATTTATAACTACTATTGGCTTAACTCCTGCAGCTAGTGCTTTCTTAAGAACAAATCTAGTTTGAGGCATTGTTCCTTCATAAGCATCAACTACTAAAAGAACACCATCAACCATGTTCATAATTCTTTCTACTTCTCCGCCGAAGTCAGCATGTCCTGGAGTATCTAGAATATTAATTCTGTAACCATTATAATTTACTGCTGTTGTCTTAGCTAAAATAGTGATACCACGTTCTCTTTCAATTTGATTAGTATCCATTGAAATATTACTAGTATCTTCATTCTCTCTAAAAGTACCAGTAGACTTAAGTATTTCATCTACAAGTGTAGTCTTACCATGGTCTACGTGAGCAATAATTGCTATATTTCTTTTCTTCATAAAAACCATCTCTCATTTCTAAACTTTTACAATTATAGCACAACTCCCCTAAAAATCAAAGAAAAAATTCTATATATTAAATATAGAACTTAAGTTTGTTATAAAATATAAGAATAATCTCCATAAGAATTGTATTACTGGTACAAATAAAAACGATAGAAAGAACACTAATCTATTTCCTTTACCATCTATTATGCAAAGATCATCTACTACTTCTTCTTTATTATCTCTTTTAATTTTATTTATTCTTATAAAAGCATTATCTAGTCTTTTCTTATTATAAGTAAATATATTGTATATATAATAAACAGGTACTAACAGTATACTTACAAGTATGTATAATGCTGCAAAAGGTCCTGAATATTTCCATAGAACTACTAGTGCAAATAAAGCATGCATAACTATTAACATTAAGTTAATACTAGTAAAAGGCAAATGATCAAGAAATGGAATATTAAATGGTAATAATAAGTATCTTAAAGATAACTTCTTTAAGGAATCTCCTCTTGCATATTCTTTAAAATAATAATGTAAGTAGCCATCTACCGATAATATACTAGCTATTTTATCTACTTCGTCAGATTTAAATAAAGTACCGCATCTAGTGCAGTACTCCATATAGTCTTGTTGAGTTGATCCACATTTAGGGCAAATCATAATGAGTTACCACAGTTAGTACAGAATACTCCTTGATTTGGTGTTCCACATCTTGGACAATATCTAACTGGAATTGTTTGTTGTACTACTGGTTGTGGAGCATATATCTCTTGTGATCCACATCTTGGACAGAAGTTTCCATAATATACATTTTGACAATTAGCACAAGCTTTAGCTGTTCCTATACTAGGTGCTGCTGCTGCTCTTCCGTTAAATGTTAAATGACTCTTCTTAACTCCAAGAACTACTAGTACTATTCCAGATACATACATAAATAATACATATGCACAGAATAATAAGAAATAAACTGGAGTATCTATCATTGAGAAAGAAAAGCAGAAGAAGTCATATATACCATGAAGTATTATTGGAAGAACTAAAGCAAGTATTATAGACATTGCCATACTCTTTCCTTTATGTTTAGCTTCCATTGCTTTATCTAAGAAGAATCCCATATATATTGCAAATATTGCATGTCCTGGTACTGCTAGAAGTGCTCTCATAATACCAGTACCAAGTCCAGTTGCAAAGCTTTCGTTAAGTACTACGTATAAAACATTTTCAATTCCTGCAAATCCAAGTGATACTGCTGTTGCAAATATAATCGAATCATAGAAATTATTATAACTTTTATCAAGTTTAATTCCTAAGAATAAAAATCCAAATTTACATATTTCTTCTACTGAAGCTGCTACTATAAATGCTTGACAAAATGCACCTATAATAGTATCCCCAGATGGCATAAATTTACCTACTATTAGTTCAAGTACTACTGCAACAACCGCTGTAGCAAGTCCTAATCCATAAAATTTAATCATAGAAAGAAACGATTCTTTCTCTTTATCCATCGCATATAAAATAAATGCTATTAATGCTACTGGAAATATTGAAATAAATAGTAAAAACAAATATTCCATCCAATCACCTACTCTAATAAAATTATAATTGCTACATATAACATTATCAACTAAGAAATAAACAAATAATGTCAAGGTAAGTGTATATTAGACATTTAGATATTACTTTATTGTCAATTAGATAATACAATATAATTAAGAATAAGGAGGCTTTATGGAAGAAAGACATATAGGTGCAGGTTGTGGTGTAATGGTATTTAACCCTGATGGTAAACTACTATTAGGTTTAAGAAATTATGATAGAGAGACAGCAGATAGTGAGCTTCACGAAGAAGGGACTTGGACTATGCCTGGTGGTAATATTGAATATGGTGAATCATTTGAAGAAGCAGGTATAAGAGAAGCTAAAGAAGAAACAGGAATAGATGTTAGAAATCTAGAAGTAATATGTGTACAGACAGATTTAAATGAACATGCTCATTATATATCTGTAGGTCTAGTAGCAAGAGAATTCGAAGGCGTACCTAGACCAATGGAACCAGAACAAATAATGGCTTGGAGATGGTTTGATCTTAACGATCTACCAAAGAATATATTCTCTCCTAGCAAAAAGACAATCGATTGTTATTTACAAAAAAAATTCTATATCAAATGATATAGAATTTTATTTTATCTATCACCTAGCATATAGCTAATTACTGCTCCACCACATAGTGTCATGAGGCTTACTACTACTAAAGGAGTATTCATAAGTAGTTCTCCTTTATCAAGTATAGTAGATAGTGGTATAGCAAGTACACTTGCACATACGAATCCTAATACTCCAAAATAAGTTTTAGTACTATATTTTTTAAATAAGAATTCAAGCACTTTACTTATTATTACTATTCCAAGTAAAACTCCTACTCCAAATAATCCAAGTATTATTATATTACTGAATATATTCTCAAAATGTACAAGTTCATGAATACTATCTATTATTGGATAATAATATCCAAGAAGCATTAGTACTAGTGAACCACTTATACCTGGTATTACCATAGTACCAGCTGCTACTACTCCTACTACTAAAAGAAGTAAGTATCCCATAAATGTCATATTTGAAAAATCTATTACTCTTCCAGTCTTAAGTATTAAGTCTGCTAGAGCCATAAACATAACTATTCCAAAAGTAATTAAAAAGATTAAATAATTACTTTTTTTCTTACTATCTTCTTTTCCTATAACATTATTAACTAGCATTGGTATTCCACCAAGTACTAACCCTACAAAGAACATCATAGTAGGTAATGGGAAGTTATTATATGAATATTTAATTACTCCACTCATTATCACTATAGATAAAATAACTCCAATAAGTATTGGAATTATAAATTTAAGATTTTCTTTAAAATCTTTAAATAGATTACTTACTCTATTTATTAGTTCTTCGTAAATACCTAATATTATAGCTATCGTTCCTCCACTTACTCCAGGAATAATATTTGCTATTCCTATGAAGAAACCTTTTAAAGCTAAAATAATATATTTCATATTTACCTCACTCTATTAAGTCTTTTTCTATATGCTTCTTTTATTAAAGGTTTTCCATTATAACCTATTTCTCCATCCCATTCTGCTTCGAAGTCTTTAAGAAGCATATCTATAAGTTTTATATTTCTTTGATCAAGTCTTCCTTTAATATTTTGATCTATCATTTCTGAAGTTATATCAAGGAATATATTAAAATCATATTTTTCTATTATGTGTAAATAATCATGTGAGTTATTTCTTACTAAGATTGATCCATTCCATTCTGTATAACCGTCATCTTCAATTCCAAGAAGATTGCAGTCTTTGCGAGGTACTATTAGGTGATGAAAAGTTAGGCTCTCTACTTTATCTATATCGTAGCCCATGAAGTCATACCCTAGTTCCCTAAGTCTAAAATTTTCAACCATTTTCTTAGTAACTTCTCTCATAATATACCCCACATAACAAAATTATTATAACAAAAATAAATAGCTAATGTATATAAAATTTAATAATATTTAGTATAAATATCATTAATATCTAACTAATTATCGTTAAAATCTCCTCTAGTACTTTCATCTTTGTACTTTAAATAGTTAAGAAAGCTATTACATCCTTGATGAATATCCTGATAAGCCTTCTCAAAATCTCTCGTGTACCATGGGTCTTCTATCTCTTTAAAAGTATCACTAAAATCAAGTAATTTATATACTTTATTCTTAGGATCACTTCCTATAATTCTTTTAATATCCATTATATTATTATCATCCATTCCAATAATATAATCGTACTTATCATAATCTTCTTTTCTAAGTACTGATACTTTTCTTTTATCGAAAGGTATATTCTTTTCTTTAAGTTTATCTTTAGCTAAGTAATATATGTCTTTACCTTCTTCTTCATAACTAGTAGCTTTACTATCGATATCTATTTTAAATTTAATATCTGATTTATTAGCCATATCTTTAAGAATAAATTCAGCCATAGGACTTCTACAAATATTACCTAAACATACAAAGCATACTTTCATTAGTCGCATTCTCCTTCCTTAGTAAAGAAATTAACAGGTGACATAGTTGCACCTTGTACTAGAGTTAGATTATTAGTTATTTTTACATGATAGAAATAACATACAAAAGCAGTTAAGTTAACTCCACTAGTTATGCAAATAACACTATCACTAGGTTTATGTTTATCGACAATCTTTTTAATTCCTTTAATATTTCTCTTAATAAAGGAAGTCTTGTTCTCACCCTTTTGCCATTCGTTAATCTCTTCCATTTCATATATTGGAACATGTAAATATTCATTAATAATCTTAGCTGTTTCAACACATCTAGTATATGGAGATGTATATATTGCGGTGAAATCACTCTTAGATAATAATTTACCTACTATCTTAGCTTCTTTAATACCATCTTTAGTAATAGTATCTTTACTAAAATCATTAATATCTACATGATTTAAATCTCTTTCAGCATGATGAAGATAAACTACTTTCATATATTCACCTCTACTATAATTATATAAATAAACAAATAAAAAAGATAGAATATTATTCTATCTTGACATCGTTTTAACTTTAGCAAATTCATCTTTTGTTAATGATAGTCCATATAGTAATCTCTCTTCAAATGGAAGCGACATATCTCTAAATAATGGATTATTTTCTATTATCTTTTTATTTTTAGAATGAGGCATATTCTCTAAAAAATCTAGTGAGGGACTGTTAGTAAAATTTCCTTCTAGTCTATATCCTTCTAGAAGCGCGTCATGTTTGCAACATGCTTGGCATCTTAAGAAATCTTCTAATCCATAACTACGATTCTCAATTGATCTAATTACTTTATCAGTTTCTTCTATGCTTTCAAGTTCAGCCATTCTTTCTACTGGTGCTAAGTCATGCTTTTCATCATAATAATCATGTAATGCTTTAACAAAGGGCTTTCTTATAATTCTTGCATAAAACTTTTTATTTGGTCTTTTAACATCTATATCGTTAAGTTCTATTAATTGTGATTTTAATGATTCTGGATTAGTTATCCTTTCTTTTTCTTGTTCTACGTGCTCAAGTTCATGAAGAAGTGTATCTAGTATTCCAGCATTGTACCAGTCTAAATAATCTTTTTCACTCATAGATGCTTCTGCTTCAATAGAGTGATCATCATCTAAATTAACTAAGATAATACGACTCTTTAGATAATAAGTAGTATGTTTTATCACTTCATCTGGTTTAAAAAAACTATTATTAACAACTAATACATTATTTAAATACTTATCTATGTTTTTAGAATGCACAACTAAAGAACATATTTTATTTATATATTCTTTATCTGCTATTCTTTCACTAGTACTATAAGACTGTAATAAATTAGCTAGCTCCCCTGTCATATTTATCCCCCATTATTTATCTTGGTTTTGGTTATTACTCTTACTTTGTTTTCTTAATCTATAAGATATTCCAAGTGTAGCTCCTATTAATGCTGGTGTAGTTATATCTGGATAACCTGTACCACTTTCATTTGACATATATATAATTCCGGCAAATATAGCAAGTGGTATTAATGTTCTTAAGACATAATGTTTCTTAACTACTTTTTCAGCATTATCTGTTACTTTTAAATTATTAATCTTTTTTTGGCTCCCATTTTCCATCTTTAATTCCCCCTAATTTCTTTGCTTTTCCTTCGCTTAAATATTTTGATACTGCCATAAAGTTTTCATCGTATGGATATTTTCTTTGTCCAAACTTTAACCACATCTCATGAATTGGCATTCCAAGAGCTAATAAGCTTTGTACAGCTTGACTCTTCATAGCTGGATTGTTTTCAGGATCTATTGTATTAAAGCATCCTTCATCTCCATATAACCATGCCTGGATATCACACTCTAATTTATCACATTGATATGCGAAGAATCCTTCAGGTGTAGACTGATTATCAAACTCTAAGAAATATCCTTCTAATTCTTCTTTAGAAATCATATCTCCTAATAATTCATGTACTGCATCTCTTTCGATTTTTATCTTCTCTTCTTTAGATATTTCAAACTGAGTTTTATCACCTATTTTAGTTTCTCCTATCTCGTGAATAGATAATAAGAATACTACTTTCATAATATCTAAGTTATATCCAAATTGATCGTTCATTGCTATTGCAAGTGCTTCAGTTCCATAGATGTGCTCTGCTATACTTTCAAGTCTTTCTCTTTCGACGTTCCAATTAAGCCAACCTGTTCTAACAATATTTTTAAGTCTATTACACATAAAATAAAATCTAAGTGTATTCTCTATTTTTTTCTCTCTATTATCATCCATACGTATACACCTCACAAAGTGTCTATATTATACCATAAAACCTCTAAAAAATAAAGAAAAACATGTTATACTATAATAGGTGAACGATATGAATGATTTAGCAATAGTAATTTTTAGTTGTGATAAGAACGAAGAGTTATGGCCAATATTCCATCATCTATTAAATAAATACTGGCCTAATCATCCTGATACATATCTTCTTACAGAAACTAAAAGATTCCCCCTATTTAAAACAATCGTATACAACTATGAATTACAATACTGGACTCTTAGAATAAGAGAATGTTTAAAACTAATTAATAAATCTAAAGTAATATTTATATGTGATGATGTATTTATTAATGCACCAGTTAATATAGAAAAACTAAATAAATGTATAGAACTTTTAGATAACAATCCTAATCTAGCATCTATTAACTTTGAGATGTTCTATGATCCTAAAGATATAGATACTAAATATTATGGATTTAGACAAAAAACACCTAATTCATTATTTGTACTAAGCTTCTTATGTGGAATATGGAATAAAGATAAATTAATAGATTTACTTAGTGATAAAATATGTGATCCATGGACTTTAGAAGATGATCAAAACTATAAAGATTACGATTACTATATCTTAAGTGAAGAAAAAGTACTCTCTTGGTTTAGAGATGGTCCATATGAAATGGGTGCCCTATATAGAGGTAAATGGAATAAAGATGTAGTAAAATTCTTAGAAGAAGAAAACTTAAAAGTAGACTTCGATAAGAAAGGTTTTAGAGAATAAAAAAAGAGCTTAATGCTCTTTCTTTATAATCTATTACTTACTTCAAGAGTTAAACGAAGTACATTATCACTATAATCAATTAGTATAGTTTTCTTATCTTTAACGTACTTTTCTTCTTCTTTAACAAATCCTGCTTCTTCAATACTTTTTAGATAATTATTTATATCTTCTTCAGTAATATTTTCATAATATATTACACATCTATGATATTCACCTGTAATCTCTGTTTTAATATCAGATATTTTTCCACTGAACTGTGGAAAGTTTATATAGTCACCAGATACTCTCTTTTCTTTTTGCACAGTACCATCTTTAACAAGTTCATCTATATTAGTATTTCCACTATCTACTGTCTTTTCAAAAGCATCTCCTACTTTATCTATTTCATTTTTTAAATTACTCTCATTATATTGTTTAACTAAATTATCAAATAATCCCATTCTTATCACCAATACAATTATAACATAAAAAAGATAGACTATTGTCTATCTTTTATTATTAACATTCTCTATTATATAGAGTTCTATATACTGTAGAATTGTTTAATAATTCTCTATGAGTACCACTTTCAACTAATTTACCTTTATCGATAACATTAATTACATCAGCATCCTCTATAGTGGAAAGCCTATGAGCTACTATTATAATAGTGTGGTCTTTTACTAAGTTATCTATAGTAGATTTAATATATTCTTGGCTTTCATTATCAAGAGCACTAGTTGCTTCATCAAATAGTATTACTTTAGTATCTATAAGAAGTGTTCTAGCAATAGCAATTCTTTGCTTTTGTCCTCCTGATAAGTTTACTCCTCCTTCACCTATAATAGTTTCATACTGTTTAGGTAAAGACATAATATAATCATCTATATATGCTTTCTTACAAGCTTCTCTTACTTCATCCAGTGTTATATCTTTTTTAACTATTCTAAAATTATCTAATATAGATAGATTAAATAGAAATGGTGTCTGTCTTATTATAGATATATTCTTTCTTAAAGAGTCTTCTGTAAGATCTTTAATATCTATACCATCTAAATAAATACTTCCTTTACTACTATCAAAATATCTAAGTAGTAGATTAAATATAGTACTCTTACCATTTCCACTTCTACCTACAATTGCAATCTTTTTATTAGGTTCAATCTTAATATTGAAATCCTTTAATGTATAATCTTCATCTTCTCTATATCTAAAACTTACTTTCTTGAACTCTATTATTCCTTTAGGATCAACTATTTCTTTATCTCCAAATTTCTCATCTTGATAGATTCTATTATTTACAATATCATCTATTCTCTTAAGAGATACTTTTACTTTATTATAATTGATTCCAAAGTCACTTATACTTTCTACTACTTCATCTATTCTCCATATATAGGCTTCTATTACTACAAATATTGAGTATGCTAGATTTCCTTTATATACTAAGTATCCTGCTGTAATAAGAATAATCGCTTGAAGGATAAAATATATAAAGTTATTTAAATTCATATATATAAGTTCATATAAACTTTGTTTCTTTTCACTTTTGAATAATCTATCTATATTTAAGTTTAATCTCTCTTTAATATTAGATTTAACTCCTAAAGCTTTTATCTCTCTTATACCAGATAGATTTTCTGTAGTAGTCTTAACTTGCAAGTCTGTCTCTTTCTTAATTTCTTCTTGAGTTTTCTTAATCTTTGGAAAGAACTTATATGAGATAAATCCCATTATTATTCCAAAGACTATTATTTCAATTCCTAGTATTACATTTGATGTAAATGCTACAACTAGAATAAGAATTATTACAAATGCTCTACAAGCCATCTTCATAAGTTGTCTCAAGAGATCCATTACTCTATTTGGATCAGTCGTAAGTCTATTAATAAACTCACCTACTCCTATTTCTTCAAATGCTATAGCAGGTAAATCTTGTATTTTACTATACATATCCTTAACTACATTTTTAGTGAACTTAATTTGTAGAAGGTTAAATAAATAATCTCTTGGGAAAGACAATACTGAGTACAAGATAATGTGAGTTACTTCTTTTATTGATACGAATATAAGAAACTTATTGAAGTCTTGTTCTATTAATCCTTCTATTGCAAATCCCCAAAAGAATGAAGTTAACAAGGCAGGAATATAAGAGAACATAACTAGTAAGCAATAAGTAAATACTTTTAATTTGTCATGTTTTAAATATTTGAAAATAATTTTGAATGGTTTTACTTTCTTTTCTTTCACTTTAATCACCTCACAATAATAAAAGGACTACTAATTTCTAGTAGTCCTTTCTATAATCTTTATCTTATTTATCGATATAACACAGCACGCGGAAAAAATCTGTATAGAATAAAACTACTACAAATGTATTTTAAATATTTGAAACTTAATAATAACTTTGTCATTATTTCCACGTCCTTTCATAGGTCTTTCCACAAACATAATAACACTAAAGTCTTTAAATATCAAGGAAATAGCCTATGTCAATTAATTATACACTTATAAAAATAGGTTATATTTACTAAATATCACCTATATGTTATACTTTTGGTGTAAAAGGAAGTGATGCAATATCATGGAAAGAGTTGATGAGGTTAATTTTGATTTAAATGCTTTTGCATATAGAATTATCAAACAAGCATATCTATCACAAGATCATTCTATGGGTCTTGCTAAAGCACTATACTATGCTAAGATTTGTTTGCATGCTGATAATATTATCATTTTCAAGAACGATGGAATCGATGGTGAATACGAACACAAATATAATCAAGTTCTTATGAGTGATAGCTCTATTCCTATTACAGAAGCATTAAATGCTAATAAAGATAAAGATGGAAACATTAGTACATTTAGAACTACTGTCAATATGAAAAAAGGAGAAGAATCTGTCGTATTTGTTCCTGTCACTATTAGAGATTCTAAATATGTTATTGCACTTACAAGTAGAAATAAAGATTTCTATATAAGTCCTGATGTATTATCTGTATTTAAAGATGCTATGGAAATAGTAATGGAAAAAGTTAAAACAGTTAATGATCTTAAAAGAGATAATGAATTTGATAAACTAACACAGTTACGTAATAGGAATTCATATGAAACAGATATATCTAGAATAGAAAATACTACTGGAATGGTACTTGGACTATTCGATCTATTTAGATTAAAAACAGTAAATGATAATTATAGTCACGATAAAGGTGATGAATATATTATTGGAGCAGCTAGAATACTAAGTAAATATTTTCCAGAGTTTATAGTTAGAACTAATGAACAAGGTAGAAAGCAAAAAGTTGCTACTGGTACAAGATTATATAGAACTGGTGGAGATGAATATGTATTAATTACTCCAGATAGTCTAGAATCAGTTGAGCTAAGAGCACAACAAGCTATAGAAGAAGTTAGACATTTAGATTTAGGGATTCCTGAAGAGATTGGATTAAACTCAGGTATAGTAAGAAGTGAAAACAATGAATCTGTTAAACAATTAACTGTAAGAGCAGATGAATTATTAAGAGAGGATAAGACAGCTGTATATAGACGTCTCGGAATAGACAGAAGACATTAAAAAAAGACTTGTATAAGTCTTTTTATTTTTTCTCTTTAACTGGTTTAAGTACTAGATTTAGTAGAATACCTACTATGGCAGCTAAACTCATACCTGTAATAGATATAGATAGTCCTCCACCAGATATAGATATTATTGCACCACCAAGTCCTAATATTAACATAGTAGACGTAATAATAACATTTCTCAAATCATTGTAGTCTACTTTATTTTCTATTAATACTTTTAATCCATTGATTGATATAAATCCATATAGTATCATTGATACTCCACCAAGTACTGGTGCTGGAATAGTTGTAAATACTGCTGCTACTATAGCAAAGAATGAAAGTATTATAGATATAATTGCAGCTGTTCCTGTTACCCAAGTAGAAGCTACTCTACTCATTCCTACTACACTAGTATTTTCTCCGTATGTAGTATTGGCTGGCCCTCCAATTAGTCCAGCAACTGTAGTAGCAAGTCCATCACCTAATATAGTCTTATCTAGTCCTGGATCTTTAATTAAGTTCTTACCAATAATACTAGATAGTGCCATATGGTCTCCTATATGTTCTGTAATAGATACAAGTGCTAAAGGTGCTAGTGTAATCATACCTACTAAGCTAAACGAATAATCTTTAAATGGAATAAGTACTCTTGGAAGAGCTAGTATTGATGATTCTGCTACTGGAGAGAAATCTACTACTCCAAGACATATCGATAATATATATCCACTAAGTATTCCAATTAAGAAAGGTATTACTTTTAAGAATCCTTTCGAATAGATTGCTACTCCTGCAGTAACTGCAAAAGAAACAAAAGCTATTAATATTGATTTCCAATCAAGACTAGCTTCAATTAATCCAATTTGTTTAATTGCATTAGGAGCAAGAGATAAACCTATAATCATTATCATTGGTCCAATTACTACTGGTGGTAAAAGCTTATCTATCCATGCTTTACCTGCTAGTTTAATAATAAATGAAACAATTATGTAGATTAATCCAACTGTAATTATTCCAGTTGCAAAAGCATCTACTCCACCTTTACCATAGGCAAGTACTACTGGAGTTATAAATGCAAAAGAACTACCTAGATATACCGGTGACTTTCCTTTAGTACATAATATGTATAAAAGAGTTCCTATACCACAAGATAAAAGCGCAGTAGAAATAGATATTAATTCTACACCTACTTCTTTATTAATCATTATAGGTACAAGTATAGTTGCACCAAACATTGCAAATACATGTTGTAAAGCAAGTATTATTAGTTTTCCTAGTGGTGGTCTCTCATGAGTATCATATAAAAGTTTTTTATTCATAGTTACCTCACATTCTAATATAAATTATACATTAAAACTATTTACTATGAAACACTTTTTACAGCTTATACTGTATAGCAAAAATTGACTATTTCCTTATTTTATGGTATAATTACTAACAATTTGATTGGGGTGTACCATTGTAACTAAGGGGGTTGTTATAATGAAAAAACGTTTAGAAAATGAAATGAAATTTTATGAAGCTATAGGTATTAAGCATTTTAGAAAAGCAGCATTTGGTCTTCGTAATGCATTATACTTTCCATTTACTATTTTCAAATCTAAAGAAGAAAGAAAAGAGATATATAAAAATTTAAATAATACTGCTACAAATTATAATTTTGGACCAGTTAAAAGTCTAGAAGATATTAAAGCATTCAAAAAGCAATTAGCACTTAATGCAGGTATACATGTATTTGCTGGTGTTGGATGTACATCAACTTTTGTTGCTCAATTTTGTTCACAAAATCCAAATACAGGAACTCTTATTGTTAATGGTGCATGTATGGCTTTAAACTTATACTGTATCTTATTACAAAGATACAACCAGATAAGAATAAATGATTTAATTAAAAAGATGACACCACACTATTTAAGACAAAAGAATAAAGAAAGAAATGAAGTAAGAGAAAAAGATGCTTCTCTACCATGTGGTCACAAATTCACACTTGTAGATAAAAAAGGTAATGAAGAACCTGTAACTATAGATGAATTAATAGAAAATGCTAATATGGAAGACTTAAGCAGATTAAAAGATGGATTAGATGACTTAAATTCATGGATTCCATTAATGGAACATAGAAATGATAATAATGAAGACCCTATTACAATTTCTACATATACTTTAAGAAAGAAAAAATTAAATATGACATACAAAAAAGATGCTAAATAGCATCTTTTTTTTATTATCCTGTTCTTCTAAGAGTCTTTGCTCTTCCTCTTTCTTCTTCTCTTTCGATATGACTTAATTCAATATCTTTAGGATTAGCTTTATTTATATAATCAAACATAGCATTAGCATCATCTATAATATCTCTACCTTTAACTCCCATTTCATCTGGTTGGCATATTACTATGTCATTATCTTTTAAATCAATTATTTTTCTAATTGTATAATCATCGCAAGTTCTTCCATATCCATCAGTCCATCCTTCTTTTATATCAGGAGTTTCTTCTCTTAGTTTAAATACTAGTCTTCTAAGAAAAGATGGATGACATAGTGGAAAATATAACTTTTGAATATTCATTCTTTCACTATTATTCTTTAAATTAAATTTAGCATAGTGTATTTGTCCATCTGATGATGACATCGTAAATACATTTAAGTCTACACTAAAACCCATATTTTCTAATATCTCAACTAGACATAGTGTTACTGCTCCTCTATTAAATATTTCTTCTGTTGTAACATCACCTAGTATTGCAGAATTATAATAAATACCTATATGTTTTCTTTTAGGATTTTGTTTATCTAGCATAGATAATGGATTACCTTCTAGATACGCTTTAACATCAGGAGCATATCCAACATACCAGTTATATTGTTGTCCTTTAATCTTATTCATCTTTATATATTTCTCAAGTGAAAACTTTAAATCTACTAACTTATCAAAGTCTTCATGATAACCATATTTAATATATTCTTTTGCTTGATCTAAAGATTTAGTTTGAGTAAACCCATAACCATTATCTTCGCTTGCTAATCTATGTCCATCAAAACTTCTACTTACTGGTGTACTTTCAATGTAATTAAGAAACTCTGTTATGGAATCAAAATCGTATTCCATAACATTTGTATTACCTTTTCTATAATACTTATACATATTACTTAGTTAACCTTAATCTTTTAACGCCTTCAAAATATTTATTACTTGCATTAACATTTTCCATATTACCTATGATTGTATTAACATCATCTTGTCCTAAGTTTCTTACTACATTTGTTCTTAAAGTTTGTTCTACTGGGAAGTTGTTTACTTCTTTTCTATATACTTTACCTATTCCACGAGTAGATACGATATGATGTATCTTAGATTTATCTACTGCATCTCTAAATGACCACATGAATTTTAATACTTGATCATTTGGATATAAGTTTTGTTCTAGTTTTCTATCGTAATCTAGATATATATTATCAAATCTATCAAGTGTTGCTCCATCTAATGCATTTCTTCCTACATACTGCATGTCTGATCCTTTACCCCAAGTATTAGCTGCTGCTACTATTCTAAAGTCAGGATGTCTATCTATTGTCTCGTGAGGAAATGCCATATATCCATTAGCAAGTGCTGAGTTAATAACGATAAGTGCTGTAGGATCTGATGCATCTATTTCATCTAAGTTAAATAATCCACCATTTTTAAATGCTCTATAGAATTCAGTTTCTCTATAGTTACCACCAGCATCTATAAATCCAGTTAACTTAAATTCGTTAGAAGCATTGTTTGTATAATACATGTGAAGTCCAAGAGCATCTGCTACTTGTTTAACTAAAACGTTCTTACCACTTCCTGCTGGTCCTATTAACATTACTGGTTCATTAAGTTGTACATCAGATAATACTTCATCGAACTTTTCATGATAGAAACCACCTTGAGTTTGTCCAAGAACTGTATCTTTTAATTTAACTATATGAACTACTGGAATATTGATTTTACTTGTATATTCGTTTAATTTTTCATCAAATCTTTCACTTAATTCACTATCAATTTGTTCTTCTAAATTATTATTATCAATTGATGTTTTAATCATATTTAGTATTTGTTTTTGAGTTTCAGCATCGAGTTCTTTAACTAAATAATCAAGTATTCTCTTCTTTGGATCATCGCTATTTAAATAATCATCTACATTCTTTTCTATCTTATCTCTTACTGCTTCGTTAGTAACTTGAATTAATAATTGATTTAATCCTCCAATTAATGATTCAGCATTTTGTCTATTATTTTTAATTAACTGTGTACTTGCCTTCTCTGAAACAATATCTCCAAGATCAGTTCCATCGAAACTATATTTATGTCTACCCTTAATATAAGTATTTGGCTCAAGTTCATGTACCTCACTACATACTTCTTTAAGATAGTCTTCACTATTAGAATAAACAAGTTCATTATTCTCATTAGTAAATCCATAATATAGATGTGTAAGCTGATTATTTGGAGTTGTAACTCCTGCGATTAATTCATCACCATTATAGAATGCAGTACATATATGAATATTATGTTTTGCAAGTATATCAAACATTTCTAAACCATGTCTTCTATACAAGTAAGAAAGTACTGTATGGTATCTATCTGAATCAGTTATATCAGCACCAACCGAATCAATTAATCGTTTCAAGTCTTCTTGTAAGTATCCACTTACAAAGCAGTTACCGTAGCTATCATCAAACGGATCTCTATCGTTTTGATATTCACGATTAATTATCTTTGATAAAAGTAATCTATCTTCATTATAAGTTTTAACTGTGTAGTCACTCGAAGAACCATTCTTCTTTACTAATCTAGCCTTTAAATCATATAATGAAAGATCTTCTCCTTTGTATGCTACAAAATATTTTCCAGTTTTAACATAGTTGCCCATTTTCTAATCATCTCCCCGCTCATTTGTGTTATTAACAATTTGTTCTTAACACAATTACAATATAACATCAGCATTTCTCTTTGTCAATACTCTTTTTAACATTTTGTTAATAAGTATTAATTATTTCACAATTTATTTTCCTCCTTACGTCTTCATTATAAGATGATTAGCCTTATTTATAGCCTCTATGCTATCTACTATCGGTAGAACTTTTATCCAATAAAAAAACTTATCTTTCGATAAGTTTCAACTTTTATAACGCCTTAATATTCATTAATTTATAACTTTCAAAAGTTACTTAATAAAAATATATTTAAAGGATTTTTCATGGTAAAATTCCCTATGAACTTTAAATTTATAATTTCTAAAATAATCAATAAATAACTTATATAATAATAATTTATATAGTAAAATCCCTATGAAAATTAATGATACCGATGCTAGTGTTAGCATATCATTATATTTTAAATATCCATAAAAACTTCCTATTGCCCCCACTGCTATTAGTATATTCCTAATTAATTTGATTTTATCTCCTCTTTTATAAGTTATCTCTTTGTTATTAATGCAACCTGAAACAGCATAAGAAGCTCCACCTTTTAATTTAATAAGATAAACTGGATGAAGAGTAGTAAAATTTTCTACATCTAAATTATAAATATTATATGTAGAATTATATATTTCCTTTATTGGTTTAAATGAATAATAATTCTCACCAAACATATATACTAGACTATCAGATATTTTATTTAAGTCAAAATCTTCTCTTAAATTGAAATCACACGATACATCCTTCAAATAAATAGGATCAAAATCTACTCTTTGAATTTTTCCTAAGTCATGAAATCCAATTATTCTATTAAATTTATTAGATTGTATAACTAATTCTTTTTTTACAACCCCATTTATTAAATCAGCTCTTCTCTTAAGTATCTCTGGCCTATCTTTACTTTTTTCACGTACGATGTAATCATAATCACAATAGTAATTAAAACTAACGTCCATAAATCTAACTGGAATATAATATTTAATTATTTCTTTTATATCTCCTCTAGAATATGTATACTTTTTATTTAACTCATTGAAAGCATCATTTTCATTGATATTAAACATTATTATTTTCTTTATATTTAGTTCAGAAAATTCTTTGGGTACTATAGTGATAAGACTTCCGCAATAAATACAATTCGTAAAATTACCTTCATTAAAAATTACTTCTGCACCACAACTATTACATTTATATGATTTCATTACTCTACCCCTTTATAATCTTAACAAAATTGCTATTTCTTATTATATTTTTATAATACATATCTTCCTTAGCTTCATATAACACTTCATTTTTAAATGCTATTTTATGTAATATCTTAGAAATAATTAAAAATATAATAGATACAACAAATATGATTCCAAGTATTTTATTAGCAATTATTTCTGTTGATATAAGAAATTGAAAATAAAGCATAAATGGCGATACTATTAAGCCCATAACTGATAATATTAAAAGTAAAATTCTAGTATATTTTGGAAAAACAATTGAAAGAGCAGATTTGTTCTCTTGTTTTGGAAGATCGACACTCACTAACCCATATTTCTTTTTAGTACCAAAAGTAGTAAGTTGATTATAATAACCTCTATTATACATATTTATATAATATGTTCTATATTCTCTGTCATTACATATATATGGATAATAACAAACATTTAATAATACATTTTTATCACAAGTTAGTTTATCATTTACTTTAATATTTTTTTTACCATACATTGAAGAAAACTTATTTATACATTCTTTTATTATTTTATCTCTAATTTCTTTATCATCTATCTGTCTATTATTTTCTTCTCTGCTAATTTTAAATTCTTTAGCGCCAATCATCTTAAAAGGAGTAATCGAATTGTTTACCGTATTAAAACCTTGATTAGAAAAATCGTATAAAACTTTATAATTGTTATTGTTCAAAAATGGATATATCAAGTTTAAGAAAAGAAAATTATAAGATTTTCTACCATTTGATATATTGATTGTTCCATTAAAAGTAAAGCATTTAATATATTCATATTTTATTTTTGATTTTATATTGTTTAAATCAATATTATACTTTTTCGAAAAAGGAAGTAATGCTTTATGAATACTCATACTAGCATAATCTAAGTTTACAGTATTAGATATAACATTATCTATCATACAGTCAGTCTTATTTAAATGATTTTGGCAAATAAAACAAACCTCAAGATTATCCGCAGAATAAAAACTATTACCACAATTATCACAGTAATAATAATGTACTAAGTATCCTTTACTTGCACCTTCTAATTCTTTGGAATCATCATTAGTAAACAGATTATCAAATACGCTATTACAATATGTACATACCCATTTTTTTGTTAATTGATCAAATTGTACAGTACCACCACAATTGGAACACTTATATTCATATGATCTATCCATAATATACACCACCATATAATAAAATAATATCATAAAATAGTAGTCATATTATTATAAATACATCCAATTTACATAAATATTTAAGTAAAAAATTATGTTTTTTTAGGAGTTAATAGTTTCATTTATTCTTTCTTTTCCTAAATGAGCTAGCCATTGTTTTATAGGCTCAGCATTCTTACTAGGAATTGATTCAATAATTCTAAACATACCTTCAATATCAACTACATCAGTCATACGATACTTACCATCATGTGCTTTTAATTTCAAAGCGTGACAATTTGTAACGGTTTCATTTCCCTCATCTTTTAATTTTTTTTCATGACTCTCCAATATACTTGTGGATTATCACTATCAGTTAAAATTCTAACAATATCAACAACACTTATAAAATATTTTTCTTGTTCATTATCCCATAGCGTATTATCAATTTCAATTTCTTCAGGTAATTCATATGGTTTGACTAATAAACCCTTAATTTTCTCCATCATTACCTCAAATAAAAAAGAACAGTTGGGTACTGTTCAATTATTTTTCTATTTTTTATCAAAAAAAGACTAGGTATCTAGTCTTCTTCATCCTCATCATCTTCTGAAAACATTTTTTCAATTTCTTCTCTAATTTCATTATATTCCTTTTTATTCATTAATTCTAAAACATTGTTATATGATTCTTCATACATAGTATCTCCATTTGCAATTGCTTGTTTATAACCGATTTCTGCATGTTTTAGAAATTGATATGAAATTTTTAAATCAGTTGGCATTGAACCACCTGTGAAAGTTTCTCTAGCAAGTGCAAAGGATAGACTTGGGTAATTCTGTAATTGATATTCCCATGCAATACTATGTCCATCTCTCCAATCACCATCAATAATTAGATCTGCAGCAAAATTGTAGTAATAAACAGATAACTCTTTATCCTTAACTCCCCATTTATCGCTACCATAAATGTCTCCTAATTTATATGCTGCATCTATGTCATGCTTATTAGCTGCAATTGTAAAATATCCTATTGCAAGAGAAGTATTTGGTTCTATGTCTCTACCATATAAATAACAATATCCTAAATTAGAAATAGAATGCACTTCTCCCATTGCTGCTGCAAGTCTATAGTATTCAACTGATTGATAATAAGTATCTTCTTTATATAACTTAGCTCCCTTATTAGTTAAAAATGCTTTATCACCTTCGTGAATTGCAACCATGTCTGTTGCAGTTAAATTTAATTTCTTTTCCATAAAGTAATCACCTCAAGAATTATTATACCATAGAGAGTTTACTAAAAAACAATGATTTATTCAAAAAGGCTATGATTTCCCTAGCCAATTTTATCTTTCTTTATCAGATTTATTTTTCTTTTGAGATTTTCGATGTAAATCTTCAATAATTGCATCATCCCATTTGTCATAAGGTTCTGGTCCTGCTAATAACATATTAGTTTCAGGATCAAATTTAACATATTTCATTATCCTTAACTCTAACATAGTATCTTTAATTGTTTGAATATCATCTGTGCAATACTTTGATAATTCTAGTGCATGTATTTCACCATTGAATAGAATCATGCTAAGAAAACCTTTAGCACTTAAAGATAAGTCTTTATCAGTTAAGTATTTCATAATTGACTTATACATTGTGTAACGTTTCATAGTTTCACCATCCTTTCTTTTTTAGAAAGTTGGTTTTATCACAACAAAAAATCAATCCTTTTGAGATTGATTTCTATTTAATGTCCGAATAGTTCGAATAGAATTATCTAATGGAGCAATAGTCGAATGTTCTTTCAACTACTGCTAGATTAGATTGATGCATCAATCTCCTAAATATATAATACTAATTTTTATATATGTATGTTAATCATTTTTTTCAATTAGTAATTGTTTATTATTTTTACTTTCAATATATTCTAAACTTTTAAAAGATTTATTTCCCTTTAATAATTTTGCTTGTTTTTTTGCAATTTCATTTAATCTTACTAATCTTTCAGATTGTGGAATTCCCATTTCAATTAGTTCAGCATTAATATTTTCTAAATTACTTAATATTACTAAATGTAGTAAATCTGTATAATCTCTTATATTTCCATCTTCTACTAAATTAGGATTATTATCTCTCCATTCTTTAGCTGTCATACCAAATAATGCAACATTTAAAACGTCAGCTTCTTCGGCATATACAAATTTTTTTTGTTTTTCAGTTAAAGTAGGAACTATTATACTCTTAATAGCATCGGTATGAACGACATAACTGACTTTTGCCAAAACTCTGTTAGTATGCCAATCTAATTTATTTTGATATGCTTCGTTTTTCTTTAATCTTTGAAATTCTTGAATCACATATAATTTAAACTCCGGAGAAAGCCAACTTGCAAACTCAAAAGCAATATCTGGATCAGCAAACGTTCCACCATCATATCTACCAGACTTTGATATAATTCCAATAGCATTTGTCTCTCTTATCCATTTTTGTGGTGACATTTTAAAAGTATGGATGGTTTTATGCTGAAATAACTAGTTTATTAGGACAAGCTGCATTAATGAAAATTAGTGGACAAATATAAGAGGTTTTAGTAATAGCTAGACCTCTTTTTTATCCAAACTATAACGAATTCATATTATTTATGGTAAAATAAAATATGAAGTAATTCTTTTGGAGGTATTATGAAAACAATAACAATAGAAGATAGTTTAAAAAAAACAAATATAAGATATTTTAAAGATTCTTTAAAAAAAGATGTAGTTGAATATTTTAGAGAAAAACTTAAAGATTTCGATATGAGTATTAATCAAGCATTAGCAAATAATGAAAATGAAGAATATTACAAAGGTCTTATTAATAATTTCTTAAGAGATAATTTTTATAGTGATGCAAAATATGATATTAATACAAAAGGAAATATTGATAGTGCAATTAGAGAAAACAATAATTTAATTTGTATTATTGAAGCGAAAACTCCAAATAATACTGGAGAAATGATAAGTCATGATAATATTAATAAAAAAGCTATGCATGAATTGGTTTTGTATTATCTAGAAGAAACTAGGGATTGCTCTGGTCAAAGAATTAAAATAAAACCAAATGCTCAAATAAAAAATCTAATTGCTACTAATTCATTCGACTGGTACATAATATCTTCTCAATCTATCGAAAAATTTATTTCTGGAGAATTAGAAAATTATTATTATCAATTCAAAAATGGGAAATTTGTCTCAAACAAAAATGAAATAATGTATCAAAAAATAGAATTGGAATTAAGAAATTATAATCAAGAATTGATGGAATTTGTCTATTTCAATATAAAAGATTATTATAGAAAAAGTAATAGAGATATTGGTTATTTGTACAAAATATTTAGTAGATATTTTCTTTTAAATGACAAATATTATTCGATTAAGAATGTTCATGTGTTAAATAGTAAGTTTTATCAAGAATTGTTATATATATTTGGATTAACTGAATATAAAGATAATAACAAAAAATTGATCAAACTTGATGAATCAATAATTAATTCAATTGGATATCAAACATATAAAAAATACATTGATTATGAAGATAAGACACCAAAAGAATCATATGAACTTACTTTTGATTCAATTATTATTTGGATGAATAGACTTCTTTTTATAAAGCTATTTGAAAGTCAATTGATAAACTTTAATTCAAACGATAAAAATTATCATATACTGGATAATGATAAAATTAAAAATTTTGATGACCTAGAAAAATTATTCTTTTCAATATTAGGAAAAAGACAAGAAGAAAGACAAAATATTGATTTTTATAATCGTTTTGAAGCTATTCCATATTTAAATAGTGCTTTATTTGAACGACAAGATATTGAAAGAGATGGAATTGCTATACATGAATTAGATAATTCACCTCTTTTAATAAAAAATGATTCTATTTTGAAAAGCAAACAATATGATAAACTTCCACTAATAGAATATATCATTAATTTCTTAAACAGTTATGATTTTGGTCTTGTATCTGATGAAGATGAAACCACTTTAAAAGGAAAAGATATTATTGATACTGCTGTATTAGGATTAATATTTGAAAAGATAAATGGTTATAAGGATGGTTCAGTATACACTCCATCAACAATTACAGAATATATTGCTAAAGAATCTGTTGAATTTAATGTTATAAAAAAATTAAATAAAGAATTACATTGGAATTGCAAAAATATAGATGAATTAATATTCAAAGTAAAAGATAATTCAAGTCAAGAATTATATAAAAAAATAAATGAGTTAATTAACTCAATTACATATTGTGATCCAGCTGTTGGATCTGGACATTTCCTTGTATCTATATTAAACAAAATAATAGCTATAAAGTATCAATTGGGTGTTTTATTAAATCATTCTACTGGATACCCTATAAGAGATTATAATATCTATATAGATGATGATGTGCTTATTGTAGAGGATGCGGAAGGGAAACCTTTTAGATACAACAAATCTAGTATCAATTCTCAACAATTACAAGAAACTTTATTCTATGAAAAAAAGCATATAATTGAAAAATGTATTTTTGGAGTAGATTTAAACGATAAAGCAGTTCAAATTTGTCGATTAAGATTATGGATTGAATTATTAAAAAGTGCTTTTTATAAAGATGGTGTTATGCAAACATTACCAAATATTGATATTAATATTAAAACAGGAAATTCATGCATATCAAGAATACCATTTGATGTAAATTCAAAAGATACTCTAGGTAAAAAATTGAATATTAATGGACATACTAAAATAATCGCAGATATGAAAAAACAATATGAATTGTATATTTCAACAGATGATAAAACTCTAAAAAAGGATATAGTTAATAAACTTAATGAACTTGATAGAACTTATATCCATCCTATATTACAAGGATCATTTGATGAAAAAGAAAACGCTAAAAATGATCAGATTAATAAACAATTCAAAGGAAGCCTTGAATGGGCAATTCAATTTCCTGAAATACTAGATAATGAGGGAAGGTTTTTAGGATTTGATTGTATAATAGGTAATCCTCCTTATATTTCGATGGAAGCTTTACCAGATGATAGTCCTAGGTATAAAAAAATGAATTACGAAGTATATGAATCTAATGTAGATATTTATTGTTTATTTATAGAATTAGCAAAAAAGATAGTAAAAAATGACGGCCTTATTTCATATATAACATCAAATAAATGGATGAGAGCAGGATATGGTCAAAAAACAAGGAAACTATTATCGACTAAAATGAATCCTATAAAATTAATTAATTTCGGAGGATTAAAAGTATTTAGCGAAGCTCAAGTTGATACTAATATATTATTTATAGAAAATAATAAAAATTATGAATCTACAAGCGCTGTAAAAACAAATGAAAATTGTTTGGGATATTTAGAAAAATATATTGATGAGAATTCAAAACCAATAAAATTCACAGATGAAAATTGGATAGTTTTATCTAATATGGACGAAGATATAAAAAATAAGATAATTACTAAAGGTAAATCACTAAATGAATGGGATTTAAAAATTAATCGTGGAATATTGACAGGTCTTAATGATGCATTTATTATTGACACTGAAACAAAAAATGAATTAATAAATTTAGATAGTAATATAGAAAATATAATAAAACCATTAGTTAGAGGAAGAGATATAAAGAAATATAATTTAAATTTTGCAAATAAGTGGTTAATATGTACACATAATGGTTATAATGGAACTTCAAGAGTAAATGTAGATGAATATCCAGTACTTATAGATTATTTTAACAAATATGAAAAAGAACTAACTAAAAGGAAAGATAAAGGGGAAACAATTTATAACTTAAGAAATTGTGCATATATGGAAAATTTTGAAAAAGAAAAAATTATATATCCAGAGACAACTTTAGGAGCATATTTCTATTATGACAATAATAACTTATATTTGGATAAAACTGCATATATGATTACAGGAAAACATTTAAAATATATTATGGGAACATTATCTTCTAATTTATTTGAATATGCATATAAAAACATATTTTCAAATATAGAGTTAGGCTCAAATGGATATCAATATAATAAGGCTGCATTATTGAAAGTACCAATTATATATCCAAATCTAGAAATTGAAAACAAAATTAATCAAATAGTAGATAATATTTTAAGTAATAATAACAAAGATATTTATATTAATGAATTGAATAAAACAATTTATGAATTATATGACATATCGAGTGAAGAAATAAAATACATAGACAAAATTGAAGGAGAGGAACAAAAAGACGATTAGAGTTATAACTCAAAATCGTCTTTTTCAATTTCATGTAATTTTGGTTTAGTGTCTTTCTTTTTTGCTTTTTCCTCTAGAATATCAATCATTACTTTGTCTATTCCATTTGAATCATTATAAGTAAGGATTCCGTGTCCAAACATATCACCAGTAAATTCTTTATAATTTTTTTTTGTTTTATGATTAAGAAGTCTTTCTGCAATAAATCTAATAAACTTATCAAACTTATCTTTTATACTATAATATAATTCCATAAACTTATCGACAGATTCTTTAAAATGTTCGGATAATTTATCTAGTTCAATTATTTTCTTTTTTTGTTCTTTACTTTGTTTTTCTAATGCCTCAACTTTTATATTCAATGCTTTGTTATCTTCTTCTACAGTTTCGAGTCTTTTCATACTGTCATATCCTATATCTAGGATATTTTTTAAATTGTTTATATCTTTATATTTTTCATTTTGTTTATTAACTTCTTCAATGTATTTATTAATTCTATCTTTATCTTCTTTACTAATTACATAACCTCTAAGTAATTTATTATAGTTAAATCCATCCAAGTCATTTTTCATATTTTTGGATAAATCATCTAAATGAAGAGAATCTTCATTTATTTTATCAAGTTTATCAGATTCTAAATCTAAGACTGCTTTAGCTTCTGCATAATTATCCATATCTCTAACAATAATATCTTGATTTCTACATTTTTGCTTTAAGTTTTTCTTTAATAATATTTAACATATCCTCACAACCTTTCTTAGACACAAAAAAACTTAATTATTTCTAATTAAGCTTTATCTCAACATCGGTTGTTCCGACGATTTTTACATATGGAGCGGATGATGGGAATCGGACCCACGTAGTTAGCTTGGAAGGCTAAGGTTCTACCATTGAACTACATCCGCAGTAGACATTTACAATTATATCAAATACAAAGTAAATGTCAATAACTTTTTTTATTTATTTTTTTTATTATTTGTTTTGTTTGTTTTCTTAGGTGTAGATTTATTTCCTTGTTTCTTAGAAGTATTAGCTTTATGACTTACTTTTTCATGAACTATTTTTTCTTCTTTTACTTCTTCAGGTTTTTCTTCAGGAACTTCTTCATCTTCTTCATCTTCATAATAATCTTCATCTTTTTCATTATTTATTGGTAATGCGCGTTTACCATCGTTTCTAGATACTATTACGAAAACTATTAATGCGAATACTACTCCAACAATAATGAATGTACCAATGCTTCCACCATTGTTGTTCTTCAAGTAATCGAATACATCGAATCTACTTTCAGGATTTTTTTCATATTCTGAATGAATTTGTTTTAAGATTTGATCTTTATAAGACTCATCGAATCCATTCCATGTCTTTTCACCTACGATGATATATGGAACACCATCAGCAGCATCTCCAAAGTATTTAGCAACTTTGTTCATTTCTGCTTTATTATCTTCATCATTCCATACTTCGAAAGTGATTAAGTCATAGTACTTACCTTCAGTTGGTTCAATCTCTTCAAACCAAGCAAGAGCTTTAGCACAGAATCCGCATCCTTCTCCTCTGAACATATATACTTTAACTTTACCTTCATCTGCAGCAGCAGTAGTAGTAACTTGTTCATCTTCTGCTTGAACTTTATTAAGTCCAAATGAGAAGATAGCTGCTATAAGTAATAGAGGTAAAACTAAGTACTTAGCTTTCTTTTTCATATATTACCCTCCTATTGGTATTATAACAAAAAAACGATTATAAAATCAATTTTTTAATCGTTTTCTTGTTTATTTTCAAGTTTATCTATCTCTACTCCACTTATATAATCAAATTTCTTACTTATCTTATCACTAGTTATTTGTACTTCTTGTACATCTTTATTTACTGCTTGAATACTCTTAGCTAAGTGATCCCATCTTTCTTTATATCTAGAGAACTCTATTCCAAGTTTATTCAATTCTTCATGAATAATAGTAGTATATTTATCTCTTTCAATATTCTTAATAATCATTTGAATTACTGTAAGTGTACTCATTAAAGTAGTTGGAGATACTATCCATACTCTCTTCTTATATGAGTAATCAATTAAATCTGAATGATATGCATTTATCTCGGCAAAAATTGCTTCTGCTGGTAAAAACATAATAGCTTGATTAGTAGTTACATCAGGTATTATATATTTCTCACTTATTGCATCTATATGTTTTTTAACATCTATCTTAAATTGTTTTTCATATCTTTCTCTTATTTCCATAGGAAGTTTTTTATCAGTCATACTTCTATAGTTTTCTAGTGGGAATTTAGAATCGATTACTATAGTACCTAGCGGTTCTGGAGCAAATAGTACTGAGTCTGCTATAGTACCATTGGGTAGTGTATACTGAAGTGAATAAATCTTTTGATTATTATCACCAAATACACTAGTAAGTATTTGTTTAAGATTAACTTCTCCATATATTCCTCTACTTTTCTTATCAGTAAGTATTCCTTGCAATGATACTATATCATTAGATAGTGAATCTATCTTCTTTTGTGCTTCATCTATCTTAGCAAGTCTTTCAAGTATATTAGTAAATGTCTTATTAGTCTTTTCAAAGTTTTGATCTAATCTATTATTAACCTTTTCATTAATTAATAATAATCTTTCTTCTATATCTTTATTTAACTTATCGAAGTCTTTATCCATATCTTTAACAAAAGCATTTCTAAAATCATTTACTTCTTTATTGATATTTACTTCAAATCTACCAAGTCTCTCTGTAATATTAGCTTCTAAATTATTATTATCATTTGTTTCTTTTTCTTTATCTTTCTTATTCTTAATAAAGAATAATATAGTTAATACTATATTTATTATTAATAAAACTAAAAGTATATACTCTAACATAGTCCTCCTTTAGAAAGAATTCTCTTTCATTATTTCTAATATTCTATCGAAGTTATCATCTTGTGCCATAGTACATTTTCTAATAGCACCACACTTCTTACATTTATATACAATTTTATATGTTTCTTTTTTCCCTTTTTCTAGTCCTATTGGTTCAAGTATTCCATGACATGTTTCCATTCTATCACCTGGATTAATATCTACATGTTTACTAAATAAACAGTGATTACAGTGATCTCTAGAAGAATAGATAAGTTTATCTACTTCTTTACCACACACTTCACATATAAATTTTTCATCTATTTCTTTAAATCTTTTGTTATCCATAATAACCTCTATAAATATTATAACAAAAAAAGAAAGATAATTTTACTTTTTATCTTTCTTTTTACTTTCTAAATATTCATCGTAAGTACATCTTCTATCTATGATAGATCCATCATCTTGAATATCAATAATTCTATTAGCAATAGTCTCTACAAATTGATGGTCTTTAGATGTAAATATCATTTCTCCATTATATTTAATTAATCCATTATTGAGTGCTGTAATACTTTCTAGATCTAAGTGGTTAGTTGGTTCATCAAATAGTAAGAAATTGTTTGCTTCAAGCATCATCTTAGATAACTGACATCTTGCTTTTTCTCCTCCAGATAATACACTTACTTTCTTAAATACATCTTCTCCAGAGAATAACATTCTTCCAAGGAATCCTCTAAGTTCAGTTTCATCATCACCATCGTAGTACTTACTCATCCATTTAACTAGAGTATCATCACCTTGGAACATATCTCTATTATCTTGTTTAAAATAACTAGTAGTAATAGTAGTTCCCCACTCTATCTTTCCTTTATCGTATTTAACATCACCTTTTAATATATCAAGTAGTAATGTTTTAACTATACTGTTACTTCCAAGTATTGCTACTTTATCTCCTTTTAATAATTGGAAACTTACATTATTAAGTACTTTTTTACCATCTAATTCTTTAGTTAGATTAATTACACTAAGTATTTCTTTTCCACTTTCTCTTGTTGGTTTAAACTCGATAAATGGATACTTTCTACTAGAAGGTACTATCTCTTCTAGTTCAATCTTCTCTAACATTTTCTTTCTTGATGTAGCTTGTTTACTTTTAGATGCATTAGCACTAAATCTTTGAATAAATGCTTGTAATTCTTTAATTTTTTCTTCTTTCTTACGATTAGACTCTTTCATTTGTTTAAGTGCTAATTGACTTGATTCGTACCAGAAATCATAGTTACCTATATATAACTTAATCTTGTGATAATCTATATCACATATATGAGTACATACTTTATTTAAGAAGTGTCTATCATGGGATACTACTATAACTGTATTAGGATAGTTAATTAAGTATTCTTCTAGCCACTCTATTGCATCTATATCAAGGTCATTTGTAGGCTCGTCTAATAATAAGATATCTGGGTTACCAAATAAAGCTTGTGCAAGTAGTACTTTAACTTTCTTATTGTTAGGTATATCTTTCATAAGTGTATAGTGTAAATCAGTTTCTACTCCTAGATTGTCTAGAAGCTCTCCTGCTTCACTTTCAGCTTCCCATCCATTAAGTTCTGCAAACTCTGCTTCAAGTTCTCCTAGTCTTATACCATCTTCATCAGTAAACTCTGTCTGATTATACATTTTCTCTTTTTCTTTCATTATGTCATATAATCTAGAGTTACCTTGAATAACTGTATCTATAGCAGTAAATTCATCATATGCATAGTGGTTCTGTTTTAAAACTGCTATTCTCTCATCTTTACTTATTATTATCTCTCCATGACTTGTTTCTATTTCTCCTGATAATAACTTTAAAAAAGTAGATTTACCAGCACCATTAGCTCCTATTAATCCATAACAGTTACCAGGTGTAAATTTAATATTAACGTCTTCAAATAAGGTATTCTTTCCAAATCTTAAAGTTACATTATTTACTTGTATCATACACGCCTCCTAAGACTTATTATAGTTTACTATATAAAAGATAATTTAACAAGTTAAAAAGAGATAATCACTTATCTCTTTTTTTCTTCATTTTGCTCGTTAGATTTATTTTGTTCTTTATTATTTAATGTTTTTGTAAAGTCTTCAATTGACTTAAATACTAATTCTTTATTTTGAAGACTATTAATCCATTCGTCAGGGATAGATTCAAGTCCATATAATACTCCTGCCATAGATCCAGTTATTGCAGCTATAGTATCTGTATCTCCTCCTAGATTAACTGCTTTTAAAACAGCATCTTTAAAGTTATCTGTATTAAGCACGCACCATACTGCTGCTTCAAGTGTATCAACTACATAGCCAGTAGATTTAATATTTTCTTCATCCATATCTAATATTCTACCTGACAATATTTTATTATATTGATAAGGTTCATAATAAAACTCGTTATAGTCTTTAGTTTTAATAGCTTCAATCGCATTTTTCATATTCTTTTTAGATATTAGTTCTTTAAGAATATCTGAGTACAATTTACATCCCATTAAACTTATATCGTGACCATGTGTTAATGAAGAATAATAATAAACTGTTTCTACTTCTTTCTTTTCATCGTAATCTTCATACATCATGTAAAGAGACACCGGTAGCATTCTCATTAACGAACCATTACCATTACTATCTCTCGTTTTTAAACCACAATTTGTAGGCTTTTTACCACTCTCATAATTCATAAGTGCTCTTGCTGTCGTATTACCAATGTCAAATAAAGTATTAGTTGCAGTATAATCACTGTTCTTATACCATTCCATATACTTATCCATTATATTTTTATAATCGATGCCTTGACACTCATTTATAGATGCAATTGTAGCTAAAACCATAGACGAATCATCTGACCATGTTCCTTTAGGCATATTATGAGTTCCAAAACCTTCCATAGTAGTAACAGGATTAGTTTTTCTTTGTGCTCTACTAGTAAATTCAACTGGAACACCAAGTGCATCACCAACAATAAACCCTAATATACTTGCAGCGACACTATTATAATTATTAAAATTCCAAGTGCTATTATCTGTCATATTAGAATCATCAGATAATTCTTTATCTAATGATTCTAATTCTAACATATCCTTTTTTAATGATTCGTAATATCTCTTTCTTCTTTCTCTATAATCTAGTTGGGCTTCTTTTTCATCATATTTAACGAAGTTAATTTCATTAGCTGTCAATCTTTCTTCATATTTTTTATTTTGTTCCATTATATCACCCCACTATCTAATCCTGATTCATATAGATATACACACCATTGTCTGTTTTTTGTACATCATATACCTTAAATGATAATCCACTATCTAATAATATTTCTGCTTCAGTAGTACCAACAGTTGATAAGTCTATAGCTCCTGTTGTACCTTTTACATTTAATACTAATTTTATAGGTTTAGTTGTTAATACACTAGGTAATTCTGTTTCATCAAGAAGAGGACAACAACTCATAAATCCTCTTTCAATATAGCTTCCTTGCTCTTGGAATACTCTAAGTATTTCCTCAGCACTGCTGTTTTCTGATAACCCATATTTAGCAAGAGCTCTCCAGTTGACTCCTCTAATTAATTTCATATCTTCACCAAGTGTACATTTTTCCATTTGTTTATTTAAGAAATCGACAATTATTCTTGTATTTTGATATGCAGTTGTAGCACTTCCATATCGTTTTTTAAACTCTTTAGGTGTCAAAGATATTTTTGCACTGTCAGCTGAAGGATATATATTGATACCTACAATATTATTGTGATCATCAAAGACAAATGTATCTTCTCTTAAGAAACCATTAACCATTGTATAATTACCTATAGCTCTTGGATCATTACCCATATAGCTTCCCAAAACTGCTTCTAGTCTTCCATCAGTTTCTTCATTTATTTGCCTTTGAATTTCTCTATTAGATACCATAGAATCTTTAAACTCACTATAAGAAGTAAACTGTCTATAGTTATCATCTAGTGCATTATATATTGTAGAATTCATAGGACTAGCAGCTACAGCTGTATCTGTAACTGCTGATCCTGTCGAATTATTAATTGTATTTACTGAACTATCAGCAATTCTAAATTTAACTGGTGTAACATTAAATGAAGGTGCATCAGGATCATTTACACGTTCACCAATAGATGAAGTTATAATTCTATGTTTATTACCCCAAGATGATACGAATAAGTTACCATCTGTATCAACTTCTGTAATAAGCATTGCATGTCCACCTACATTTTGTCTTACTTTACCAATCATAGTAGAATCACTTAGAGCTCCATCATTTATCTGTGATGATAAACGTGTATGATCAGTAATTTGTTCCATATCGAAATGAGTACTTGTTAGTATAAAGTAAGATCCTTCATTATTCATCATCTCTGATGCAACTAAGTTTCTTAATCCTTCTACGGATGAATCTCTATGTCTAACAAATTCGTTATGGAATTCCATATCTATTTCTATACCATGTCTAGCATAATAATCATTTACTATTCGATCATAGTTATATTCTGCTATTCCTGCACCAAAATTACTTTCAGTTGCTGCTGTGGCATCACCATTAAATTGTTCAGCACAATAGTCTAGATACATATCGTAAACCATTGCTTGTAAATTAAGTACTTTTCCATTTGGTCCTTCAGTATATAAGTCAAATCCAAATTTACTTCTAAATATCTCTTCCCCATTTGGAATAGAAGACATATATGAACCAAATGCATTAGCAAGAGCCATATAGTAGCATCCACCATTAGTATACGCTACAGATAAGTTAACCTCTTCTACTTCAGTAGCATTAGGGAAGTATTTCTTGCTTAACTCATGTAATAAAGCAACTTGCTTTTGCTGTAGAGGAGTTAATGTTTTACCTTCGTACTCTGACACAAATAATGTGTTGACATCTCCCTGATGTCCACCATAAGCTTCATCTGTTAAGACATCTCTCATAAAGTCACTATGTTCAATACTGTATGAAGTTGGACTAGCCATTCTAAATTCAGCTGGACTAATTTCAGTTACTTCAACATTTTGAATACCTACTAAATCATGAGATGAAATATAATAGTTAACTCCTACTTTAGCATCCCCTGAGTATACTGTTGGCATTAAGTATTTTTCATAATGAACTCCATCTATATCGTATGATAATCTAACAGGTATACTTTGATCTTGTACTTTAATATCGAAGTCACCTACTTCTCTAACACTTCTAACTTCTACACTCTTAACATCAGAGAAATATCTATTAAGATCATTTTCTGTACTTAGTATAGTACTTTCTACTCCGTCAACTACTACTGTAAATTCTCTTACTGGACCTGATTCTAAATCATTAAATAATAATGTATTTTTAATAGAATCTTCTCTTATAATTACACTTTCTATTTGACCACTATTGATTGCATCATATAGATTTTCAACTCCATTTATCATTTCGAATGATGAAGTATAACGTTTAACTTCAAGTGTTTTAGTTTCACCATTAGTAGTTGTATAATCTACAAATAAATATTTACCATTTGGATTAAATCCTTTTACTGTATCAACACCAGATAAGTCTTTAACAATTTGATTTAATCCTTTCTTATAGTCATATTTAAATTCTGTATCACCTGCTATGCCACGTTTAATTACTTCATCTCTTACAGATGGATTAGTATACCAGTCATTAAATCTACTAATAGTTCTCTTTAAATCATCAGAACTTAACCTACTAAAGAACTCTGAACTATCTTTATACATTTCATATGTTAATACAGAACCATTTCCATAAGTATATGCATTCTTTTGATAGAAACTTAATCCTCTATCAGTAAGCATTAATGCTTCTCTTGTTTCAGGAATAGTTAATAACTTATAGAAGTCTCCTCCATTAAGTCTATCTATTGTACCATTTTCTAACATTTGATTTATTATATTAGCTCTTTCTACTTCTATAGTAGATGTACTTGGTACGTCTATATTTCCTTTAGTTATATCTGTTACTATTCTAGTTACATCTTCAGCACTTAATTCTGACTTAGTATCTAAAAGAGTTTCTACTTCACTTCTACTAGCATTATCAAACATTACTTGGTTAGTTTTTGTTGCTATTTTTCTAGTATTAGGATTTGGCATAGGTGGATTAAATTCTACATCACTTCTAAGTGATGGATTTCTTCTCATTAATGATTCAAGAGATCCTATAAATCCACTCTTCTCTTTCATAGCTGAAGCTACCTTACTATCTATAGCATTTACTTCTCTTATTGATAATGAAGTAAATCCTTCTTGATAGATTCTACTTGGTACTACTGATGTCTTAAATCCTTTATGGTGTTGTGAGTTATAGTCTTCTGTAGTTTGAATAAATTTGTTTTCAATATTTGGTCTACTTATAGTTCCACCATAATCCCAAGTTAAGTCACAGCGATAGTTCTTACCATCGATTGTAACTATATTCCATGCATGTCCACCAGTTCCTCCATAAGCAGATCCTCCAGTACCACTTTCATAGTATGTCTCTATTCCAAGTCTAGTTAAAGCTTCTTGATATATTACTGCATATCCTGCACAAACAGTCTTACCACTTATCACTCCACGTAATGATCTAATAATATGTGAAGCGCTGTCAGTACGATCTGCTTCGAATGAATATTTATTAATCTCTCTAATACGATTTTTTTCAAGTTCTAAGTTAACATCATCGTATTCTATTGATTGTGCAAGTACATTGTATGTATATACTGCCTTTTCCATAGGAGACCAACTAGGGTTAATTCTACTTTCAATTCTTTCGAATCTCTTAACAATTGCATAAGCTTCTGCTTGTGAGAATACATTTGAAGTATAATTAGCTGCTTTAAATGCACTTGATTGTTCTACTCCTGATAAGAACTCAGTTGAGTATGCTCCTTCAATCTTAATTAATATATTTTTATCTAATTTTGAAATCATCTCACTAGTAAGCCCTCTAGTGCTTTCAAAATCAAGTGCTACTCTTATATCTGGATGACTTCTAGCATATTCATTAATTGTATTTATAGCACCATCGTTAAGAATAGCTGGATTAATTCTAGTAGTGTAAGAAATCTTACCAGCATCTACTCCTACGACAGTTCCTTTAGTTAGTTCACCTCCAAGTGAATGCATCAATCTATTTTCTTCGATGCTCCATGCATTTGGAGATAACACAGTACCTACTAATCTATTGTTATTATTAAGTGCATAAGACATTATTGCATCTTTTTGAATACCTAATCCAAATAGAACTTTTGCAGTTAATGGATGCATATTTTGAACTTGTTCAATTGGAAGTGGTACATTATTAAGTTTTTCCACAGTTCTTGTGAATACATCGTTTCCTAAGAATCTATAGTCTTGTTTAATTTCGTATAATCTATTAGCTGCTGCAATTACATTTCTGCTATTGCCAATTAATTCTACTTCAGAGATTACTCTTCTAAGTTCACTACTTGTAATAGTATGAGTTGTACCATCAGTAGAAGTATAAGTTCCAACAAGTTTATTAGAGTTAAGTGATAAGAAGTTTCTATAAGCTTCACTATTAATTCCATCAAGCTTAACTTCAAACTGTCCATTAGCAGTTGCTAAGAACTGTTGCATGCGGCTCTTTCCAATTTCATTTAAAGTAATATCTAATCCTACGTTTCCTCTATAAGCTATAGCTTTACTTACAACTTCACTAGGAACGTATCCATTGTAATTAAGAATTCTTTCAGCTACTTGTGGACTAGAGAATGTTCCTCTCTGGTTAAGTATTGTATGATTCTTAATCATTTCCTCTACTGGTATTCCAACATTTAATGCTCTTTCAACACTTTCACTAGTTGCAAAGTTTCCACGTGTAATTGCTTCATAAACTTTAGCTCTCAAGTTTGGATTAGCTTCTATACTAATTGATAAATTTCTCGTTGCGTCGAATGATAATCCACTATGTTGAGCTAAGTATAGAGTTGAGTAAACATCTCCTAGGCCCATTCTATTAAAGTCCTTAGTAGATATAGATGTATTATGAAGTACTGCACCCATATCGGTTCTTATCTTTCTCATAATAAAGTTGTCTACATCGCTAGTTCCAAGTTTTCTAACAGCAACAAAGTCTTGAATCATTCCAGGTAAGTTATTTGTTCCTAGTCCTTTCGATGCTGGAAGTGCATATTTACCAAATACACCTTTATATTTAGTTATAGCAGCATCAAATTCACTAGCTTTAATTACTACGTCACCTTTTACAGGATCTAAGAAGACACCTTTAACTCTTTCTGAGTCAAGAATATGCCATGAGTTAAGACTTTCATTACTAGTTATATCCATAGTAAACTCACGTCCACTAATTTCTACATAGTTTCTAATTCTACTGATAGCTTTAGGAGAAGTTCCATTAGGTATAGTGAATCTTCCTATATCGTCTGTTAATATTCTTTCCATTACCCTATAAGGTATATTACCCTCATAGTTAAGTATATTTTTAATTACATTATCATCTATATTTCTAATAGTAGTAGGTGCTGCATCTATTACTCTAATAGCTTGTCCAGTACCTAAACTACTTAATACTTCTCCAGAATTATTTGTAGAGAAGAATCTTCTAGCTACATCTGGATTATGTGCTATTACATCTGCAAAATAACTACCTACTACTGGATTATTTCTGACAGTAGTTGCAAATGAATGAATTACTTCAGGAGTTGGTGTAGTTAGTGCAGTTTGTACTACATTAGCAACTTGTGGATTAATCATGCTTCTTGGATCCACAGCATTAATAGTTCTAATTCCACCATCACTATTTACATTAGGTGAAGTAGATCTAGGACCACTTTTAGGTTGAACTGCCTTATATTTACTAGTAGTAGTTAATACTCCTGCATCGGTTCTTAGAACTGATCCATTTCTAGATAATGCATTTAATGCAGCATTGAATGCAGTGCTTCTAGTCGTTGCCGATCCAACATTTTGTGCTATGGCAATAAGTGATTGAGGATTCATAGTACTTATATCACCATAATAATATCCAGGAACTGTAGAGCTAGGATCAGATTCATGTGTATCTACAAATTGTTGATATCTTTGAACGAATTGATTTCTTCCCTTACCTGCTTCTGAATTTCTATCCCAAGTTAAGTCACAGATATATTTCTTTCCATCAAGAACTACTAAGTTCCATGCATGTCCTCCATCTTTAGGATTATTAAAGCTTGCAGGAACATTTCCAGCGTCATAGTAAGCTTCAATTCCTTGTCTTGTTAACATTTCTTGATAGATTACTGCATAACCAGCACATACTGATTCACCACTTACTAAACCTCTTAAAGATCTAGTAGAATCTGTAACATAATGGCTTGGTTTTCTCAATTGATGATTATCGATTAATTGATCTTCATAATCGCATAATCTTGTATCATAAGTAATATTACGTTTTAAAGATTCATAAATGAATACTGCTTTTTCAGTTTCACTCCAACTAGGATTAATTCTACTTTCGATTCTTTCCATTGTCTTTATGATTGCATATGCTTCATTACGAGTAAATATGTTAGAAGCAAATTCACTATCGACGTATATGTTTCTAGAAGTATCTCTAGTAAATTTCTCTGTAGAATATCCACCTTCAATTTTAACCATTACATTTTTATCTAAAGCTGCAATAGTATCACTAGATAATCCACTTGAATTTGCAAAGTCTAATACAATTCTTTGCGCTGGATGATTTCTAGCAAATTCATTTATATTAGAAATAGCTTGTGGAGTTAATGCTTTTGGATCAATTGCCGTAGTATATCTAAGATCAAAAGCAGATACTCCAGCTATAGTATCAGTAATTAAACGAGTACCACGTCCTATTTCTCTTATTACTTTAGTTTCTGATAATGTATGAGCATCTCCTTTTAGAATAGATTCTCTAATAGGAGTTAGTCTAGGATCTGTACTGTTAAGTGCTATAGATACAAGAGAATCACGTTGGATTCCTAATTGAATCATTTTTTCAACAGTAGGAGTTCCTAATTTAGCAACAATTTCTTCAGTAAGTTGGATGTTGCCAAATGGATTAGCTAAACGTCTTAAACTATTTTCTGTTAATCCAGCAAAATTATTAGAATATGTATCATAAATTATATCTATAGATGCTCTAAGTGATCCAACAGTAATAGTTCCATTTTGACCTGATTTAAACGTTCTAACTATACTTCTCATTTGTGCTGGAGAATATATATGTGTATTTCCATCGAATCCTGTTGTAGAGAATTCAACAGTATCATTAGCTATTAATTCAATTAATCTAATGTTATCTGGAGAACTTGCTAAATTAATACGCACGTTTCCACGTTCATTTATCATTTGAGCAACTCTTGCTGCTCCAATTGCATCTAAATCAACATTAGCTCTAAGTGTACCATTATTTAATAGAATATCGCTTAAAATTGTTGATGTTGGTACAACACCTTTATTATTTACAATACTTTGAATTGTTGTAGTATCACGAGTTATTGCTTTTCTAGTTGCATCACTCATAGTTGAATAATTCTCTATAAGTGCTGATGCTGAAGTAGTTTTTACTAAACAAGATGTCAAAGTATCACTGAATGTTGCTCCTCTACGGAATAATGCATTTTGAAGATTTGCACGAATAGTATTATTATGAGTAGCCATATATCTTACTACACCATTTATTCCAGTAATAGAATTAACGTTAGAAACAGCTTCTAAGAATTTTGTCATATCACGACTTTCAAAGAAAGTTGCAAGTTCATAATATTGATCACCCTTAAAGTCAATATCATTTAGTTTTGTAGATAATAAGTTTGCTGCTTCGTCAACAAATACTTGATTTAAACCATTACCATGCTCTGCTAAGCTAGTAAAGGAACTTATTAATTGAAGAACATCAATTGTATCCATAGTTTTAGGATTAACACTTCTATATCTATTCATGAAGTTAATAGCTTCTTGCCTAGATGCAAGTAACTGCGCACCAGTAGCAATTTTTGTAACTCCATTATTATCTACATATTCAAATGCTACATTACTTAATGAAGCAAAACTTATTACTTTAGGATTAACTTTAAATGTAAATGTTCTGTTAGGATTGCTACGTATTAAGTCAGCAATTCTATCTAAAGCATTTTGTCCTAATGCCATCATACTAGCATCTATTATATTTCCTTTACTAGTAATAATGTCATTTATAATTTCACTTGAAACATTTAAATTCATTGGTGCATTTAATACTTTTATCATTGCCATAGGAGATAATAAAACTGCTTCTCTAACCGAACTATAAATATTTATAATTCCTCTTGCAGTTAAGTTAGGTACAAGTTCTTGTTGTAAATCAAAATCTAGTGAAATACTAGGATTAGTCTTAATTGCAGTATATAAATAATTTATTACACTAGTACCAGGTTCGTTCATAGCATTAATAACTGCCTTTTTAAATCTGGTATCAGTTAGTGCCCCTAAATTAAGAAGTGATTGGAAATCATCCCAAGATATTGCATCTACATCTAAACTTGCAGTTGTTAATACATTTTCTCTTAATGTATTTACTAAATCACTCATTCCAATAGCTCTTCCAAAATCAGAATTGATATTAAGTCTTAATTGTTTAAGATCTTGAATTGCTTCACTTATATTAGTATATCCACCATTATTAAGGTTAGTTATTGCTCTTAAATAAGTGTTTCCTACTATAGAAATAGTTTGTTGTGATACTTGAATACGACCATTTTGAGTCTGTATATAGCAATTTACTGGAGCATTTATATTAGTTAAAACTCCTATAGATTGTTGATCTACTGTAACTGAATATCTAACTTCTGGATTTTGTCTTAGGAAGTTATTAATTACTTCAGCATTTCTTATATATTCAGGATGTAATACTAGAGTAGTTCCTTCAGTTACCATATCTCTTACTATTTCATCTGTAATAGTTGAAGCACTTAAAACTCTAGATCTTACGTCAGTATTCATTTCTATTAAAGGAGTAATTTTAGTATAATTTTGAATTATTTCTTCTCCAGTTAGATTATTAGTCATTAAAGATCTATAAGTAGAACTAGAAGATAATTTACCATTAACATATGCCTCTATCAATCTACTTCTAAATTCAGGATTATTCTTAAATAATCCAATTGCTCTTACTGCATTGTTTCCATTATTTCCATAAGTTAATGCAATTTGAAGTTGCTCTGCATTCATGCTTAACATATCTTGAGTTGTAAATGAATGTTCTCTTAAATAAGAGCCAAGATTTCGAGCTGTTGCAATTGCATCTTTCATCATGAATGGAGGTATATTTCCACTTTCTGATAATAAACTATTTAATTGATTTACAGCTTCAACTGGAGTAATAGATGAAGTATTTTGTGCTGTTGTAATTGCACTTCTTAAAGCATTATACTCGCTTAATGTCATAGTCTTTGGCCCGAGAGAAGTTTCATATGACATTACTACATTTTCTGAATTAATACGAATAAATGCTTGTGCATCACTTGCATTTGCTACTTCAATTACATATTTTCCATTTGGATTAGCATTGATTGCTTCTCTAACTTTTGATAGAACTCTCGAACTAGATGTTCCATCAACATTTATAACTCTAGTATCTTCTTTTGTAGTAGATACTAAATCTAAAACTAATGATGCTGGTGCTTCAGTGTCTAATAGAATTTGACTTCTTACTTCTGGAGTAACTTGAGTGAAGTCTGCTCCATTTTGAAGAAGAGCATTATAATTTGCAATGATTCTTTCAGCACTCATTGTACTAACATCAGTATTAATTGCTGTTGCATTAGGGTTAGTAGAATTAAGTACTAATATTGGTAATGGTTTACCATCAGTTCCTAATGTTTTAGCAGCTTCTATAGTAAACTGATCTACTTCTCCAAAACATACTAAATAATCAGGAGATAATACTTTTCCACTAGCATCTGCTCTACTTAATATAACTTCTGACCATGTAGGTGTGTTATTGTGTTCACTAGCTTGTGCAAGATATTCAGCACGAGCTTGTTTTAATCCTTCCATACTCAAAGTATGAGAACCATCAAATACAGTAGTACTTGGACTAATTAAAGTATCTCTACTACTTCCTGCATCTATTGCACGTTCACCTAGTAAACTATGTCCTTCGATATTAGCAAATCCTAATATTACTTTAGGTTTACCATATATTACTTGGTCAGTATTTGTAATTAAAGATGTACTTAAATTTGGATTACCACCAACAGTAGTACTCCATTTAGATAAGTCTCTTAATAAAGCATCAGATATTTGAGCATTAGATCCTACTCCATCGTTTCCTCCAATTGTATGCACAAGAAGAGAATATTCTTGATCAGTTACATCTAGTACTGTAACACCATCTACTACTCTAGATGGAGCCTCTAATCCTTCATATGCAGTTCTAAGACCAGTAGTATAATCAGCAGTTACTCTATCATATACTTCTTGTGTCATAGAACGAACTGTATCTATATAATTAATGCTTCTAGCATTTTCAATAACTTGAATAGCATTTGTTCCATCAAAACTTGCTATTGCAATATCTGCAGCTTGTAATGCAGCATATCTAGATTTAAAATCAGCATCAAATAGTGATGGATTACTTTCTACAAATGAATATGCACCAGATCTATTGATGATAAATTCGTGTACACTTTCAGCTCCATCTAAAGTTAAGACTGTTTCTCCTTTAGAATTTGTTCTAACTGATAGATGCTCTTCGCCAAGAATTTCTGTCATAAGCATAACTTTCTTAGCACTATCTTTAACTGATGCTACTTCATATATGCTACTTCTAGATACATCTTCAGCTGTAAAGCTAACACCACTGTATATAGATTTATTAGATGTATCAGAAGATGCTATTTCACTAAATCTTAATGTATCATGTAATAATGAATTATTTTGAGCATTTATAACTTCACCAATTCTATAACGTGAATAATCAGATGTAGCATTATTTGAACTATCTATCATCTCACCTAATATAGACATTTCATGAGAAGTAAAATTACTAGCAAATTGTTCGTTTAGAACATCTACCCCATTTTCTAGTAAAGTAGATAGTCTACCATTTTCTAGAAGTGGTCCCATATTTTCATTATTTAATATTTGAATAACGTCTTCCACAGAACTTGTGGATAAAGTTTTAGCAAGTTGTTCACTGAACATTGCTGTTCCAAGATTATCGTGTAATGTTTCAAAATGACTATCTTGGAATAATCCAACATTTTCTGAATTAATTATTTCTGGATTAGCAGAAACCATTTCCATAGCAACTCCTGCTCTTCCTTGTTCTACTGATTCAATTATTTCAACAAATCTAGACATGTTTTCTTCAGATATTGTTGTTTCTCCAATAGTATAACTTCCATCTTCTGTCTTAATAACAGTATCTCCAAATGTAGTTGTTATAGTTTGATAATGTGCGTCTGCATATAATAGAGCATTACTTGGTGGATTAGTTAATAAACTTGGATTTGAACTGATTGCTTCTATATATCTTGATCTAGATTCATCATCTAAAGATTCAATATTTTCAATATGTTTCTCTATAGTGCTACTTTCAATTGGTGTTCCAAACTCATCTACTAATTGTCCTTCTTCATTAGTAGATATTGCAGTAGCATTTCTACTAGTTATAGCTTCAACTAATCTTTGTTCAGTCATAGCATTTGATTCTGCTTGAACAAAAGTAGAAGCATTTTCAGCATTAATAGTTTCAAAAGCTGTAGCCATAGCTGGATTTACGTTTCTAATAGATTCTACTAATTGTGTTCTTTCTTCAGTTGATAAAGCTGATTTAATTGAATCTATTACTTCAACATCGCCATGTCTAATTGCTTCTTGAGAAAATGCTGTTAATAATTTTGTTTTTTGATCAGAATCAGATTTTAAGAATTCTTGTGCTGCTTCTCTAATTTCTTCATAATCACTTTGTGATACTAATTCTGATACTTCTTCTACAGATAAACTACTAATTTCAGACTCAACTTGTGTTATTAATTCAGTATTAATTTCCACTTTAGTTTGTGTTTCTGTTGTCGTACTTTCTACTGGTGTAGTTGTCTGTGTTTCAGTTGTTGTACTTTCTACCGGTGTAGTTGTTTGCGTCTCAGTTGTTGTACTTTCTACTGGAGTTGTTGTTTGTGTTTCAGTTGTTGTTTGTCCTCTTCTTGCGTTAATCTCTTCAGCTGTTACTCTACCTTCTGTATAAGCTTTAAAGTCTGTTTTAGAAATTCCTTGCTCTGTAGTAGCATCGCTTCTAAATGAAGAAGTTTCATAATTTATATTTCCTTCTTGTTGGTGAAGTGTATTTATTGCACTAGTATTAGTTCCACCAGCAAGTTTTGAATAAGCAAATGCGCTTTGATATCTATCAAATATTTCTCCACTAGATGGTCTTCCTGCTGCGTTCCATGCTTTACGTGCTTCACGTAAATTTCCTTCTGGTGTTAGTGATCTATCGATTAAGTCCATCTTAACTTCGATAGTTTCTCCTCTTTTACCAACGTTAGTATTACGTTCAAGAGTATAAGTCCAGTTTCCATTTGGTGGTGCTGGTGCATTTACTTTTTCTTCAGTAGTTGTAGATTCAGTAAGTGCTGCTGTATTAACTATGCTAGGAACACTTGCTCCTGTATCTGCAGAAGAAATTAGTCCATGGTCGATTGCAGTTGTAGTTAAATTGTTTGAAACTGCTAATGATTCTCCACCTTGTGAACTTGAGCTTGTTGTAGTTGTTGTTTTTGCTTGTATTCCTTGAGTTGCAGAAGCATTTATACTTGGATTTGCTACTGATGATTCACTAGTTGTTGATCCTGATGATGCACTACTTGAAGTAGCTGCAGTAGATGCTGAACTCATCATAGATAATCCACTTGCTGTTACTGCCATTAATGAAGCTGCTGAAGTTCCAGCAATCGCAACTTTTTCTGCTGTTCCAGTTTCTTTTGTTTCCTGTGTTGTTTCAGTAGTTACTTGTGTTCCCACTGGTCCAGAAGTTACCTCACCTGTTCTTGTTTCAGTTTGTGTTTGTACTGCGCTAGGTGTAATAGTACTTGGTTGAACATTTTGTGTAGTACTAGCTGTTTGTGTTTGTTCTCTTGAAGTACTTTGAATCATATCATTAAGAACTTGTTCAGCTGCAGCTTGTTGTTGTAATTGTGCATTTGTATCTACTTGAGTTTGTTGTGCTGTTTCAGTTCTTGTTTGTGTTTGTGTCTGTTGTGTTCTTGTCTCAGTTCTAGCCGCAGTTCTTTCTTGAACCGGTGTATGTCTCATTGTTTGAGTTTGTGTTTGTGTTTGCGTTTGAACTGGAGCTGTTTGTGTTTGAGTAGCAGTAGTCCTTGTTGTAGTTCTCTCTTGAGCTGGTGTCTGTCTCATTGTCTCTCTTTGAGTCTGAGTCTGTGCTGTTTGTGCTTGAACTGGTGTTGTTTCTGTTCTGGTTTGAGTCTGTGTCTGTGTTGTTTGTGTTTTAACCGGTGTTGTTTCAGTCCTTGCTTGAGTTTGTGTTTGTTGTGTTCTTGGTTGTGCAGGAGTTTGTGTTTGTGTTGTTTGCACTGGTGCTGCTGCACGTCTTATTTCTTCTGCTCTAGTTGCCATACTATCTGCTGTTGCAGGATCTATTTGTCTTATCTTTTCGATAGTAGTTGTATCAATTGCTCCTGCTTTTCTATTTACGATATAGTCAGCCATTGTTTCACCATTACGAGTAACCTGACTATTTAATTGCTCACTTGTCATGTTTTCAACACCATTAAGAGTTGTAGTTGAATCCATAGCTCTCGATAGTGTTCTTGCATCAGTTATTTTAGATGCTGAATTTGTAGATAATTTAGGTATTCCACGTGTAGCATCAGTTAATGATTGTGTTTGTTCTGGTGTTAAATTATGAGTTATTCCAGCTAATTCTTCTGTAGAAACATTTTGAATTGCTCTATTTAGTTTAACTCTTTCTGTAAATGATACAGTTTCTCCATTTTGAATCTTAGCTAAAGCACTATTAATAGCAGATTCTGCTCTTGGTGTATAGAAGTTAGATTCAACATCATTTTTGAATTCCATATAAGAATTGTATTTCTTTACAGATGATCCATCAGTAGTAGTTACAGTTGGGCTAAGTGCTTTAGTAGTAGTATTTATTCCTACTCCAACAGCAGCATTTCCTCCTTGCATTATACCAGAAGTAAGCATACCTTGAACTCCTGCTTGGGTAGCATTTGCAAATCTTTCGTGTGCTGCTGCAGCAGTAAATTCTGGTTTCTCTCCAAGGGTTGCCCATCTAAGTCCAACATCAAGATATTCTTGTGTAAACTCTTCAAGTCCCTCGCTGAACATACCACCAAGTAAACCTTTACCTTCAAGGTTAGAAATTCCAGGAATACCTCCCATCATTACCTCAGTGAATGTTTCAGAAGCACCACTTAATGCACCATATAAATAAGCTTGGCTAGTTGAATATCCTTGTTGTTTTGCTTCAACTGCCGTATTACCTGTAATTGAAAGTGTCATCAAAGTTGTAGATAATGGTTTACCAACAACTGGTATGAAACTTACTACTGAAGGTATTACCATGTTACCTACTGAAGTTCCTGTATTATACCAGTTAGTAATATTACCAAATCCAAGTGTTGCTTTATCGACATTTGGATCTACATAACTAGGATCGTTCATTAACTCTTGCATGAATTGTGCTTTATACATCATTTCATAGTCAAGAGCACTTTTATCACCTTTATTTGTAGAAGAAACTCTTAGTACATCTACTAAACCATCGAAGAAGTTTCTAACTCCATCCTTAGTTCCTTCCCATCCACTCTTTAACAAGTCATCTATTCCATATCCACCTTGTTTAATATACTCTATGTACTCAGCTGCTCTATATGCACCAATTCTTTGGTTCATAGTCTGTTCCATAGCTTTTAAATAAGCTTCAGCTTCTTGTTTAGACTTAGTGTGATATAGGTAGTCATAAAGAGCTACTTCTTTTTGGCTCATTACTTGTAATTGTTCTTGTGAAAGAAGTGAATATCCTGAATAATCTTTTTGTAAATATGGTTGGAAATCACCATTTTCCATATTTATTTCGAATGGCATTAACTTTTTAGCTTGTTTGAATCCATCTATGTACTGTTGGCATTCACTCATAGAAGCCATTAATTTCTCATATTCTCCGTATCCATCCATCAAGCTCTTATAAGCACCAGTTAATTCTCCGATATGCTCTTTAAGATACTCTCTAGGATCTCCAGTAATACCATATTTATCTCTTAATCTCTCTTTAAATTTTCCTTCGTTATATGCATTAAGATTAAAGAAGTTAGCTGATCCAGTATCCAAGAATCCACCATATAGAGATTCTAATCCAGAATCTTTCCAGCTAGCTCCATTCATATATTTATCTATTTTTCCAAATACATCATTTTCAGTACAGAAACTGATTATCTTTGTAAGATTATCTATATCTAGCATTACTGATCCATATTCATCAGACTTAACTAGAGATTTTCTCTCTACTTTACTAATCCAGTAAATATCGAATGCATCAAATAAGAAATCTATTTTTTCAAAGTCTTTAGAAGTAAATTTAAATCCAGTAGAATACTTTTGTAAAAACAAAGTATTTAATCCTTCATAAATTTTCTCATAGTTATCTATTAATTCTTGTAAATATTGTAATCTTTCTTCTAATGAATATTTACTGAATCCAGATGCATCATCTGCTCCTAGAATAGTACCAGTCATATTCATATAGTTAGTGAATTCTTCTATTTGGCTTTCTAGATTTTCAATCTTTTCTATATGTGTATCTGCATCAGATTTAATCTCATCTAATTTTCTTTTTAATTCATCTATTTTAGTTTGTAGTGCATTAACTTCATTTTGCCATGTATTATGTCTTTGTTGTGATGCACTATCGTCTTTCTTAACTGTAGGTTCACTTTTTTTCTTTGCTTCTAATTCATCTTGTTTAGCTAGCCACTCATCTTCAGTTGTCTTCATATTTTCTAAGACTCCAACTAAAGCATCTATAGCTTGGCAACATGGTTCTAAAGCTTCTTGAACGTTAGATTGAGCTGTCTTAAATTTTTCCATTATGGAAGTAAGTGAATTTTCGCTCATTGCGTCCTTAGCTTCACCTTCCCAGTAGTTCATTAAATTTTGGACATTATTAAACTCGTTAAGTAGATTGTTGACTTCTGTAGCATATTCATTTGCTTTGCTAGCAGCAGCTCCTTCTCCCTTAAGCGAATTATAATATTCTTCATACTTTCCTACTAAATATTGCCTTGCAGCCATATTGGTCACCCACGATTCTCTTCTAGTTTACATTTAATTCTGTTTCATTGTTTTCTATTGTCTTATCCACAGTATTTTCATAATTTTTATAATTAGTAACAGTAATCTTTAAAAACTTAATATAGTTTCTTAAAGATTCACATATTGGTTCATAATTTTTTGATAAATCATCGTACTTGTTTGAAATAACTTCTTGTGTCGATCCTTTCCAAACATCAGTACCATCTATAATTTTGTAGTTATTGTTCTGCGATGCGAATACATCTTCTATTGCAGGAAGTGTATTTTCTAGTTCTGTAACGATACTTTCAAACCTATCAGTATCTGTTATTACTACATTAGCCATTTCGCACCTCCAGTTCCATAACCGGATCTTTTTCAAATTCTCTTTTGTTTTCCATATCTTGATTGTGATATTCGTTATTAGCTTTACCAACAAACTCATGTAGTGTGTTATAGCACTCAGGAATTACGTTAAGTCTTCTGACATAGTCTCCGGCATTCTCAAAGAACTTATCAGCATCATCGCCTTGCCATACTTCTTTAAGTTCATCTAGCTTTATATTCCATATCTCAATTTGCTCACTTAATATTTCACTTTGAGCTTCCGACATGTCACAAAAAGTATTTACTTCATTATGATTTACTTTTAGTTCCATAATGACACCTCTCTATTTGTTTATTGAAGTTAACTTCTTTTTATTTATTTTGTAATTAACATCAATATCTGATATTTGGAAATTATTTAAGTTAAATTGTGTAAGCTCAACTTTTCCTACTGGAAGTTCTAAGTTAATCTTTGCATTCATTTCACTTAAATTTCCTTTAATGTTGTTGATAACTTTCTTCGTAATAGTAGATTCAGCAAGTTTAGAATCTATATCTGCAGTGTTATCATTCTTAATATTTTTAACGTCTTTAGTTTTGATAATTGAATCATCAAGTTTATCATTAATTTCAATAATTCTCTCATTCTTAATATTCTTAAGAAGTGTATTATCACCATTTAATTCTATCTTGTGATTCTTATCTTCATAATCTTTTACTATATATTTTAAATTCTCGTTATATTCGATTATAGAATCAAATTTTAATTCTTCAGTTTTAGTATTATCGTTTGCATTTACTGCTTTACCATCGTCTTTTTTAAGTTTTCCACTGTTGATATCTATACTTTGAGATGAATCATTCTTAACAAAGTCCATTGGTATTTCAATACTGTCAGCTTTATTTTTAAGCGTAGTTTCAACTAAATCCATTGCTTCATACTGTTTTATAACTGAATTACTTACACTACTTATCCCTTCTCCGATAGCAGTCATCTGATTTTTAATTTTTGCAGATCCTTCTTTTAAAAGTCCTGTCTTGGTAATATTTGCAAACGAACTTTCAAGTGTACCACAAGAATTGATTATCTTATCAGAGCTTTTCTTTAAATAAGCTGAAATATCATTTATATCATTTTCTTTTATTTCAATTATTCCATTACTCATAATTATTTAGCCTTTGGAGATTCTATTATTGGGATATATCCGTTTTCATAGAATCTAACTTCTCTATCTAGTAATGTATTGATTGTTGATCCACTTCTTACATACATCTCTCTATCAAGACCAACTGTATCAAGTTTTTCTAATTCTTGCATAAATGATATATCTTCAATATCAGAATTTTCCACATGTAGTGTTCTTAAATCTTTAAGTTTTCCTATCATATTTGGATTCTCTACATGTGAATTAGTAACATATAGAACTTCTAATCCTTCCATATCCGCAATATTTGCAATATCGATATTATCTGAATCATTAAGAATTAATCCTTTATATTTCTTTCCTTTTAAGAAATCTGTTGTTAAGAATCTATTGTTTGATATAGATAAATAATCAACATTTATCTCACCTATCTTAGAAAAATCGCTTATTAAGCATCTATCGAATGCGATTGATTTTAAGTTAGGCATTTTCTTTATTCTTTCAATTAGTTCATCAGTAATCTCAAAGTTTCTTAAAGTTAAAGTCTCTAAATTTGGTGTATAATCAAGAACTTCAACATCAACTTCTTCTTTTTCACCAAATTCATTTAATTGGTTTAAATTTAGTTCAGTTAATTCCCCTAATTCTTCTGTAGTAAATTCGTTTCCTATCTTGTTTAATTTAAATCCAAGATACAAAGCTAAGTTTTCATTTCTAATTTTCATATTATTCATAACACTCACTTCCTATTAAATGTTTTCTTTAACTTTAAATATGTCAGGTATGCACTGATATACTAAGTAATCGCTTTCTATTTCTTCTTTATCTAAAATATCTTTTATGAACTTAAATAATCTTCCATAGCAATTTCCTATATTTTTAAGTTCATCAAGAGTCTTACATTTCTTTTGATCATAAGCAAATTCAAATATTAATGCTTTAGCTTTCTTTGTATTATCTTCAGTTGGATGAATACCATAAGAAGTTAAATCTCCTTCTTCATAAAGTACTTTTTTATATGTATCTTTATAGAAATCTAAATCATTAAATCCATCACTTTTAAGTATTTCTAATTCTTCATCTGATAATCTTTCTAAATGAATATTATTTCTTAAAAACAAGTATTTGCTTCCAAAAAAAGAATTCCTATGATAAAAGTTATATTTGGAATCTTCTACTATCGGTATTCCAAGCTTATCTATTTCTTCATCTATTTTTTTAAAGCTAATAAACTGAGATAGATATAGAGAAATACCTTTTCTATACTTGAATTGAAGTTCTAAAAATGTGTCTTCGTTTAGTCTATTATCAGCGCTGTAAGTATTGGGAATATATTGCATATATAAACACTTCCAATCCACTATATTATATATATAATTTTATCATATTTTGGTAGTCTAAGTAAATCAAAAATACCCAATAATTTAAGTATTTTTAAAACAAAAAAGCCTAGCATTTGCTAGGCTTTATTTTTATTATTAATTATTCTTGTATTCTAAATACCAATCACTAACTTTTTCTTTACTATTGCTATATATATCTTTAAGCATATCCCATGTAATTCCGAAACTCTCTTTCATTGATGAGAATCCTTCTTTAGCATTCTCACAAAGACTTGGTCTAGAAGTACATATCTTGTTAGTAATACTTATATATAATTCTGTTAATCTCTCTTTAATATTCGTATATATTCTTTTAATTCCTGTAGTTATTTTTTCTTTATATCCAGGAAATATTTTATCTATTTTAGAATCTATTTTATATCCAATATTAATTACTTTTAATTTGATATCATCTTTTAGTTCACTAAAAGTAACTCCTTTTATTTTTTCACCATAAAATATAAAGTCTACTAGTTTAACAAAACCATTCTTTAAAGTAGCTTCATTAGTTGATTCAGATACTGCTTCAAAGTACTCAAGTGGTGATTTATACTCAAAATCTTTAAGTTCTGATAAACCCTTACTAATTCCTTTTAAATCTTTCTTTAATAGTTCTACTCCAGTAGGTTCTTCATTTTTATAAGCTACTTCTCTTGCTATTACTACAAGTAGTAAACTAGCTGCTATTATTGAAAGTAATATGATTATCAAACGTAATATTAAATTATTTTTCATAATTCTCTCCCCTTTCAAATAGAGATAATTATATCACATTTTATTGTTTTTTTCAATCAAAAAAGGCTTTATAGCCTTTTTATATACTCAAAGAATGTATTTCTTTAAAACCATTTGTAGAAGTAAAGTCTACTTTAACTTTATCTCCTGGTTTAATAAATGGTAATACTTCTTCATTTACTTTGATAGAAACTCTATATTTATCACCATTATTATCAGTCAAATAATAGTATGTATTTCCATCGATTATTACGCTTGAAATGCTCTTAATAGTTATTTCTTGTAATTTGTCTGTATTCTTATTACCAATAAGTTTTAGGTAGTTATCTCTTGCTTTATAGATACCTAAACTAGCATCTGTAACACTTACTTTTTGATAATCTTGAACATCGATAAATCCATACATTTTAACTAGTCCAGCATTGTCTTTTAAAGATACCATATAAGTTGCTCTACCATTAAGATTAATCAATAATGGGAATGTAGAATTATAGCTCATCTGTTGTACTTGTCCTTCAGCACTAGCCATAGCACTAAACTCTTCAGCACCTGGTATCAAGTAATAATTAGTTTCTTTAGTTCTAAGGTTAACTAAAATAAATCCAAGATTAGATTCATCGCTACTTACACTAGTAACTCCAGTATATAGATATACGTCATCATCCATAGTTACATAATTATATCCATCAGTAGTAGCTACTACACTCTTTTGTCCAAATATAGAGTTAACAAATCCTCCATTATAAAGACCATAATCATCGAACTGTTCAATAATTAATGATGCACTATAAACGTGATCTACCCAAGTAGGTATCTCTCCTACCATATATCTTTTACTATCACCAGTAACTGGATCTAGTATAACTACTCCATCAATTTCTTCTCTAAGTTCAACTCCACTATATTTAATAGTAGGTACAATAAAGAATGGTTTACCATCGTTATCTAGCTCAAAATTAGCATCTCCAAATACTACTGTCGGATAAGAAAATCTAAGTTTTCTATATAAATTATCATTAAAGTATGCACTAGGTAAATATTTCATTCCTTTATCAAGTTTAACTAAATCAGCTTCTCCTGATACTGAATCTACTATTACATAGTAAGGTATTCCATCTCCTCTATTTATGAAGAATTTAATTAAGTCATCATACTCTAGCGGAGTTACTCTAGCTATTTTATTATCATAATTTATTTGTGAATATAAGTCTGATACATAAAACTGACTTACTAAATCAGTCATTTCTCCAACTACTCTATCACCAATTTTAGTTGTAGAATCTTTATCTAATAAAGGTACTTTAGAAAAGTCTACTTCTTTTACTTCAGTAGCAAAATCTTTACCTGTTCCTACATCTATACGTGTAGCATATTTCTTAGAATTGAATAGTGGTGATTCTATTAAATTTACTAGTATTATTAGAACAAATACTAGAGGTATTACTCCTACAATAATTTTTCCAGCTTTTCCAAATTCAATTTTAGTTACATTTTTCATAGAAAGAATTTCTTTTAATTCTGTAAAGAATAATGATGCAAAAAATACTACATATATAAATAGTAAAAATAGGTAAAATTCTATAGCATGAATGTTAATAGCAGGTAGTGTTATATAGAACACTATAAAACCTAAAATTAATGTAACTATTAAACTTTTTATTATATTTTTTATTGGGTTTTTCATTAGAAATGTCTACCTCCTCCCCCAAATGAATGGCCTCCGCCACCTACATGAAAACTGCTTCCACCAATGTGACTTCCTCCTCCACCGCTGTTTGAACTAGTAGATATAACATGTGATGTTACAACAGACGAAACAAGTTTATCTTTTGGTGGTGCTACAGAGCTCTTACCTGTATTCATATATAGGTCAGCATCAGTAGCTTGTATTATACTCTTATGTTTAGACTTATTAGATGCTACAAATATCCATGCAACAATAACTCCTCCTACAAGAGATATAAATATGTTTGGTCTATGAACCTTTACTGGTTTACCATTAGGATCTATAGTTATATGACTATTAGAAGATGGAATACTAGTTCCATATCCTTCTAGTTTACTCATCAAAACATTAGTACCATCATAGTATTCTTTGTCTCCAATATATCCAACTATATCATCTAAAATATTATTAATTCTATTGTCATCTAGATAAAGAATTGCACTACCACTAGTAACTATATTTACGTTTCTACCATCCATATCGATAATAAATACAATACCAGTTCTCTTCTTATCTTCAGTACCAAAATAGTTGTATATAAAGAAGTCTTCTGCATATCTCTCTGTATTGATTTTATTATTCTCATTAATAGTAAGAATAACTAAATCTACACCATTTTTCTCTATGTAATCATTAACTCTATCGAATAGTTTTTTCTCTTCTTCATCAGTATATAAATCAGCAAAGTCATATATCTTCTCTGATGAATCTACTCTAGGAGTTTTTAGAATATCATTCTTATATTTATTTTTATCTATTGTATCCCATACGTATAGATTGTTCTCATCTCTAGGAAGTGTATTAGTACTAGCAGATACTATACAAGGGAAACAAATTAATATAAATGTTATTAATATTAATAATTTCTTCTTCATATGTACCTCCTATAGAATGAATGTGATAAGCATAAGTACTATGAAAGTAATAACGAATATTATCATAAACCACTTAAATGCTTTACCTTTTGAATAAGGTATATCACCAATCATCTTTCCTGTCTGACCATTCATAGCAAATGGGTACATTTTTCCATTATATTTAACGTTTACCATCCATACTGGAAGTAAAACATATTCATGTTCTTTATTCTTGCAAGTAATCTCTTTAGTACTAGGTACAAAGCTTTGATGTCTTATAGATTTAGTAAGAGCACTAAAAGATGTTTTAGAAGATCTATCGTAGGCTATTCTATCAGCATCAGGCTCTTCTACATCGTATTTCTCTGCAAAGAATCCAGACAAATATGAAGGACTAAACTCAGTTAATTCTACATAGTCGAATGGTTCTACTGAATTCATAATAGCATCGTCAAATCTCTTAGATCCATCCACAGGAACACTCTCGAAACTATAATCAGCTTCTCTATCTATGTTATATACTTCAGTCTTAGTAAATACAGTATTACCTACTGTCCATGTTTGAATATTATTACCTGTACCAGTTAAATGTACATGCATATCATAAGAGTGTAACCAAAAAGGTATATACACTCCTTTAATCTCATTAATATTCTTTTCTAAAGCAAACTCATTAGGTATAAATAATTTACCTTTACATATCTTTTTGAATCCTTCGATAGCATCTTGTTTAGTCTTAGTAAACGGAATAATTCTATTAGGTTCAAATTTATCTGTAAGTCTACTTTTAAGTATTGCAGTATTTCTGCAATAAACGCAAAATGTTGCTGACGTATTAGAATCGGCAACAATCTTAGCTCCACAATTTTGACAAGTATATTCGTCCATTTCTACAAGAGGTGCTTTAACATCTTCTTTTACTTTAGTTTCTTTATACTTCTCTTCATTTTTTGTTAAGTCATTTTTATTAAAAGTACTACCACAGTATTCGCATTTCCAGTTCTTACCTTTAGGATTGTACTTTAAGACTGCATTACAGTTAATGCACTTATGGTCAACACTTTTCATAAAACCTCCTAACCGTTAGAATAATCAAAACTATCAATTAACCAATTATCATCTTTTTTAACTATTACTAACTCTTTAATAAATAATTCGTAATTAGTTTCATCATTAGTATCTATAGTAACTCTATTAAAGCTAATCTTACATTTAATCTTATTCTCAGTTATTAGTGGTTTTCCATAGACATAAATATCAGAGGCAAACTTATTATCTTTACCGACTACATCGTCCATAAAGTAAACTTTATCACCATCTTTAACTATATATTTTACGTCATTGAACTTCATATTTTCAAGTTGTTTAATACCTTTTTCAGTAAATAATTTAGTAATTATCTCTTCATAGTTATTAACTGCTAAAGCATTAGTAGTCTCCTCTTTAGGCTCTTCCTCTACTATAGGTTCTTCTTTTTTAGTATTCTTTTTAGTATTTTTCTTAGAAGTATCTTCCTTAACTTCTTCTTTCTTTTCTTCAGGGTTTTCATATTTCTCAGGTGTTACATCAAATAACTCATTGGGTTTCTCGTACAAGTTAATTATATTCTTAAGTAAGGAATCCATAAGTGTCTTAGACTCATCTACAGATAATATAGTAGTCATTATCTGAGTATTGCTATCATACTGTACTTGTGGTCTAGTCATATAAAGCATCATTCCAATAAATAAGAATAATCCACCTACTATCATAAGCATAGTAGACTTAGAAATGTTTTTTAGATTTATCTTTTTAAACTTCATATCCATTTCCTCCTACTATATACATTATATTATAAAATTACGTAAAATTAAACATATTTATCTTAAACTTATAATCTTTGATTAGTTCTTTAATAAAGATAGATTCATATCCTTTCTTAGTAAATAAGAATACTTTCTTCTTACATCTAGTAATAGCAACATAAAAGAGTCTTCTTTCTTCTTCGTATGGATACTTCTCTTTACCCTTGATATATCTAAATATATCGTATTCTTTATTAATACTAGGGAACTTATCTTTTATTAAATTAATAACTATTACATAATCTTCTTCTAATCCTTTGGATTTATGAACAGTAAGATATCTAATATTTTTATTTTTATATGAAATATCTCCTTTATTTATTAGATTAATATCATCGTTATTTCTTCCTAGTACAAGAATATTATCAAGATTATCGATAACTTTATAGTAAGTATCAGTAATATTATTTGTGTATATTATATTAACTGATTTATCAACATATTTAGTAGATATTAATCTCTTTCTTAACTGATAATTATTCTTCATAATAAATCTACTAGATATATTAACGATATCTTTAGGATTCCTATAAGTATATTTAAGTTTTATTATTTTAGATTTATTAAAATATCTTTTAAAGTTAACAAATAGATCTATATTACAACCATTAAATTTATATATAGATTGAAAGTCATCACCTACAGCCATAATATTAATATCAAATTTATCATATAGTTTCTTAAGTAAATTATATCTAATAATAGATGTATCTTGATATTCATCGATAATAATATAGTCGTATTTAAAATAATTAAGTGTATCTACTTTTTTAGTAGCTTTAATAATAATATCATCAAAATCTATCATGTTAAGAGAATATAATTCTTCTTCATATAATATGTAAATTTTAATAATTATTGTTAATAATAATTTATCTTCATAAGTAATATTTTTTCTAGCTAAATCAAGTAGATAATAAATATCATATCCATATGATTTAAGAGTATGTATAAAAGATATTATAGACTTCTTTAGATATTCTAGATTGGCACTACTATCTTTAATATAATCATTGGTAAGTATAGTTAATTCATTATCAGTATTAAAGAATTCATCTGTTATATAATCAAGAAGTTGTGGATATACTATTTTTAAATTATTCATATCTATCAAACTCATAGCAAACTTATGAAATGTTAATACTCTTATATCTAGATTATTTTCTTCAAATATGTTTAACATGTCTTTGACGCTTTCATTCGTAAATGATATGCAAAGTATTTTGTTTTTGTTTACGTTCATATTATTTACTAAATAATTTATTTTAGCTGCTATAGTAAATGTCTTTCCACTACCTGCTGCAGCTACTACTAATGTACTCTTTGCTTTACTTAAGACAGCTTTAGTTTGATATCTATCTAAAGTTCTATCATTAAATTTAATTTTTGGCATAAAAAAAATGTTCATAATATATTATTGAACATTTCTTAATTATTTATGCTGTCTTCCTCTTCTTATTTCAGGATCGTTAGTAAAATCTTTAGCAGCCCTATATCTTGGACTTAAATTAGGATTATGTCTGTTTTGTTCTATGTATCCTAGTCTTGGTGCAAAGTCTTCATCTATTACTAACATAAGTGATGTATCAATTATTTTACCTCTATCGCTTATCCATGTATGTCTTCCATCAGGGCTGTTTTTAGTACCTCTAATTAGTGGTAGTTCCCCTCCGCATATCATTGGATAATCAAGAGAAAAACTATACTGCATAGAACATCCAGTACAATCACCAATGTTGTATCCTAGTCTAAGCAAGTCATCAAAAGTATAATTACTTCTAACATTTTGATTGTTTATCTTCTTCCACATATCTTCATCGAATCCATGTATTTTCCCTTGTTTAATACCTTCTGCGATAATTTCTCTAAACTCAGCATTTCTCTTAAGTAAAGAAGATAAGAGAGAATAACATTCGTAATCCTTCTTCTCTGGTAAACATAATAAATCAAGTAATTCCATATATAATCACCACTATTATCATTATAGCACAATTACTCAAATTATCAAATTAGCACTCTCTATTGACAAGTGCTAATAAAGTGATATAATAGTATCAGATTGGAGGGATATATATGAATGAAAATCCATATGAAGAGAATTTACAAAATCCACTAGAGAAATACGGAAGAGATATCGTTCAGGCTGTCAAAGATAACAAGATTGATCCAGTTATTGGACGTGATGATGAAATCCGTAGCGTAACAAGAATATTATCAAGAAAGACTAAAAATAACCCAGTTTTAATTGGTGAAGCTGGTGTTGGTAAGACTGCTATAGTAGAAGGTTTAGCACAAAGAATAGTTAAAAAAGATGTACCTAAGAGTTTACTAGATAAAACTATATGGGAACTAGATTTGGGTGCACTTGTAGCTGGTGCTAAATATAGAGGTGAACTAGAAGAAAGATTAAAAGCAGTACTTAAAGAAATTAAAGATTCTGAAGGAGAAATAATACTATTTATCGATGAGATTCATATGATAGTAGGATCAGGTGCTGAAGGAGCTATGGACATAAGTAATATGTTAAAGCCACTTCTTGCTCGTGGTGAAATACACTGTATAGGTGCTACTACTCTAAATGAATATAGAAAGTATATCGAAAAAGATAGTGCTCTAGAAAGAAGATTTCAACAAGTACTTGTTAAAGAACCTACTGTACTAGATACAATTACAATACTAAGAGGATTAAAAGAAAGATTTGAAGTATATCACGGAGTAACAATTAAAGATAAAGCACTAGTTGCAGCTGCTACTCTATCTAATAGATATATTACTAATAGATTTTTACCAGATAAAGCTATCGACTTAGTAGATGAAGCATGTGCTACTGTTAAGATTCAGATGGAGAGTGTTCCAACTGAGCTTGATACTCTAACAAGAGATATAATGCAACTAGAAGTAGAAAGACAAGCTCTTAAGAAAGAGAAAGATGACTTCTCTAAAAATAGAATTATTGAAATTGATAAAAAACTTGTTGAACTTAAAGAAAAAGAGAAAAAATTAAGAGCATCTTGGGAAGAAGAAAAAGAAATAAATAGTAAGATAAATAAGAAAAAGGAAGAGATTGAATCAGCTAAAAGATTACTTGAAAGAGCTGAAGATAATTATGACTTAGAGAAAGCAGCTAGATTAAAACATGGTACTATACCTTCTCTAGAAAAGGAATTACAAGAGTTAAATGAACAAAATAAAAATGAGATATTAAGTGATACTATCGACGAAGAAAGTATTGCAAAAATTATATCTAAATGGACTAATATTCCAGTAAGTAAACTTGTTGGTGAAGAGAAAGAAAAATTACTTCATCTAGAAGAAAATATGAGGAAGAGAGTCATTGGTCAAGATAAGGCTTTAAACTTAGTTAGCGATGCTATTATACGTGCTAGAAGTGGTATTAAAGATCCTAATAGACCAATAGGTTCATTCATATTCTTAGGTCCTACTGGTGTTGGTAAGACAGAAGTAGCTAAGACTCTTGCTGAAGAGCTATTCGATGATGAAAGACATATGGTAAGAATAGATATGTCTGAATATATGGAAAGCTTCTCAGTATCTAGATTGATTGGTTCTCCACCAGGATATGTCGGATACGATGAAGGTGGACAACTTACTGAAGCAGTAAGAAGAAATCCATATTCAATAGTACTATTCGATGAAATAGAAAAAGCTCATAAAGATGTGTTCAATATCTTACTTCAAATACTTGATGATGGTAGAATTACAGATTCTCAAGGAAGAACAGTAGACTTTAAAAATACAATTATAATAATGACATCTAACCTTGGTAGTGAATACATACTTGATAATATGAAAGATAAAGATAAACTTGTCATGAATGAACTTAGACAAACATTCAAGCCAGAGTTCTTAAATAGAATTGATGAAATAATAATATTTGATTCTCTACCTAAAGAAGTTGTCTATAAGATTCTTGATAAGATAATAAATGATATAAATAAGAGGCTTGTTGATAAGAGACTTACAATATCTCTTACCGATAAAGCAAGAGATTTCATTATAGAAAATTCTTATGATGAAAAATATGGTGCAAGACCAATAAAGAGATATGTCTCTAGAAATGTAGAAACTCTTATAGCTAAAGCAATCGTAAGTGAAGAAATCAAATATAATTCTAAAGTTATAATTGATGTTAAAGACGATGAATTAGTTATCAAAAAAGAAGCTTAATGCTTCTTTTTTTTATTCAGTTACAGGTATTTTATCTATTATTTCTTTATGTTCTTTACTGCCTAGATAACTACTATCTAAATAGTTATTATAATCTTTATCAATCTTATTATATTTTAAAGTTAATATTTTTCTTACAGATTCATTTATTCTCTCTTCACTGATATTTCCATTTAATACATTTTCTTTTATAAGAGTCAATGCTTCTTTACTACTAGGAGGCATAAGAAGTATATCTACTCCTGCATTGATAGCTTTTACATATATCTCTTCATTAGTATAGTTCTTAGATAAAGCTCCCATATCAAGTGCATCTGTTATTACTAGTCCTTTATATCCAAGTTCTCCTTTTAATAAATCAGTAATTACTTCTTTAGATAAAGAGGCTGGAGTATTATCACCAGTAACACTAGGTACTGCTAAGTGTCCTACCATTATTACCTCTGCACCACTATCTATTACTTTCTTAAATGGTATTAAATCATCATTTAATAACTCTTCTTTAGATTTAGTTACTATAGGTAAATCTACATGTGAATCAGTACTTGTATTACCATGACCTGGAAAGTGTTTATATACAGGTATTACTCCAGTACTTTCTAATCCTTTAGCAAGAGCTATACCATGCTTAGATACGAACTCTGGTGTTGTACCAAAACTTCTCTTACCTATTACAGTATTTTCTTCATTTTCAAATATATCTATTACGGGAGCAAAATCCATATTGATACCAAATACTCTTAATTCTTCCCCTATTACTTTACCTACTTTTTCAGTAAGATCAACATCATCCATAAGTCCAACATGATACATACTTGGTATATAAAGCATATCTCTATCTTTAAGATCTCTAAGTCTTTGTACTCTTCCACCTTCTTCATCTATAGAAATAAACATAGGAATCTTATTACTAGATTTAATTGTTTTAATCATTTCTAAAGACTTTTCATAAGAAGTCATATTTTCTCCAAACAATATGAATCCACCAGGTTTAACATTATATAAACTACTTTTTAAAGTACTATCTACTTCACCCTTCTTATAATATATAATCATCATCTGACCTATCTTTTCATCTAGAGTCATATTATTAATCATTTCATCTATATCTACTTTATCTTCTTCTGTAGAACATCCTGCTAGAAGAACTACTATCATTATTACTAATAATATTTTTTTCATAAAGTCACCTCAAATTAAATGATGGAGGAGGGACTTGCTTTCCCCTCATTCCCATCTTTCGGTGCGGACGCAAGAATTTTTCCGCCTCTCCATCAAAAACATTATAACATAAAAAAAGTAGGTTCCCCTACTTTTGTTTACTATTAATATTTATATCTTTTAATTTTATTGGTGTCCTATCATATGTAGCATATGTATAATTCTTTATAAGAGCATTATATCGACATACTACTGTCTTACCAAAGTCTTCATATATTATATCTCTATTATCTCTTAAATCATTACTTTTAGATGATAAATATACATCATTAATACCTCTTTTAGATAGTAAATATAATAATCCTCTAGTAGATGGTCCAACACATTTTTGCATAGCACTCGAAATATCATTTCTTATATATACTCTTGGTATTGGTCCACTTTCAGTATATATCGAATTACCTCTAGGACTAATAGCTTTAAACATAAATGAAAGTGCTGATGAAGCTCCTCTTTTAAAGTCTTGTAAAGTTCTTTTATTTAAGTCTACAGCATCCCCTATTTCTTTAGCTAAACTCTTAGATTCACTTATTGAAGGACTATAAACTTCTTCATAATAAGAACCATGTAAATTAATATCAGCATCATAGTAAAGTCTAGTAATATGATTGTAATAATGTTGTTTCTTTAAATAATTATAATATTCACTTCCATATGAATATAAAACATTATCTTTATTAGGAAATAAAGGATTATTCCTATAATCATATATTTGAGTAAATCCATATCTTTTACTAGCTAAGAATTTAATATATTTTTCTTTTAATAAATCATCTCTTCCATAATCATCTCTATTATGATTGTATATAAATCTAGTCGTATAATCTTGATTAATTAGTTTTTTATTCTTTATATATTTATCTAACATCATCTTATATATATCGAAGTTAGGGCTCTTTTGAAGAGTTATCATTTTCTTTATCTTACGAAGTTTTTCACTATCGGATAAGTTAGGATGATTCTTCATATAGTTACTTAAGAAAAGTGCCATATTAAGTTCATATGTAGTATTAGCAAACTCTGTTCTTAGTTGACTACTTTCTATAGATGCTACTTTATCCTTAATTTCATCATATATACGAACTATATTATGAAAGATAGCATTCCTATCTGCATTTACAGGATAATCTTTAAATAATCTAGATATATCTCTATATTTAAGAACATATTCTTTAAATAATTCTTGTCCAAATATAGCTTCTAATTGTCTAGCATAATTACTTAAATATACATTAATTTGTCTACTTCTATGATAGAATTTCTGTTCAAATAATTCTTGCATATAAGAAGTTATACTCTCTGTAGTAAACTCACTATCCATATCTTTTGTTTCATTAGGAAAACATGTAATAGCATGCGTAAATTCATGGAATAGATATGAATCTTTCATATCAGGAGTTAAATTCTTATCTACTACTATCTTCTTAGTTTTAGGATTAAAGTAAGCATTAGTTCTAACTCCAGTTACTTCTGGATTATCATAAGTAGATAAATCCTCTAATACAATACTGTATTTTAAGTTATGAACTATTCTATCTACTATCTGTTCATTAGTTAATATATTAGGAAATAAAGATTGAAACTGAAGTACGTATCTATATATAGCATCTTTAGTATACTGGTCATATCCCTTAACCATCTTTTGATGAGTATCATCTATATATACTACATCATATTTATCATAGTTCTTTACAGATCCTCCAAAATCAAATTCCATAGAAGGATCTACAATAGATCTCATATAATTAGTAATATTATTCGAAATAGAGACTAAACTACTACTATCTAGTGCATCAAAATAATCTTTTAATTGTTTAGCATAAAAGTTATCCATAGTCTATCTCTCCTTTCGAGGTGTATATTATATCATATTTTATACAATAATTATAGCATTATTGCACATTTTATATTTACTTTTTTAGATAATTAAATCATAATAAGGTTGAAAAATGTAAATGAAAAGGAGTGATATTATGAATTTAGAAAAATTCGAAGAGTTATTAACATCTAAGAAACTTAGCGAAGCAAAAACTGTTTTAAAAGTTATGAACGAGTATGATATTGCGACCTTAATACAGGAATTACCTGAAGATAAACTAGTACAAGCATTTAGATTATTACCAAAAGATATGGCATCAGACGTATTTGTTAACATGGATGAAGATGTTCAAAAAAGACTTATTACATCTCTAACAAGTCAAGAGCAGAAATTCATTATCGAGGATATGTTTACAGATGATGCGGCTGACTTATTCGATGAAATGCCAGCATCTATCGTATCTAAACTACTTAGTGGTGTATCTAAAGAAACTAGAACTACAATTAATAGATTGTTAAAGTATCCTGATAATTCAGCTGGTAGTTTGATGGCTACTGAGTTTATTCATTTAAAGAAAGATCAAACTATTAAAGAAGTTGTAGAAAAGATTAGAAAACATAAGGATGAATTTGTTACATATGATACTTTCTATGTTACAGATAATGAACGAAATATACTTGGTTATGTTACTACTAAAGATATATTAGTAAATGAACCTGATTCATCTATTACAGATATAATGCATGAATGTGAACACGTTATTACTACTCTAATGGATCAAGAAGAAGTAGCTAGTATGTTCCAAGATTACGACTATAGTACAATGCCAGTTGTAGATATGGAAAATAGATTAGTCGGAGTTATTACTATCGACGATGTTATGGATATCATGGAGGAAGAAGCAACAGAGGATATGGAAAAGATGGCTGCCATTACTCCATCAGATAAGCCTTATTTAAAAACTGGTGTATTTGAAACTTGGAAGCAAAGAATTCCTTGGTTACTACTTTTAATGGTAAGTGCTACATTTACTGGAAGTATTATTACAAGTTTTGAATCAGCGCTATCTGCGCAAGTAGTACTTACCGCATTTATTCCAATGTTAATGGACTCTGGAGGTAATGCAGGAAGTCAGGCTTCAGTATCAATAATAAGAGGTCTATCTCTAGAAGAGATTACATTTAAAGATACATTTAAAGTTATGTGGAAAGAAATAAGAGTTGCTTTACTATGTGGAATTACTCTTGCTATAGCTAACTTTGCTAAGTTAATGTTAATAGATGGTGTTACTGCTCCAATAGCAGCAGTTGTATGTTCTACACTAGTTATTACAGTTCTATTTGCAAAGATGGTTGGATCAAGTCTTCCAATGATTGCAAGAAAGATTGGATTTGACCCTGCAGTTATGGCTAGTCCATTTATAACAACTATAGTAGATGCTCTATCATTAATTATTTATTTCAATATAGCAAGATTAATATTAGGTATATAAAATAAAAGAAGCTTAAAGCTTCTTTTTTTATTGACATTTAGTTATTGCACCTAAATCATAGACATTAGTAAATCCCATCTTAATAAGTTCATTTGCACTAGTTTTACTTCTATTACCACTTCTACAATAAACAATAATAATATCATTATGTTTAACTATATTATTATTAGTAATACTTTTAATGTTATCTACAGGTATATTGATTGCATTTTCTAAGTGACTAGAGTCAAACTCTTCTTTAGTTCTAACGTCTATTAAATATACATTATCTTCTTTAGATAATTTACTTGCTTCTTCACAAGTAATACTTTTAACTTTAGCAATACTTGTAGTACTCTTCTTTACAGTACCACATCCAGCTAAAAAGAATAAACATAGTACTATTATTAATACTTTTTTCATATTATTTAATCTCTCTTTCAATCCATTTCATTATTACTTCACTTAGATAACGGGTCTCTTTACTAGTGAGTTCTCTACCTTTAGGTATCTTGTGTATTCTCTCAATGCATCCTCTACAACAACATCCAGTAGCATGTTGTGCTATAAATACTGGATGAACTTGTTTCATAGGAGTCTGTTTACCATCGTTCTTAGGATTAGCATCAGCTAATCTATTTTTTATAAAGAATATGCTATCTTCTCTAATCTTATCTATACCTTTATCTATTACATAATCTTTCATCTTTTTATTTAGATGAAAACTACCTCTAAACTTAGTTTTACTTAAACTATCTAATAATTTATTTATATAAGTATCCATTATATATCTTGTTTAAAGTTAATGCTTTAGTATCTAATAAGTAATATTTATAATCATCTTCATTTGGAAGACAAACATCATCATATTCACATGATTCATTATCTTCATATTCTTCTATTACTAAAACATCATCATTAACTAGTTTAAATGTTCTATTATGTAATTCACTAAGCTTCATTAATTCTTTACCATCTAGATTAGTAACATTATGTTCGTTAATATTATATTTTCCTAAATGATTTTCAGTTACCTTAGTATTTTTCTTAGTATCTAAATCGTATACAAAATAGTCTAGTTGTCCATGGTCATTTTCTCCATATACTAATCTATTTCCATATGAATAATTTGGAAGTACAATATACTTCTTTTCTAATGAAATAACTTCTACAGTATTAGTAGTTGGATCATATAAGCTTATACCTTTATTTATATCATCATATACTAATTTATTCTTATATGTATAAACTAAAGTATTATTAGTATGTATATATTCATCTATTTCTTTAATCTCTTTAGTTTTTATATTATATGTTCTTTTTCTTCCACCCATATTATCTGTAGTAAGAAGATATATATAGTCATCTGCTAAAGATAAAGTACTAAAGTGTTCACCAAGTTCTACTCCTAAATCAGTATCTTTCTTAGTATCTATTTCATACATATGTAGTTTATTATCACTAGCATGATAATATATTACTTTATCATTAAAGTCATATCCAGTGTCATTATAATTATATAATTTGATATCTAATACTTCTATAGTTCCGTTATATCTAATTAATTCACTTTTTTCTGGAGTAAGTACTAGAGTAAATACTTTATTTAAATCAAAATCAGTTTTCTTCTTCTCTTCTTTTTGTCCATTATCAGTATTATCATTATTATTTGTATTATTATCTTTCTTAGTAGTTAACATAGGTACAACTACAAATGCTAAACTTCCTAATATAAGAATAGCTCCAATAATAAGTACTAATATTGGATATTTCTTTTTAGTTTTTTCTTCTTTCTTTTCTTCTTCCATAAGATCCTCCTATTAATATTATACCATTATTCCTAGTAGTATTAATAATATAGTAAATACGATGATAACTCCTATACATGCTCTTTCTTCTCTACTTATCTTTTCTTTTAATACTATTCTACTTATTAGATTTGTAATAACTGAATATAAGCTAGATAAAGGAGCTACTATAGTTATGCTTCCAAAGCTAAGAGCAAATGAATATAGTACGTTACCTAAAGGAGTTAGGCCGCATCCTTTAAGAATATCGCTCTTAATCTCTTTCATCTTACTTGGTGTAACTATTACAATCATAGCAAATACTACACTTACAAACGTGTAAACAATTCCTTTGTAATAATATAGATCATATACAGTATAGTTACCTATATAAGCACTCTTTTCAAAGTATGTAGAGAATGCTACTAATAGCATATATACTACTGAAAAGATTATTCCAACTACTGGGTGTGGTGCCTTTTTAGACTTCTTCTGATTGATAGCAAGAAGTATTATAGCAATACATATACCTCCTACTAAGAACAGTTTAGGAGCACCTACTTCTTCTTGTAATAATAATCCACCTAGTGCAATATCTAGTACTGGATATGCTGCCATAATTGGACTTACTACTGATAGTTTTCCATTATGTACTGCTATATTAACTACATATGATGCAAATAAATCACATAATATTATAGGAAGCATAGTAATAAATACACTTGTATCAAAAGTACCAAATAAATGTCTTCCAAATATTAATACTACTCCTATATATATGACTGCTCTAAATAAATATGTATACATATATACATTATGTCTATCATATCTTTTAGATATCTTAGAATAAGATACTTCTCCTAGAGCCCATAAAACAGCAACTAGTATTGCAAATATAATTCCTAGAAACATATTATCATCCTCTATTATCATTATATAAATATATTAGAATATTAACAATAAAAAACACTTACTATACGTAAGTGCTTTACTTTATCCAAATAGTGTTTGTTCTTTTTTATATTGTTTAGATACAAACATAATTATAAGTACTGTATATACTATTGTAGTACCAATTATTATAAGTAGATTAACTATATTTACATCACCCATAATAATATTATTAAGTGCCATTCCACAGTTTGCTATTGGAAGGAAATTAAATATTGTAGTATCTACTTCTAATATTTGTACAAAGTATGGAATCATTGGTAAGAATGCTAATGATTGTAAAGAAGATTGTGCTTCTTTAAAAGTTTTAGACTTACCAGCTAGTGCCATACTTACTCCTGCAGTTAAAAGTGATGAAACAATAATTACTAATAGTACAAGAAGTATTGTTACTGGTGAAATATTGATAGTAACATCTTTAAATGAATCGAATAATGCTTTACCTATAGCAAGTGATGGGAACGTAATAATTAGTGATACTATTCCAAGTATTATTCCAAAGATTGCTATCGCAATATATTTACCAGTAATAAGTTCTGAACTCTTAACTGGGAATGTAAGAATAGTCTCTAGTGTTCCTCTTTCTTTTTCACCAGCAGTTGCATCTGTTGCTACTACACCACAAGACTGAATTATAATCATAAGTACATATGTAACACACATACTAAGAAGAATAGTTATTAAACTATCTACATCATTTTCTCCAATATTTTTAGATTCAACTGATATATTACTAAATACTACTTGAGGATCTAACCCATTTTCTACTAGATAATTACTAGCAAGAACTTTACTGTAAGTCTCTAGATATGAAGTTAAATATGAATTAATCATCATACCTTTATTACCAGATTGATCAGTATATATTACATATTTATTATCAGTCTTAACTATATATCCATTTATATCTTTATTTTCAAATGCTTTAGACATATCTTTTTCTTCTTTATATGTCTTAAATTTTAAATCACCAATTGCTTTAACTATTTCTTTTTCTTCACTAGATAGTTCATAGTTAACACCAATATTATAATCAGTATTACCTATTACATCGAACATGAATCCCATCAATAATACAAATATTGGAATTATAAGTGGCATATAGATGATAGTACTCATAGATTTCTTATCTCTTACTATTCCTCTTAACTCTTTAAAGATTGTAGTCTTAATATTATTCCATTTCATTATAAGCACCTCCAATCATAGTTAAGAAAGCATCTCTAATATTACTTGTATTAGTCTTCTTTAATATCTCTTCAGGTGTACCGATTGCTATTACTTTACCTTTGTTGATAAGTACTACTCTATCACAGATGTTCTCTGCTTCTTCCATATAGTGAGTAGAATAAATAATGCATTTTCCTCTCTTCTTTTCATCTTTAATAAAGTCTAATATAACCTGACTAGATATTATATCAAGACCACTAGTTGCTTCATCGAATATATAGTAATGTGGATCATGAAGTACACATCTAGATACTCCTACTCTTTGACCTTGTCCAGTAGATAAGCTACCTATTCTTTGATTCTTAAAAGATTCCATATTAAATTTCTTTACTACTTCATCTATTCTTTTATCTAGTGTATCTTTATCCATATCATAATAACTAGCACATAATTTTAATAATTCTACTGGTGAGATATCTTTATATAATTTAGTATTACCAGATAAGAATGATATTTCTTTCTTTATATCTATTTCATTCTTGGCATAAGATTTACCTCCAATTAGTACTTCTCCTTTAGTAGGTTTCATAATACCTGCAAGTATTCTAAGAAGAGTCGTCTTACCTGCACCATTAGGTCCTAATAGTCCAAGTATTTCTCCATCTTTAACTTCAAAAGAAATATCGTCATCTGCTAAGAACTTAGTTTTCCTTTTCTTTTCATCTATCTTTTCAAACTCTTTTGATACATGTTTTATCTCTATCATCTAATCACCTCTAGTAAAAAGTATAACATATATAATAAAAAACTTATAGAATTTCTATAAGTTCATTAATATCTTTTCTTTTATTATGCATTGGAGATGGTACTGTTCCTTCTTTAGGATATCCAACCATTAACATATGCATAGGTGTATATTTACCTGTATTAAATACTTCTTTAGCTTTCTCTGTATCAAACATTCCTACCCATGTAGTACCAAGTCCTTCTTTAGTAGCATCTAACATCATATAAGTTGTACAAATAGATGCATCAGTATCGTGACTATCATATCCTTCTTTATGCCAAGAATCATCAATTGAAGAACATACTATAAGTACTAAAGGTGCACCATATCTGCAAGGAGATACACTATCTACTTTTAATAGTGCTTCACTACTTTTACAAACTATTATCTTTATAGGTTGTCCATTCTTAGCACTAGGTGCTATTCTACCTGCTTCAATAATACTATTAATCTTTTCTTCTTCTACTTCTTTAGAATCATAACTTCTTACTGTAAATCTTTTATTTAATACTTCTTCAAAATTCATATCTTACTCCTTAAATTTAACTCCTAATAATTTAGCTATTTCATGTGATTGAAATCTATCTATAACTATTCCATTAACACTATGTATATCAAATAATATTCCGTTTATATTACAACTAGATAAATCTACATCTTTTAGATCCACTTTATAAAATTCTGTCTTTTCTAAGTTATCATTATCTAAATAGAATTTCTTAATATCACTTTCTAAGAAATAACTTTCACTCATATTGCTATCTTTTATATATACATTATTAATCTTAGCATCAGAGAAGTTACAGTATTTAAGTATAGAACTTTCTATAGTAACATCTTTAATATTAGTTTTAATAAATGTACATCCAGATAGTTTACAATTCTTAAAAGATACTCTCTGTATAAACTTATTATCAAATACTTTATTAGATAAATCACAGTTAATAAATTCACAGTCTAATAAATCTACATCTATAAACTTAATATTAGAGAAATCTATTCCTTTAAATATAACTGTATCTAAAGTAGTATCTTCTATAGTAATAGACTCTTCACTATTAGATGAGAAAATACTACTATTATAGTTATTATCTTTATAAGCATCTTTAAAATTTTTTTCTTCTACATTTTTAATCTTAGGTTCATTTATCTTCATATCAATCACAAATTAATTATAACAAAAAGACTAGTAATAATACTAGTCTTCTTTAACACGTCTTAAAGTATGTTGTGTTCTTTTTGTAATATAATTTTCTTTAATTCTTTCGTAACCTTCTGATATACATTCGATTGCTTCATATGCATCATCAACTAATTCATCATCGTATTTAACTTCTAACATAGCATTTGTTTTATCTTCTATTTCTTCTATCTCAATCATCATTTGTTCATCAAGTCTAGCTAACACATCTGCTGTAGTTACTTCATAGTCATATGCTCTATCAGGAATATCAATTCTATTTTTTTCAGCCCATCTAATTAACTCTTCATATGGCTCTTTTCTATCAGCTAACTTATCATTATATTCTTTATCATAATAACTAAGTTCTTCTCTTGCTATATCTTCACTTTTTACAAGTCTATAATATTCTGGTAAAGCATCAACTAAAAGTTTAAGAACATTTACTTCACCAGTTTTTTCATTAAACACATTTTCCATAAAAACCTCCAAGTACAATCAAGTAATTATTATATATTAATACTAGGATTTTTCAACTATAACTTTAACTTTTTAGTTTTTTCAATTAATTTAGAATAAACTGGTTTCATTTTCTCTTCAATACCACTATTCATAAGTGTATCAAAGCCTATCCATTCTACTCCTGAGTTTTCATCTTCTTGTACTCTTAGTTTTTCATTTTCATCTATTTCTACCATATACTCTACATCGTAATGTAAATGAGATGGTACATATTTACCTTTTCTATAATGATGATCTACTGTTACTATATTTAGTCCACATATAGAATCACTTAATACTTTAGGATTACTTATACCTGTTTCTTCTTCTAGTTCTTTAAGTGCAACGTGTAGAAAATCATCATCACCATCAGCATGACCTCCTACCCAAGCCCAAGCATTATATATATTGTGATGAATCATTAAGACTTTATTTCTTAAAGTATTAACTGCCCATAAACTAACTGTAAAATGTCCATGTTTATTATCTCTTGTTAATACATCTTCATTATTTCTAACAAAGTCTAACATGATCTCTTTTTCATCTTTTTCTTCATCATCAAATGGTTCATATTTATCAATAACATCATATACTTTTTTATTCATAATTTACCCCCTAACTACTATTGATAACTCTATACCTAAATCATATTCAGTTTCGATAAAAGCATTCTTTTCTTTATCGTATTTCTTATATACACCTCCGACAAAGAATCCTTTTACTTTAAGTTTTTTATTACCTATATATGGAAGAAGTCCATCTAACTCTTTCTTTGGAATACTTCCAATTTCATGAAACTCTCCATGCTCTCCTTCAAGTAAAACTCTAATAGCATCTTTACCTTTATATTCGTACTTAACTAAGTTAATCGTATTAGTTTCTTGTTCTGCTATCTCACCAATACTTTCAGTAGTATTCTTAAAGTCTTTATTTGTATATCCTTTGTATCTAGAATATATTCCTCTTTCACAACCTTTGTCGATAATATCTTTAATTACATCATAATAATTAGAGATACCTGCTACATTGAATCTCTTGCTATAAATAATTTTGTCTTCTTTTTCTTTCTTCTTAGATGGTTTCTTTTCTTCTTTTTCTTCTTTACCAAAAACTAAATATTTAAGTATATCCATATTACCCTCCTACACACAAAATTATAACATAAAAAAGTAGGTATTAACCTACTTTAATATCTCCAAAATTATTTCTAATAGTAAGAGTTATATCACTTTTTCTATTATCTCCTTGTACTTTAAGAGATCCAAGATCAGTCTTAGCATCTACATAGATATCTCCTACTTTACTTATCTTAACATTTCCTGTATCTAGTTTAATTCTACCATTTTCTTTAATATCTATTTTTTGTATTTTAATATCTCCTGCATTTACATCTAAATCGATACTGTTATTAACACTTTCTATTTTGATATCTCCTGTATTAATTTCTACTTTTATATCATTAACTTCTTTTATTTTAACATCTCCAGTACTTGCATCTATCATAACTTTATTTAAGTTACCTAAATCTAAATCTCCAACATTAATATCGACAGTTAAATTAGCGTTATCAAGTGATGGTATATCTATATCAGTAACTTCTCCATTAATAGAAATATTCTTATCGTAATTTTCTGGGACAGTTACTATTATTCTAGGTGCTTTTCTCATAAATCTAAAGCCATCTTTTTCTTTAAATATTACTTTAATAAAGTCTTCATCTATTATTTCGTATTCTTTACAATTATCAGAATATAATTCAATCTTTATTGTTTCTTCACTACTTTTCTTAAATGTGATATCTACTACGTTAACATTAAGTGATATATCTTTTATAGTTTCTAATTTTCTTTCTTCGATTAATTTTTGTGATTGTCCGCTTCCTATATGAAAGCTAAATGAAGAACCATTTGCTAATAAATATATTAATATTCCTGTAAGAAGAAATGCTATAAGACTTAATAATATTATTAATGTTATTTTAAATCCTTTACTCATTATTAACATCTCCTTTATTATCTTCTTTAATACTATATATTAATGAAACAATTGCATCTACTACTCCTACTATTATGAATATTATCCATGTAAGATGCCATGCAAAAGTAGCAAAGCTTACTATGAAATAGATAGCTGCTCCAATAGCACCTACTATTTCTTTAACTAATCTTTCTTCTTTTTCTTCTTTAGTCTCTACTTTTTTCTCTTCATTACTATTACTATATGTAATACCATTGTATACAACAAGTCCTGTAGCAAGAGCTACTATTACAAAGAAGGCTACTACTCCAATTTCTGGTTTATTAAAGAATGCAAATATTAACATTGCTACTACAGCTAATATATACATGCATACTGATATTGCTATATTTCTAGCAAAAGTTTTTTTATTATCTTCTTTTTTTGATTCTATTATATTAGAATTACCTGTCAATAATTCATCACTTGTAATACCAAAATAATTACATAATGGAATTATCTTATCAAAATCAGGAGTTGATTGATCAGTTTCCCATTTTGATATTGTTTGTCTTGAAACATCTAGTGCATTTGCAAGTTCTTCTTGCGATAAATTTTTCTCTTTTCTTAGATTAAACAATCTTTCACCGACTGTCATACTAATCACCTCTTTCGCAAATAATTCTATTAAAAATAGTGGTTGCGTTCAACATAGTTGACTTGGAAATTTGTCAACTCTAATTAACATTTACTATTATAGCATATAAAAAAGGCTATGCTTTAGCCTTTCTAAATCTTCTATACAAAAAGTGACATATAGATCTATAAAAATATCTAATAAATAATATAGTTATCCATCCAATATACATATCCATTAGTATTTCTTCTCTTAAAGTAAAGAAATCATGTCTAACGATAATTCTACATCTAAATGGTAATGCATATAATATTTTTAAATCATCGAATAATAATATTTTATGCTTATCTGTAATCTTACTACAAAAGAATAATTTACATGCTAGATTTCTAGTTGGACATCCTTTATCTGTTAGATGAAAGCATTTTCTACAGCAACCATTCTTTACTTTATTTCTGCATACTCCATTTTTAAAACAGCAGAAATTCTTCCCTTCACAGAACTTATCTACTTCATCACATGCTTCATCATATATAAATCTAATTCTCTTACATCTTCTTTTTATATTAAGTGCTTCAATTATCTTTTCTATTTCTTTATTATCACTATAGAACTTAGTAAATATAAATAATGGAGTTCGATAATATTTTATATTACTATAAAACTTTCTTAGATCTTTTTTATTATTAATTATTATATTCTTTTTAAACATAATAACCCCTATCTAAGAAGTCTCTTACTATGTGGTATGAAAAGTTTATGAAGTTTTCCTTTAATAGATTCTATTTCTTCTTCTGTATAATCCTCTGTATACCAATCAAAATATAAATCATTATATCTACTCTTTTTAAATAATTCTTTATCTCCTTCTACTATAAATAATTCAGTAGAATGATTATAACAATATGGTATTCTTATAAATCCCATATCTTCTAATTGTCTACTAGTTTTAGATACACTTTTATAAGTAATATTTCCATCATCACTAGAGTTTTTAATAACATACGATATTAATTTGTGAGCTTCTTCTTTAGTTATTTCATCTGGATACATAAAAGTATCTGAAGTAGCATTATGAGTTTTTAGATTAGAATTTCTACCATGAATTTCTACATAATGAAGACTAAACAAACTAGGATCTACTAAAGTTTTCTTTAAGTTCATCATTTTCTTTCTAAATCTTAATAAGTTTTCTTTTGTATTCAACACTACCACCTCTATTTATATAAAAAACCATTATCTATTAATAAATCATCTTTTTTCTCGTCTAATAAAGCTTTAACAATTTGTCCATTATAACAAGAATTAAGTCCAATAAGCATAGTCCTATCTTTAGGTAGGAATACTAAAGAATGCTTATTTACAATTACGTATGCGATATCATCCCATGACATTTTATAATCAAAACCTTTTCCCTTAGTAAGCCTTACTCCACTAGTATTTATAGTAAGTTCAGATTTTTCTTTTTTAGATAATTCTTTATTAATAAACTTGTAAGCATCTATTAAATATTTAATACTAAATATAATACATAATACCGCAAGTATTATTAGTGCTATAAAAAGAGGTGAATTTCTCTTTATAGCAAAATATGTAAAGAATGCTACTAATAATAATCCCATCACAATATATCCCCAGAAAACATTAGTTACCTTATGAACCTTTAATCTAGGATTCTTCATAATAGTATTATACTTAGATGTTATAAATAATAATTCATCATACATATTTCTTTCAGTTTTTTCATCTTGTCTTTCAATAATTAATTTCATTTGTATCACCAATATTAGTATATCAAAAAATAACTGATTATTATCAGTTATTTTATTCCAGTTATTATTACATAAGTATAGTAAATAACAAATACTATTAAGAACATTATTCCTTCTTTTCTATCTATCTTATGATCTTTAAATGAGAATAAGAATAAAAGAAGTGCTGATACTATCATTACTACAATATCTATATAGTTAAATGATACTGTTCTAATAGCACCAAATATAGCTACAGGTATTCCTATAACCATACCTATATTGAATATATTACTTCCTACTACGTTACCTATAGCAATATCATATTCACCTTTTCTAGTAGCAGTTACACTAGTAACAAGTTCTGGTAAGCTTGTACCAAGAGCAATTATAGTTAAAGATATCATCTTTTCACTTACACCTAAGTGAGCTGCTATATAAACAGCTGCATCAACAACTGAGTTACTTCCAAGAACTATTGCAACTAATCCTCCAAGAGTAAATAATACTGCTTTACCCATAGATAAATATTTCTCATCCTCTTCTTCATCTATTTTATTTCTAGCCATACTTATTAAATAATAAACAAATACTGCAAAGAACATTAATAGTACTATTCCATCTCCTCTTAAGAATGCATTAACTTCTCCTTTATCAAATAAACTATCTAGCATTAATGCAGAGAATGCACAAGTAATCAGAATTATAAATGGCAACTCTTTTTTTACTGTATTATTTTTTACACTTAGACTATGAAACAATGCACTCATACCAAGTATCAATAATATATTTAGTATATTACTTCCTATTACGTTACCAAGTACGATATCTCCACTACCTGATATCATAGATTTTACACTTACTGCAAACTCTGGAGCACTAGTACCAAATGCTACTATTGTAAGACCTATTAACATCTTACTAACTTTAAAATTACCTGCAATACTTTTAGCACCATCTACGAATATATCAGCACCTTTAATAAGTATTACAAAACCTACTATTAATAGTATTATATTAACTATCATATTATCACCTAAAAGCATTATAACATAAAAAAGAGAATTAATGTTTAATTCTCTTTTGTCTTTTTGCTATTTGTCTATTTACGTAATCTTCATCCATTCTCATTACATCGTTTAAATCATTTACTTCATCGATATGAATACCATATCCTCCATGGTCATTCCATCCATCGATATTCTTTTGTTTATCTTCTACAAGTATGTTTCCTCTTGGATCTACCATTTCCCATTTTTGGACTCCTGGTGGAACTCCTATAATAGGATTCTTTACTCCAATACTTCTAAAAAATAATACTTTATATTTTAATTCATCTAGAGAATTAATACTGGTAAGAATTATATTCTCATCAGGATCATTACTCTTTAATATCTCTATAGCATTATTAATATCTGAATGAGTCTTAATCCAGTTATCCCAATCTACATTGGCATAAAACCAATCTGCTGTAACATTAGGCATAACACTCTTAAGAGCTATGTATGCTCTTTTAAGGCCTTCTTCGGTATCTAGAATAACACCATCACAGTCAAAATATCTTTTCATACCAGAACTCCCCTTGCTCTATATTTATTATGACATAATTATTCTATAAAATAAACAATTATTTAATATCTTTCTTGCACTTGATAATTGAACAATTAGATAAATCAAGTTTACCTATTAATTCTTTACATTCATCTAAATTAAGTGATTTAACAAAGTCTATATCATCAAATTGATATAAATTATATAAGTAAACGTTATCCATATAATCTTTAACTGCACTAGCAAAATTTTCTAGATTATTAATTAAAGTTATTACTTGTTTATTTTTCCACTTCTCAAATATCTCTTCATCATATTCTAAATTATCTATCTTATCTATAAGTAGACTCTTTCCTGTATCATACTTATCAGTATACATAATAACATTTAAAAATAAGATATTATTCCCTACTCCAAAGTCAGATACAAAATTAATTGAATAATTAGATATCTTATTATCAGTTATATATTTAAATAGTGAACTTCTTTCAGAGAAATTACTACTTTTAACAAATGATAAATAATAACTAAGTTTATCTCTATCTTTAGCTTTAATCTTAGATATATCTATTTTATATGCTAATCTTATAAAGTCATCTTTATCAGTAGTACTCATCTCTTTCTTTACTACTTCTTTTGGTTCATCATATATAGCTTTCTTAGTAGTATGAGTATTATCAAAATTCTTATAAGTATCTTTAATTAATTTAATAATTCTTTCTTCATCGAAGTTACCTGACACTATTAACATTTCATTCTTAGCATTATAAAAAGCTTTATGAAATAGTTTTAAATCATCTATTTTTAAATTACTTATATAATCTTTTTCTCCAAGTGTAACATCATATGGTATATATTTAAATACACATTTAAATGATTCTTCATTTACTCTTCTATATGGATTATCTAAGTTCTTATCTATCTCTCTAAGTATTGGCCTTTTTACATCTTCTATCTTTTCATTATCGAATACTGGATTATTAACTATGTTTAATAGTTTAACTAAGTTCTCTTCAAAATCATGTACTGTAGATATATAGAATACTGTTCTATTAGGAGCAGTAAATCCATTAGATTCTATATAGTCATTACCAAATACTTGCATAGCATTTCCATATATACTATTCTCTATTAAATAATGTTCTAAGAAGTGTGCTATACCATAGTTAAGACTATAGTCTTTTCCATCCATATTAAAGTCTTTAGTGAATCCTCCAACATTTACAGTTAGATATGCACCACTAGTATTCTTTTTATTATCTTTGATAAGAATTATTTGAAGTCCATTATCGAGAGTTAATCTCTTAGCTTTAAACATTCTTATCACCACCTTTAAATAAATAAGATTTAGTAAGTATTACTCTATCTAAGAAACAAGAAAAGTCATAATAATTAATCTTACTTAATTCTTTTATCTTCTTCTTAAATTTAATCTCGTCACTAATACTTGTCTCTATTACTTCAAGTACATTTCCAAATGGTTCATCTTCTTTATATAAGAGATCATAATTAAGAGATTTAATTAATCTATTTTTACATTCATTAAAGAATTCTTCATCATATAAACTTTTAATTGCTTTAGTAATTATATCTTGTATTTCTTTATATTCAACATCGTTATAATATACTACTACATCAAAGCATCCAAAGTGTTTACGATTAACTGTTTTAGAAGAATAAATAATATTATTATCTGTTCTAAGAGCATTATATAAAATAGCATTCTCTCTAGATTCTAAAAAGAAGTAAAGCATCATCTGATACATTAATTCTTTCTCTTTCATATCTTTAATTACATAATGAAGAAATACTGCACTCTGATTATATTTTGTAGTTTCTTCTTTATGTTTATAATCATAATCTCTATCAAATAAAAAGAAAGATGTATCTAAAATATAATTAACAATCTTATCATTAAATACTTTTTTAAATATAGTTTCAGTATTATTATCAATAGCACCATATATATAAACAATATATTTGTTATTTAATATGCTTCTTTTATAAAACTCATATAATTTTTTAGAAGTAATATTATTTAATTCTTTCATATAAGTATCATGGTGTACTCCTATTAATTCATCTTTATCTACAAATTCATAATATTTATCATATACATAATCATAGATATCTCTTGGATATGCATCTTCTTTCTCTAATAAGAATTCTTTTTCAGAATCAAACATTTTCTTATCAAATATATTATCTTTTATGCATGGATCATATATAGCATCATGAAAGAATTCTAATGCTTCTTTAAAATTAAACTCATCTATACGTCCTTCTTTAGGTACTACTAAAGAAAACTTTAAATAAGTAACATCTTTAAATGATATATGATTACAAGAATATTTAAGTATATATAAACTATCTTGTTTCTTTAAGAAAGATTCATTATCTCTATATTTATTAGAATATGCATTAAGACATCTTTCTAAGATAATTCTACTAGCTACTTCACTATTTTTTGTTTCTATAGGAAACATTAAATCTATAATAACTCTATTAACTTCTTTAATTTTCTTTAATACTGGTTTATTAGATAATTTTAATTTCATATATAAATCACGTCCTAATAGTTATTATAACATTGTTTTATCAAAAAACTATGTTATAATAATTTATGTAAATTGTATTTGCTCCTGTGGCGGAACTGGTAGACGCGTCAGACTCAAAATCTGGTTTCAGTGATGAAGTATCGGTTCGATTCCGATCAGGAGCACCAAATAAAAAATAAAAGATGACTTATGTCATCTTTTTTATATTATCTACTACGATCTACATTCTTTTCATCTGATATTGGAGATAATGCTTTTCTAAATTCATTTTCTATTAATGTTTTCTCTGTTCTTCCATTAGGCATTAATTTAGATAGTTCTTCTGAGTCAACTTTTGTCCAATCGAGAGTATATTCTCCTTGATGCCAACCTTTTGTTTTAGCTTCAGTGAACTCTCTTAAAAACTCTCTTACTGTTCTTCCATTACCATCTCGGAATGGATGAATATTGAGAAGTACTACATAATACTCGGCTAATAGACATGCTAAAGAATCAGCTCCATAAACATGAAATAACTCTTCATTTAGATTAGCTAAATCAGCATCTAAAGCTGCTTCGATTTCTCCTACAGGTGAAAAACTAGAATGGTTCTTTCCCATATGGACAGTTCTAAACTCTCCTGCCCAATCGTATACGTCTTGAAATAAGTATCTATGAATAGCTCTCAAATGATTCTTATCAAAGTTTCCTTCAATAGGTTTTTCATATAGTTCAATCAATCTATTAAAACAATACTTAGCTTCTGCTTCTAGTAAATCTCTATCATTTTTAATTCCAAGCTTATTTCTAAATACTTCTTCATCAGTAACTTCTGGATCAAAATATGATTTCCATTTTCTTTCATATTCTGCATCCATTTTTATCACCTCTTTTAAGAACTAATTTAGGTGCTTTATCTAATTCTTCTACGCGTTTATCATAATAGTCCTTAACATATTCTTTACTTAAAGGTAATTTATCTATCCATAAAGACGATGCTGCTTGTAATACTATTTTCTTAAGTTTTTCCTTATCTTCCATATCACTATTACCTCATATGATAATTTTATCACATATAAACAATAATAGTCTATTATTAGACGTAAATATAAATAAAAAAAGCTGTTATAAACAGCTTTTATTTAATTATACTTCCACCCCACTCAACTACTGTAAATCCTTTTCTATTTGCTTTAGTTAAGTGTTGTTCTTTAACATCGATCTTTTCATCTAATGCTTTATAGTTTAGATATACTCTTATCACTGTATCTGGTTTTGGTGATACTTCCATAGGCATATATTTATCTATCTCTTCTTTAGTTTCAAATCTAATATAGTTATATTTATTATGTTCCATCTTAGGTAGCCAGTACACTATCATTTCATTAGCTTCTCTTTCAGTTAATCCAAGTATAGCTAGTTTCTCTTCTAAGAACTTAGCTGTATCTTCTCCTTTAACTACGAAACCATCCTCTTTAACTTCTACTTTGTGGTTAGCACCTTCCCAGTATAGTCCATAATATTCTCTATTATCTAATAAAAGAGTTCCATCTTTTTTAGCATATACATTCCATCCATCATTATATTTAGGATATGTTGTAGTAAGAAGTTCTTTATTAGCTAATTTAACACTTACATTCATATCTTTTTCTGGATATAAATATATCATTGGCTTCCATACTCCATCACATTCATGAGTTTGTCTTCCACTAGCATCATAATCAAAATCACTTACTTTTTTAATACTTTTATCAAGTTTAATAGCAAAATAATTTCTATCAGATGCATTAAGCTTACATTCGTAGTCACAAACTTCTGAGACATAATATAACTTAACATATAAATCAGTAAGAGTATCTCCATTGACTGATCCTTTTCTTAAGTTTTTAATTGTAAAAGTTGCTGGAGAACACATTTCATTTTTAATTCTAAATATGTAATAATTATTTTTTTCAAAATCTTTTTCAGTTAACATATTTCCATCACTTAATTTTGAGAAATAATTATTATATTCTTCATAAGTTGTAACTACTCGGTTAGTAAAATTAGTATCGTTACCAGAAGGTTTTATAAGTCCTCCTTGATTGTCTCCCATCGACATAACAAAAGAATATTTAACAGATCCAATATACTTTCCTGCATTAGGTGAAACGAATACATCACCATGAACTGTTTTTATAAGTGCTAATCCTAATGCCATAGCAACAATTATAAGTCCTGCTAAAACAATTATATATGGTAGTGGAAACTTCTTTAGACTATTCATATATTATACTTCCACCCCACTCAACTACTGTAAATCCTTTTCTATTTACTTTAGTTAAGTGTTGTTCTTTAACATCGATCTTTTCTTCTAGTGCTTTATAGTTTAGATATACTCTTATCACTGTATCTGGTTTTGGTGATATTTCCATAGGCATATATTTATCTATCTCTTCTTTAGTTTCAAATCTAATATAGTTATATTTATTATGTTCCATCTTAGGTAGCCAGTACACTATCATTTCATTTGCTTCTCTTTCAGTTAATCCAAGTATAGCTAGTTTCTCTTCTAAGAACTTAGCTGTATCTTCTCCTTTAACTACGAAACCATCTTCTTTAACTTCTACTTTGTGATTATTTCCTTCCCAGTATAGACCATAATAAGTCTTACCATTTAGAAGTAAATCTCCATTTGTCTTAGCATATACATTCCATCCATCATTATATTTAGGATATGTTGTAGTAAGAAGTTCTTTATTAGCTAATTTGACATTTACATTCATATCTTTTTCTGGATATAAATATATCATTGGCTTCCATGCTACATCTTGTGGACAATTAGGATTATTTCTAGCTGAATGAGTAACTTTTACTTTTGGATTAGTAACATCCTTATTTAATTTAAGTGCATAGAATAAATATTCAGGTGCACATAATCCACATTTAGCTTTATAAGTAATTCCTATTTCATATGTATGATCAGATAAATTAGCTTTATAATTATTAACTCTAAAATCTTCTTCTGAACAAGGATCAATTTGAATTTTGAATACATAGAAATTGTTTTCTTCAAAGTCTTCTTCAGTTAATCCAGTATTATCGAAATAATAAGAGTATGAATTATAATCTGTAAATACTCTATCAGTATAACCTGACATATTAGAATCATATGATCCAATCTTTATTACATTTTCATTAACTATCTTATCGACAACTACAAACACTCCTGCCGTGAAAAGTGCCATAAATATGATGAATGCCATCATACCTAACACTAAAAATATTATTAGTGCAATTATCCACCATTTAACTCCTGATTTTTTTTCATTCATAAATTATTCCTCCATATTTTTATTTTTATATTTATATTTTATCACTATTTTAATTCTTTATAAATACTTAGTATTTCTTCACTTACTTTTATACCATCTACTGCTGCAGTAGTAATACCTCCAGCATATCCAGCTCCTTCACCAGCAGGATATATTCCTTTAATATTACTTTCCATATTATCGTTTCTTACTATTCTTATTGGAGAGCTTGTTCTAGCTTCTATTGCAGCCATAATTGTATCATCTCCTCCAAAACCTTTTATCTTAGTATCGAAGTATTCCATAGCTTCTTTAATAGATGTTGATATCTCTTTAGGAAGTACTTCATTAAGATTAGAGAAAGTTGCTATTCCTTTAAATTCAGGAATAACACTGTTGAAAGTATCACTTACTTTATTATCTTTGAAATCTTTATATAACTGTATTGGTATATAACCTTTACCACCATTATAAGCGGCTTCTTCTAGTCTTCTTTGATACTCTACTCCATCGAATAGATTATCTCCATAATCTTTAGAAGATACAGTTACTACGATAGCACTATTAGCACTTTTACTATTTCTATCGTGATTACTCATACCATTGATACATAATCTTTTTTCTTCAGTAGATGCATTTACTACGTATCCACCAGGACACATACAAAATGAGTAAACTCCTCTACCTTCTTTAGTATTATAAGTTAGTTTATAACTAGCATTAGGTAAGTATTTAGCATATTTACCATACTGACTATTATTGATCATATCCTGGCTATGAAGTACTCTAACTCCTACTGCAAATGGTTTAGATTCCATATTTAAACCTTTATCATTTAATAATTTAAAAGTATCTCTAGCAGAGTGACCTATAGCAACTACAAGTACATCGGTATCTATAGTTTCTTTATTATTTATTACTACACTTTTAATTCTACTATTCTCTATATTGATATCAGTAACTAGAGAATTATATTTAAATGTAGCACCCATATCTATCATTTTATTTCTCATATTTATTATTACTTCTCTTAGTACATCTGTACCTATATGAGGTTTACTTGAATAAAGTATTTCTTCTGGTGCTCCATTTTCTACAAATACTTCGAATACTTTTCTAATTCTGTGATTCTTATCTTTAACTAAAGTATTTAATTTACCATCAGAGAAAGTACCTGCTCCACCTTCTCCAAAAGATACGTTAGAATTAACATTTAATTTGTTATCTTTCCAAAACTTATTAACTGTATTTACTCTATCTTCTATTTTTTCTCCACGTTCTAATACGATAGGTTTAAATCCATTAATAGATAACATGTATGCAGCAAATAAACCACATGGGCCACTACCTATTATTACTGGTCTTTTATCTAATATTTTATCCCCAACTATGTGGAAATTATATTCTTCATAAATAGTCTTTTCCACATCACTGTTCTTATTTTTCTTTAAGTACTTATCTTCATCATTAATGTTACAATCTATTTCATAACTATAATAAATATTTTCTTTATCTCTAGCATCTATACTTTCTCTTCTAATATAAAAATTTATTAAATCTTTTTCTTTAATATTTAGTTTCTTAAGTAGACTATTCTTTATAGTATCTATACTCTTATCTATAACATTTACTTTTACTTGTCTTACTTTAATCATTAGATGCCCCTATTCCTGCTTTAATTCCAGATAAAGTAGCAAATGTTATATTATATCCTCCACATATACCATCTACATCAAGTATTTCTCCAGCAAAGTATAATCCTTTTACTAATTTAGATTCATAAGTATTCTTATCTACTTCTTTAGTATCTACTCCTCCAGAACATACTTGTGCTTTATCAAATCCATTTACTCCAGTAATCTTTACTTTAAAGTTTAATAGATAATCTACAAGCATATCTTTATCTTCATCTTTTAATTCTTTAAAAGATTTATTCTTATCTATATTAGTTTTATTAAGTATTAAATTAACTAATTTAGAATTAAGCATTCCTTCAAGAACGATCTCTATAGATTTATCTCTATTATTTAGATACTTATATATATTCTCTGTAAGCCATGGTAAGAAATTGATATCTACTCTTACATCCATACCTAGATCTAAACTTCTAGATGCATGTCCACTTAAATTAAATATGCATATACCACTTAGTCCGTAATCAGTAAGCATTACTTCACCTTTTTCTTTACTAACTAAATAGTTATCTACATAAAGACTTACTATAGCTTCACTTCTTACTCCAGCCCATTCTTTAAAATAGTTTCCTTCTCCTTTAAGTTGTACTAAACTAGGAAGAAGTTTTACTATATGATGACCAAGGCTTTTAGCTATATCGTATCCGATAGATTGTTCATCATCTTTATAGTAGGCTAAACTTCCAGTAGCTATTATTACTTTATTACATCTAATATCATTATTGATAATAAACTCATTATTATTCTTAACAATATTATCTACTCTATAATCAGTTATTATCTTAATATTTAATTCTTTACATCTATTTTCTAGGGCATTTCTAATAGTACTAGCTTCTTTAGAATACGGATAGTAATATCCATCTTTAATATAAGGCACTATTCCAAGATTATTGTAGAACTCTATTACTTTATGAGTTTCATCTTTAATATTCTCTACAAATTCTTCATTACTAGAATGATAATACTTATTATCTTGTACTTCATTATAGTAATTACATCTACCATTACCTGTTACTAATATCTTTTTACCTACTATGTTTCTCTTCTCAAGTATTGTTACTTCATTATCATCTTTCTTAGCAGTTATTGCACTTACTAGTCCAGAGAAACCTCCCCCAATTATTACTATTTTATTCATTTATATCACTCACTTCTGTATATTTAGAATCATATAAATCAGTTTCATCGATACTACCCTCTTCTTCGATATTGAACTTAGGTAAATCTTCTTTACTTGCTAATCCAAAATAATCTAAAAAGTCACTAGTAGTCGAATAAGACATTGGTTTTCCTGGAAGTTCGCTCTTACCTGCTTCTTTAATAAAACCTTTTGCAAGTAATCTTCTTACCATTTCTCTTGAGTTAACTCCTCTTAAATTATCTATTTCTTGAACTGTTATTGGTTCGTTGTATGCAATAATTGCAAGTGTTTCCAATGCTTGTTGTGATAGATTGTTAGTTTCTTTGTTTTCTATTAACTTAATATAATAATCTTTATGTTCTTTCTTTGTAGTTAGCTTAATCTTATCTCCTAGCATTGCTATTTGAATACCATGTCTTTCACTTTCATATTCGTGCTTTAGTTCTAATACTAAACTTTTAGCACTATCTAAATCTACATCTAAAGCATCACTAATTTGTTCGAAAGTAAGTCCGTCATCACCTACTACAAATAATAAACCTTCAAGTACTCCAACTTTATTATCCATCGTTCACCTCGCACATAATCTCACCGAATGCATCATCCTGCGTAAGTTTTATTTCATTTCTTCTACACATCTCAAGTATAGTTAAGAAAGTAACTACTACATATTCTTTAGTCATAACTTCAAATAGTTCAAAGAACTTTACTTTTCTTCTAGTCTTTAATATTTTCTTTACTTCTTTAGTTCTCTCTTCAACTGATATTTCTCTTCTAGTAACTTTAGTATTTAGTGGTTTCTCTAACTCTTTTCTTTCTAAAAACTTTCTAAATGCATCTACTAGGTCATCTAAACCTATATCACTATTAGGAATAGTTCCTATATCGTCACTATAATCTCTTAAATTCTTAGGAAGAGCAGTAAATAATTCTTTTCTTTCTTCTTCTAACTTCTTAAAGTCACCAGTTAAATCTTTATACTTTTGATATTCGATAAGTCTATTTATTAAAGCTTCTTCACTAGATACTTCATCTTCACCTAACTCTTCTTCATTTCTAGGAATTAATAACTTACTCTTAATTTCTAATAATTCACTAGCCATAACTAGATAACTACTTGCTATATTAAGATTCATCTCTTCCATTTGATGTATAAACTCTAAATATTCATCTATTATTACTTCAACTTTAATATTAAGTAGATCCATCTTATGTTCTTTTACTAAGTGAAGTAAAAGATCTAGTGGTCCTTCAAAATCATCAATTACAAAATCAAACTTCATAAGATCACCTTAATTCATACAATCTAGAAGAATAATTAGCTAGATAGTTATCTTTCTTTTCATAGTTTTCTACTCCTTGTAATCCTATCTCAAAGTATTTAACTTTAGAAGAATCAGGAATAGTATAATTAAAACATATTTTATCTGTGACACTTAAATTAGTATCAAGATATTTCTCTTTTAATAGCATTCTTTCATCATTAATACATTTAGAACTTAATGGAATACTATTATAAGATTCATCTATGTCATTAATATCATTCATATCTTTATCGAATAGATTAACTATAGTTGAATAACTTATACTCTTACTATCTTTAGGTATTTGTCTATGAAGAGTATACTCTACTGTTAATACAAGTTTATTCTTAGTTAATGATTTAGTATATGTAATTGATAAGTTCTTATTACTTTCAGAGAACTTAGAATAACTTTTATAAGTATTATAATAATTAACAGTCTTTACTGATTTATTACCTGCTTTATCAACTGCTATTATATCTACATATATATTATCTTTCTTCTTAAATGATAAACTACATTCTGAATATTCATCAGTACAAGATACTCCACTATAGTCTTCTTTTCCATTTGGGAACAATAATATTTTTTTACTTTCTATTACTGGAGGAGTTCTATCTATATATCCACTTATAAATACTACATATTCAGTTTCTTTAGAAGATGCTATATATCCTTCTATACCAGTATTTGTCTTAATCTTATACCAGTAATAATCATCTGTTGTTATACTATCTAAAACAGTATATATTTCATCGAAATAAACATCTCCAATATCAGTAGAATTAACATCTGCCATCTCTCTAATATTTATTCTCTTAACATTTATTCTTATTTGAGTTTTACTATCATCTTTAGGATTACTTTGTGATACTTTCTCTACATTTTTAGGCCATGCAAAAATAGCTACTAATATTATTATTAAAGCTGTAATTACACTTATTGAAATTTTATAACTCATCTTACTTTTCATATTACAATATCACTATTATATTATAATACATTTTCCTTAATAAATAAAAGAAAATAGAAGTATTAACTTCTATTTCTTAACTTTAACTAATTTAGTTGAATAGCTATTTCCTTGGCTATCTTGAATTTCAAAAATACAGTAGTAATCTTTATTAGGATTTAAATCTCCGAATTCAATTTTGACATCCTCTAAAGATTCCTCTATCATTTCCATTTTACTTGTAGTTACTGATTCCCAGTTAGATAAGTAATTACCTTTCTTATCGAATATCTTATATTCAGCAGTTCCTAAGAATAATACTTTACTAACTTTATCGATATCTATTATTGTTTTAGATGCTAGATCTACATCTGGTTCAGTTTCAGTAACACCTTCAATTTTACCATTAGGATTTTCATCACTAACTACGAAGTGAACAAATACTGTTCTTATCTTAATACCTTCATCAGTTATCTCTTCGATAGTACCAGGTATTAAATATTTAATATATGTTGTCTTTCCATCTTCAGATGTTTTTCCTCTTTCAGCTTCAAAAGCCATTAGGTAGATACTATTACCTTCTTTATCAGTAGCAGTAATACCTTTCTTAGTAATAGTAGTAGAAATCTTATTACCATCTATTTCATAGTCAGTTCCTTGATATCTTGGTACATAGTTACCATCTTTAGTCTTTTCAAAAATTCTATAAGTGACTTTACTATAACTATCTATTACTTGTTGTGGTACTTCTACTTCTATTAAACCATCGTTTTTAGCTACTGGTTGAACATCTTTAAAGTTATATGTATCTATCTTTTCACCAGTAAGTTTACTTGCAAAATTACTAACAAATGCTAAATAATTATTAGCAAATCCAAATGTATTATATACACTTATTGATTTAGATATTTTCTTTCTATTAGAATAAGGGAAATAAGTAGATACTCCGTTAGCTCCCTTAATGTCACTCTTTTCATATACTATTAAACTAGATATAGCATTCTTTAATCTTGTTTTTTCACTACTATATTTATCTGGTAATTTATCTGCAAAATCATATAAATCTATTAAGTCATATGATCCAGATGCACTTCTACCAAAGTCTTTAGTATTACTTCTTGTTCTAGATATAGTATAAAAATCACTACCTAAATTTCCATTAAGAGATTTAAATAAATTATTCATTTCAGTTTCTACATTCTTAACTTTAGATAGATCCATTACTGATATTGTAATACCATTAACTTTTATATCTCTATAAAATTCTTCATATGTATCTGCTATTGCAATACCAATATTCTTACCATTAGATGTAGTATTAATTCTATTTAAGAAATCATAATCCCAACCAAATCCTGGTTCTGTCTCTTCACTAGATATTAAATAATCAGCATGATTTGATACACTGTTAGCTACTTCGATACTACTCATTAAGCAAGCATCGAATCCAATGAAGTCTAACTTATCATAACCAAATCTTGAATTAGCAATAGAACTATCTATCTCTTTTATAGTAAGCATATCAGTTCTACTAAATTCATCTAGACCATATCCATAGATAGGTCCTCCACCATGATCCCAGAATATTAAACCATACTTTTCAGCACTATAATTATCATATGCATAATTTAAGAACTTAGTAAGAGTATTAGCATCACCCATATTAGTCTTTTCATATGAAGTAAGTTTCTCTAATCCTTCAGGGCCTACATGATATATACCATTATCTAAATTAGATATATCTGATGTTTGCCATGCTTTAGCTCCTCCAGTAAATATAAGTACATCTACATTATCCATATCGTAATTAGCATTTAACATCTCTGATATGTCCATAGATGCTGCACCATACTTACTTTCTAGATCTGATCCAACCATATATATCATGATTGTTCTCTTACCTTTATTGAAGTTAAGAAGTGATGTTCCTCCAGCAAGTATTAACAATCCACCTACACTTGCTATTATCATAACAAGTAGTACACCAATTAAAAGTGCAGTACCACTGCTCTTCTTAGGAGCATGGTTATAATTACTATTATACTTGTTATAAGCTTTAATATTATCTACATTGCTAACACCACTAGATACTTTAACTTTACTAAATGCTTCAGCTCTTTTCTCTTCTTCAGATTTAGGAAATAATCCTTCCTCTTCTTTTAATTTCTTTCCACATTTATTACAAAACTTAGTATCAATAGCAAGCTTGTTACCACAATTAGAACAGAAAATAAATTTTTCTTCTTTTTCTTCTTCTTTAGGAGTAACTTCTTCTACTTTACTCTCTTCAGTTTCTTTTTCTTCTTCTAAAATAGTCTCTTCTTTAGGTTCAATATTAGTTTCTTCTTTTAAAACTGAACCACAATAACTGCATTTAATATCATTTTCATCTATTTCTGCAGTACACATAGGACATTTCATAATATCACCTACTATCACAATAATCATATCATAATGGCAATTATAAAGAAATAAAATAGCGTTAAAAAAGTGACAACTAAACAGTAAAAACATGCTATAATTATACTAGGTGAGGAAAATGGAAAACGAAGAGAAAAAAACTAAACAAGTAAAAAAGTCTACTACAAGTACTAAAAAGAAAACTACTAGTACTGCTAAAAAGAGTACAACAACTAAGAAATCTACAACAGCTAAGAAGAAAACTACTACAACAAGAAAAAACGTTTCTAAAAAAGAAATAGAAAAGTTACCAGTAACGCTTGAAAAACCAATAGAAATTAAAGAAGAGACTGTCGATGATATTGATATAGTATTTCAAACAAGAAAAATTCCACAACAAATTGAACAAATAGAAGAACCAAGATTAGCTACTGTTAGAATTCCAAGAGAAGATGATGATGAACCACCAAAGAAAAAGAAAAAGAAATTTAAGCTCACTCCAGTTGGAATATTTACAATAGCAATTCTCTTTATAATAATAGATGCCCTATTTATACTTTTTGTAGTAACTACTTCTAATAAGAGAAACGAGGAAAAAGAAGCAGAAACTATAAATGCTATAAAGAAGGAAGAAGAAAAAGAAGATGAAAAAAAGCCTGAAGAAAAAGAACCTGTTAAAGTTACTGATCCTAATCAAGAAAAACTTGATAAATTAGATAATATAAATACTAAAATAGATTTTTTTAAGAATGAAAATATAGATAGATATTTAGCATATAAAGAAAAAAATCCAGATATGGATTTAGAAAAAGTAATCGTATATGTCAATATTGGTCTAGATAAAGATTTTTATACTAACGTTAAAAATAGTCCTTATGTTGGAACTAATACAGTCATAACTAATAAGTATTATAAATTAGATAGTAATTATGAACCTAAAGGATTAACTGAGATTAGTAGTTCTTACTCTAGTGGATCTAGAAAGATGGTTAAAGATGCAGCACTTGCATTTAATGATCTTGCTCAAGCTGCTAAAAAAGAAGGATACAATATAAGAGCTGTATCAACTTATAGAAGTTATAGTTATCAAAAAGATTTATATAGTAGATATGCTAATAATGATGGCGTTAAAAAAGCTGATACTTATTCAGCAAGAGCAGGACATTCTGAACATCAGACTGGTCTTGCTGTAGACGTAGATAATATTAATAATATTTATACTTCATTTGGAAGTACTAAAGAATTTACTTGGATGAAAAATAATGCTTACAAGTATGGTTTCATACTTAGATATACTAAAGAAAATGAATGGATTACAGGATATAAAGATGAACCATGGCACTATAGATATGTAGGAAAAGATATAGCTAAATATATCCAAGAAAATCCAATGACTTATGAAGAATACTTCGTTAGATTCCTAGACAAATAAAAGATGCATAAAGCATCTTTTTTTATTGATTATTTGGTTGAACATTAGCTTGTGGACTTGATTGCATCAAGTTTTCTAAGCTGTTTTCTACTACTGCAGGAGCTGGTTGTGGTGCTGGCGCTACTGGTACTGATTGTTGAACAACTGGCTGTACTGGTTGTTGAACAATTGGTTGTACAGGCTGCTGTACTGGTTGCTGTACTGGTTGTGGTTGTTGTGCTCCTGTATTATAACTTTGCTGTCTCATTTGTGCTTGTAATTCAGCTTGTCTTTTAAGTTCAGCAAGCATAGCATCGTTTTCCATCTCTAATTCTTCAGTTTCTTTTATATCTCCACCAGACAATGAATAATTCATTATATAACCTAGAGCAATTATAATATATTCAGCTACCATAGATATTATGAAAAATCTTAAGCTTCCTAATGCTAATGGAGCTACATTTGAAGCACTTCTAAGGTCTCCCATAGATGAAGCTAAAAGAGCTGATAAAATAAAAACTATTCCTGTTATTAAATTGAATCCTACAACAAATATATTTATTTTCTTTAACAAACCAGAAATATTATTATCAGCTTCTATATTCATCGTTAACAATAGTGGAATAAGGAATATATAAGATACAACTGATAATACTAGTATAAAACTAGATATACTTATTATAACATCTGGCATAAAAGACTTACATAAACTAAAAATGTAGTAAATAATGAATAATCCTACTGTAACAAGTGCAAAGAATATTCCTACTTTAGCTAGCATATTGTCTTCATCTTTATGTAACATACTTGATGAAATAATTATAGAAATAAAGCCTGCTATATTAAATGTAACAAATTCATTAGCAAAATTTGTAATCGAAGTAATTAGATTTGGACTAGTAATATAATACTTCGAATAAGATGAAAGACTATTTAAGCTTAAAGATTTATCGCCAAATACTGCGAATCCTATAGCTATTGCTGCTATAACGACAAATACAATCGTATAAGCTGTTGTTAATTTTTTTAACATAAATTCACTTCCCTACTCTAATATTAGTATAAAAAAAACTATATTATTTGTCTATAAAATAAAAAAGAGAGTTTACACTCTCTTATTTTTCTTCTTTTTCTTCTTCTTCGATAGTAAATGCATCTGCTATATCGAATATTTCTTTAACACCATGAACATATAAAGTACATATAGTATCTCCTATTTCTACTTTATCTCCAACTTGTTTATTAAGAAGTACTCCTACTGAATGATCTATTTCATCTTCAATTTTAAGTTTACCTGCACCAAGTTTGCAAGATACTTCACTTATCTTATATGCATCTATCTTAGTAATAGTACCACTTTTTTCAGCTACTATTGGTATTGTTTCATCACTTATTTCCATATCTTCAAGAACACCATGTTGATATTCGATGAACTCTATGAATTTATTATAAGCTTCTCCTGATTGTAATACTCTAAGTACTTCTGCTCTAGCATCTATAATGCTCATTCCATTACCCATACTTACCATATTACTTGCTATATCTATACATAAATCATATAGATTATTCTTTATATTACCTTCTAGTATTTCTGCTGCTTCTCCTACTTCTAGAGCATTACCTACAGCATATCCTAAAGGTACATTCATATCACTTATGATACATCTTACTTCTTTATCATATTTATTACCGATTCTAATCATTAAATCTTTTAATGCTTTAGCATCGTTTTCATTTTTAATAAGTGCTCCACTACCTACTTTAATATCAATTAATATCTTATCAGCACCACTAGCTATCTTTTTACTCATGATACTAGTTGCTATAAGAGGAATAGATGATACTGTACCAGTTACATCTCTTAATGCATATACTGCTTTATCAAGTGGAGTTAATTTATCAGTTTGGCTACATATAACCATACCAACATCATTAAGTTCTTTCATGAATTCTTCTAGAGTAAGATTAACATTAAATCCAGGAATACTTTCAAGTTTATCAATTGTTCCTCCAGTATATCCTAAACCTCTACCACTCATCTTAGGAACTTTAATTCCTAAAGCTGCTACTATTGGAGCCACTATTAGAGTAGTCTTATCTCCAACACCACCAGTAGAATGCTTATCTACTTTAACTCCATCAACAACACTTAAATCTAGCTTTTCTCCGCTCTTAATAAAAATATCAGTTAAATCGAATACTTCCCTATCACTCATTCCATTGATACAAATAGCCATAAGTAAAGCACTCATTTGATAATCTTTAACTTCTTCTTCTTTTAAGAAAGAGTTAAATGCATAATCAAGTTCTTCATATGATAGTTCTTCATTATTACGTTTTTTCTCAATGATATCTAATATATTCATACTAGCCTCCCTATTCTATATAAATTATAACATAAAGAAGTAAAATTAAACATATAAATAAAAAAAAATATAAGTATTTACATACTTACATTCTTCTACTACTTGTAGTTATTTTACCTTCTTTTTGATATTTACTATGAAGTACTTCTAACATCTCTTCTTTAGTACAATCTACTTTTCTAACACTGATATTTCCATCTTCATCTTTAATATCTTCCCATAGTTCTATATTTACTTTATCTACATCTTCTACATCAGTTGCTCTTAAGAAGTGTGAATCATCTATATATAATATATCTGAATGAACTGCATTTAAAATAGTATTAGATACAGCACTTATCTCTTTAGGATCCCAATCTTTCTTTGCTACTAATAATCTATATAATTCTCTCATAATATCACCTACTTCAATTATAAATAATTATCAATTATAAAATCAAGTATTCTATGTAAACTAAAACAGTGCATTAGGCACTGCTTTTATTTAGTGATGGTTATTATGTTATTCTTCTTTGTCATCTTCACTTTTTGAAGATAAGAATGTTACTTTTTCTGCTATTACATCCATGTAGTATTTAGTATCTTTATCTTCACTTTCTACTACATTACTTTGAAGTCTTCCTTTGATTCCTACTATCGATCCTTTCTTACAGTATTCACTAGTATTCTTTGCTACTAAATCAAATAATACTACATTTATGAAGTCTGTCTGATATTCCCCATTAACATCTTTAAAACTTCTAGGAACCGCCACTGTAATATAAGATACTTTCTTGTTATTCTCTTTCTCTATTACCTCTGGAGTTTTAACAAGTCTTCCAACCAAAACAACCTGATTAAGTATATAAATCCCTCCTTTCGAAAGGTAATTTAACACTTATATTTAAAGGCTGCAAATGAGTATTTAGAGATATTCTAAGAGTTATTTATACATAAAAAAATATATTCTTAATAAGAAATCATTTAATACTATTAATCTCTTATCAAGAATATATTTAATATCAAGTTTTTAAAAAAATTAATTAGTTTTAATTTTTACTCCCTTAATATTAGCTTTCTTAGCATTAGCTTTAATATTAACTAATTCTTTCTTTGTAATCTTTTCTTTTTTCATAATACCCTCCTTATAAATTTCTTTTAAGTAATTGATTTAATTCTACTGCATATTCCATTGGAAGTTCTTCTCTAAATCTTTCAATGAATCCAAGTATTATTAATTCAGTAGCTTTCTCTTCAGGTATTCCTCTACTCATCAAATAGAATAGATTATCTTCGCTTATTCTAGATACAGTTGCCTCATGTTCAAGTGATGAAGATGTATTCTTACAACTATTAGTTGGATATGCATCACTCTTAGAATCTTTATCAAGTATCAAAGAATCACATTTAACTATAGATTTACTATTAGTTGCTCCTTCTTTGATTTCTACTTTTCCTCTATAACTAGCATTTCCTCCTAGTCTTGCTATAGACTTAGAAATAATAGTACTTGTTGTATTCTTACCTAAGTGAATCATTCTTGCTCCACTATCTTGTTGTTGTTCATGAGTAGCAACACTTATAGTAATACAAGTACCACTAGAATTATCTCCTTTTAATATACATGCTGGATATTTCATAGTAACAGCACTACCTATGTTACCATCTATCCATTCCATAACACCATTTTCTTCAACTAGTGCTCTTTTAGTAACTAAGTTAAGTACGTTAGGAGCCCAGTTCTGTATAGTAGAATATCTACAACTACTGTTCTTTCCTACATAGATTTCTACTATGGCTGCATGTAAACTAGAATCACTATATGTAGGAGCAGTACATCCTTCTACATAATGTAAATGACTATTATCATCTACTATGATAAGGCTTCTTTCAAATTGTCCCATACTCTTAGAATTGATTCTAAAATAACTTTGAAGAGGTCTATCAAGTGTAGTATTAGGAGGTATGTAGATAAAACTTCCTCCTGAAAATACTGATCCATTTAGTGCAGCTAGTTTGTTATCTGTAGCTTTAACTATCTTATCGAAATATTTCTTAACTAGATCTGGATACTGTTTCATAGCCATCTCTATAGAAGTAAATATTACTTTCTTATCTACTAACTCTTCTATCATATTATGGTATATTACTTCACTTTCATATTGAACTCCTATACCATCTAGATATTGTTCACTATCTATAACTCCTAGTGATTCAAATTCTTTTTTAACTTTAGGATTAATACAACTCCAACTACTATTTAATTTCTCTTTTTCATCTAGAGTTTTATAATAAATTACTTTATTAAAATCAAGATCAAATTTAGGACCAAAATTAGGCATTTCCTGTTCTAAAAATGATTTATAACTCTTAAGTCTAAAGTCTAATACCCATGGATCTTCATTTTTTATTTCAGATATTTTTCTTATGTTGTCTTCATTTAGTCCTTTAATCTCCATAATTAATCCTTTCTAATTATTTTTCTTCCTCAATTATCTTCTTTATAGCTCTTATAGGAAGAAGTGCACACTTCTTTCTAGAAGGTTGTTTATATACCTCGTTATATATATTTAATTCACCAAGCAAGTCTTCATCATATGGTAATTCGTTGATCATTCTATCGAAGTTATCTATTACTCTTTCTGCTTCTTCTATGTTTTTACCATGTAACTCTTTAGTCATTACACTAGCACAAGAAGTACATATAGCGCATGCTTCTCCATCAAACTTTACATCGTCTACTTTACCATCGGCTATACGAGCTGCTACATCGATATTGTCTACACATGAATCGTTCTTACTATTGACTACTTTGTATCCTTTATCTTGCGGTATTCCTCTGTTTTGTGGATTCTGATAATTATCTAGTATCAAATCTCTCTTCATCTTACTATCCATATTAACACTCCCTTATTCTTTTTAAACTACAGTATCAAGTATCCTATCTTGATCTTGTAATACTTCGCAAACTTTATCTATTTCTTCTTTTGTATTATAGAAATATAAACTAATTCTACAAGTTGCTCTATCACATATTACTTCGTGTAACATCTTAGCACAGTGATTACCTGCTCTTACACAAATCTTAAACTGATTTAAGTATATAGCAACATCTTGACTGAAGTAGTCTCCTACATTAAATAGTACTAAACCACTATTTACATTTCTATTATATATCTTAATATTATCTATTTTCTCTAATTTTTCTACTAGATAATTTCTAAGTTCCATTTCATATTTATGAATGTTATCTAGTCCTACTTTTTCTAGGTAATCTATTGCAGCGCCTAGTCCTATAACACCTGCTATATTTTGAGTACCTGCTTCAAATCTAGTAGGAATATCTTTAAGTGAATATTCACCACTACTATTAAAGTCAGCATTCATACCTCCACCATATTCGCGTGGAACTAGTTTCTCTAGTAAACTATATTTACCATATAGAACTCCTACTCCAGTAGGTCCTAGCATCTTGTGAGCACTAAATCCCAAGAAGTCTATATTTAATTTTTGTAAATCTAGTTTTATATGTCCAATACTTTGAGTAGCATCTACTACAAATAATATATTCTTTTCTTTACATATATTACCTATAGTTTCTATATCTCTAATATCTCCAATAGTATTAGAAATATGAGCAAGAGATATTACTTTAGTATTAGGTGTAATCTTTTTAATTATATTTTCTACTGTTAGATTATTTTCACTATCAAGATCTGCATACTTGATAGAGAATCCTACTCTTTTACTAAGTACTATCCAAGGAAGTAAGTTAGATGCATGTTCTCCTTTATTAAGAATAACTTCATCACTACTTTTTAAATAGCCTTCCATAAATCCATAGATAATCATATTTAGAGCATCAGTAGATCCACTTGTAAATACTATCTCTTCAGGTCTAACATTTATAAAATTAGCTACTTTTTCTCTTGTACCTTCATATTCTTTATCTACTCTAAGACTATTATCATAATCTCCTCTATGAGCATTAGCTGTATATTTAGTGTAATAATCTACTACAGCATCTACTACACATTTAGGTTTCATAGTAGTAGCAGCATTATCTAAATAAATAACACCACTATTAAAGATTTCAAAATCTTCTCTATTCAAAATAACACCTCCTAAATGCTTTCTATCTTAGCAATAAATATATCTTTCTCTTTCTCTTCTAAATCCATACTGTTAAGTAAGAAGGATTTAATAAGTAAGTTTTCTGCTTCTTTTCTTGGTATTCCTCTAGACTCTAAATAGAATATTCTATCTTCATCGAAAGGTCCTATAAAGGCAGCATGTTCTGCTTCTATCTCTGAATTATCAACTATTAGATTAGGAAGTATATAACTCTTTCCATCAGTTAAGTTAATAATCTTATTATCTTGTCTTAATTTAGTATCGATAGCATCTTTTGTAATAATACCATCTACTATAAATTTAAATTCGTTATCACCTGTATTAATAGCATGATTAACTACTTTACTAGTACTATTTTCATCTTTGTGATTAAGTGTAACTGTATAACTATTTTTACCATAGTTAATTATACTGTTATGCACATCTACTGTAGCATCTTTTCCTAACACATTATACTTAACTACGTCACAAGAATCTTTAGATAGTTTATTAACTACTACATTAGTATTATCTCCTATATTGTAAGTGATATTATTATGTGTTCTATCTCCACAATCGAATACTCTTAAACAGTTACCTGGCATAACATTAATAGTTAAGTTTCTTTCTACTTCTTCTAGTTCTATAACAATGATCGTATCAGAATCGACTACAACTTCATCCAAATCATAATCATTTGTTATAGTTACATTATTCATTATTGTTCTCATTTAGAGCCTTTTCGTAACCGCTTTTCTCTATTTCAAATGCTAGGTTGTAGTCCCCAGTCTTAACAATTGTTCCATTTACCATCATATGAACATAATCTGGTTTAACATATTCAAGTATTCTTGGATAATGTGTAATTATAAGTACTGATGTATCTTTATGTTCAGCTAGATAATCGTTAATAGCTTTAGTACATATCTTAAGACTATCTATATCTAGTCCTGAATCAAGCTCATCAAGTATTATGAACTTAGGTTCTAGCATGCACATTTGAAGTATTTCATTTTTCTTTCTTTCTCCACCACTAGCACCTACATTAAGATTTCTATGAAGCATCTCATCACTTATCTCAAGTTCTTTTGCTTTACCAGTAATGCTTTTAATGAATTCGTATAGTCCTACTGGATTTTCTCTTCTTGCATTAATAGCAGTCTTAATAAATTCAGTATTTTGTACTCCATCGATGCTTATAGGGCTTTGCATAGAAAGAAATATTCCAAGTCTTGCTCTTTCATCTGTTGTCATACTAGAAATATCTTTTCCTTCAAATGTAATAGACCCACTATCTACAGTATAATGTTTATTACCCATAATTACTTTAGATAAAGTACTCTTACCAGTACCATTAGGTCCCATTATCGCATGTACTTCACCTGGTTTTATATCCAAAGAAAAATCATTAAGAATTTTCTTATCTTCTACTACTACATTAAGCTTATCTATTTTAAGCATGTAATCACCTCATAACATTAAAATTATATCACAAAAACACTCATTATTATAGAATAATTACAAAAATCTATAGTATAATTTCTATAGAGGAGATTAATATGAAAGACGATTGTATATTTTGTAAAATAAATAAAAAAGAGATACCTAGTTATACTATTTATGAAGATGATTTATTTAGAGCATTTCTAGATATCAATCCAATAACTAATGGACATGTATTATTAGTTCCTAAAAAGCATTATGAAAATATGTTTGAGTTAGATAACGAAATGGTAACTAAGATATATGAAGTAGCAAAGAAAATAACTGGAATAATGAAAGATAAGTTAGACTGTGAAGGATTTACTCTAATACAGAATAATGGATTAGGACAAGATGTTAAGCATTATCACTTACATATAATACCTAGATATCCACATGATGATGTTAAATACTTATCTAATGAAAAACAATTAGTAAATACAGAAGATGTATTTAATCAAATGGCAGAATAAAAAAGACACTTAAGTGTCTTTTATTTTTTCTTTATTTTTCCTTGCTTTGAAGCATATTTCTCTCCAAGTTCAGCAGCTTTTTTTACTTTTTCTAAAGTTACTTCGTCAAGATCTAAGTTAGGTAACTGTATCGAAATATCTCTTGCTCTAGCACATGCATATACTGCTGCTATATCGACTATCTCTGATTCATCTATAGATAGAACCATTTTAAGTTCATCGTTTATGTCAGCACCTGCAAATAATCTTGCTGCAACTAACATAGATGAAGCCATAGTATTACTTGCTAGAATACTGCATGATTGCATTAACTGTTTTGTATAAATAGATCTACCTATTAAATCATGTGCATCTTTTCCAAAATATAAATCAGGATTATATCTTTCACTAAGAGCAGTATTACCTCTAAACATTGCTCTTAAGCTATCACTTCTAAATATATTTAAACAGATACTGCTAAGAAGTCTATTCTTAGTAGTTTCTTTACTTGCTTCTAAATATTTATCTACTAACATAGAATGAACAGTCATATATATTTCTTCATTGTATGACATAGTTTCATTAAACATACCATGAGATGCTACTGCTACTACTTCTCTACCAATTAACATAGATAAACATAGTCCTAAATCTATATCTTCTTTAGAATTTGATTTATCTTTTAAATAGTCTTTAATATGATCTACTAATTGATTCATAGTGCACTCTTTAGAAGCATTAACTATTTGGAAAGCAATACTATCTGTATTATTTGCTACTTCTTTATATGCATCAGTTAAATACTTAGCTTGTGAATAATCTCCTTTAGATAAGCTCTCTAATATTCTTCCTTGAAGCATTCTTTCTCTTTTTATATCTTTTATAGCAACATCTATTAATCTGTTATCAAGTTTCATACGTATCCCCTCTTAATTGCCCTATATTATAACTCAAAGCGCTATAATTATCAAGAAAATAATTGTCTATTTAGCTTTTATTTGATATTATAGTTATGTACGTTTGAAAGGAGAAAATATGAAAAAATTAATAGTAAGTGTACTACTAGTTTTACTTCTAGTTACTGGATGTGGAAAAGTAACATTAAAGAATGGTGAAGAAGCAGTAGTAGATCTTAAGGAAGGTGCTATCAGTGTAGATACTCTATACAACAAAATGAAAGATAGATATGCACTTAATATATTATTAGATTTAATAGATACAGAAATACTTGAAAAGAAATATGCATCTAGTGACGAAGAAACTACTTATATCACTCAAATGAAAGAGCAAACACAAATGCTTTACAACTATTATTATTCACAACAATACAGTTCTTATTCACAATTCTTATTAGAACAATATGGTGTAACTAGTGATGCTGCACTTGATCCAGTATTCTCACTTGGATACAAGAGAAATAAAGCTGTAGAAGATTACGCTAAAGGTAAAGTATCAAATAGTGAAATTGAAAAATATTATGAATCTAATGTAGTTGGAGATATGAAAGTAAGTCATATTCTTATTACTGTAGATGCTGGAGAAAATGCAACTGACGAAGTTAAAGAAACAGCTAAGACAGAAGCTTATAACAAAGCTAAAGAAGTAATTGAAAAGTTAGATAAAGGTGAAGACTTTGCAGCTCTTGCTAAAGAATATTCTAAAGATTCAAGTAAGAACAATGGTGGTGACATTGGATACTTCAACGATGGAGATAACGAAGAAAACTTCTTCAAAGCAGCTAAGAAATTAAAAGTTGGTGAGTACACTAAAGAACCAGTTGAAACTAAATATGGATATCACATTATTAAATTAACTGATCAAAAGAAGAAAGAAGAATTAAGCAAAGTAAAAGATAAAATAGTTGAAAAACTAGCAAATGAAAAAATTGAAGCAGATGCAAATATTAGATATAAAGCTCTAATCGAATTAAGAGAAAAGAGCAATATCAGTATTAAAGATAGTGATCTTCAAAAACAATATAACAATTACGTATTAAATTATAAGTAAAAAAGAGAGTCAATATTGACTCTCTTTTATTTTGTTATTAATTCTACTCTCTTCTTAACTTCTTCTTTTCCAAGTACGTGAAGTATTTCATATAAGTCAGGAGTTTGACTCTTAGTAGTTATTGCAACTCTTATAACGGTAGCAACATCAGTAATACTTCCTTTATAGTTATCTGGATTTTCTTTATAATCTTTTAAGTTAGAAGCATATCCTAGTTTATCAGATAATTCTTTTAATCTTTCAAACCAAGCATCATGATCATCATTTTCATCATAGTAATTATCGAAGTACTCTTTAACTATTTCTTTAACATCTTCCTTCTTATTAATTACTTGATAATCGTATTCTTTCTTTTCACTATCGAATAGTTTAGGGAACATATACCAAGATAAAGATCTTATATCGCTATATTTAGCATAATCCTTTCTTGGTTTCTTCTTTTCTCTTTCGATATTTAATACGTTAAGTGTATATTCTTTATTTTCAGTTAATATATCATATAATTCTTTATCGAATTCTTTAGCCCAAGTAGTAGCTTCTTCATATAATTCATCTTTACTTAAATAAGACATATATGAACGAGATAAGTTAACTAGTTTGTTGTAATCGAAAAGTGGACTTGATCCTACTTTTGAGAATGAAAAATCAAAATCAGTTAATGGACTTCTAGGATTAGCTTGTCTCCATGCTTCGAAGCTAGTATTTGCAATTGTAATTAAATACTCTTGCATAGCTTTAGCAGGGAATCCTTCTTTAGCATAATTCATTGCAGTGAAGTCTACATCTTTTCTCTTACTAATCTTTCTCTTAGTTCCATTTTCATCTACTATCATAACAAGTCCTAAATGTGCATATTTAGGTTGTTTAAATCCAAACATATTGAATAATTCTACATGTACAGGAATACTAGATAACCAGTCTTCTCCTCTTAGTACATGAGTAGTATGCATTAAATGATCATCTACTAAATGTGCAAAGTGATATACAGGAATTCCATCACTCTTAATTAAGATTATATCTATATCGTTCTCAGGGAATACTACTTCACCTTTAACTAAGTCTTTAAACTTAAATTTCTTATTGAAATCTCCTCTAGATTTTAATCTTATAGTATAAGGTACTCCAGCTTTAATCTTCTCTGCTCTTTCTTCATTAGAAAGATTTCTACATTTAGCAAAGTCCCCATAATATCCAATTCTAAGTTTATTATTTCTTTGGAACTCTCTTACTTCATCTAACTCTTCTCCAGTACAGAAGCAAGGATATGCTAAATCATTTTCTATCATATGTTTAGCAAATACATCGTATATATCCTTTCTCATACTTTGAATATATGGTCCATAATCACCTTTTTGTTCAGTTGGAGATATAACACCTTCATTGTATTCTATTCCTAGTGCTTTAATAGAATTAACTATATTATTAATTCCACCTTCTACTTCTCTTTTTTGATCAGTATCTTCAATTCTTAAATAGAATACTCCACCAGTCTTCTTAGGTAAGAAACTCTCTATGAAACAAGAAAGCATATTTCCCATATGAACAAATCCAGTTGGACTTGGAGCATATCTACTTACTATAGCCCCTTCTTTTAAATTTCTCTCTGGATACTTTTTTTCTAAATCCTCAATAGTTAATTTAACATTAGGATACATCAATTCTGCTAATTCTTTATTAGTCATAAAATCACCTCTTCATTTGGTTCGCATACATATTATACAACATTATTCAAAACTTCCAAAGCCTTTTTGATACATCTTTTGCTTTATTTTAAACTCTAATTCACTACCACTATATTTAGTACTTAGTTTCTTATATAACTTTTCATATTCTTTTTTAGCAAGATCTTTATCACTACCTAAACTTTTTCCTTCAAAACATTCGATAGATAAACTCTTACTATAACCATTATTTGATAAATAATTAAGTATTTTATTCTTAAGTAAATAATTACTCTTAGTATGATTAATCTTTATCTGTTTATCGATAATCTTATTAATTCTTTCTATTTCTATCTCTTTAGTATACTTCTCCATTTTGTTATTAATAATACTATCTCTAACTCCAAGATCAGATAGACCTCTTCTTACTTTATCAGGTCCATCCATAGATAAGTTAATCTTATCGTTTATATACATCTCTGCAAATCTCTCATCATTTATATATCCTTCATCTTTAAGAGACTTTATAGTTAAATCAATAATGTCTTTATCTACATCTTTCTTAGATAGATATTCTCTTAATTCTTTTTCACTTCTAAATCTTACCGTTATATATTTGAGCGCTACAGTCTTAGCTGTATAGTTAAGATTTTCTTTTTCGATAGTATCTCTTAATTTATCATCAATATCTTTTTTAAGAAGTAAATCATATTTAAGTATTAAATCTTCATGTACTAATATGACATTATTATCTTCTAGTAAAAGACTATACATACCATCTTTCTTTTTTGTAAACTTAATTATCTTCATGGTAATCACCTATAAAAATTATAACACAAAAAAAGAAGATTATTCTTCTTCGTTTTTTTGTATAGTAATAAATCCTTCAGCTATCTCCTCTAAAGCCATCCCAATACTCTTTGTTGATACATATTTATTTCTAGGCATTTGTAAATGACCAGTAGCGTCTATTTCTTTACTTCTTCTAGAAGCAATGTGTACTAGTTTGTACTTAGAATCTACTATATTAAGAAGTTTATCAATTGATGGATAAATCATCTTTTCTATCACCTTCCTATCTTAATAATAAGATAGGTAATGTAAATTATCAACAATATAGACAAATGTTTACACAAACAAAAATGTAAATAAAAAAGAATCTTTCGATTCTTTTATTTTAATACTATCCATGCATTTGGTACTGGTCTAGTCTTTTCAGCAAAGTTACCATTTCTTGGATGTGTTATTATTTGTCCATTTAATTCCATAGCACTTGATGTTCCACCATCCATATTTGCAGCATTTATAGCACCATAGTTAAGCATAACTCTTGTTAAGTCTCCCATGTCTGCTCCTACTGAACCAGCTTGTCTTCCATCTATTACTAGAAGTAAAACGATACCATCTGCTCTTTGTCCGATAACAGTTCTTGGAGCTTGTCCCCAACCACCATTACCATTGATATAAGAACTCTTACCATTTACGATTAGGAATGGTCCATGTTCAACACAGTCACGAATTCCCATCTTAAGAGCTTGTTGTGAAGTAGCACGTGTTAGTACTAATTTATTATCTTTAGTAAATCCTACTATTCCTCCACCAACTCTACCTTTAACATTGTTGGCAACTACTTTACCATTACTGATAGTAATTCCATATGGAACTCCTCCAGTACTATTCCAGTCTGGATCTAAGAATCCACTTCCATTAACTGCTATAACAGCATTATAGTTCTTAGCTATTTGAGTAATGAATTGTCCATAAGAACTCTTTATATTAGTTCCAAGTCCTTTAGATACTCCTACTTTAACTTTAGCAGGATTATATATTACTGCCATTTTACCTTTAAAGTTTTTCTCTTTAATATCTATAATCTTATAACTATCGTTATTAGGATCTTTAGTAAGTATTTGTTGTTCATATTTATTTGCATATGTCTTCTTGTTGAAATCAAGTTTAGAGAAGTTAATTAAATCTGTATTAGTGTCTTCCTCAACTTCAATAACGTTGTTATTTGCAAGAACCATATTTACATCATAATCGTCATAGAACCAAGTTGCTAAATATTGATGTGACATTGTAGTCATTGCAGTAGTAATAAGCCATTCTTTAATACTATCAGTTGCAAAGTATAATTTATAAACAAATCCTAAACCTCCAACTGTATATACTGTAAAGAATATTGCTAGTACTGCTACTAGTGGTTTCTTAAACTTCTTTTTTAATTTATCTTTTCCTGTGAAATAGAATATAATTCCAGTTATTAACATTACAAATGAGAATGATGCTAAGATTAGTAATACTAATGATAATGCTTCTGGTATTAATTTATTACTATTTAATGATACTATATAAAAACTAATTAATACTGGAAAAAATAATAATCCAAGTATTAAAAATTTTCTTCCTAATTTCTTCTTTGGTAACATCTTATCCCCCCCTAATCTGCATTAGCACCTTGTTTTACTTGATCACCATCTAAGTCTACATAATCAGTAAACTTTTCAGATTTATAATTATTTAGTGCTTTATATTTCTTATAAACTATAACACTCTTATTCTCAGTTATTATCCATTCATTATATGCATCTATCTTATGATTAAGATATCTGATATCTTCAATAAAAGTATTTATAGTCTTTTCCATATTTTTTAGATAAGTTAGGCAATTCTTGTTAGTTGAATTCTTACTATAAGTATGATCTTTACAACTAGCATATAAGAATGTATCAAAATCATCTAGTTCTACTAAAAGATCTTCATATTCTTTTGCTTTATCTATCATCTTATTATAGTTAGTTGGCATACTAGCAAAATAAGCTGATCCACTATCTACAACTTTGATATACTCTTCACGTTTAGTATTGAAATCATTTTCTTTTTCATTAAATTGTTTATATAGATCTCCAATCTCATCGATAATTACTTTTTCATCATCGATTTCTTTTTGTCTTTCATTTTTGAAATTGTTTGCTATTACATAAATCCCACTAGAAATTAACAAAGAGATTCCTATCATAATACTAAATAATTTAATATATTCTTTCTTCATTCCAATCACCTACTTTGTTAATTCTATCATTTATGGTTAGATATTTCAAGAATTTAAAGGGTATTTTTCAATTTTTTTATTACCACCTGTAGCGATGTTAATATATGTATTGTAATGTGTCTTGTAATTATTAAGTATATTATTATTTAGTTGTTCATAAGGATAAATCATATAATTTACTCTAGGAACTGTATTCTTATAATATGTATATACAAGTCTTGCTGTAGGTTCTTCCAAAGTGATATATGTCTTACCTTCTTTATATGTTTTCTTAATCTTGACACTAGCCATTAACCCTGTTCTTTGATTGACTGTATTCTGACTAGATATAAAGTTACCTAAAGAATAAATAACTAGTGTATTATCTATAAATGTCATTGGTTCAATTACATGTGGATGACATCCTACTATAATATCTACTCCAAGACTAGCTAGATATTTAGCTATATCTCTTTGCTCTTGTACTGGAGTATTAGTGTATTCCTGTCCCCAGTGCAAAGCTACTATAAGTAAGTCTACTTTATTTCTTACTTTTTCTATATCTTTTTTAACAGTATTTGCATTATATACGTTTAATAAATAGTTTTCCCCATTAGGTATTCTAAGCCCGTTAGTATCAGTAGTATAACTTAGCATAGTATAAGTAATACCATTCTTTTCAAATATTTGAACTTTATCTCTATCACTTTGACTACCATAACTGCCTGCTACTAATACTTTTGGATATTTCTTCCAATAATTAGTAGAATTAATTATTGCTTGTTTCCCTCTATCTAAAGTATGATTATTAGCTAAGCTTACTATATTGAATCCAGCATCTCTAAATGCATCTCCTACTTCGTATGGTGAATTAAATCTAGGATAAGTAGATACTCCAAGAGCACTTCCTCCTAATATAGTTTCTTGATTATAATATGCTAAATCATATTTACTAATTATTGGTTTAACTTTAGAAAGCATCTTTCTAAAATCATATTTACCATTCTTGTAGGCATCTTGATATATAGATTGATGTATTAAAGCATCTCCAACCATTATCATTGAGATTTCTTTTTCATAAACTAAATCATTTTTAATATTATTCTCTAGAGTATTTATATCATTCATAGTTATTCCTACATAATTAGGATCTAACTTCTTTACAGGTTCTTTATCTTTCTTTAATCCAAATGGAACTTGTATAAGTAAAATAACTAAAATAATTAGAAGAACGAGAATTAATATATCTATAGTATGTATTCTTTTCTTTTTTTTCTTCTTATTAATAGTTTTATTATTTATCTTTTTAGTTTTTTTACTACTCATTATAGACACCTTCCAGCTACATTATAGCATAAAAAAAGGATAATAAAATTATCCTTTGTAAACTATTGATATTATTCTGACAAATCCATGCAATATAGAATTGCATCTATCAATTGCAATACTTTTACCTATAGCTTTTCCTCCAATAGTTAGTGTGGATACTATAGCTGTAATAATAATTACAAGTATTAATAAATCTATATGTGAATGGTTATGTATTTGAAGTGCAATAGATAATCCTGTAGATCCACTTACTACACCACAAACGTCTCCAATAACGTCACAACAAAAACTTGAAACTTTATTGGCATTTTTAATAAATTTAACAGCAAGTTCACTACCCTTTACTCTCTTGGAAGCCATACTGTTAAAAGTACTTATGTCGGCTACTGTAACGGCAACTCCCACTATATCGAATACTATACCTAATAATATAAACAACATTAATATTACTATACTTATAGCAACATGTGCATTAGGTATTATAGTCTCTCCAACAAATGAGAAAAGCATTGATAGAATGAATGCTATTAAAGATATTATAATAATCCATTTCAAATCGATTAATTTCTTTTTTGTATCTTTTTTAGTCTTCATAAACTCCCCTTTTTTAAGTAAAAAAAAATAATGGCATTATGATAGTTAACTCTGCGTCTTAGGTCAAGTTGGATTTCCCCCATTCTTACAAATCGTTACCAATTTGCAGTTCCCTTTTAAAAGAACGGTTAGTTAGTCACCTAATCTACGACTTGATTACCACTTAGTACGCACTGCAATCCTATGATAATAAACATTCTAGAAGATTTCCTCAAACAACACGCTTTATTACTAATGCTCTTTTGCAATTATGGTTTCAAGTAGCGATTCACTTAAGAAAATGTACACCCTCTTAAGAGTTGTCTCTATCCCCCATAACCACTCAAGCCAAGCTACTCTATTCCAAGCTTTAGCCGGAAATAGGTTAGTTGATATCGAATTAATGGTACGGTTGCCGTATGCCGTTACGATCGCCCATAAATTCATGACGTTCAGCATTCACCCAACATTGGGCATATTAAGCAAACACCAGACGCTTATATGTGCTCTTTAATGATATTTTACCCTCATCTTCGTAATAATGTGTTGACTAGAATAATGCGCCATCACGTTATACATTATAACATATTTTGCTCAAAAAGTCAAAATGAGCTTATAGAAACTGATGCCTCTATACAATTATTCGACATCTTTTTTCCATAGTCCATGCTTATTACAATACTCGTATAAAGCACCTTTTCCTTTGTAATTAAAACTAGCTTTAGGTTCCATACCTGGAGTTAGTTTTGCTACATCAAATCCTCCTTCATACTCATATAAAATAAACTCTATGAAATGATCTTCTTCCATTGGATGAATAACTTCTCCAACTTGTACATTTAAAACATTATTTTCTAAACTATATACTGGAACAT